>Ga0209415_10005387_pt1 | contig 23037 bp, 21 predicted proteins | sample PeaSoiSIISIP2007_FD_187696 | JGI IMG/M metagenome (GOLD analysis project Ga0209415, IMG submission 187696) | Peat soil microbial communities from Weissenstadt, Germany - SII-SIP-2007 (SPAdes) (version 2) | ecosystem: Environmental > Terrestrial > Soil > Wetlands > Peat | place: Germany... | reverse complement strand
TGACGGTCATCATGAGCTGGTGGTCGGCCGCCGCAATCATGACCGGCGCGGCGGTCGGGCTCTGGTCTCTATTCGGCGCGCGGGCTCTACTCGGAGTCGGCGAGGCTGGCGCGTTTCCGGTTGCCAGCCGGGGTATGGTGTTTTGGTTTCCGCGTTCCGAGCGCGGACGTATCCAGGGCGTTACGCACTTCTTCAGCCGTTTCGCGGTGGCCGTGACGCCGTTTGTCGCCGGCAGTATCATGATTGCGTTCGGTTGGCGTGCGATCTTCTACATCTTCGGATCCTTGGGAATTTTGTGGGCCATCGTTTTCAATTTCCTCTACCGGAATCGGCCTGAAGATCATTTGCGGGTGAATCCAGCCGAACTAGCACAGATCCGTGGAGTCGACGCGGCGGGCCAGCCCAAAGCCTTCGCCGTCGAACGGCAGCGGGCGCCGTGGAAGCGAATTCTGCTTTCGCCGAACATGTGGTTCGTGGCCGTTGGTTACGCCTGCTTTTTTTTCGGGACTAACTTCTACCTGACCTGGTATCCTACTTATCTTCGGGAACATCGACATTTGTCGCTTGTGTCGCTGGGTTTCTGGGGATCGTTGCCTTTGTTTGCCGGAATGATCGGCGACATCGCGGGAGGATCGTTGTCCGACTTGATTTTCAAGCGAACCAAGAACGCGCGCCTGGCGCGGCGGATGGTGGCTGCGCCCGGATTCATATTGGCGGGCGTGTTTGTGATCCCCGCCGCACTTACTGGCGAAACTGTAACTTCGATCCTTTGTCTCGCGGCTTCATTTTTCTTCCTCGAGTGGGTAATCGGCCCGGCCTGGGCCGTTCCTATGGACATCGGGGGCCAATTCAGCGGTACGGTCACGGGTGTCATGAATATGGTAGGCGCGATTGGTGGATCTCTCGCGGCGATTGTTTATGGAACTCTGTTCGACCGGGGCTTTTGGGTGGCTCCCTTTTTTGTAAGTGCCGCAGTGATGGCTCTGGGCGCACTTATTTGGATCTTTCTGATCAATCCGGACAAATCGGTTGTCGAGGCTACCACATAGTATGTTCCCATCTGTTTGCTCTAACTCCATGTCGAAAGCAATTACTTCAGGAAGCTTCTTGCTGGCCGCGCTCGTTTATTTCGCTGGCGCGGTTCCTTATGCACGCGCGCAGGGTAAGTGGGTGAGCTTGCCTCCGTTCCCCGAGCCGCACGAAGAGGTGATTGGCCAGGGCGCCAACGGCAAGATGTACGTGTTTGCCGGTCTGGTTTCAGCGCCTATTTGGTTGCCGGTCGGAATGGTGTACGAGTTCGACCCGGCGGCGAACACCTGGACGAAAAAGAAACCCATGGCAGTGCCTGCCCACCATCTCGCCCTCACTACCTACAACGGCAAGATCTATGTGTTTGGCGGTTTCACTGCGGGTACTGTGGACGGCCAGTCCGCGTGGACGCCCATCGACAACGCATTCGAATACGACCCTGTCAACGACTCCTGGGAAGCGCTCGCGCCAATGCCGGTAAAGCGTGGCGCAGCCGTGGCCGCCACGATAGGAGACAAGATGTATGTAATCGGCGGCGTGACCACGGCGCCCGGCGCTACGAATCCGGCCATACGTCCGAACACTCCGCAGCGGGTTCTGCCTACGGTTCAGGAATACGATCCGAAAACCAACAAGTGGCGTGAGCGCGCCAGCATGCCGACTCCCCGCAACCACACTGCCGCGGGCGTGGTGAACGGAAAGATTTACGTCATCGGCGGGCGCATCGGAGCCGCCTTCATCGCAGCGTCATCCGACCTTGCCAACGTGGAGGCTTATGACCCGGCGACCGATACCTGGAGCGCTCCGCTTTCCAAGATGCCCACTGCCCGCAGCGGCCTCGATGTCGGGGTGTACAACGGAAAGATCTATGTCGCCGGCGGCGAAAATCAGGACTTCTTTCAGCACACGGCTTATCATGCATTCGAAGGTTACGATCCGGCCACCAACACCTGGAGTATTCTTCCGCCCATGGCCATCGGCCGCCATGGGGTCGCGGGAGGCGTGGTGGGAAACCGCTTTTATGCGATTAGCGGCGATGTGCAATCCTCCGGAACAGGCGTAATGGTGTCGACGCCGTCCGCCGATGCGTTCGAGTTCTCGAAGCAATAACGGGTTACGAACTGGGAGATTCATTATGACAAACACAAGCGGACGTCACTTCCTTCAGGTTCCCGGACCCAGCAACGTTCCGGACCGCATCCTCCGAGCGATCGCGCGGCCGACCATCGATCACCGCGGGCCTGAGTTCAGCCGGCTCGCACTGGAGGTTCTGGAAGACCTCAAGCCAATCTTCAAGACCAGCGGAAAGGTCATGATCTTTCCTTCGTCAGGAACCGGGGCGTGGGAAGCCGGCATCGTCAACACGCTGTCGCCTGGCGATAAGGTTCTGATGTTCGAGACCGGCCAATTCGCGACCTTGTGGAAGGAGATGGCGGTCAGTCTCGGCCTGGACGTTCAGTTCGTCGGGAGTGACTGGCGCCACGGCGCGGATCAGGACCACGTGGAATCGATTCTTCGCGAAGATCGCAACCACCAGATCAAAGCCGTCGGCGTGGTACATAACGAAACCTCTAGCGCGGTGACGAACTCGGTTCCCTCGATACGCAAAGCGATGGATCGCGCCAAACATCCAGCGCTGCTGATGGTGGACACCATTTCTTCTCTGGCTTCGATGGACTACCGGCACGACGAATGGTGCGTGGACGTGGCGATCGGCGGATCTCAAAAGGGGCTGATGTTGCCGCCTGGGCTTGGGTTCAACGCCGTGAGCGAGAAAGCGCTGGCCGCTTCGAAATCGGCGCGAATGCCCAAGTCGTATTGGGATTGGCAAGCCATGTTGGCCGCCAATAAGAGCGGCTTCTTCCCCTATACCCCCGCGACCAACATGCTCTACGGATTGCGTGAGTCGCTCCAGATGCTGAACGAGGAAGGACTGGAGAATGTGTTCGAGCGGCATGCCCGGCACGGAGAAGCGACCCGCCGGGCCGTGCGCGCCTGGGGATTAGAGACGGTGTGCGCCGACCCGGAACGTCACAGCAGTTCCGTAACGGCCGTATTCGTGCCGCCGACGTCAAACGCGGATGAGTTCCGCAAGGTAGTTCTCGAAAACTTCAACATGTCCCTCGGCAGCGGACTGGGAAGACTTGCAGGCAAGGCTTTTCGCATCGGTCACCTTGGCGACTTTAACGATTTGATGTTGGCGGGAACGCTCTCCGGCGTCGAAATGGGCCTCGCGCTGGCCAGTGTTCCGCACTCGCAGGGGGGCGTCGCCGCCGCGCTCGAATATCTAACCCACGCGGCCCAGGACGTTCGCGAACAAGCCGTGCAGGCAGTGCTCGCAACGGCGTCACCGGTGAGCTAGGTTCTGTGATTTGGCCATGCTTCTAACAGGTTTCGCGCTCCTGCCTCTTCGTGTGCATCGAACGGGTGCGCATATAAGGCGGTCACGAGTGTCGCCCACTTGTCTCCAAGCGCTGCCACGGAGCCTTCCGGTAAACGGCCCATGCGAGAATGCAGGAATCCTGAGCCATTGGAGTGTCTTTCACTCCCTGGGTTCAGTATCCCCCAAAAGGGTATTAAACGAAAAATCGCAGATCCAGAAAGCCTACCTCGTTACACTGGCGGGGCCCCCAAGCCACCGCTATGCTGTGGCGCTCTTGCTAGGAAGGTCGAGTAAAGCGGGAAGCTTCGCGGCGATTTCTATCGTGGGATTCCCCGACCGCGTTCGTGCCAGCCTCTCATAGCGCAGGCGGATCACGTCGATTAACGTCTCCGAGAGGAATTGCGTGATTTCGTCTTTTTCCAATCCAAATGGAAATCTGCCGAATTGCTGTTGCGGAACGGGAAGAATACAGCCTTCAATGTACATGGACTTGTGCGCTCGGTGAAGCTGGATGTATTTCCGCGGCTCTGTACCCATCAGCTCCAGCCGCCAACCCTTCTTACCGTCCGCGCGCACGTGCATTTGGTAGATCCCTATATCAATTCGACTCTTGCCTGGAATAGAGTTTCCCGTTTTGTCCGCCTTCCAAGATAGCTCATACGTGTAGCAAAGTTTTTCCCAGGTAGGTCGGTCGTTGCCGGAAGCGTATTCGGCGGTAAACAGGGTACCCCAATGATTGCTGCTGTGATAAACCTCGCGCACCAGGTAGAGAAACGGCCAAGCCATCGGACGCCTCCTTGTTCCAGCAGGCTAAAAACCCGGGATTCCCATCCCAGTTTCCAGAATTATATAGCAATCGCCTCGGATACTACAAGTTTTTTGGCAGTTTTCTTGCAATGCATGGCGGGAAACCTTATCAGTGCTCACGGAGATTGGGGAGGCCCATCCTTGGCCGAAGCCGAGCGGGAACTCTAGTGCGTTTCGGTGCAATTCTCGGACACCCACTGGCCGTTTTCACGGGAGGCCTGGCCGCCGTGCTCGAATATCTAACCCAAGCGCCGCAAGGCGCCGGCCGCCGGTCTTCACTATTTCTTTATCCCTTTCTAAGGACTTCTTCAGGCTACGGGACCTAACCTCATAGGTAGGAAGGCGGGAATCCAATGGCACTTGCACTGGAGAGAATGATCGCGCCTGCGATCGGAGTTCCGGCGCGGCCGTTCGCCGAAGAAACCGAATCTAAGCTCGATATTTCGGTGGTCTTCACGTCGGTGGACGCCACGCTAGCGGCTTTGAAGGAGGCTGGCAACCTGGCCGCGAGTCTGGGCGGCCGCATCACGCTGATTCTGCCGCAGATCGTTCCGTATCCGTTGCCGCTCACCAGTCCGCCCGTTTTAGTGGACTTCAATGAACGGCGGCTGCGGGTGATCGCCAGCCACTGCCGAGTGGAAACCCGCGTGACCATCTACTTGTGCCGGGAAGCTTTTGAGACATTACAGTCGGTTTTGAAACCTCATTCTCTGGTGGTTGTCGGAAGCCGCAAGAGATGGTGGCCCACCGCGGAAAAACGGCTGGCCGCGAGACTGCGCCGCCTTGGCCATCAAGTTGTCGTCACAGAAAGGGAATGACTTTTATGCTCGACCTTTTTTACGTCGCGGTTGGTTGCGTGTTTTTGTTTGTCTGCTGGGCCTTCACCAAGGCCTGCGACAAGTTGTAGGAGGAATCCATGGACTATATCATCGCCGGCATCACATCGCTCGGTCTCTTTGTTTACCTGGTATACGCGCTGCTCCGCCCGGAGAAGTTCTGAGCGGCCAGGAGGAGAAACATGACTAGTAATGGAATTTTGCAAATTGCGCTGTTCTTCGCTTTGATCCTGGTGTGCGTAAAGCCGCTGGGCGCCTTCATGGCGAACGTGTTTGAAGGACGGCGCACCTTTCTGCATCCCGTACTTCGCTGGCTGGAAGTGCTGACCTACAAAGTGTCCGGCGTTCGCGAGGATGTCGAGCAGCGTTGGACCCAGTACACAGCCTCGCTATTGGCGTTCAGCATTTTCGGATTTGTGCTGGTGTACCTGCTGCAACGCGCGCAGGCTTATCTGCCGTTCAATCCGCAGAATTTTGGAACGCCCAATGTCACACCAGACTCGGCGTTCAATACCGCGGTCAGCTTTCTGACGAACACCAACTGGCAGTCCTACAGCGGAGAATCCACGATGAGCTATTTCGTGCAGATGGCCGCTCTGACGGTTCAGAACTTCGTGTCGGCCGCAGCCGGACTGGCGATCGCGATTGCCGTGATCCGCGGATTCGCGCGCCACGAAATGAGGACGCTGGGCAACTTCTGGGTGGATATGACGCGCTCCGTCCTTTATGTGTTGCTGCCGATATCGTTCATCGCCGCTTTGTTCCTGTGCTCGCAAGGAGCAATTCAAAATCTGAAGCCCGACACGACGGTGACCACAGTAGAAGGCGCGAAACAGGTAATCGCGCAGGGGCCCGTGGCTTCCGAGGAAGCTATTAAGGAGCTAGGTACCAACGGCGGAGGCTTCTTCAACGCGAATTCCGCCCATCCTTTTGAGAATCCGTCGCCAATCACCAATCTGTTCGAAATGTGGCTCATTTTGGTGATTCCGGCCGCCACTACATACACGTTCGGTAAAATGATCGGTGATACGCGCCAGGGCTGGGCTATCTTTGCTGCTTTCACTGTAATGTTCCTGGTTGGTGTGTTTGTCTGCTACGGATTCGAGCAGGCGGGAAATCCCAACCTGGCCAAGTTTGGCATTCAGACTACTGCAACCGCCACTCAGGCCGGCGGCAACATGGAGGGCAAAGAAGTTCGCTTTGGAATACCTGACTCGGCACTGTTTACTACCATCACCACCGACACCAGCACGGGCGCGGTGAATAACGCGCACGACAGCCTTTTGCCCATCGCTGGCCTGGTGCCGATGCTGAACATGATGACGGACATCGTCATCTTCGGCGGCGTGGGCGCGGGTATGTACGGCATTCTGATCTACTGCATCATCGCGGTATTCATCGCCGGCCTGATGGTCGGCCGAACTCCGGAATACCTCGGCAAGAAGTTGGAGCAGAAAGAAGTGAAGATGGCGATGCTGGCCATTATCGTCACATCGGCCTGCATCCTGGTGTTCAGCGCGCTTTCCACGCAGGCCGTGTTCGCGGCCAAGGGCTACTGGAATCCGCCGGGCGCCGCCATCGCCAACATGAATAACAGCGGCCCGCATGGCTTCGGAGAGGTTCTGTACGCTTACACCAGCGGTACCGGCAACAATGGGAGCGCGTTCGGCGGCCTCAGCGCAAACACTCCCTGGTACAACCTGACCATCGGACTTGCGATGCTGATCGGCCGGTTCCTGTTCCTGATTCCGATCCTTGCGGCGGCCGGCAGTCTGGCCGCGAAGAAGAAAGTGCCGGTCACCAGCGGCACGTTCCCGACGCACGGTCCGCTTTTTGTGGGCCTGCTGGTGGGCACGGTGGTGATCATCGCTGTCCTCACGTATTTCCCGGCGGTATCGCTGGGCCCGATCGTCGAACATTATCTGATGCATAGCGGCAGGCTATTTTCTTTGATCACGCTGCCGCTCGGGAGCTAGTCATGTCTACAGTTACTACACCTCCACAAGTTACGCCGAACGTACCGGTGCAGGAAGACCCCACGTCGCTTCTTCCCAAGAAGCTGGCTCGGTCGCGCCCATTGTTCGATCCGGAGATCGTCAATCGAGCTATCCAGGCGTCATTCGTAAAGCTGAACCCGGTCACGCTGGCGAAGAATCCGGTCATGTTCGTCGTGGAAGTGGGCGCAATGCTGACCACGGTGTTCGTCGTCCGCGACACGTTCATCGGGGCTACGGGCTTGAAGTTCGGAATCCAGATCGCGCTCTGGCTTTGGTTTACAGTGCTATTCGCGAACTTCGCCGAAGGGATGGCTGAGGCGCGCGGCAAGGCGCAAGCCGACAGCCTGCGTAAAACCAAGACCGACGCGCTGGCCAAGCGGCTGACTGAATCCGGCAAGGTCGAGCAGGTACCTGCCTCGGCTTTGCGGGCGGGCGATACGGTAGCCTGCGACGCGGGCGAGTTGATCCCCGGCGACGGCGAAGTCATCGACGGCATCGCCACCGTTGATGAATCGGTGATCACGGGCGAGAGCGCACCGGTGATTCGCGAATCCGGCGGCGACCGTAGCGCCGTTACCGGCGGCACGCGCGTGCTGTCGGATCACATAAAGGTTCGGATCACATCCAATCCGGGCGAAACCTTCCTGGATCGCATGATCGCGCTGGTGGAAGGGGCCGAGCGCCAGAAGACGCCGAACGAAGTCGCGCTGAACATTCTGATTGCTGGCCTGACGCTAATCTTCCTGCTCGCGGTGGTTACATTGCAGCCCTATGCGGCCTTCAGCGTCGATCAGGCCAAAGCCGGAACTGTGCCGAGCGTTGCTGTGCTGGTTTCCTTGTTGGTCTGCTTGATCCCGACCACCATCGGCGGATTGCTTTCCGCCATCGGCATCGCCGGCATGGACCGTGTCATGCAGCACAACGTCCTGGCCATGAGCGGCAAAGCGGTGGAAGCGGCCGGCGACGTGAACTCGCTGCTGCTTGATAAGACCGGGACCATTACACTGGGCAACCGCCAGGCCGTGGAGTTTCTCGCCATCACCGGTGTGACCGACGAGGAATTGGCCGATGCGGCGCAGTTGTCCAGTCTCGCCGACGAGACACCGGAGGGCCGGTCGATTGTGGTGCTCGCTAAGGAAAAGTACGGGCTCCGCGGCCGTCACATTCCGGAGCATTCAGCGAACTTCATTCCGTTCTCGGCGTACACGCGCATGAGCGGCGTCGATTTTGAAGGACGCGAGCTCCGCAAGGGCGCAACGGAAGCCATCTGCAATTTCGTCAAGGAGCGAGGCGGCGACGTCCCGGGCTATTTCCAGGAGATGAGCGACCGTATCGCGCGGAACGGCGGTACGCCGCTGGCCGTATGCGATGGGCACCGGCTGCTCGGCATCATCCATCTAAAAGACATCGTGAAGGGCGGAATGAAGGAGCGCATCGCGCAGCTCCGCCGCATGGGCATTCGCAGCATCATGATTACCGGCGACAACCCGCTGACCGCCGCCGCCATTGCGGCCGAAGCCGGCGTGGATGATTTTCTGGCGCAGGCGACGCCCAAAGACAAGCTCGAATACATCAAAAAGGAGCAGGTGGCCGGCCGCCTGGTGGCAATGACTGGAGACGGCACCAACGACGCGCCCGCGCTGGCGCAAGCCGACGTCGGACTGGCTATGAATACCGGAACCATGGCCGCCAAGGAAGCCGGCAACATGGTGGACCTGGACAGCAATCCGACCAAGCTGATTGAAGTGGTCGCCATCGGCAAGCAATTGCTGATCACGCGCGGCGCGCTCACCACGTTCTCCATCGCCAACGACGTCGCGAAATATTTCGCCATCATTCCCGCCATGTTCATGGCCACTTATCCGTCGCTCGCCAAGCTCAACATCATGGGGCTGCACACGCCCCAGAGCGCCGTGCTGGCGGCCGTCATTTTTAACGCGCTGATCATCATTGCGCTGGTTCCGCTGGCCTTGCGCGGAGTGAAATACCGCCCGCTGGATGCGGCCAGCCTGTTGCGGCGCAATCTGCTGATTTACGGCGTCGGTGGCATCCTCGTGCCATTTCCAGGCATCTGGGCCATCGATCAACTATTAGTTCTGTTTCATTTAGCGTAGGAGCGAACGATTATGTTGTCACAACTTTGGCCGGCACTGCGAATCAATATTTTCCTGACCATCCTGTTGGGAGTGGCTTATCCGCTCGCGGTCACGGGCATCTCGCAATTGGTCTTTCCGCATCAGGCCAATGGCAGCCTGATCACCAGGAACGGGCAAGTCATCGGCTCGGAGCTGATCGGGCAGAACTTCACCAAGCCCGACTATTTCCAGCCGCGTCCATCCGCCGCGGGGAATGACGGTTACGATCCCATGTCGTCGGGTGGATCAAACTACGGCCCGACCAATCAGAAGCTGGTCGACCGCGTGAAAGCTTCGGTGGACAAATTCCACAAAGACAATCCGGACTTTCAGGGGCCCATCCCGGCCGACTTGTTGACTGCGTCTGGCAGCGGTCTTGATCCCGACATCAGCCCGGCGTCGGCGCAAGCCCAGGTTCCGCGCGTGGCGAAGGCTCGCGGCATTTCGACGGATCAGCTCAACCAGTTGGTTGCGCAACAGACCAAGTCACCGGATCTGGGACTGCTCGGCGAGCCGCGGGTCAACGTGCTCCACCTGAACCTGGCGCTGGACCAGCAGTATCCGAAGAAGTAGCTCCGAGGCTGCCAGGGCAGCGGTATTATTCAACGGAGAGGAGCCACACCATGGTTCTGTGCGATCTGTGCGGCGAAGCCAAAGAGTGCCTGCCAAAGGAAATCGAGGGCAGGCAATACGACATCTGCTCCGAGTGTTGGGATCCGTTGGCGAAGAAATTGAAGGGCAAAGGCAGGGTGAAAAAAGAGCGGGAGATGGTATTCTTGCCGCCACTGACGAGGGACCCTGAGCCGAAGGAACCCAAACCGTTGCCAGGAGAACCGCCAAAGATTTGGAGTGGCGCCGGCAAGCCGCAATAAAAGGGAAGGAGCTTCGCGATGGGAGGCGGGGTTGTGATCGACCCTACGAGGCGTCGCGAATCGCTTTTCGAAGATCCTTGAGAAGCAGCAATAGCTGGTAGCGATCGACCGGCGATTCCTCAAATCCGAAGTGCAGATAGAAGCGCCGGGCCGCATCGTCAATAGCATGAACCAGCGCCGCTCGGACCCCTACGATGTCTGCAGCTTCTTCGATGCGAGACAGTGCGTCAAAGAGGAGAGCTTTGCCGAGTCCCTTCCCTTGTTGGGTTCGATGTATGGCCAATCTCGCGAGTAGCACAACGCCGATCGGATGATTAGCTAAGCCCTTGGCGATCCGCTGTGGGCTTTCGTGCTTGTGCACGGAGCCCGTCGTGAGGGCGTAGTAGCCCGCGACGCTATTGCCGTCCAAGGCCACGTACGTCCTGGCGGAATCGGTCTGCTGGTTCGTCAGCGCGAACTTTTTCAGCCAATCATTGAGGGTTGCATTGGCGCAATCGAATGCGCTCACATCGTGCCCGCGGCCAAGTTTGTCTATGACGAATTCGGGCTGCGCCCCGGAGATCATGACCGGCGCTTGGCTACATGTCGCTCTTGGAACAGTTGGCGTAGTCGCGGCTTGTCTTTAGCTGGCCGGTCGAGCGCCGCCAGGAACGCCTTCCATTGCTTCTCGCCCAGCACGAAACGGGTTTGTTCAGCGAGAGCCTGCTCAGCCCTCTCGCAGGCGCTGCGCATGATGAATTCAGTGACGTTGACGCCTTGACGGTCCGCCGCCACTTTGATTAGTTCTTCTTCCGAGGCGGTGGCGCGTAGTTGGAACCGGCGGTCGCGCGGTTGTTCGGGCGTGGAAATGGCCATAGGGTGCCTCTTCTTCTATTGTACTGCCGATGTACTCCATTGACCAGTGACGCGATCCACTGGGGCGGCCGGTGGGCGCGGGTTTCAGCTACAAATTTGCTACAAAGATCATCCCCCGTGCTGAGCCAGATGACAACTGGTTGAGCGCGATTCCGCCGCTGTGCCGCGAGCGGAATATTCAGCCACAGCATACCCTTGGGAATACTAGAACCAGTCCAATTGACAAGTCATTTTTCTATAGCTTACTATGTCCATAGACTTACTATAGAAATTCAATGACTGTCAAACCTCGCAGCCTCACATCTGTTCTTGCAATCTGCTCACTGGCGGTCCTCGCCGCCTGCTCCTCGAAAACCGAAGCCACCAGCGCGCCCTCGACCGTTCACCTGTTGAACGTCTCCTACGACCCGACGCGCGAGCTCTATCAGGAGTTCAACAAAGCCTTTGCCGACGACTGGAAGCAGAAGACCGGCCAAACCGTGACCATCGAACAGTCGCACGGAGGGTCGAGTAAACAGGCCCGCTCCGTCATTGACGGGTTGCAAGCCGACGTCGTGACTCTGGGCGTGGCATCGGATATCGACGCCATCGCGACCAACGCACACGCCGTCAATCCAGGCTGGGAAACACGTCTGCCCAACGGTGCTACACCCTATACGTCCACTGTTGTCTTTTTGGTTCGCAAAGGCAATCCCAAAGCCATTCACGACTGGCCGGATATTATCAAGAAAGGCGTCAGCGTCATCACTCCGAATCCGAAGACCTCTAGCGGCGCTCGCTGGAACTATCTGGCGGCTTGGGGCTACGCCTGGAACCATTCCGGGCACGACGAAACAAAGACCCGTAACTTCATCACGGCGCTCTATAAGAATGTTCCCGTGCTGGACTCCGGCGCTCGCGGATCAACCACCACGTTCGTCGAGCGTGGGTTAGGCGACGTCCTGCTTTCCTGGGAGAACGAAGCCTATCTGGCGCTCAAGGAATTCGGGGCCGACAAGTTCGAGATAGTGAATCCGTCGTCCAGCATTCTGGCCGAACCGCCGGTGGCCGTCGTGGACAAATATGTCGACGCGCACGGCACGCGCGCGGTAGCAGAAGCCTATCTGAAGTACTTGTACACCGACGCCGGCCAGGAGATCGCCGCCAAGTGGTTCTATCGGCCGCGCAATGCCGCCATCCTTGCCAAGTACAAGCGCCAGTTCCCCGACATCCAGCTGTTCACCATCACTGATGTCGCCGGCCCCTGGAAGGAAGTTCAGCCCAAGCACTTCGCCGATCACGGCATTTTCGATCAGCTTTATAAACCCCAAAGCTAGGGGGCGCGGAATACTTAACATGTCCAGGCTACGGCAGCACAGCGTTATTCCAGGCTTCGGCCTGACGTTGGGATACACGTTGTCCTACCTTAGCTTGATCGTTCTGATTCCGCTCTCGGCCCTGGCGCTCAAGGGCGCGGCCCAGCCCTGGTCGCAATTTAGTGAGGCTGTTTTCGATCCGCGTACACTCGCTGCCTGGCGGCTCACTTTCGGCACTGCGCTGATCGCGTCTTTGATCAACGCATTCTTCGGTTTGATTGTTGCCTGGACGCTGGTGCGCTACGACTTTCCCGGCCGCCGCATTCTCGACGCGCTCATCGACGTACCATTTGCGCTTCCCACCGCCGTTTCCGGTATCGCGCTCACGGCCATCTATTCGCAAAACGGATGGATGGGCCGCTGGCTGCAGCCGCTTGGCATCAAAGCGGCATTCTCGCCGCTCGGCATCGTGATCGCACTCACCTTCATTGGGCTTCCGTTCATTGTTCGAACCGTGCAGCCCGCCGTCGAGGATCTCGATCCGGCAGTGGAAGAAGCCGCGTCGCTGCTCGGCGCCACTCGTTTCACCGCGCTCCGCCGCGTGATTTTGCCGGCGTTGCAACCCGCGCTCACAGCCGGATTCATCACCGCCTTTGCGCGCTCACTCGGCGAATACGGTTCGGTGATCTTCATCTCCGGCAACATGCCGATGAAAACCGAGATCGCGTCGCTGCTCATCGTCACCAAACTCGAGCAGTTCGACTATTCCGGCGCCGCTGCCATCGCGCTGCTGATGCTGGTCAGCTCGTTCGTGTTGCTGTTCCTCGTCAACGTGGGGCAATGGTGGTCAACGCGGCATCTGAGGAGGGCTGCATAATGGCGCTCGTCTCTCGCCGACCTCACTCGGAACCTGTCTGGATGCGGACGCTGTTTATCGGCGCATCAGTAGCGTTTGTCGGGCTCCTGATCTTGCTGCCCGTGATTTCGGTCTTCACCGAAGCCTTCCGTAAGGGCTTTTCGTTCTACCTCGCGAGCATTTCCGATCCACTCGCCATGTCGGCACTGCGGCTCACCTTGATCACCGCCGCGGTGACGCTGGCTGCGAATCTCGTCTTCGGTCTCGCCGCTTCGTGGCTCATTGCGAAGTTCAGCTTCCCGGGCCGGAACGTCTTGCTCTCCTTGATCGACCTGCCGTTCGCCGTTTCGCCCGTGATCTCAGGTATGGTCTTCGTGCTGCTCTTCGGCGCGCAGGGCTGGTTCGGAGGTCCGCTCGCGCGGCACGGCATGCAAATCATCTTCGCAACCCCCGGTGTCATTCTTGCGACTATCTTCGTCACCTTCCCGTTTATTGCGCGCGAACTGATTCCGCTGATGCAGGAACAAGGCGCTGAAGAAGAGGAAGCCGCGGTTCTGCTGGGCGCCAATGGATGGCAGACCTTCTGGCGCATTACCGTGCCCAACATCCGCTGGGCGCTAGTCTACGGCGTAGTACTGGCGAACGCGCGCGCCATGGGCGAGTTCGGCGCGGTCTCCGTGGTCTCCGGACACATTCGCGGCCGCACCAATACCCTGCCGCTGCACGTCGAAATTCTGTACAACGAGTACAACTTCTCGGCGGCGTTCGCGGTAGCAAGCTTGTTGGCGTTACTTGCGCTCGTCACGCTGATAGCAAAGGCAGCGCTCGAATGGCGCATCCGCGCTGAGGAGCGGCCCGCCGTTATGGAACATGCCCTGGAGGAGGTCGTTTAGCCATGGCTATCGACGCGCGTCACGTTAGCAAATCGTTTGCGAACTATGTCGCTCTACGCGATGTCGATCTGCATGTGGAACAAAGCGAGCTGATCGCTCTGCTGGGGCCTTCCGGCTCCGGCAAGACCACCCTGCTGCGCATCATCGCGGGCCTGGACACCCCGGACCCCAATCCCGCGACGGCCGTAGTCGTAGACGGCCAAGACATTCTGGATCGTCGGGCCAGCGAGCGGCGCGTCGGATTCGTATTCCAGCACTACGCGCTGTTCCGCCACATGACCGTGTTTGAGAACATCGCCTTTGGTCTGCGAGTCCGGCCGCGCAAACTGCGCCCGCGGGAACCGGAGCTCCGCCGACGAGTCAATGAACTGCTCGATCTGATCCAGCTCGGCCGCTGGTCCACCCACTATCCCTCGCAGCTCTCCGGCGGCCAGCGGCAACGCGTGGCTCTGGCGCGAGCGCTCGCGATCGAACCAAGCGTATTACTGCTCGACGAGCCCTTCGGCGCCCTCGACGCCAAGGTGCGCCAGGAGCTGCGCCGCTGGCTGCGAAGCCTGCACGCCAAGATCGCTGTCACCAGTGTCCTGGTGACCCACGATCAGGAAGAGGCCCTCGAAGTAGCCGACCGGGTTGTTATCATGAACGAAGGCCGCATCGAACAGGCCGGTACGCCCGACGAAGTGTTCCACAATCCGGCATCTGAGTTTGTGGTTACATTTCTCGGGAACGTGAATCTGTTCCATGGTCGCGTCGACGCGGGCCGGCCCGTGCTGTCGCCCAATGCTCATGGGCAGACTGCTCGCGTGTTTGTGCGCCCCCACGAGTTGGAGATCGAACGCTACCAATCCAACGGGGCTTCAGTGGCCGCCCGCATCCAGCGCATTCAGTCCGCCGGGCCGATCGTACGAGTGGAACTCGCCAGCGATCATACCAACCCGATTACGGTGGAAATGACCCACGAACGATACCACGATTTGACCATCAAAACTGGCGAGACAGTCTTCGTGAAGGTGAGAGACGCGCGCGTATTTGCCGCGAAAATATAGCCCCCACATCCTGCAAGTACTATGCGCCGAATAGTACACTACATAACTAGATTGTACTTGCTTTATAGTTCAGTTAGTTGATAGACTTACTTGAAATGAAACACACAACTCCGCAACGCGGTCGGACGCTCATGGCGAGCTTACTGATTCTAGGGGCTTTAAGCGCGCTCCCCGTCGCCGCTCAAGACGATGTCACAACACAGAACGGGTCCAGTGGCTACAACGGGGGCTGGATCACGGGTCCGGCTTCCAACCCCTTGAGCTTCCTGAACGGACCAGCCTATCGAACCACGGGGCTGAAGACGCCCTACGACTTCCCCGATTTCGCTCCCATGACTGCATTGGATCAGCAGCTGCCGCCGTGGATCTCCTTCGGCCTGGAAGAGCGTTTCCGCGCGGAAGGCCAGGAAAACCAAAGTTTTAAGCTCAACAACGATGACAATTATCTGTTGAACCGCTGGCGCTTCGCGATGCAGATCAGACCCACCAGTTGGCTTCGTTTTGTCGGGCAGATGCAGGATGCTCGGGCTTGGTTGCAGCAGCCGCCTCTGCAGCCGCCAAACACCAACCGATTCGACCTCAAGCTGGCCTATGCCGAGTTTGGCGACCCAGAGAAGCAATGGATCAGCGTGCGCGCCGGCCGCCAGTTGATCAATTACAACAACACCATCATTGCTAATTCCGAGTGGCGCGATCAGGGCCGATCCTATGACTCAGTGGTCACCAATCTGCACGTGAACAATTTCCGCCTCGGGATCTTCGCCGCGTCCGCTGTGGTTCCGATGGACGAGGGTATCAGCCATCACCAAGAGGGAAATAACATCTACGGCGTGTACGGCAACATCGACCACTTCATCTCGCAGAGCTCGGATCTTCAGCCATTCGTCCTCTGGCGGGTCAATCCCAGTGTCTCGGTGGAGACCGCTTCCAAAGCCAAGACCGGCCACGAGAACGAACAAGCTTATGGAATTCGCTGGAAGGGCATTGTGCTCGGCAATTTAGACTACTCTATCGAAGGCATCCGCGAGGGGGGCACCGACGGCGCCAACAACATCCAGGCTTGGGGCACCACCGACGGTCTTGGCTACCGTTTCACCCAGGTATTCTGGAAGCCGCGCATTTTCAGCCAATACGACTACGCCTCCGGCGACAAGCACCCCCATGATGGCATCCATGGCACTTTCGATACCATGTACCCCACTGCGCACGACCGTTTCGGCATCAGCGATCAATTCGGCTGGCAGAACATCAAGGCCGTTCGTGCCGGTCTCACGGTCGAGCCGCGCAACCGCTGGACCGTGACGGGTCAATGGCTCGATTTTTGGCTGGTCAGCCCCACTGACTCGCTCTACAACACCTCGGGCGGCTCCATCGTTCGCAACACCGCAGGCACCGCCGGCACCCACATCGGTCAGGAAGTGGACGCCTACACATGGTACGAGCTCAATCGCCATATGAACATTGGCTTCGGGATCGGACACATCCTGGCCGGCCAATATCTCCACCTTATGGAGAAGGGGCCGAACTTCACGTACCCGTATTTCGCGATCAACTTCAAGGACAACGGCCCAGCCCGCGTCTCCCGGAGTGAGTGATCCGGCTTGTTCGCTTCGGCGCGTTCGTGCCACGAATCCGCGCAGCAGTCTTTCGCCGATCGGCCACGGCCCTTGTCCGGAGGCAACAATGATGTCACCCTGGCGTGTTTCTGGCGGGTGTCGGAAAGGTTGTAGCCGTTTAACTGCGCTCCGCGCAGAACGTTGACCCGAGGAGTTCCTTCATGCCGGTAAATCAAAAAAGCTCGCCGTCGCTTCTGAGCCGGCAATTTGTTATCGCCGCCGTTGTGGAGGAACCATGTTAATTAGCCGCCGCAAGATGTTCGTTGGCGCGATCGCGGCTGTGCTCCCGCGCTTTTTGCGAGCAGCCGATCAAGCCGACCAATCGCGAATGATCGTACGTTCGCCCAGGCCGGAAGATCTCGAGATGCCGCTGGAGGGCTTCACGGACTGGATCACACCGAGCGATCGCTTCTTCGTCCGCTGTCATACCTACACACCCAAAGTGAACCTGAACGAGTGGAGCCTAAAGGTCGATGGCGTGGTCGACCACTCAACGACGCTGACGATGGACGATCTGAAGAAGCTCCCGCGAGTGGAACTGGTTGGCGTACTGGAGTGTGCCGGAAATGGACGAAGCTTCTACGAGCCGCACGTTGCAGGCACGCAGTGGGCCTTCGGTTCAGTGGGCAATGGCCGATGGGCAGGAGTACGCCTTCGAGATGTCTTGCAAAAGGCCGGTATCAATGATTCGGCCAAGCAGGTTCTATGCGACGGCGCCGATGTGCCGATCGGTAAGATGCCCGATTTTCAGCGCACGATTCCAGTTGCCAAGGCGCTCCACCCCGACACCTTGCTGGCATACGAGATGAACGGCCGAGCTTTGCCTGTCGAGCATGGATTTCCCCTGAGGGTCATCGCTCCCGGATGGGCGGGCGACTCTTGGGTGAAATGGCTACAGCATATCGAGGTGCTCGATCATGAGTTCGACGGCTTCTGGATGAAGTCGGCTTACCGCCACCCCACGCATCCGGTTGCTCCAGGCACCGCCGTGGATCTGTCGGAGATGGTGCCCGTCACCGATCTCAACGTGAAATCTGTGATCGCTACTCCCAGCGAATGGGCAAAGCCCGGCGCCGTCCGCATCCAAGGCACAGCGTGGTCTAATACGTCGCCGGTTAGCAAAGTAGCGGTTTCAACCGATGGCGGGCACAGCTGGAAACCAGCCAAGCTGGGCGGAAAGCCCACCCAATATGGTTGGCGGCTCTGGCAATGCGATTGGAAGCCGGCCGAAGGCAAATACACTTTGCTGTCCCGCGCCACCAATATGGCCGGCGAGGCGCAGCCGCTCGATCAGCCGTGGAACCCGAACGGTTACCTATGGAACGTAGCCCAGCCAGTCGTTGTTACAATTGCCGCGCAGGCCCCGTCAGGCGCAGGCACTGAAACGGCCGCTTCGCAGACTTCTTATCCGGAGGGATATCAGGCCGCGTGCTTCGGTTGTCACGATGAGCAGATGATGAAGCAACAACGTCTGACTAGCGCACAGTGGGACCGAGAGATCAACAAGATGACCGGGTGGGGCGCTCAGATCAAGCCCGAGGATCGTGAAGCAATTTTGAACTACTTGTCAGGCCGTTTTAAGCAATAAGGGAACACCGCTCGGCGGCCCGAACAGTCGCGCGCGCAGTCGATTAGCTGCCGCGTTGAGCCGAAGGCTCTTTGAGAACGTATCGAGCCACTTCCCGCAAGCGTTTTCGCGATTTGCGGCTGATCACACGCAGATGGACATGAGCCTGGTCCTCCGACATTCCGTAGCGGCGCTGCAGAATGGCTTTCGCGCGATTCGCCAGTTCGCGCTCGGCGATCTCCTGCTCGAAGTCCTGATTCAATTGCTGAAGCACGGTTATCAATTCGCCGGGACGAAGCACGCTCTCCACGTGCCGAACGATGGTATCGATAGCATCGCGGGGCAATACGCCACTGGCCAGCAAGCCGCGTGCCCGATCGGCAATCTTCGAATCGGCAAGTTCGGTCTCCAGCTCACCGATGCGGGAGGCAGCCCGCGCGTAGGCGGCAGGTACCAGCGACAACCGCCAAACCTCTTCGATTGTTGCAGCGAGTCGTTCCAGAACAGCGTGCGTCGCGGGCGAAATTGCTCCGCCCCGAAAAACAAACACGAGGGATCCGGTGACGACATCACCTGCCCGCAAGGGAAACGACTTCAGTGTGAAGCCGTCCTGGCTTGCTTCCGGCACCGAGACGCCCCACGAGAGTTTCAACTCGCGGACTTCTGTTGTTGGGTCCACCTCATAGATGGCGTACCCGTCCGCTCCAGCCTCTTTGAGGGCGATCATCGCAAGCGGCTGAAGACTGCGTAGCGTCACTTGTGGTCTCGGTCGGAGCGCAACGAATAGTCGACCGGCGTCAGGCCCTCGTAGCAGGCCTCCTCCCACTGCTCGTAATGCGCGTCATCCTTGGTCGGGTTGTTCTCGGCAAAGATCGCCCGCTTCATATCGAAGCCGAAGGTCCACGGCCGAGTGTAGGTGGAAGGGTCATCGAACTTGGCTGAATACTTCATGCGATTCGCATCGAGGAATTCAAAGCGTTCCACCACATGCAGCTTGTCGCTCGCAAAATCCCCGGCTCTGCTCAGCCGGCCCTTGGAATTGTTGTTGGTAACCTCGACCACCAACGTGTTTCCTTCCCAGTGCCCGCGCGAATCGCCCATCCACAGTTTGAGGTCCGAACCGACGTGCGGCCGTCCGTCTAACGGAATAAGGCGAAAAACGTGCCCTCCCTCGTGCTCAAAAATCACGTAGCCCGGATATTGCAGGATGTGAACATCGTGCCAGGTGAGTTGGCGCACCGGACCGAGGGGCAGGCAGAGCTGCTGCGGGTCCAGGAACTCCGGCCGGGTGGGTTCGAAATAGTTTGACAGCAGGTACTGCTGCTTGGTCCTCGCCCAAGGTTGATAAGGAATCTCTCCGTCCGGCGTGTCGACGACTCGGCTAGCTGCTTTCGGCGGCTTCGGCCGATTCGCGCGCCCGGGTTCCTCACCTTCTTCAAGACAACCGACGCCGGCTCGCGGATTTTGCAAACATCCCATTCCGTACACAACTGTTACCCAATAGCCTTCCACTTGCGGCTGGCCGTCCGGCGTGTGTTGCGGCCAGGCACCTTTGTCATTTTTGGCAGACTCGGCCGCGATCGCCGAGCCGATCATTCCCGCGCACAATAGCGCCGTGACCAATAACTTTGAATTGAATCGCATAGTCGCTCCGTTCACGGATAGTACTGTTCCAGATCGAACGTGTAGCATTCGTATTCCAGAAGCTGGAAATTCTTTTCTACATGGCGATACAAGACCATGTTGATGTTCCACGGACGAGTGAAAACCTTGGGATCTTCGATCGTCACCGCGTAATTGATGTGGTCGGCGTCCAGCAGGCTGTAGCGTTCCACCACGTGTAAATCCTCGCTGTGAAAATTCCCGGCGTGATCGAACCAAGTTTGATCGTTGAAGTGGACGTTATCCACCACCAACGTGTCGCCATCCCAGTGGCCCCGGGAGTCGCCCATCCACCAGTCGATGGGGCCTTTGGGATGCTGAGCGCCGTTGGTGTAGATAAAGCGATTGGCATGGGCATGCTCGTACAGCATCGTCACCAAGTCCGGACGTTGAAAGATTTGAAATGGAAGTCCGATGTAAGTGATTCGGGGTACGCCCGGCAGATAGCACTTGTTCTCAGGATCCAAGGCCGCGCGATTGACATAGTTGTCTTTCTTCTTCGCCAGGGCCCACGGTTGATAGGGAATCTCATTGCCTTCCACTACGCTCTGGCCGGCGGGCGCGCCTTTCTGTGCCAGGTGATCCTGCAGGTTGATGTTGGCGGTGTTCAACGCTTGCCAGATACCCGACAAATCGGGTTTGCCGTCGGCCGTCCGCGGTATTTGGCCGAACATAGGCGCCGCCACTACAAAGAGGGAAGCGTATAGGGCTGTCTTTATCGCCTTAAGGTTGCGGCTGTTCATCGGGACCCGACCCTCCGGTGAATAGGTTGCGTCCATCCGGCAGCTTGACGCTTCGTCCGTTCAACGTGTCCGTGCCGTCTTTTGCACGATACCCTTCGATCACGACCTCGGTTCCCGGAGGGAAATCGGTCTTGCGCAGGCCTTTCCTCAGCAGAGCATTGGGCGCTCCGAACTCGACGGCCCAATTCACTACTTTGCCGCTCTCGTCCTTCACGTTTACGTGCAGCCAGGCGTGTGGATTGACCCAATCCACCGCGGTTAGTGCGCCCTTGACGGTGATGAATTGCTTCACGTCGTATTCGGCGGCAAACGAGTGATGGGCAAGTAAAGGCGCCGCGCCCAAAAGGCTCAAGCCGGCGATGAGCAGTGCTTGTTGAGTCATTCTCGTATTCCTCGTTTCCTACTTATCCGCCGCGACTTTCTTCGGAACTTCGACCCTCGTCAACGTCCCACCTTCTTTCTCGTAGTTCTCGGCGCCTACCGCGCCCGCCACGTTGAACCCATGGCTCGCCAGCAAATCAGCCGCCTTCCCGCCGCGCGCAGCGTGATTGGAAACAGTCACGATAATTCGGTCGCGCGGAATCGCATCGAGATGCTTTTCAAGCTCGCCAATCTGAATGCTCAGGTAAACTGGAAAGCCACCGTTGGAAGAGACCTCGTCCGGACGGCGGACATCAATCAGCAACACCTTATCCGGCTTCGCGAGGAGCTGATCCAATTCGGCGCGAGTAAGTACTTTGGCCTTGGAAGAAGGCGCGGTTTGGGCAAGAGCGGCGGCTGCCGCCAGAAGTGTGATCAAAATGAGTTTACGCATGATGGTTTCCTTTCCTTAGTCTCTAGAACAGAATCTTTAGGCCGATCTGGTTGTCGCGCGGCGTTCCCGCCGATGAGATTTGGCCAAATACCTTGCTGCCTACGACGGTATTCGGCGCTCCGAGAGCCGGTGTATTCGTCGCATTGAACGATTCGAATCGAAGCTGCGCACTGAACCGCTCGCTGATGCGGAATTGCTTGTGCGCCGCCAGGTCGAGGTTTACCAACCCCGGGCCGCGCAGAATATTTCGGCCCGCGTTGCCGTAAGTGTATTTGGCATTCTTCACGAATGCCGCGGTGTTGAACCATTCCTGAACCGTGGGATCGGATAGCTGCCAGTCACCGACCACATTGGGGCGGTCCGCGCCAAAGGGTCCCGTATTGGACGGATTGCCGTTTACGGTAAGGTTCAGCGGCAAACCGGAATCGACCGTTACGATCGGGCCAACACTCCAGCCGCCCAATGCAGCGTTCATTACTCGGTTCCAATGCGCTCCGAAAGTCTTTTGGCGCCCGAACGGCAATTCATAGACGGCGCTGCCTACCAAATGGTGCGTCATGTCCTGGCTGGACACCGCGCGATCGGCGGCCCAATTTAAAGCGTTCTGAACCCCGCTGGTGTCGCCTAGGGACATGGTCTTTGAATAGGAGTAGGAAGCAAGGAAGGTCAGACCCTTGGAGTAGCGCTTCTCCACCTTGGCTTGCAGGGCGTTATAGCGGCTATAGCCGTCCTTCTGTTCGCGAACAATATTGGCGAGTGTGACCGGGTCGGTGGCCCCCGGAATTACGGCTGTAAGGTAACGGCGCCGCGAATTCACGTTCCCTGGTCCGGGGGGCGCCGGATTGCCGTCGAATTGCCGCCACATGTGGTCGAACTTATTCCCGTAGTAGCCGATTTCGACCAGAATTCCACCAGGCAGTTGTCGCTGGACGTCGAAGTTCCACTGTTGAGCCGTGGGCGAAGCGTTGCCGCGATCCCAAGAAATCAACGTCACGTGCGAGGCGTTAGCTGGGGATAGTATTCCCGGCGCAAATCCTTGGCTCAAGAAGATTGAAGGTTTCGTCGGATCTGTGGTCAGGTTAATCAGCAAATGGTTCGGCGGATTGTTTTCCAGCGACGACATGCCACCGAGCGTGATCATGTTCGAATAAAAAATTCCATAGCCGCCACGGAGCACGGTTTTGTCGTCTGGAAGGGCGTATGCGAATCCGAAGCGCGGAGCAAATTGGTGATCGTTCACGCCAAGCAACGAGCGGCTGGCCACGCCGCTTCCTTCAGAACCAGCCAGCACGAGCTGCGGACTGTTGGGATTGGTATTAAGGTCGAAGTTAGCAATCTTGTTGTTCTTCTCGACCACTGGCGGGCTCAACTCGTATCTCAGGCCGATGTTGAGCGTGAGCCTGCGGCTGACCTTCCAGTCGTCTTGCACAAAGAAGTCTGTGTAAGGCGTACGGAACTGCATGAACGAGAAATTGGACAGTGTTGCCGAGGAGGCATCGCCCAACAAGAAATCCCCGAACGGGTTGCCGGTGAACTGGCCGTTGAAGTTGAAAATTCCGCTGCTGTTCTGCGAGCTTAAGAAGTTAGTCTGAAGCCAATAGGCTTGTACACCAAACTTGATGTTGTGGGCG
>Ga0209415_10005386_pt1 | contig 23038 bp, 16 predicted proteins | sample PeaSoiSIISIP2007_FD_187696 | JGI IMG/M metagenome (GOLD analysis project Ga0209415, IMG submission 187696) | Peat soil microbial communities from Weissenstadt, Germany - SII-SIP-2007 (SPAdes) (version 2) | ecosystem: Environmental > Terrestrial > Soil > Wetlands > Peat | place: Germany... | reverse complement strand
CACCTACGGCTCCCGCATCGAAACGTATCGGAATCTCGGCATCGGATTCTCGGCCGGCAACCCGCCGATGACGGCGATCAACAGGGTCTCCACGTTGATCAACATCCAGCCGATCACTGCCGGGGGGAGCTTCGGCACCAGCTTTACCGGAGGCACCGCTACTTCCCCGCCCCCGCCCATCCTGTGCTCGTTCACCCAGGCGGCCCCGACCGGCTTCTTCACGAGTTTCAGCGAGTCGGATTTTCTCGTGGGCGCGTCGAATGTGATTCCGCCGTTCGAGGTCAACTCCTCGCTCGATCAGGTCGAGATCTTCAATCTGCTGCTGGTCCCCGGCGTCGCGGATTTTTCAATCGTGAGCGCGGCGCTCTCCTTCGCCGAACGTAAGCGCGCGTTCGCGATCCTCGATCCGCCGGCGCAAGCACCCGCTTTCGGCTCGGGATCGATCGACACCTGGATGTCGAGTTATCCGGAAAGTCAAAACGGAGCGATGTATTTCCCTTATCTGTTGTCGACCGACCCCGTGACCACGGACCTGATCGCGATGCCGCCCAGCGGCTATGTGGCTGGAATTTTTTCCACCACGGACACCACCCGCGGCGTCTGGAAAGCCCCGGCCGGCATCGGCACCCCGCTCGTGGATACGACGGGGCCCGTGGCGAGCGGCGCCATGAACGACATGCAACAGGGGGTTCTCAATAACGCTTCGGTGAATTGTCTGCGCACATTCAACAGCGTGGGCACGGTGGTGTTCGGCTCACGCACCTTGGTGGCCGGCAATGAGGCCTTCGCGCAGTCGAAGTATGTGCCGGTGCGGCGCATGACCTTGTTCATCGAACAAACCTTGGTCGCCAATCTCAAGTGGGTGGTGTTCGAGCCTAATGATGAGCCGCTTTGGCTCGCGATCCGCTCCTCGATCAGCGCGTTCCTGCTGTCCTTGTTCAACCAGCAGGCCCTGCAGGGCAGCACGCCAAGCGATGCCTTTCAGGTGAAATGCGATGCGACCACCACGACGACGCAGGATCAGGCGAACGGCATCGTCAATATCGTGGTCATGGTGGCGCTGCTGAAGCCGGCGGAGTTCGTGGTCATCAAGATCGCGCAGATCGCCGGCCAAACGGCGTCCTGAGGAGAGAGCACATGGGCAAACCATTCACCGTCAACGTCAACCGTTTCGATCCCTACAAAAGCTTCCGATTCCTGGTGTATTTCGGCACGTCCACCGCGCCGGTCGCGGCGGTGAACAAGGTCAGCACCCTGAAGCGCTCATCGGAAGTGATCGAATACAAACAAGGAGGCGACTCGGTGATCAGAAAAGGTCTTGGGCGTACGAAGTACGAGCCGATCACCATGGAGCGGGGTTTGACCCAGGACCTGGACTTTGCCACCTGGGCCAATTACTCCCAAGTCCTCGATAATGGAGCCGCGAGCCAGTCATTGAAAAACCTGCGCAAGGAGGTCCGGGTCGATCTGCTCAACGAGGCGGGGCAGCCGGTGTGGCGGTTCATCGCGCACCGCTGCTGGGTTTCGGAGTACCAGGCCTTGGCGGATCTCGATGCCGGTGCGAATGCGATCATGATCGAGCACATCAAGCTTGAAAATGAGGGCTGGGAACAGGACACCACGCTGACCGAACCGCAGGAAATCTAAGCCGTGGTGCGGCTGCCCGTAAGCGGCATGGCAGTATCCCTGCGTGCACCAGACGGCGCAGACGATCTGGCGATCCTCGAGGTCCGCGGCTCCGCAGTCGCACGGGCACTTCAAATTTTACCGCGCCTGGCCCAGGCGACAACCGGGGAACGTTCGGACACTACCTCGTGGGCGTCCGTGACCGTCACCGATTTCGAAGTGACGTTGCTCGTGCTGCGGGTGCATTTGTTTGGTGACGTAATTGCGTGCGCGCTCGACTGTCCCAATCCGGACTGCGGCGAGCGGGTCGAGGCCGAATTTCGGATCGCGGATTTCCTCGATGCGTTACGACCGAGACAGCCGCCGGGCGTGCGCGCCGCGCCCGGGCGTCCAGGCTGGTTTTGCCTCGATGATGGGCACGCGGCCTTTCGATTGCCCACCGCCGGCGACCAGGCCGAGGTGATCGGCGCGGTGGATGCGCCGCGTCGGCTCGGCGAGCGGTGTATCGATCCACCCGTCGTGCCGGGGCGGCTTCGCCATCGTATCGAGCGCGCGATGGAGCAACTGGCGCCGGAGGTCTCGCGACACATCGACGGAAGCTGCCCCCATTGCGGCCACGCGCTCTCCTCCCCGCTGTTCGTGTCGCACCTCGTCATGGAAGAATTGCGCAGGGCGGCCGGAGGCGTCCACGACGAGATCCATCTGATCGCGAGTCGTTATCACTGGAGCGAGGCGGATATCCTTGGCCTGCCGCGATCGCGCCGCCGCGGGTATGCGGAACGCATACGCCGGGCCGACCGCGAAGGAGAATGAGATGGGCTCTTCCTATCTCAGCCGCATCGCGCAACCGATCACGGCAGGGGAGCGACCCTTGGTGTCGCGGCCGCTGCCGTCGCTGGAGGACACTCAAGCCCCGGGCGTGATCCGTTCCGCCAGCGAAGCACGGAAGATGCCGGATCCGGAGGAGCCAAACCCCCGCGAGCCTGCCTCGAGAGTCGCGCGCGAACCGGCTTCACCGCGGCGCGCCCGGGCTGCGACAGCTATCCTTGCCGATCCAACCGCGCCGGCGCCCCCGGATCAAGCGATCGGCAGGCCGGCCGCACCGGCGCTGCAAGGGGAGGGGCTAGTGCCGACGGCGAGTGCCGGCGGCGCGAATACGCCGCGGGTGCGAACTGCGGGAGATCGGGGTTCCGCGCCATCCGCGCCCGCATCGATCTCGACCCCAATCGAGCGCGAGGCGACGCCGCGATCCGCACCACCCACAGCGTTCGCCGCATTCCGCGTCGAGGCGTGGGCGTCGCCGCTCTCGGGCGGGCCGCATGCAGGGGCTTCGATGCCACCCGATGAGCCGCGGGTTCCGTTGGAGCCGCCGGGGCCGGTCGCCGCCGCGCCGTCGCGGCCCGCGGCGCGCATTCATATCGGCACTGTGGAAGTGCGGACCATGGGCGGGCACGCGGCCATCGCGGCTCCGGTTCCGGCCGCGGCGCCGGCACCGGTACGCGCCGCGATGCGCAGCGAAGCGGCAGCGCCGGCCACGCTCGCGCGGCCACTGCATCATCGGTATGGCTTGATCCAGAGCTGAGCGCCGACGATGCAGCAGTGGAGTGTCATCGATCTCGCGAGCATCACCGATACCCTGATCGGCCTGCTGCGTCAGGCGATCACAAACTCGCCGCTGTGGACGCTACAAGTCCATGGTCAGACCATCAAGCCATTCAATATCGAGGTCTCGGGAGCGATGCCGGCGGTGGACCGCAACAGGGCGGATTGCGTGCTGAGCTTGTACCTCCTGCACGTCAGCCGCGACCCGTATTGGCGCAACTCACCGCCGCAGGGAGCGCTCGCCAGAACGAACCCCGCGCAGCCCTTGAGTCTGAACCTTTCCTACTTGTTGACCGCCTATGCCGACGCCAATTTCTGGCACGAGCAGCAGGCGATGAGCATCGCGCTGAACTGCTTCCATGAAAATCCGATCTACAAGGGCAACAGCGAAGAATTCACCATCACGGTGGAAGCCGACACGATAGAGGAGATGAGCCGCCTCTGGCAGGCCATCACGGTGCCGATCCGGCTCTCGTCTCTGTTTCGCGTGGCGGTCGTATTTCTGCAGCCGAGCGCGACGGCTCCGGTTGCCGCGCCGCCGCCGACTCAGGCGACGATCAGCGTCGGGACGGACCTGTCGGCGCCGCCGCAGATTTTCCAAGTGGCTACGCGCGTGACGTATTTGATTCCGGCGGGCAGCACCGACCCCGCGCAGATCGGCACCGCGCTGTCGCAGCCGGTGATCGTCGGTGGCGATACGGTCCGCCTGGGCGGCAGCGGCCTCGACGGCGGCGGCGCAGCGGCCGTGTATCTCAGCATCCCGGATTCGTCGCCCGTGCCGGAGTGGCCGATCACGGCCTGGCGCGTCGCCCCCATCGCACCGGCACCGGTTTCGGCCGAGGAATTGGTGCTTCTGTTTCCGAACGCCTATGCCGCGTTGCCCGCGAGCGGGACCGCCTTGACCGGAACGCCGCCGCCGGGACGCTACGCGCTGGCGGTGGGCGGCACCACTGCTGCGGACCGCAGCAGTGTGGTGCCAATTACCGTGGCACCGCGCATCGACGGCGTCACCAGCCCGCCACAACTCACACCCAATGCGTCCGGTATTTACACCATCAATGGCATGGGCTTCACAGCGGGCCAGACCGTGGTCGCGCTCGGCGCAACGGCATTGACGTCGGGTGCGACGGCGGCACCCGGCCAGTTCACGATCAACGCTACGGGTTCGAGCATCACGTTTCAACTTCCGACCGCACCTGCGCTTCCCACGGGGAAATATTTCGTGAGGATCCTGGTGAAGGGCGTCGAGGCGCCGCCGAGCTGGTGGGTGGCCGTGCCATGAATGCGCCTTCGACGTCGACACTCGAGCTCATCGCCCACCGGGTGCGTGCGCACTCGCGCCTTGCTGCCCGCTGGATGCAGCGGCTTTGGGCGCAGGGACAGTCCAGCCTCGATCAGGGCTTGGCGATCACCGCCGACGAAGTCGCGCGCCTGCTGCAGGATCCCGCCGCTGCCGACCGCGCCCGCGATGGGTTTCTGCTCGAAGATCCGGATGCCGCGCCGCTCGCGGAGGCCGCGGGGGCAACGGACCGAGCGCTCGCCTCCGATCCCGACTGGGCGGCGTTGGTGGCGGCGTTCGAGCTCGAGAGACCCGAGGCGGACCTGCTCTGCCTGCTGCTCGCGCTCGAATTCGATCCGCGCTTGCAGCGGGTGATCGCCTACTTGCAGGACGACGCGCAGGCGATCGCGCCGACGACCGCGTTTGCGGCCTCGCTATTCCGAAATGGCGCGAGCGTGCCGCTGCCGGTCGACGGGCTGCAGCGTTGGCATCTCGCCGCGCCGCTCGACGGCGCCTCCCCGTGGCGGGCGGCGACGGCCTGGCAGATCGACCCCGCGGTGGCGTTGTCGCTCGCGGCGGGAACCTGGCGGGACCCGCGCGTGGCGCACGCAGTCGCGCTGCTCGCGCCCGAACCCGGGCGGCTGCCTCCCGTCGCCTATCCGCAAGCGCTTCAAGCGCTGCAGGCCTGGACGGGCCGCGGTGAAATCTCGCTCATGGGACCGGAGGGAGGCGGGCGGCAAACGCTCGCGATGCAGTATGCGGCGGGCTCGGACCGCCCGCTCCTCGCGATCGACACGCGCAGCTTGCTGGCCGTTTCCGTCCCATCGGAGGAGGCGTTGGTGGCGGCGCTACGCATGGCATGCGCCTGTCGTGCACTGCCTTATTGGCGCGACGCGGAGGTCATAAGTGCGGCGGATTGGAATCTCTTGCGGCGCCTCGCGCCGCTGATGCTGCGCGGCGATCGGCGGGCACCCGCGACGGCAAGCGTCGTTCTCGAACTGCCGAAGCTCTCGCAAGCGCAGCGGCTCACGGTCTGGGCGCACCACAGTGCAGCGCCTGCGCCGCCGATCCTCGCGACCCAGCAACTGACCCCCGGAGAGATTGCCCTGATCGCCCGGGCGGGTCCGGCGGGGCACGACGCCGTGCGGGCGGCGCTGCGCCGCGCGGCGCCCGTGCACAGGGATCTGTTGAGCTTGCTGCCCTGTCACTACACCTGGGATGACCTGGTGGTGCCGCCGGACCTGTTGGCGCAGCTGCGGGAATTCGAAACGCAGGTGCGCTTGCGCTGGGAGGTCTACGACGATTGGGGTTTTGCGCGCTTGACGCATCTGGGCCACGGGATCGCGGCCTTGTTCGGCGGACCGAGCGGCACCGGCAAGACCATGGCCGCGCAAGTGCTGGCGCGATCGTTGGGGCTCGACCTTTACCGCGTGGATCTCGCCGGAGTGGTCAACAAGTACGTCGGAGAGACCGAGAAGCGGTTGCGCGATGTCTTCGATGCCTGCGAGCGGGCCGGCGCGCTGCTGTTCTTCGACGAGGCGGACGCGCTGTTCGGCAACCGGATGCAGGTCAAGGATTCGCATGATCGGTTCGCGAATATCGAGATCGATTATCTGCTGCAGCGGATCGAGCGCTTCGACGGCATTGCGATCCTCGCGACCAACCGCAAGAACGATCTGGATGCCGCCTTTCTGAGGCGCTTGCGGTTCGTGGTGGATTTCCTGATGCCCGCACCGGCCGAACGGCTGCTGTTATGGCGGCGGGCACTGCTGCCCGCCGCGCCCACCGGCGAGGCGATTCTGGATTCCATGGATTGGGAGTTCTTGGCCCGGAGGCTCGACATGACCGGGGCGCAGATCAAGGCGAGCGCGTTGGGGGCGGCGTTTCTCGCCAAATCCGAGGGCGTGGCGATCGGGATGCGTCATGTCATGGCCGCGGCTCAGCGCGAGATGGCGAAACACGGCGCAACGCTGCGCGTGTCCTTGCGGGAGGCGCTGCGCTGATGGACGACATTTCGATCGACCGTCTGATCCTCGAGATCCCGGGCCTCACCGCGGACCAGGGCATGGAACTGGCCCGCGCCGTCGGCGCCCAGCTCGCGGCGAGCATGAGCGGCGGGGGCGAATTCCCGGTGTTGTCGGTCACGGTCGAAGCCCTGCAGTCCGGCACGGGGGCGCCTGATCCCGGCCGCCTCGCCACGGCAATCGTCAGTGCTCTCCTGCGGCGGATGGAGTAGACGTCATGGCCGGCAATAATTTGCGCGGAGCGTTCATCGAGTTCACCGAGTCGTTTCCGATTCCGGTGCCGAACCTGATCCTGTTCCAATACAACCCGGAGACGATGACGCATACCTGGACCCCTGCGAAATCGGGGGGTGCAAGTGCGCCCGGGCAGAATCCCTCGAATCCGCTCGCGATCACCGGCACACCGGAGGAGGATTTCTCGTTCACTCTGGTCATGGACGCGAACGACACCATCGCGGACGGCAGTGCCGTCGCGGCCGGCCTCGCCACGGCGAGCGGCATCTACACGCGTCTCGCCGCGCTCGAAATGCTGCTGTTTCCAACGGCGCCACCCGGCAGCGGGTTGATTGGGTCGATTTCTTCGGCGCTCGGCATCGGTGGCGGCGCCTCGCCGTCGACGGTGGTGCCGGCCGCGCAGCTGCCGACGGTCCTTTTCATCTGGGGTCCGGGTCGGATCGCGCCCGTGCGTGTCACGACGCTAACCATCACCGAAAAACTCTACGACGGCGTGCTGCTGAATCCGATCCAGGCGGAGGCGGAGATAGGGCTCAAAGTTTTGACACCCGAGGAACTTGCTTTCGTCGACGGGCCGCTGGGCACGCTCGCGAACGCCGCCTCAACCTATACGACAGAACTGCGCGAGGCCCTCGCCGTCCAGAACCTCGCCAACAGCGTGGAATCGATCACCGGCATGCTGCCGGTATAAGGAACATCATGTTTGCATCCGATAGCCGCTACGCGAAACTGACCACGTATCAGGTCACGATGCCCGACGGCACGGTCGTCACGGCGACCCGGTTGCCGCTGCCGCCGGTTTCCTTGCCGCTTGCCGGGTACCATCCCTGCCGGGCGGGCGATCGGCTCGATCTGCTCGCGGCGCGCTATCTGCAGGATCCCACCTGGTTCTGGAAGCTGTGCGATGCGAACGGCACGCCAGCGTCGGCGGCCTTGGCGGCACGGCCGCTGGTCGGCATTCCAGTGAGCGGGCAGTAATGGCGAGTTCCTTCGCCATCGTGATCGGCGGCCAGACCGCGACCGACTTGGACGCGCACATCGCCGAACTCGAGGTAGAGGAGAACGCGGATCTGCCAAGCGCATTCTCCATCACACTGCCTGTCAATGTGACCTCAAGCGGCGACTACGACACGGTCTCGGATCCCCGTCTCGGGCCGATGTCGAACATCGCCGTCACCGCCCAAGCCGCCGATGGCATCACGCATTGCCTGATCGACGGCTATGTGCTCGCGCAGAACATCCATCTCGATACCGGCACGGCGAGCAGCACGGTGAAGGTCTGGGGCCAGGACGCGACCTGGCTGATGAACGTCACGGAACAAGTGGTCGAATGGGTGGACGTCACCGACGGCGATGTGGCGAACAGCATCTTCGGCAATTATGGAATCACGCCGGACCCGGCCAACCTGGACGATGATTCCCCCGCCCACACCGAGGATACCCACAGTCTGATGCAGCGCGCGACCGATGCACAATTCCTGCGCATGCTCGCACGGCGCAACGGCAAGCTGTTCCGCGTGTACTGCACCGACTCGCCCGGCGAGCGCACCGGTTCCTTTGCGCAGCCGTCCCTGGATGGCGCGCCCGCGGTCGTGCTCACGCTGAACGATGCAGCCGCCGCGACCGTCAATGCGGTGGACATCGCCTGGGACGTGATGCGTCCCTCGAGCGTGCTCGCCCGCGAAGCATTGTTCACCGACTCGAGTTCCGACGGGGCGGGCGGCACCACGAGCGACTCCGGGCTGGCCGCACTCGCCGCGACGGGGCTGTCGGACTTTGCGGCGACCACGGTGACTTCCATTCTCACGGCGACGGTGGACACCGGCGAGGAGTTGACCGAGCGCGCGCAGTCGGTGCTCACCGAGGCCGGCTGGTTCGTGCGCTGTCAGGGCAGCGCCGACGTCGGTCGCCTCGGGTCGATCCTGCGTGCAGGAACGGTGGCGCAGCTCAATGCCGCGGGCGCACTGCACTCCGGCGCGTATTTCGTGTGGAGCGTGCGCCATAAGATCACCAGCGAGAAGCACACCATGGATTTCGTGCTAGTGCGAAACGCCGTTGGCTCGGCCGCCGGCGGCCTGTTATCGGGAGCTCCATCGCCGTGAACGACGCGCTGCTCAATGAACTCTTGGAGCGGATCCGCGGAAGATTCTATGGCAAGTATCGCGGTTCGGTGACAGACGTCGATGCCGACACGATGCGCATCAAGGCATCGGTGCCCTCTGTGTTGCCGGGCGCGACGACCGGCTGGTGCATGGCCTGCGTGCCCTACGCCGGCCCGGATGTCGGCGTGGTGATGCTCCCGGAAGTGGGCAGTGGCGTCTGGATCGAATTCGAGGGCGGCGACGTCTCCTATCCCATCTGGGTCGGCTGCTATTGGCGCTCGACCGAGGTTCCCTCGGAGGCGAGCGCGACCGTCAAGAGCATCATCACGCAGGCGGGTTCGGTCGCCCTCGACGATGATGCCGGCAGCATCACGCTCACCGATGCTCAGCAGAACACCGTGGTGTTGGATTCCGACGGGGTCACGAGCACATCGGGAAGCTCGACCGTTGCGATCGGCGCCGACGGGGTCAGCGTCAACGATGGCGCCCTGGAGGTCACCTGATGCCCGCCCTTCTGACCAGCGCGAGCACTCTGATGTGTCCCCATGGTGGCACCGTCACCGCCACCCCGGGGAGCGTGCGCGCTCAAGCGGGCGCACCCATATTGCGCGGCTCCGATACGTTCCTGATCGCGGGCTGCCCGTTCATGATCGGCCCGGCGCCCAGTCCCTGCATGACGGTGCAATGGGTGGAGACTGCCAGCCGCGTTCAGCATGCGGAGGATTTCGTCTTGACCGAGGCCAGCCTGGGTTTATGCCTTGCAGCGACGCAGGCGCCGCAGGGAGCGGTACTCGTCGTGATGACCCAGCCCGACGCGCAAGGACTATGAGCCCATGGTGACCCGGCGCGACATCGCTTTCCCATTCGGCATCGACGCCGCGTCGGGGCAAGGAGCTCAGGCAAGCTATCAAGATCACGTCGATCAGATGATCCGCCAGATTCTTTTGACCGATCCCGGCGAGCGAGTCTGCCTGCCGACCTTCGGCGCGGGGCTGCGCCGCCTGCTGTTCGCGCCACTGAATGCCGCCCTGGTCGCGACCACCAAACTCATCGTCACGCAAAATCTCAATCAATGGATGGGAGGACAGATCACGATCCAGGACGTCACCGTGATCACCGCCAATTCCCCCGGATCGGTCACGGTTGCGGGACCACCCCTGCCGGACAGCGCCATCGTGATCCAGGTCAGCTACGTCCTGGTGGAGACGCAGACCGTGCAGCAAACCTCGGTCACGGTGAGCTGACATGAGTGCGAATCTGTCCGAGCCGCGCAACCGCTATGCCTTGGTCGCCACCTCCAAGACGGTGAACGGAATGGATTTCGTGGAGTTGCCCGCGGTTGACGCGACGACGCTCTACGTGCACTTCATCAACACCGTGAATGTCGCCGTGGCCGGGATCGCGGCGAGCATCAGCGGCGGCGATACCATCACCGACATCTCGGTTGCGGCGATCAACAACGCGACCGATTGGTCGGTCGACAACAATGGTCGGCCGGTGTTGCAACTCACGGTGAGCCGCGCCGGGGATTTCTCGAATTACACGCTCGCGTTGACCGGCGCCCCGCTCGATCTGATGTATGCCAGCGCGACGTTTTCATTCAAGGTACTGTGTCCCAGCGACTTCGATTGCGCGCCCGCGCCGCTCTATTGTCCGCCCGACGACACGCCTGTTCCGCCGATCGATTATCTTGCCAAGGACTTCCAAAGCTTCAAACAGGCCCTGACCGATTTCTCCGCCCTGCGCTATCCAAGCTGGCAGGAGCGCGCCGAGGCGGATATCGGCGTCATGTTCCTGGAGGCGCTGTGCGCGACCGCCGACGAATTGAGCTATTTGCAGGATCGCGTCGCCGCCGAATCCACGCTGCAAACGGCGACCCAGCGCCGCTCCCTCGTGAGCCTGGCGCGATTGGTGGATTACGAACCGGCCCCGGCGCTGTCGGCGACGACGACTCTGCAATGCAACGTCGCCGCGGGGATCGTTGCCGTTCCGGCGGGCCTGCTGATCAGCGCGAGCGCGCCGGACAACTCGCTCGTACCCTTCGAGATCGGCACTGGCTTGGCGGACACCACGAACCATCCGGTGTCGTCGGTCTGGAACGACGGCATTGCACCGTATTGGTTGGATGACAGCGAACGATGCCTGCCGCGCGGCTCTACGGGAATGTGGATCCAGGGGCATGGCTACAATTTTTTGGCGCAGCCGAACCTCGCGCTGCTGATCCAAACGGATCTGCCCGGCGAGAGCATCCGGGAGGTCGTGCACGTCGCGACGGCCCAAGAAACCCAGGATTTGGTCTACCCAACGCTGGGGCAGCCGACGAAGGTGACCTACATCACTTGGGACGCCGCCGATGCGCTGGTGCGAGATCACAATCTGACGGCGACTCATCTGGCAGGAAACCTGCTGCCCGCGACGCAAGGGCAGCGGTTCCACGCGACCTTTGCGATTGGCACACCGCCCGCCACCGCAAGCTCCGTGCCATCCGCGATTGCGCGGCGCGGCCGCAACGGCACCGATGCAACACCCAATTGGATTTTTCGCTACCCCTTGAGCCAAGGGCGCCTCGCATGGCTCGCGCCGCCCGGAGAGGCGGCGTTCGATCCGAGCATCGATGTCGCGGCGCCGGAGGTGCAGATGACCGAGACCGTACCGACGCCGCAACCCTGGGGATTCGTCACGAGTCTGCTCGACGCGCAGGGCACGGTACTCGCATTCACCGTCGATTCGATGGCGTGGCGGGTCGTATCGAGCGGCAATACAGGCGATCCGGTGCAATGGGAGTACGACGGGGACCAGGGCGATACGCTGCGCTTCGGCGATGGTGTGTTCGGGTTGCAGCCCGCCGAAGGTACTTTGTTCGACGTGCGCTACCGCGTCGGACTCGGAGCCGCCGGCAATGTCGCAGCGGATTCGATCACCGTCGTCGGAGCACAGTGGAGCGGCTACGTCACGAGCGCGCGCAACCCCTTCATCGTCACGGGCGGTGCGGACGCTGAGACCACGCAGCACATCCAGCGCATGGCACCGCAGGCATTTCGCGTGCAGCAATACCGCGCCGTGCGGCCGGAGGACTACGAGGCCGCGGCCGAGACGCTGCCCTGGGTACTGAAAGCAAGCACGGCGTATCGCTGGACGGGAAGCTGGCTGACGGTGTTCACGACGGTCGATCCCAGCGGCAACGAGACGGCCACGGCGGACGAGCAGGTGAATCTGATCAATTTGCTCAATCGGCAGCGGCTTGCCGGATACGAATCCTATGCGCCGAGCCCCACACTGGTATCAATCGACCTGCGCATCAAGGTCTGTGTCGCGCCCGGCTGGCTGGCCAGCGACGTGGAGGCGGGTGTGCTCACCCGGCTCGGCAATGCGACCCGCCCCGACGGCAGCACCGGGTTTTTCTTTGCCGATCGCTTCAGTTTCGGAACACCGCTCTACCGCAGCCGGCTGGAGGCAGCGATCCAAGGAGTTGCGGGCGTCGCCGGTGTGCTGGATATCGAGTTTCGGCTCCGGGGTGCGACCACGAGCTTCGGGCCGTTGCCGGAAGTCCTGCCGCTCGCCCCCGACGAGATCCTGCGGGTCGACAATGATCCGGATTATCCGGCGCGCGGGACGATCCGTGTGATCCCGGAGGGCGGGCAATGAGCGCGCAGCCTCCGATTTGCCCCTGCGACGCCGATACGCTGCCGCTCCCCACCAATGTCCCGGGCCTGACGCAGATCGCCTATCGTGCGGGCACGTTTCGCGACTTCCGGCGCGAATTGTTGACGGCCCCGCAGAATCTGTCGACCGATCCTCCCAACGACCCGCCGATCGAGTACGCGCTCACAGGCTGGCGCGCCGACGTGAATTCGAATCCGGCCGTCGCGGATCTCGCCGTCATGATGGTTGAGTGGTGGGCTTATCTTGCCGACATTTTGACGTTCTACAACGAACGCATTGCCAACGAAGATTATTTGGGCACGGTGCAGCTGCCGGAGAGTGCGGGCCGATTGGTCAGTGTGCTGGGGTACCGGCCGCGGCCGGCGCTCGGGGCGACCGGCACGCTCGCCGCCCTGGTCACGCCGGGCCAGACGGCGACGCTGCCGGCCGGTTTACAGTTCCAGAGCAAGCCCGGCCCGGGTCAGACGCCGCAGACCTACGAGCTCGCGGCGGCAACGTCGATCGGCGCGCCCGATGCGGTGCCGGCCAATCCCTCCCCGCCGACACTGGTGGCGCAAAATCCCCTTTCCCCCATCGACGTGATCATGGATCCTCGGGAGCTGCTGCATCCTGGCCAGCGCCTGGAATTCGAAACCAAGCTGCCGGGCGGGTATCTCGGTATCGGCGGCGGGAACTTGGGCGGCGGAACGATCATCGGTTTCGGCGAAACCATTTACAACGTATTGCTCCAAGGCAGCCTGAGCTCGCTCAGCATTGGCGCGCTGTTGATGCTTGGGCCTCGCGACGGCAGCGCCGGGCCGACGCTCATAACGCTGAGTGCCGCGCCCACGGTGCAAACGGTGGTCGGCGGCAAACAGACCCAGCTGAATTTCAGTCTGACGGACGGCACGCAGCCGCTGCCGGCGCTGACCGCAGCAAGCGCGCTGCTCCAGCGCGCGGCGCAAACGGCGACTCTGTGGACGGTCAACGGCAGTCCTTTCAGCAATGGGAACACGGTCGTGCAGCTTGCAGGCCTTGCGCGCCAGATCCGCGCCAATGACTGGGTCGCCTTTACCTCGCCGTCGGGCTCGCAACTGGTCCAGGTCTCGAGCGCTCAGGACATGATGGGCGATGCGAGCAATGCCAGCGACGCATCCCCGACCCGGGTCAGTTCCGGCACGCCGCCGCCGTCACCCATTCCCGTGCTGCACACGCAACTGACCGTGGCTGCCGCGCTCAATGGCGCCATCACAAACAATCCCGGCGCAGTCAGCATTCTGTTTGCCTGGCAGGACGTCGGCACACTCCTCGATCAGCCGCCCGGGCCTTGGGACGGGAGGCAGCCCGCGCTCGCGCCGGTGCAGCCCGCCGTGTTCGCGGCCGGCAATACCGTTCCGATCATCGTTCAGGATACGACCGGCACGGGCGTCATCGCGACCGGCACCTCGAGCGGCAATGGTTCACTGTCGGTCGGGTTTGCGTCCTCGGCCTCCACACCGCTGACGCCCCCGCTGCAGCCGCCGCTCAGCATCCTGTACAACCTGTTGCCCGTGACCTGCGGCAAGACCGTCTCGAACGAGGTGCTCGGCAGCGGGGATGCCACCGTCGCCGGTCAGAGTTTCATGCTCGCCAAATCGCCGGTCACCTACCTTGCGAGCGGCGCGATCTATATCAGCACGATCAAGCTCACCATCAATGGGGCGCCTTGGACGGAGGTCGCAAGCTTCTATGGGCAATCCGCCACGGCCCAGGTCTTTGTCACCCGCGAGGACGATCAGGCGAACACTTACGTCGACTTCGGCGACGGCGTCAACGGCGCGCGGCTGCCCACGGGGACCAACAACGTGGTGGCGACCTATCGGGTGGGCTCCGGCGCCGCCATGCCGCCGGCGGGCAAATTGACCGTGATTGCGCAGGCCTATCCGGGCCTGCGGTCAATCCTCAATCCGGTGGCGGTGAGCGGCGGCAGCGACGCCGATCCGCCGTCCCTCCTGCAATGGGCGGCGCCGCGTTCCGTGCTCACGTTCGGGCGAGCAGTGTCGATCGATGACTATGCGGCGCTCGCCGCGCAAGTCGCCGGAGTGACGCTGGCTCAGGCGGTATGGAGCTGGAATGCCAGCACGCAACGCGCAGGTGTCACCGTGTACGTGGCGGGCGCGGGCGACGTGGTCACGCTCGCGAGCGCCGCGCTCGCCGCGGCGGGCGACCCCAACCGGCCCGTGACCGTGAAGGCTGCGATACCAATCGATGTTACGCTGATCATGACGCTGATCGTGACGCCGGGCTTCGACACCGGCGTGATCAAGGCGTCCGTGCAGAGCGCGCTCGCCGACCCTGCCACGGGCTTGTTTTCGCCGGCCAGGCTCGGGATCGGCCAGACACTCTTTGACAGCCAAATCGAAGCCGCCTGCCTTCAGGTCAGCGGCGTGGTGGCGATCAGTGCAGCCACCTTTTACGCGGGCATGACGGTCGACCCGGGACCGCTGCATGTACCCGGCGAGGGCCGGTATTACTCACTCAGCGCCGCCAATGTCCAACCGAGCACGCAGGTGGACCCCAATGGCGGATGACGGGTACGCACAGGCCTATGCGGATCGCCTCTGGCAGCTGCTGCCCGCGATTTATCGGACCTTGGACCTCCCGGCAACGCCCGGGACCAACGGACCGCTGCGCGAGTTGATCAACCGCCTCGGCGCGCAGGCGGCCGTCGTGCGCCGGAGCATCGATCGGCTGGGAGAGAACCAATCCATCGAGACCTGCGATGACTGGGTGATCCCCTACATCGGTGATCTGGTCGCGACCCGCCTGGTGAGCTGCCTGACGCCCGCGGCACAGCGCCTCGATGTCGCGAAAACAATCTACTATCGGCGCCGCGCCGGAACTGTCGGCCTGCTGGAGGAGCTGGCGGCAAACATCATCGGGCGCGATGCACGGGTCGTGGAGTTTTTCCGCCGCCTCGGCCGCACGCGCCACCAGTTCGATCCCGAGATCGGCCAGGTCGGCGATTGGGATTCGAAGGGCAATCCGCCCCTGCCCATCGTCGAAGGACTGGTGGGACGATACACGCGGACGGCAACGGGCGGGTTCGCGGACCTGCGCAGCGTGTACGGCGCGAACAATACGGGCACGGCCTTCGACGAGTATGCGCATACCGCCGACTTGCGCAGCGGCGGGCAAACCACGGGTTGGTACAACATCTCGCACCTCGGAGTCTTTCTTTGGTGGCTGCAGGCCATGCCCATCAACGGCGCAACGCCCGTGGGCAGTGGCGCTACCCCGGCGTGCTACACCTTCGATCCCACCGGGCGCGACATCCCGTTGTTCGCACCCAAACAACGAACCGCCGCCAGTTTCGGCAATGACTGGGTCTCCCCCAACGAGTGGCAATTGTCAGTCGCCATCAGTGCCAGTCTCTGGGCAGCCGAACCGCATCATCTCTATCCCGATGCGCCGGATGCGAACAACCGCGGGGCCTTCTGGGTTGGACTCGTCGCCGGCGGCAGCAGCGCGCGCCTGCCGCGCTCGCAACTGAAGATCCATCCCGAGCGTGGGCGCTTCAGTTTCGGCGCGGGTGTCGCGCCCGGCCAGCTCACGTCCAACTACTACTTCGGATTGCTGTCGATGATCGGCGCAGGCGGCTACGGCGACGGGATCCTGAGCACGCTGGACCAACCGGCTTCTGCCCTGCCGGTCAGCGGCGGCGGCGGTGCCCTCGCGGCCGCACTCGGCGCCGCGATCAATGCGAGCGTGACGCTCCCGATCTTGGACTCATTGACGTACACGATGCCCGCGAGTCCGCTGACCGTGGCGGACGGCACGACCTTGGTGGTGCGAGCCGCAAGCGATGAGCGGCCGGTGCTGCGCACCGCGGCCGCCGGCGCGAGCTGGATCGTGACGGGTGCAGTGGATTCCAATCCGTCCGGCGGCAGCACGGTGCTGGTGCTGCAAGGCCTGCACATTCAAGGGGCCGATCTCGTGCTGCAGGGGAATTTCGACACCGTGCAGCTGCGCATGATGACGCTCGACCCCGGCACCGCCGGGCCGACACCGGCATCGTTTGCGTCGGCGATCGACGGCCTCGCCCTGCGGCCAGTCTCGATTTACATCGAAGGGACGGTCACGAACCTGATTCTCGAGCGCTGCATCACCGGTCCCATCCGGACGCGCAATGGCGGCGCGCTGCAGCAGCTCAACGCCTGCGACAGCATCATCCAGTCGATCCCGACGCATGCGCAGGTTGCCGGCGCGCCGGTGTTCGACTACGCGAACCTTGCCGCCGAGTGGCAACACAAATCCGGCACGCTCGCCAAGCGAGTCAATGCGTCACTGCCCGCCACCACACGGTCGGCACTGTCGAAATACGTGATCGGCACGGCGCCGAGTGCGGCACTGACGTCCAAACTCAAGACGACTCTGCAGGGCATCGATCGGACAAAGGCGGAAGCGGCCTGGCCCCTCGCGCTTGCCGATCTCGCCCTTGGCTTCGCGACGGGGGCCATCTCGTTGCAGCGCTGCACCGTGCTCGGGCCGACGGTCACGCATCGGCTGGCCGTCAGCGAATCGATCCTCGACAGCGTCGCGAGCGTTGACGATCCGCAGGACGGCTGCGTGCGATTCAGTGCCTACGTTGGCGGCAGCGATTTGCACGCCCCATACCGCTGCGTGACCATTCCCGTTCAAGCACCGCTTTTCGAGACGCGGCTTTTCGGGCGGCCGGAGTACGCCCGGCTGCGGGCCGATGCGGACAACACCATCCTCACTCCGAGCAGCGGCACGATCCTCGGCGGCGCGCAGAACGGCGCCGAGATGGGCGTGTACTGCTCGGAACAGATCGCGCTGAAGCGGCGCGGTCTTGCCATCAAATACCAGGAATTCATGCCGATAAGCCTCGTGCCGGTATGGATCGATGTCGATTAAGCCGATCCAAGGAGCTTCGCCGTGGATGCCGATATCGCCAGATTGAGTTTCGATCCGACCCGTGACTATCGTGCGCTGATCACCCAGCAAGGCCGGGTGACACTCGAAGCCGACAGCAATGAAGCGAGTACGATCGCGAGCGAGGCGCTACGCCTCGAGACGATCGATGTCGTGGGACCGTCGGGGACGCCGGACGGCGGCTATGCCGTCTCCGCGGGCCGCAGCCCCACCGACCTCGTGATCGGAGCCGGCACGATATACGTCGGCGGCTGGCGGCTCACGCTGGATGCGCCCATGCATCTGAATCAGCAGCCGGATTGGCTGAACCAGACCCCAACGGCCGTCCCACAGGGCGACACGCTCGTCGCGCTGCTGGTGACGGAGCAAAGCGTCGGTGCCGTTGAGGATCAGGCGCTGCTCGAAGTGGCCCTGGGTGGTCCCGACAGCGCCGCGCGCGCGCGGCTGATGCAGCATTTTCTTGCCTTGCCGACGTCGGCGACGACCTGCCAGGGGGCGCTCGGCACGCTGCAGACGACCCTGGGTCAAAACGGCCTGAGCCTGGATACGGATACTTGTGCCGTTACCAGTACCGCAACGCTCGAAGTCAGCTTTTTTCCGCCGCCGGCGCCCGCGGATCCCTGTTGCCCCCCCGCGTCGGGCGGGTATCTCGGCGCGGACAACCAGCTTGTGCGCGTCACCGTCATCCGGTACAACCCGATGCGCGGCAGCGGCACGCTGCTCTGGGGCTGGAACAACGCCTCGACTTTGTTCCGAGCGACCGTGATCGATCAGCAGACGCTCGCCCTTTCCCCAGGGCCGGTCGACGCGGCGCACACCCCGCAACAGGGTCAGGCAATCGAGGTATTGCGGACCGAATGCGTGCTGGGCAACCCGAGTGACCAGAATTACGTCGCGGCACCTCAGGGCCAGGTGATGACGCTATCGATCTCGACCGCGGTCTTCAACTCGGGTAACAACCAGCTCAGCCTTCCCGGGACCCTGCCCCCGGACTATGGCACGGAGCCCAATTCGCTGTTCGTGCGCCTCTGGCAGGCACAGGTGACCTTCCAATCGGGCGTGGCGCAGCAACTCGATCCGGTATCCGGACTCGCGGTGACCATCAATCTGTCGGCCGTGCCCTCCGGGCCCTTCATCACCGCAAGGCCGGTGTGGCAAATTGCGGTACGGCCGAACACGCCGCAGCAGGTTTATCCGCAGCGCTATCTGCAGAACCCGCAACCGCCGGATGGGCCGCGCCAATGGCTATGCGATCTGGCCGTCGTCTCGGTCGGTGCCACCGGGTTTACGCTGCTGCAGGATTGCCTCAATTCCTTCCAACCCTTGATTGATCAGCAGCCCTGCGAGTCCTGCGGCGTGACGCTCGGACCCAAGGACGTGGCCGCCGCGGGCGGCTTGCAGGCCGTCATCGACGCGCAGGCGAGTGCCGGCGCGGGCCAAGGCGCAACCGTGACACTGCTGCCGGGATTGTATGTGCTGCCTGCGCCCCTCGCACTGACCGCGCAACATCAATTCTTGACGATCGAAGGTTGCGGCGCGAATGCTGTGCTCAGTGCGGATCCCAACGCCCTGACGAGCTTCACCCCCGGTCTCATCACCATCAAGGATGCCACGGGCGTCACGCTGCAAAACCTATCACTGACGCTGCCGAATGTGCTCTACCGGGTCACCTGGCCCAATGGTCAGACCATCAACAGCACGGACTCGACGCCCCAGGCGCCGGCGCTCCGCGCGTTCAATAATCTGCTCTATGTATTCTGGAAGGCGAACGATAAATCCAACCGGATCTATTACAGCGCCTCTTCGACCGGTGCGGCCGGTAGCTGGCCGGCCGGCCAACCGATCGATGGAACGGATTCAACGCCCGACGCGCCAGCGGCCTGTGTTTTCAATGGCCTGCTATATCTGTTCTGGAAGGCCAACGATTCGTCGAACAGCATCTATTTCAGCACCTCGAGCGACGGCAAGACCTGGGCGGGGGGGCAGCGCATCAACTCGACGGATTCGACGCCGGAGCCGGTGGCCGTCTGCGTATTCAACAACCAGCTGGTGCTTTTTTGGAAAGCCAACGACTCGTCGAACCGGCTGTACTACAGCGCTTCATCCAACGGCAAGACCTGGCCCGGCGGCCAACTCGTCGACAGCATCGACTCGACGCCGAACGCACCGGCGGTGTGCGTCCTCAACAATCAGCTGGTCCTTTTTTGGCGAGCGAACGATTCGTCCAACCAGATCTACTACAGTACGTCGACGACTCTTGCGTCCTGGCCCAAGGGACAGGTCATCGACACCACTGATCTGACCTCCGACGCACTCGCCGCTTGCGTGTTCGGCAACCAGATTTATCTCTTCTGGAAGGATAGCGCGAATCGGCTGATGTTCAGCTCCTCTTCCAATGGAACGACCTGGGCGGCCGGGCAGACCATCAACAGTGTCGATACGTCGGCCCACACGCCGGCCGTCACCGTCTTCAACAACGCCGTGTATCTGGTGTGGCAGGGGAACACCTCGAATGCCATGTACACGAGCGCCGTGGCGCCACCGTCCCTGGCGGGGCCGCTCGTGCTGCCGCGCGGCGTGTGTCCCACCGACGCCACGAATCTGACTCTGGAGAACTGTACGCTTTCCATCGAAGTTCCGAGCAGTGCGAGCGTGATCGGCGCGTGCGTGTTCGCGCAGGGCGCATGCGCCGGATTGCGCCTGCTGGGCAACCAGTTCGAATGCAGTTCCGGAGGCGCCGAGAGCGCGACTTCGCTGCGCTTCGTGATTGGACTTTGGTTGACCCCGGCGGCCACCGGCGCAGCGACGTTCACTGGCACCGAATTCAAGGTGGTCAATCCCGCATTCTCCAAAGTGAATCAGGTATTCGACGACGCGCACCTCGTCGGCAACACCTTCACCGGGTTGACGCTGCCCATCATCGTGATCGCCCAAATCGGGCTCGTGCGCTGCACCGAGAACCGGGTGACCAACAGCTGTGCGGGTTTCTGGTTCCTCGAGGCCGACATGGGTTCCAATCTAGCGGTGAACCGCGCCGCACTCGCCGACGAGGAAGCGAACAACGCCAACGCGAAACTCGCGAACACCATTCGCGTGAGCACCCAACCCACCGTGCTGGAACAGGCAATGACGTATTCCGCGGCGTTCGGCAGCTCGGCGCCGGCGGCGCCCAGCAGCTTGTCCGACGAGGTCCAGCGGGTGCTGAAATCGGACTACACGACGCGCGGCAGCGCGGCCTACACGGCATTTATCACGGAGCTCACGCCCGCGGCGGGGACCGGCACCTCGGCGGCCGCCGGAACTGCACCAGCTGCCGCTTCCGCGCGACTGATCGACGAGTCCACCTACAAAGCGACTTCCACCGCGCTAGACACGCTGCAGATCGCCGCACTTGCCGCGGAATCGGAGGGCACGACGCTCGAGCCGACGATCTATCTGCTGCACAACGATCTCGAGCTGGTGCCGCTCAGCAGCGTGACGAGGGACAATCAGGCGCAGCCATCCTTGCCCGGGCTCATGACCATCTGTACGCAAGGCGAGCTGATCGGCAGCTTGTTTTATCAAGGCAACCGCGTGGAAGTCCCCACCAAAGGTTCGATGGCCATGGTGAGCTATTGGGCCGCCAAGACGATCATCACGGGCAACCAGTTCTACCAAGCCGCCGGCAAGGACGTATCGGCCCCTTGCATGGTGGCGGTCACCGACAACACGAATTTCTTTTCGATCATGGGCAATATCGTGCACCAGGGCTGGATCGTCTCGCCGGTGCGCAGCGTGCCGACCGGGTTGGCGACTAGCGACTGGGCCTATCTCAATACGGTCGGTTGAACAGGGGGTATTAAGATCGCCATGGGACAATTCGCAGCGCCAACCCGGAAGCCGCGGGCGAAAGCGGCAGATCGAACGGCGGCTGCGCCGCAGCGGGTGAAGCAAGCAGCCTCACGGAGTTTGGATCAAGAAGGAAGCCTTAAGCGCCACTTCCAGGAAGGCCTCGGCAATCAGGCGGTGTTGCGTAGACATGCCCTGAACTCGGCCTCGGCACCCGGGCGTGCGTCCATCGCACTGCAGGCAAAAGTCCAGGTCGGGGCGATCGACGCACCTTTCGAGCATGATGCGGATCGGGTGGCGGATCAAGTGATGAGGACCGGGGCTGCCGACTCCGTAAATCCGCGAGTGCCCAGCCACGATTTCGGCCAAATGCCGGTGCATCCGAGCGCGAGCCCACGCCTCCGGCCAACGACGCCTCTGACAGTTCCGGCGGCGGACACGCCGGAGTCCGGCGGCGAACCCCTGGAGCCCGCTCTTCGTTTCGATCTTGAAGCGCGTTTCGGTCACGACTTCTCCCGGATTCGGATTCATGCCGGAGACCGCGCAGCAAAGCTCGCCGAGGCGAAACGCGCGGCGGCCTACACGGTCGGCTCGGAGATTGTCCTCGGTGCGACAGTGTCGCCCCGCACCACGCGCGGCAAACGAGTCCTCGCCCACGAACTTGTTCACGTGCTGCAGCAACTGCGCTACGCGGGCGCGGGTCATGAGAACGGACGGGAATCTACTGCGAATGACCGGGACGAGATCGAAGCGAACACCATCTCGCGCCGGATATTCACATCCAATCCGGGCGCTCTGCCGGTAGCAGTGAACGAACGCCCCTCGTCGAGGATTCAGCGTTCCTCGCTCGGCCCCACGCTCAACCCCGTCGAGAAGGGAGAGTCCTATCTGCCCAGTTTCGCGGAATTGGCCACTCGACTTAAAGGGATGAACAAATTCGAACGTCAGGCCTTCGTGACGAAATATCTCGTCGAGGTCAGGGCCAACTGGACTCGGGTCGAGGCGGCAGGACTGATCGCCAAGCTCGACAATGCTCGTAGTGCAGAGACGCAGATGAAGACATCCGAAGTCCAACCGCTGTCGGGGTTTCCGAAAGAGAAGAAGACTGCTCCGACCGTCTACCGGTCGAATTTGATGGTGGATGCTCGCGATCCGGCGCCGCCGACGGAACTCGGGCGCAAGCTGGTGACCCAGAAAGTGACTGTTGACTCGGTTACGGAAAGCGGCCACAACGCGGCGGAGAAGGGCTACAACGCAGCGGAAGCGGTAATGAACCTGCGCCGCCTGAACGATGTTCTTGTACGCATGCTCAGTGCATATCGCGCATCGGAGGCAACCAAGGCACCGCTCTCGGACGTGCTGGCCATTTACCGGGCGGAAGGCGATCTGAGCTCACCGCCGTCCACCGGCAGCCTGGCTGGCGGGATTCCGTCCGGCACGTCGGACGCAACCACAAGCATAAACGAACCATCCATGTTTTTCGGGCGCCCCGACCTCAATAGGGGGAACCCAGACCTTCATAGCTTGGTAGTGCTATATGATCGTAACGCTGTTTCGCACTATCACCTTTCGGACACTGAGATCCAAGAGATGGCCCTGAGGGAATGGTTCGTGCAGATCGGCGGGCTTGACGAAGTGGGTCATCTCATGCCGCTGAACCAGCTGCAGGATTTATTCGCTTCCTGGTCCAGCGAGAACTGGCTCGCGGCCGAGAATGCGTCGTCTGCGGAACAGAGCGTCAAAGACAAGGCCAGGGGCGATGCCAG
>Ga0209415_10005385_pt1 | contig 23040 bp, 25 predicted proteins | sample PeaSoiSIISIP2007_FD_187696 | JGI IMG/M metagenome (GOLD analysis project Ga0209415, IMG submission 187696) | Peat soil microbial communities from Weissenstadt, Germany - SII-SIP-2007 (SPAdes) (version 2) | ecosystem: Environmental > Terrestrial > Soil > Wetlands > Peat | place: Germany... | reverse complement strand
CCACATAGGCCGCCACTCGTGCCGGGTCTGCCGCGGGCCGCCCGGGGACGAACACGTTGACGCCGAAGGAGGAGACACCCGCGGCGCGGACGTCCGCCATGTCGGCCGCCAGCTCCTCCGCTGTCCTGTAGCCGCCGGCCAGGAAACCGACTGCCCCCGCCCCCGCCGCCGCCGTCACGAGTCCGATCGTCGTGGTGCCGCCCGCCATGGGCGCCACCACGAGGGGCCACTCCGACAGCCCCCGCAGGCGCTGTTTCACCTCGGAGATGTCAGAGCTCCGGGCCGACGGCACATCGCAGACTTACCCACCGGCCGCTACTCTGCGCTACTCGTGGACCTCGACCTCGTCGCCACGCTGCGCAGCACCGGCGCCGCACGCCAGTTCCACCCCGAGCCGATCGCCGACGAAGTGCTCGAGCGCCTCCTCGACACGGCGCGCTTCGCGCCGAGCGGCGGAAACAGGCAGGGCTGGCGCGTGATCGTCGTCAAGGACCCGGCCGCCCGGGTCGCGCTGCGCGACCTCTACCTGAGCGGCTGGTACGAGTACCTGGCGCTCGTGTCGGCGGGCCTGGTGCCGTGGGCCCCGGTGAGCGACCGCGATGCCGAGGCAGCAGCCATCGTCAAGGCCCCGCAGTTCGCCGAGGCGGGGGCGGGCGCTCCGGGCTTCCCCGAGACCCTCGACACGGCCCCCGCCCTCCTGCTCGTCCTGGCCGACCTGGGCGCGCTCGCCGCCGTCGATCGCGACCTGCCCCGCTACACGCTGGTCGGCGGCGCGTCCATCTATCCCTTCGTGTGGAGCCTGTTGCTCGCGGCCCGTGCGGAAGGCCTGGGCGGCGTCATGACCAGCGTGGCGGTGCGCCGGGAGGATGACGTGCGCGCGCTCTTCGACATCCCCGACACCGTCGCGGTGGCGGCCCTGGTGGTGCTCGGCCGACCCGTCACGGCGCCCCGGAAACTGAAGCGCGCCCCAGTGGAGTCCTTCGCCTGGGTCGACCGCTACGGCGGCACCCCGCTCGGAGGCTCCTAGGGCCCGGCTCGCCCGTGGTCAAATGGGCCATGGCACAGAACGTCCTGGGCGAGGATCTCCAGCCCTGCAACTACGACCCGCTCACCGGCTTCTACCGTGACGGCTGCTGCAACACCGGCGCCGAGGACCTGGGCGTGCACACCGTGTGCACCCAGGTGACGGCCGAGTTCCTGGAGTTCTCGGCGTCGGTCGGCAACGACCTGTCCGCCCCGCACCCCGAGTTCGGCTTCGACGGGCTGCGTCCAGGTGACCAGTGGTGCCTGTGCGCCCCGCGCTGGCAGGAGGCCTTCGAGGCAGGTGTGGCGCCCCCGGTCGTGCTGGCATCGACGCATGCGGCGACCCTGGAATGGGTGGAGCTGGGCGATCTGGTCGCCCACGCCATCTAGTCTCGGCGCCCGGGGGCCGGACGAGACGGAGGTTGCACCATGACAGGAACGGACGTCAGCGTAGAGCGCGTCATCAAGGCCCCGGCCGCGTCGATCTTCGCCGTGGTGGCAGACGTGTCACGCCACCCCGAAATCGACGGGTCCGGCACCGTGGTGAAGCCCAAGGACGGCGGGCCCCAGCATCTGACGATGGGCTCGACCTTCGGCATGTCCATGAAGATGGGTATCCCCTACTCCATGTCCAACACGGTGATCGAGTTCGAACAGGACCGTCGCATCGCCTGGCAGACGGTGCTCGCCGGACCGCTCGGCCGCTTCATCGGCGGCCGCATCTGGCGCTACCAGCTCGAGGACGTCGACGGGGGCACCAAGGTGACCGAGACGTGGGACATCTCCCGGGACAAGCAGGCCTTCTTCCTGAAGCGGGGCAAGGTCGGCGAGCAGACGGCAGGGTCCATGTCCAAGACGCTCGAGCGCCTGGCCCAGATCACCGAGTCGTGAGCCGCCCATGACCTCCGCAATCGACGCCGCCTGGGATGAGCGCATCCTGCCCGCTCTGTGCGAGTACACCCGCATCCCGTGCCTCTCCCCCGCCTACGACCCCGACTGGGCCGAGCGGGGCGCCATCACCGAGGCCGCCGAACTCCTCCAGGCGTGGGTGCGCGACCAGGACACGGCACTGAAGACCGAGATCGTCGAGCTCCCAGGCCGCACGCCGGTCCTTCTCATCGACAACGGTGGCTCGGGCGAGCCCATCATCGTGTACGGCCACATGGACAAGCAGCCGCCGCTCGGCGAGTGGCGCCGCGGGCTCGGGCCCTACGAGCCCGTGCGCGAGGGCGACCTCCTCTACGGCAGGGGCACCGCCGACGACGGGTACTCGACGTTCGCCGCCGTGACGGGCCTGCTGGCGGCGGGCGGCGGACACGGCCGCGTCCTGATCCTGATCGAGGCGAGTGAGGAGAGCGGGAGCCCCGACCTGCTGGCCCACCTGGAGAACCTCGGGGGGCGCATCGGGACCCCGCGGCTGGTCATCTGCCTCGACTCGGGCGGGCTCAGCTTCGACCGGCTGTGGCTGACGACGTCGCTGCGCGGGAACATCGTCGCCGACGTCCGGGTTGACGTGCTCACCGAGGGCATCCACAGCGGGCAGGGCGGCGGCGTGGTCCCGTCGTCCTTCCGGATCCTGCGCCGCATCCTGTCCGGCATCGAGGACGAGGCGACCGGCCGCATCCTCCTGCCCGAGCTCCTCGGGGCGGGGATACCCGAATCGCACCGGGCCAACATCGAGACGTTGGCCGACGAGTTCTCCGTGAGCGCCGTGCCCGCCGTCGAGGGCCTGCACCTGCTCGAGCCGGACCCGGTCGACCGCCTCGTCGCCCGCACCTGGGGCGCCGCCCTGGAGGTCACGGGTGCCGACGGGTTGCCGAAGCCTCGGGACGGCGGCAACGTGCTCAGGCCGTCGACGACGCTCAAGCTGTCACTGCGGCTGCCGCCCGACGTGGACGCCCAGGCGGCGTCCGACGCGCTCATCTCGGCCATCCGCACCGACGAGGGGGCGCACATCACCATCGACCTGGAGGCCGCCGCCCAGGGGTGGGTCGCCCCGCCGCTCGATGCCGGCGTGGCCGCCACGCTGTCGGCCGTCTCCAAGAAGCGCTTCGGGCGCGACTTCGGCTCCATCGGCGAGGGCGGCTCCATCCCGTTCCTGGCCGACCTCCAGAAGGGGTTCCCGGGCACGCAGTTCGTGGCCACCGGGGTCCTGGGCCCGCACTCGAACGCGCACGGGCCCAATGAGTCCCTCCACATCCCCATGGCCAAGGCCGTCACGCACGCCGTCGCGGAGTTGCTCCGGTCGGCGACGTGACCGGCGTCGACGCCCCTCTGGCGGGCAAGGTGGCCCTCGTCACCGGGGGCAGCCGCGGGCTCGGGCGGGCGATCGTCCTCGCCTTCGCGGCGGCCGGCGCAGACGTCGTGATCGCCAGCCGCAAGCTCGAGAACTGCCGGGCGGTGGCCGCCGAGGTCGAGGCCAAGGGCCGGCGCGCCCTGCCCGTGGCGTGCCACGTGGGGCACTGGGACGAGGTCGACGGCCTGGTCGAGCACGCCTACGGGGAGCTCGGCCGGGTCGACGTGCTGGTCAACAACGCCGGCATGTCGCCGCTCTACCCCGATGTCACGGCGGTGAGCGAGGAGCTGTGGGACAAGGTGCTGGGCGTCAACCTGAAGGGCCCGTTCCGCCTCACGGCGCTCGTCGGCACCAGAATGGCGGCCGGCCCATATGGTGGATCCATCATCAACGTCTCGAGCACCGGCTCGCTCCGCCCCGCGCCGCACATGCTGCCCTACGACGCCGCCAAGGCGGGTCTCAACGCCCTGACGGAGGGCTTCGCCAAGGCGTTCGGGCCGACGGTCCGGGTCAACTGCATCATGGCGGGGCCGTTCCTGACCGACATCTCGAAGGCCTGGGACCAGTCGTCCATAGAGCGCGGCATGCGGCACCACGCGCTGCAGCGGGCCGGCGAGGCCGAGGAGATCGTCGGCGCCGCCCTGTACTTCGCCACCGATGCCTCGTCGTACACAACGGGCGCGATCCTCCGCGTCGACGGCGGCATCCCGTGACCGACACCGCCGACTTCTGGTTCGACCCCCTGTGCCCCTGGGCCTGGATCACCTCGCGGTGGATGCTCGAGGTCGAGCAGGTGCGCGACGTGCAGACCAACTGGCACGTCATGTCGCTCGCCATCCTCAATCAAGGCCGCGCGGACCTCTCGGACGAGTACAAGGAGCGCATGGCCCGCGCCCTGGGTCCGGTGCGGATCTGCATGGCGGCCGAGCGGGCCAAGGGCCCGGAAATCCTGCTCCCGCTCTACACGGCGCTGGGCACGCGGCTGCACGTCCAGCGGCGTGGGCGCGAAGAGGCTGAGGCCGAGGCGATCGTCGCCGAAGCACTCGAGGAGGTCGGGCTCCCGACGTCGCTGGCCGAGGCTGCGACGTCGAGCGAGTACGACGAGGCGCTCGCGGCGTCACACCACGCGGGGATGCAGCCCGTCGGCACCGACGTGGGCACGCCGGTCATCCACTTCAACGGGAAGGCCATCTTCGGCCCGGTCGTCACCCCGGCCCCCAAGGGCGAGGCGGCGGGACGGCTGTGGGACGGCGTGCTCCTCTGCACCGGGACGGAGGGCTTCTTCGAGCTGAAGCGCACGAGGGACCGGCGGCCGAGCTTCGACTGACGGCCGTCGCGACTAGGCGCCGTTCTCCACGAATCGGTACACCCACTCGTGGAGTGGACCATCGTCGAGAAGCACGTAGAGCCCGCCGTGCTCCTCGATCTCGATCCTCGGGGGAAAGGACTCCAGCCGGCTGATGCCCGGCCCCTGTCGCACTCAATGAAGAGCCGGTCGCCCGGTCGTATCGGAACCTCGCCCGGGGCACTCCCGTACCAGTCGGCCGAATGCCTCGCCCCGGTGTCGTTGCGCGACCGCCCGGAGGTGAGGGCCACCTATGACACCGCGACGGTCGGCGAGCGCACCGGTGCGCTCCCTCCTTGCCGGAGGAGGGATGCGCTCGTCACCAGCATGACGACGATGAAGCCCACATAGGCACCCCAGCCGACCACCAGCCAGCCCTTCCCGTGGTAGCTGCTGAACGTCACGCCGATCCAGACTGCGAGAGCGTTGAACACGGCGACGACCAGGCTCAGCCATCCGATCCACGGTCGGGCGACCTCGCCTCGCACCATGGCCAAGCCGAGGGCGCCGAGGAACACCGCCGTCATGACCGAGGTGGCGGAGAAGAAGATCGTGTTCAGGTCCCCCAGCATCCGCACGAGGCTGAGATCGGTGAGGCCGCCCGGCTGGGCCTCCATGAAGGCCATCACGGTGGTCGGCAGGGCCGCCAATGCGGTCGTGACGGCCACGGCGATCCCCGACCCCAGCACGATCGGGGCCAGTGACTCGACGCCGTCCTCCGCTCGACTCAGTACGCGATGCAGGTACCCGGCGAACCACACGAGCACCCCAGCGGCGAAGAAGTCGAAGATCATGCCCGCTTGGAGCGCGGTCCGGTGATCGTGGACCCAGGCCAACGTCGCCGCCGGAGTGGCGTCGACGCGCGGCTGCTGGGGATAGATGAACCCGGAGAGCACCGCGAGCACCACGAAGGCGAGCCCGCTCAACGCGCCGATCCGCTCGAACGTACGGTCGTTCATGACGATTCCCCCTTTCGTCCCCGTAGGGACGCCGCCAATATAGGATCGACGTTGCTCCCGTGCCCGGATCGCATCGTGGGGCTGGTAGGGGCACACCAGATCATGTGACGCACGGCATCCCGTGCCGGGCGAGCGTTCGACGACGCGTTTTGGGGTATACACCCCCCGTGGAATCCGACGGCGTTCACCGGCGAGTCGTTGACATGGGTCGGCGATCGTGCGAGGTGCTAGAAGCCGGCGATTGGCGGGACCACACGATCGTACTGCTGCATGGTTGGCCCGAGACATCCCATGCGTGGGTACCGGTGATGGAGCTCGCATGCAGCCGCGCTCACCTCGTTGCCATCGATCTTCCGGGCATCGCAGGATCGAAAGCTTTGCGCGGTGACGGGACCAAGGCCCAGATGGCTCACGCGGTCCACGAGGTCATCACGAAAATGGAGTTGGGACAGGTCACCCTCGTGGGCCAGGACGTCGGCGGCATGGTCGCGTACGCGTATCTGTGGGAGTTCGCGGACATCTCCCGCTGCGTGATCATGGATGTGGTCATCCCCGGAGTCGATCCGTGGGACGACGTGCTCAGGAATCCAGCTATCTGGCACTTCGCATTCCATGCGGTTCCCGAGTTGCCCGAGATCCTCGTGCGGGGGCACGAACGCCCCTACTTCGACTTCTTCTACGACCTCTTGTCGCACGACGCTTCAAAGCTCACGTCGGAGGCGCGCAGCATGTACGCCGAGGCGTATGCCGGTGCATCGGAACTGAGCGCAGGGTTCGACTGGTATCGGGCGTTTGCCGAGGACGCACGCACGAATCAGAGCCGAAGCCGCGACGCAACGCCTGCGATACCGCTGCTCTACCTCCGAGGGGAGCATGAGAGTGGCGATATAGACACGTACGCAGCCGGGTTGCGGTCCGCCGGAATCAAGTCGGTGCAGCACCGCCTCGTCCCCCATGCCGGCCATTTCCCGCCCGAGGAGTCACCAGGCGAAACGTGGAGGATGATCAGCGACTTCGCCGAGATCTGATCCATTGACCGATCGACCTCGCCCGGCCTGGTGCAATCGCCCCCTCAGCCGCCACGGGGTTGCTCGCGGGTCTTTCGCCACAGGTCGGTGATCGGCACCCCCACCTCCGACAGCAGCACACGGAAGAGCGGCAGCGACAGACCGAGGACGTTGGAAGGGGCGCCGTCGATGCCATCGACGAACGGCCCCCCGTAGCCCTCGATGCTGAACGCGCCGGCCAGTGCCAACGCCTCGCCGCTGGCGGCGTAAGCCCTGACTTCGTTGTCCGTCGGACGGCCAAATCGGATCAACGTGCTCTCGACGTCGCACACGCGAGCCCCCGATCGGGTGTCGATCAGGCAATGACCCGTACAAAGCTGTGCCTGCCGGCCCGAGAGCCGCCGCCACATCTCCACCACCTCGACGCCCGATGCCGGCTTGCCCAACGACGCCCCGTCGACTTCGAGCAGGGAGTCACAACCGAGGACCAGTGCGTCCTCGCACCGGGGGGCCACCGCGGACGCCTTCCTCTCCGCGAGCACCACGACGGCCTCGGCGGTCTGCAGGTTCCCGACCTCCTCGTCGACGCCGCTCACGACGACCTCCGGGTCGAATCCCGCATCGCGCAGGACCCGCAGTCTCGCCGGGGAGCCCGACGCAAGGACCAGGCGGGGGGTCGCGGTCACCGGTGCGGGCGCGCCCGGTAGTACCCGTGCATCAGCTCGGTCGCCCAGGCCGGCTGCCGCACCGCGGCGTCGTCGGGCTCGAACTCCCGCATGTAGGGCTTGACGTCGAGGACGGGCGAGCCCTCGACGGCGTCGAGGCCGCGCACGTGCAGGTCGAGGCCATCCACCCGCACGAGGGCACAGGCGGAGACACCGAGCCGGTTCGGCCGCATCCTGGCCCGCTGGGCGAACATGCCGACCACGGGCCAGTCGGGGTTGCCGCGGGGCCGGCGGGCACCGGTCTGGACCTCGGACTCGTCGACCAGGTGGAACTGGAACACGACCACGAGGTGCGAGAAGTCGCCGAGGCCCGTCACGGCATCGGAACCGAACCGCGTGTCGTCGAGACGGATGACGGCCTCCACCCCACCCCAGTCGTCGTCGACGGCGTCGGTGCGACCACCCACCACGACACCCACGGGCTCCAGCGCGATCACGGGCGCCAAAGCTAGTTTGAGCGCCGTGCGGTCACGTCGCCAGGGCCAGGAGCACGGCGACTGATCGGGGCCATCACCACCAACGAGCTCCGCCGGCGGCTCCGTGACCGATCGGCGGTGATCACCTGCCTGGTGGCACCGCTCGCCATCGCCGCCATACTCGGATTCGCCTTCGCCGGCAACGCCGCCACGAGCACCCTGCCGATCGGGGTTTCCGGCGCGCCGGCCGGCCTGGTGCGCGCGGCCGCACACGCCAGCCAGCTCCCGGACGACGTCGTGGTCCGGCTCGTCCCGAGCGCGGCGAGGGTCAGGCGGGAGGTGGCGGACGGCACCCTCGCCGCCGGCGTGGTCGTCTCCCGGGACCGCAAGAGCCTCTCCGATCTCCTCATCCCGATGGTGTCGCCGGGTGCCACGCCCTCCCCGGGCTTCGACGTCGTCGACCGGGCGAACGCGCTGATCGGGCAGGAGGTGGCCGAGTCGCTGGCGGCCGGGCTGGCGAGCCGGCTGTACGCCGGCCGCCTGGAGCCCGGGACAGAGACCGACGCGGCGGCCATCTCCGTCTCCGCCAGCACCCTGGGCAACGGGGGCAAGGCGGTGCTCGACTACTTCGCGCCCTCCATCGCCGTCATCTTCCTCTTCATCGGCAGCGGCCTCGGCATGCGCTCGCTCATGATGGAGCGAGTGACCGGGACCCTGGCCCGGCTGGCGGCGGCGCCCATCAGGGCGGGCGCCATCGTGTGGGGGAAGCTGATCGCCATCGCCCTCACCGGGCTCACCTCCATCCTGATCGTGTGGGGCGTGACGGCCGCCGTGTTCGGCGCCGACTGGGGCGACCCCCTCGGTGTGCTGCTGATGTGCGTGGGCGCCACGGCGGCCATGTGCGGGCTCGGAGCCCTCCTGACCTCGTTCGCCCGCACCCCGCAGGAGGCCTTCGCGGCGTCGCTGGTGGTCGGCCTGGTGCTGGCGCTGCTCGGGGGCAACCTCCTCCCGCCCGGCGCACTCCCCGAGGGCCTCCAGGTGCTCAGCCTCGGTACACCGAACGGCTGGGCGCTGGTCGGGTTCGGCCGCCTGGCGCTGCTCCGGGAACCGGCGTCGTCGGTGGTCGGTCCGTTCCTGGTCCTGTGCCTCATCGCGGTCGTGACGGGCGGGCTCGCCTTGTCCCGGGTCCGCACGATGGTGATGCCGTGATCCCCATCGTGCGGGTCAACCTGCGTCGGGCCGCCGGTGACCGGCGCTTCCTCTTCGTGGCCACCGTGTTCCCGGTCTTGTTCATCCTCGTCACCGGAATCCTGGCCGGGAGCCCCAAGGAGCCGGTCGGAGTCGTGCACCCGTCGCAGCGCCTGCTCCAGCTCGTCGCCCACACCGGCGACCTCAAGGTGCGGCTGGAGCCGGACCGGGCCCAGCTGGGCGACGACATTCTGCGCGGGCGGGTCGTCGCCGGGCTGGTCGGTCTGCCGTCGCCGCCGGGATCAATCCGCGTCGACTTCGTCAGTGAGTCGGCATCGACCAGCGCGGTAGCGGCCCGTACCGACGTGGTGGCGCTGCTCGACCTCATGGCAGCGGAGGGCACGCGTACGGCCGTGACCGACGTCACGCTCGCCCACACCGACGTGCCGGCCGCGCTCAGCCCCTTCTCGTACGTCGCACCGGCCGACCTCGTCCTGTTCCTGGGTATCACCGTGCTCCTCCTCGCCTCGGGCGTGGTGGAATCGCGCCGTCTGGGCGTCATGCGGCGCCTCGCCGCAGCCCCGGTGCGCCGGCGGAGCGTGGTGGCCGCGCTGGTGGCGACGAGCATGTGCGTCGCAGCCGTGCAGTCGGTGGGACTCCTCGTGGTGGGACGGCTGATCTTCGGGGTGCACTGGGGCAATCCGGCCGGGGTCTTCCTGGTCCTCCTCATGCTGTCGCTGGCCTACGCCGGGGCCGCGGCGCTCGTGAGCATGCGCTCGCGCACCGAGGAGCACGCGATCTCGCTGGCCGTCGTGCTCGGCATCGTGTGCGGCATGCTGGGCGGCTGCATGTACCCCCTCGACGTCGTCGGACCCGTCGTGCGCACCGTCGGTCACGTGGTGCCCCAGGCGTGGGCCATGGATGCCTTCGTGAAACTGATCTACGACCACGCCGGCCTGGTCGCGGTCCTCCCGGAGGTCGGGGCCCTCGCTCTGTTCGCCGCGGTGCTCGTGGCGCTGGCCCTGCGCGCCTACGCGCGGACGGTGTACTCGCCGGGATGAAAGCGCCGGGTCAGCCGGCGGAACTTCCACGTGTGGTCCGGCCACAGCGTCGTGTTGCGACCGCGGTGATCCAGGTACCAGCTGCCGCAACCGCCGTCGACCCACACCGAGTGCTCGAGCCGCGCCTGCAGCCGCTCGTTGTATCGCTGCTGGACGCCACGCTTGACCTCGACCACGTGCACACCGGGCCGCGACATGAAGGCCAGTGCGCTGGCGATGTAGTTGATGTGCGACTCGATCATGTAGATCATGGAGTTGTGGGCCAGCGTCGCGTTGGGCCCGATCATCAGGAACAGGTTCGGGAATCCGGCCACCGTGGAGCCGGCATAGGCCTCGACGCCGTTGGCCTTCCAGATCTCCGAGAGCCGGGCGCCGTCGCGCCCGACGATGTGCTCGGCGTAGGGGGGCTCGGCGGCCTCGAAGCCGGTTCCCATGATCACCACGTCGACCGGGCGGGCGATGCCGTCCTGCCCGACGACCTCGTGGGCGGTGAACGAGGCGACCGGTGACTCCACCACCTCGACGTTGGGCCGGGTGAGCGACGGGTAGTAGTCGTCGGAGAGCAACAGGCGCTTGCAGCCCGGCTCGTAGTGAGGGGTCAGCTTGGCGCGCAGAGCCTCGTCGGGGACCTGCCGGGCCAGGTGGTCCAGGGCCGCCTTCCTGATCGCGGCCTTGCGGCGGGTGCCGTGGCCGACGAAGACGGACAGCAACGACTCGAAGAGCCCGTAGATGCGCAGCCGCGACAGGCGCTGGGTGGCCGGCACCTTGCGGTACACGAGCTTGCGCAAGCTCGACACCGCGCGGTCCCGCCGCGGCACGATCCACGGGGGCGTGCGCTGGTACAGGTAGAGGTGCTCGACCACCGGGGCGATCTGGGGCACGAACTGGATCGCCGAGGCACCCGTGCCGACGACGCACACCCGCTTGCCAGTCAGGTCGAAGCCGTGCTCCCAGCGGGCCGAGTGGAAGACCTTGCCCCGGAAGCCGTCCAGCCCGGGGAAGGCGGGGATGGACGGCTCGCTCAGCGAGCCGGTGGCCCACACCATCACGGGGGCGCGGTACTCCTCGCCCCCCGTGGTCCGCACGACCCAGCGCTGCGCCGCGTCGTCCCAGCGCGCCTCGTCCACGGCCCGGCCGACGCGCAGGTGGTCCCCGACCTCGAAGCGGTCGACGCAGTCGCGCATGTAGTCCCAGATCTCGGACTGGGGCGGGTAGGCGCGCGTCCAGTCGGGGTTGAGGGCGAAGGAGTACGAGTAGAGGTTCGAAGGCACGTCGCAGGCGGCGCCGGGGTAGGAGTTGTCCCGCCAGGTGCCGCCCAGATCGTTGCCGCGGTCGAGGACCACGAAGTCGTCGATGCCCATCGACCGGAGCCGGGCGGCCATGCCGATACCGGAGAAGCCGGCACCGACGATGACGACGCGGTGCTCGTGGGTCACGGCGTCGAGGCGACGAAGGAGACGACCACCTCCGCCAGCTCCTCCCCGCAGTCCTCCTGGAGGAAATGCCCGCCGCCGGCGATCGTGGTGTGAGGCCGGCCCTGTGCCCCGGCGATGTTCTCCTTCAGGTTGCGATCCGCCCCCCTCGTGATGGGGTCGCCGTCGCTGAAGGCGCACAGGAAGGGGTGGTCGAAGGCGGCCAGACCCACCCAGGCGGCGACGTTGGCGTCATGGGCGGGGTCGTCGGGCTGCGACGGCACCAGCATCGGGAAGGCCCGGGCCCCCGCCTTGTACGACTCGTCGGGGAACGGCGCGTCGTAGGCGGCCTCCACCTCGGGGGACACGGGCTTGGCGCACCCGCCCCGGACGATGCCGCCGGTCGGGAACTGCTCGACCTCCTGCGAGAAGCGCTGCCAGGCGAAGAAGGCCTCCCCGGGATTGGTGTCGCCGGTGGGCAGGAACGTGTTCGCCGCGACCACCCGGGCGAAGCGGTCGGGGTGCTCGCCCACCAGGCGCAGGCCGATGAGCCCTCCCCAGTCCTGGCACACCAGCGTGACCTCGCGCAGGTCGAGCCGGTCGAAGAGGAGCTCGCGCATCCACTCGACGTGGCGGGCGAACGTGTAGTCGCTGCGCTCGGTGGGCTTGTCCGAACGCCCGAAGCCGACCAGGTCGGGCGCCACGACCTGCAGCCCGGCCGCGGTGAGGACCGGGATCATCCGGCGGTACAGGTAGGACCAGGAGGGCTCGCCGTGCAGCAGGAGCACGACCGGCCCCGACGGGTCGCCCTCGCGCAGGTAGTGCACCCGCAGGGTGCCGCCCTCGGAGTCGGCGACATCGGCGTAGTGCGGCTCGAAGTCGTAGCCGGGCAGGTCGGTAAAGCGGTCGTCGGGGGTGCGCAGGGTCTTCATGCAGGCGGGAGCCTAGGCCGTCGGCGCGCCGGGCCGCCTCCGCTCCGCCCGAGATGCGCCCCGCAGTCGCGGCCCGTAACCTGACTCCCACGTCACAGAATGCACCCGGTAACGGGGAGGGAGCAACGCCATGGCCATGTCCGACGCCCAGGAGTACGACCCGTTCGCCGCCTTCGACGACGTCATCGCGGGCACGACGCGGGACCCGTATCCCGACTTCATCGCCCTCCGCCGCGACGCGCCCGTCCGCAAGGGCCTGACCATATCGCCCGACGCGCTCCCCGAGGGCATGGACGTCGAACCGGGATGGATCGCCTACCGCTACGAGGACTGCTCGCGCATCCTGCGGGACGCCAAGAGCTTCACCTCGACCGGCTACGACGCCACCATCGGCATGGTGATGGGTCACATGATCCTCGGCATGGACGACCCCGAGCACCGCAGTCACCGGAACCTGGTGGCGCATGCGTTCCGGGAACGGGCGCTGGCGCGCTGGGAGCCCGAGTTCATCGGCCCCATAGTTGACGGGCAGATCGACCGCTTCGCCGCCGACGGCCAGGCGGACCTGGTCCGCCAGCTGACCTTCGAGTTCCCGGTGCGGGTGATCTCGCGGCTCCTCGGCCTCCCTGAGGAGGACTTCCCGCAGTTCCAGCGCTGGTCGGTCGAGCTCATCGGGTTGGTGGCCGACATCGACCGCGGACTGGCCGCCTCCGAGTCGCTGCGCGAGTACTTCGCTCAGGTGGTGGCGGAGCGCCGGGCCCGGCCGGCCGAGGACGTCATCAGCGACCTCGTCTCCGCCGAGGTCGACGGCGAGAAGCTGACCGACGAGGCCATCTACTCGTTCCTGCGCCTCCTGCTGCCGGCGGGCGCCGAGACCACGTACCGCTCGTCGGGCAACCTGCTCTACCTGCTGCTCACCCACCCCGACCAGCTCGAGGCCGTGCGCACCGACCGCTCGCTGCTCCCCCAGGCCATTGAGGAGGGCCTGCGCTACGAGCCGCCGCTGCTCACCATCAACCGGACCACCACCTGCGAGGTCGAGCTCGCCGGGATCTCGCTCGGCCCGGGGGAGAGCATCACCCCGCACATTGGCTCGGCCAACCATGACGAGACCCGTTGGGACGAGCCCGAGACGTTCGACATCTTCCGCCCGTCGCTCCCCCATATCGCGTTCGCGCACGGCCCGCACATGTGCCTGGGCATGCACCTCGCCCGGCTCGAGACGCGCGCGCTCCTCAACCGCGTCCTCGATCGGCTGCCGGGCCTGGCCCTCGACCCCGGCGACTCGGACCCCCACATCCGGGGTGACGTGTTCCGCTCGCCCACCTCGTTGCCGGTGACGTTCCGCGCTGTTGCGTGACGTTCCCCGACGACATCTTCACCGAGCCCGAGCCGGGCCCCGACACGCTGGCCAACCTCGGCCCGCTGCGGCCGATGGCCGGGACGTGGAGCGGGACGGTGGGCACCGACTCGCATCCCAACGCCCTGGGGACCGAGGTCGACCGCTACGTCGAGCACTACGAGCTCACCCCGATTGACCCGCAGACCAACGGGCCGCAGCTCTTCTACGGCCTGCATTACCGCACCCGCATCACCAAGCCGGGCGAGATCGAGGCGTTCCACGACCAGACCGGGTACTGGCTGTGGGAGCCGGCAACGGGCGGCATCGTGCTCACCTTGTCCATCCCCCGGGGCCAGGTGGCCATGGCCGGCGGCACCGCTGCGTCAGACGCGACCACCTTCGAGGTGTCGGCGCGGTCGGGGGACCCGCACTTCGGCATCATCACGAACCCGTTCCTCGACTACGCCTTCCACACCGTCGCCTTCACCATGACCGTCACCGTCACCTCGGACGCGGAGTGGTCGTATCACCAGGACACGACGCTGGAGGTGCGCGGCGTCGAGGGCACCTTCCCCCATACCGATCGCAACACCCTCGCCCGGGTCGCGCCCCCGGTGCCCAACCCGATGGCTCAGGCGATCTGACGCACCTCGACCTCGCCGCCCCGGGCGACGAGGATCGCGGTGACCATCGACGGCGGGAACAGGCCGTGCGAGACCACGCCCGGCGCGGCGTCGAGCCACTCGGCCAGCAGCGCTGGATCGGTGACGTCGCCGTGGTAGTCGGCCAGGATGCCGCCGTCGGGGGTGGGAAGAGCGTCCCGGAGCGCGGCCCCGGGCAGCGCGTGCAGCGTGGCGGCCAGCCCGAAGGCGAGGAGCTCGAGCGGGACGGGCGGGTGGAGCCGGTCCACCGGCTTGTCCGACGAGACGATGACGACGAAGCGGTCGGCGGCGGCGGCCACGATCCGCTCGCGGGTGTGCGCGCCTCCCCCGCCCTTGACCAGCCAGCCGGCCGGGTCGACCTGGTCGGCCCCGTCGATGGCCAGGTCGAGGCGATCGATGTCGGAGAACGGCCGCACGTCGAGGCCATGGGCGACCGCGAGCTCCGCCGTCGCCGGCGACGTGGCCACGCAGGTGATCGCCGGGCGGCGCCGGCCGAGTGCAGGGACGAGCTCGGCGACCGTCGTGCCCGTCCCGAGGCCCACCCACATGCCGTCCTCGACCAGCGCGGCCGCTGCCAGCGCGGCGGCACGCTTCTCGGCGGTGATGTCGGGCACCGTCACGGCCGGGTGGCGCTCAGCTGCGCGGGACGTCCTTCCACGGCAGCTCCTTGTCGGTGCGGACGTCGCCTGGGAGACCGAGCACCCGCTCTCCCAGGATGTTGCGCATCACTTCGGAGGTGCCGCCCTCTATGGAGTTGGCCCGCACGCGCAGGAACAGCTTGTGCACGTCGGGCGATCCCATCCCGACCAGGTCCGGACGGACCATCGGGTAGCCCGCCGGGAACAGCATGGCGTCAGGGCCCAGCAGGTCCATGCACAGGTCGTAGACGCGCTTGTTCTCCTCGGCGTAGGCGAGCTTGGCCACCGAGCCCTCGGGCCCCGGTGTACCGGCCTTGCGGGTCTGGGAGGCCCGCATGTTGGTCATGGAGAGCGCCTCGCTGCGGATGTAGCTCGAGACCACCCGGTCGCGCAGCGCGAGGGCGTGCGGCGACGTGTCCCCCTGCCAGCGCTCCTTCCAGATCCGGATCGCCTCGGCGATGGGGCCGCCGCCCCGGCGGGTGACCGCGCCACCGATGGAAACCCGTTCGTTCATGAGCGTGGTCACGGCCACGCGCCACCCCTCGCCCTCGGCACCGATGCGCGTGCTGTCGGGCATGCGCACGTCGGTGAAGAAGACTTCGTTGAACTCGGCTTCTCCGGTGATCTGGAACAGGGGGCGCACCTCGACACCCGGCGCCTTCATGTCGACCAGGAAGGCCGTCATCCCCTTGTGCTTGGGCACGTCGGGGTTCGTGCGCGCCACGATCAACCCGAACGACGAGATGTGCGCCAGCGTGGTCCACACCTTCTGCCCGTTCAGCAGCCACTCGTCACCGTCGCGCTCGGCTCGGGTTGACAGCCCGGCGACGTCAGAGCCGGCTCCCGGCTCGCTGAAGAGCTGGCACCAGATCTCCTCGTTGTCGAAGAGCGGGCGCAGGTAACGGGCCTTCTGCTCGGGCGTCCCGTGGGTGGCGATGGTCGGTGCGCACATGCCGTAGCCGATGGGGTTGCGCACCCCGGCAACGGGGGCGCCACCCTCGTGGAGGCGAGACTGCGCACGCTGGTGGTCCCTGGGCGTCAGGCCCAGGCCGCCGCAGTCGGGCGGGAAGTGCAACCAGGCCAGGCCACGGTCGAACTGCTCCCCCAGGAACTGCTGCGCCGGCGTCGTGGCGGGTGGGAAGTCGGCCAGCAGACCGTCAACCAATTCGTCGACGTTCGCACTCATGCCCGCACCCTATAGCGTGCTCTCGTGCGGGCACCTGCCCACCTTCGAACGATCCGGCACGCCGCTGCGGTCCCTGGCCCGGCGGGCGGGAACGCAGCGCCGCGGGCGTGACGGGATCCCTGGCCCTTCCCGACGGGAGGGAGCTGGCCTACGAGGAGTACGGGGACCCCGCGGGCTTCCCCGTCCTCAGCTTCCACGGGGGGCTGAGCTCCCGTCTCGACGCCGCCCCCGCCCACGGGGCCGCGGTGGCCAAGGGGGTGCGTCTCGTCTCCCCCGACCGGCCCGGCCTCGGACTGTCCACTTACCAGCCGGGGCGCCGCCTCACCGACTGGCCGGCCGACGTCGAACGGCTCGCCGACGCCCTCGGCATCGGCCGCTTCGCCGTCATGGGCTGGTCGGCCGGCGGCGCCTACGCCGCCGTGTGTGCCGCCAAGATGCCCGGCCGCGTCACGGCCGCGGCGCTCCTCTCGAGCGCGGTGCCGCTCGACCTCTACGGCACGATGCGAGGCCTCACCTTGGAGGATCGCACCCTCTTGGTGCTGGCGCGGCGGGCGCCCTGGCTGGCCTCCGCCGTCATGAAGGTCAGCATCCTGAGCACCAACGACGCCCGCCTGCTGCGCGCCGCGATGCGCTCGTTCCCCCCCGCCGACCGCTCGATCCTCACCGAGTGGGGCACGGCCGACCATGCCCTGGCCTTCGTCCGCGAGGCCGTGCGCCAGGGGACGGAGGGCTGCGTGCAGGACTACCGCATCTTCGGCGACCCCTGGGGCTTCTCCCTCGAGGAGATCAAGGTCCCCGTTCAGATCTGGGAGGGCGCCGATGACCGCACGGGGCCGCCGGGCTATCGCGCCTTCCTACAGGCGCACATCGCGCACGCCACGGTCACGGTCGTCCCCGGCGAGGGCCACCTGTCGCTGCTGCCGCATCAGGCGCCCGCCATCTTCGCCGCACTGCTCGGTGGCGACCACAACGCCGAGTCGACGGCGCGGTGGAACGTGGGGTAGGCGAAGATCATGGTCCGCAGGGTCTCGAGGGAGACCCGGGCATGGACGGCCAGGGCGAGGAGGCCGAGCACCTCGCCGCCGCTGGGGGCCATGGACGTGGCCCCGACGAGCACGCCGTCACGCGCCACGAGCTTGACGAACCCCTCGCCGCGGTGGATCCAGCCCCGGGTGGACGCCGCGATGGACTCCTGCAGCACCGTGACCTCGCCGCCCTGCTCCCGGGCCTGTGCCTCGGTGAGCCCGACCGAGCCGATCTCGGGGTCGGTGAAGGTCACCCGCGGCAGCGCGCGGTAGTCCGCGTCGGGGAGCGGCGCGCCGAGGATGTCCGCCAGGCAGAGCCTGGCCTGGTACATGGCGACATGGGTGAAGGCGCCCTTCCCCGTGATGTCGCCGACCGCCCACACCCCGGGCTGCACCCGCATGCGGCCGTCGACGGGAATGCCCCGCGCCTGCTCGTCCAGCCCCAGTGTGCCGACGCCGAGGCCGGCCAGATCGCTGCGACGCCCGGTGGCCACAAGCATCCGCTCGCCGCTGAGGGCGATGCCGCCGGCCAGGTACACGGTCGCACCGCCCTCGCCGGAACGCTCGACCCGCTCGATCGTCACCCCGGTGTGCACCTCCATCCCCTCGTGCCGCAGGATCTCGGTGAGGAGCTCCGAGGCCTCCGGCTCCTCGGGAGCCACGATGCGGTCGGCCATCTCGACGATGGTCACCCGGGCCCCGAAGCGCGCCATCGCCTGGCCGATTTCGACGCCGATGGCACCGCCGCCGATGACGAGCAGTGACCCCGGCACCTCCTCGGCGGCGATCGCCTCCCGGTTCGTCCAGTGCGGGACGCCCTTGAACATCGGCGGCACCCAGGCCCGAGCCCCCGCGGCCAGGACCAGCCCCCGCCGGGCCGAGATGGCCTCGCCGGCGACCTCGACCGCGGCCGGGCCGGTGACGCGGGCCCGGCCGCGGACGAAGCGCCCGCCCTTGCCCTCGAAGCGCTCGACGGCGACGGTGTCGTCCCACGAGTCGGTCGCCTCGTCACGGATGCGCCGGGCGACGGGCGACCAGTCGGGCGTCACCCGCGACGAGCCGGCCATGTCGGGGATACGGCGGCCCTCGGCCAGGAGATCCGCAGCGCGGACCATCATCTTGGAGGGGATGCACCCCCAGTACGGGCACTCGCCGCCGACGAGCTCCGCCTCGATGCCGGCCACCTCGAGACCCGCTTCCGCCAGCTTGCCGGCGACCTCCTCCCCGCCGGGGCCGAGACCGACGACGATCGCATCGACCTCCACGGGAGCTACAGCTGTCCCCAGTTGGTCAACTGGACCGGGGCGACGATCGGCGTGCCCACGTCGAGTTGGATCTGGTAGTGGTCCCCGAGTGGCAAGTTGCGGGGGTTTCCGGTGTAGAGGCCCGGCTTCTTGCCGGGGGACGCGAAGAACACGGTGACCTTGCCGGAGGCGGGCCCGACCTGGGTGCCGCTCAGCGGCTGCCCCCACTCGTCGAAGAACTGGCCGAGGGTGAAGCTGGTCGACGCGCTGGGCGACTCGATGTGGACGATCCCGTCGTTCGCGTGCCCGTGGAGCCAGTAGAAGCAGCTCCCCGTCTGCACGAAGGGGCCCTGGGGGGTCTGCACGGCCTGGAAGCCCGGGGTCCCGATGCCGTAGGGGACGACCTGCGCCTTGCCGTTCACGAAGATCGTGAGGTGCGTGTGGACGTGGACGACCGTCTTCTCACCGGCCTGGCACTGCACCCCGTCGACCGTCTGGCCCGTGGCCGCGTTGATGAGGGTGGCCAGCTTCGGGCCGCTGGGGACCGGGATGCCCTCCGGTCCGGCCGAGCCGGCCGGCGGCTGCACCCAGGTGGACGACATGGACGCCGGGATGGCCTGGACGGGCACGTGCGGGTTCTTGAACTGGGGCGGCACGGTGCCGGAGCCGCCGCCTCCCACCTGGGTGATGATCACCACCACGACGGCGATGACCGCCACCACCCCGCCCACCCGGAGGCCGATGCGCATCCGCTTCTTGCGGAGCTCGGCCGCGCGCTTCTCCGCGGCGCGGCGCTGATTCTCGGTCCTGCGCTGGGCTTTCGACTGCTTCCCACTGGTCATTGGGGCGTCAGCGTAGCGAACCAGTCCCAGCGGAAGGCATCAACACGCTCCAGGGGACCGGCCCATTCGGGTCCCTCCCCCCCGGACCCCGTGCACGCGGGCCCGAGCGCGGCGGCCCCCTGCCACAGGTCGCCGTCGACGAAGGCCACCGTGACGGTGCGCCCATCCTCCCCGTCGGCGAACTGCCAGGCGCCGGCGACCCCGTGCCGGTCGACGAGGGCGGCGCCGTCGACCGGCGGTCCCACGACGACGTAGACGCCCTGCGACGGGCGGAAGGGGACCGCCCCGGCGGACACCGCGACGCGGGGGGCGGCCCACTGCCCGACGACCTCGAAGGGCCCCGAAAGAAGGGACCGCCGTGCGGCGAAGAAGCGGTCCTCCGCGGCCAGGCGCTCCGCCAGGGCGAAGAACCCGGGAAGGGACCCCTCGTCACGCATGAGGTAGAGCGTCATGTAGTGGAACGGCTCGAGGAGCGTGCTGGTGGCGGCCTCGGCGGCGCGGCACCGCGGGGAGCGCACCCAGCGCTGGCCGAACATGATGCCGTCGACCGTGAACTGCTCGGGCAGATGGTCGAGCTGATGCCAGGCGTTGTAGGCCTCGTGGCCCGAGGGGTCGGTGATTTCGGTGAACGAGAAGAAACCCAGCACACGATGAGGGTACCGCTCCGGATGCAAGACTCTGCGGGCTATGACAGCTGCGACGGGGCTTCTCTCCGGCCTTCGGGTGCTCGACCTGAGCATCTGGCGACCGGGTCCCTACGCGACGTCGTTGCTGGTGGCGCTCGGGGCCGACGTGCTCAAGGTGGAGCCTCCGGGCGGTGACCCGATGCGCCACTACGCGGGGCTCTTCGAAGCCGTCAACGCCGGCAAGCGCAGCGTCGTCCTCGACCTGAAGGGCGATGCCGGGCGCGAGCGGGCGCTGGCGCTGGCCGAGCAGGCGGACGTGGTGGTGGAGGGCTTCCGGCCCGGCGTGATGGCGAGGCTCGGCATGGACGACGCCGCGGTGCGGGCCCTCAACCCGGCCATCGTCTACTGCTCCATTTCGGGCTACGGGCAAGAGGGCGACCGCGCCCCGCTCCCCGGGCACGACGTCAACTACCAGGCGTGGGCGGGCGCGCTCACCCCCGAGGGGGGCACCGCCATCCTGCCGCCACTGCCGAGCGCGGACCTGGCCGCCGGCATGACGGCCGCGTTCGGGATCTGCGCCGCCGTCATCGGGCGCGCGGCAAGCGGCCGGGGGACCTACCTCGACATCTCCATGACCGACGTGATGGCGACGTGGACGGGGAGCGCCGGAGCCGGGTCGGCCGGCCCCCCGGAGGCCGCAGCGACACCCGGCTACGGCCTCTTCGCCACCGCCGACGGCGGCCAGGTGGCGCTGGGGGTGGTGAACGAGCAGCACTTCTGGGACGCGCTCTGCGGCGAGCTCGGTCTCGGCGCGCTGGTGGGCCTCGACTTCGAGGAACGGAGCCGGCGCGGCGCGGAGCTGCAGCAGGCCGTCGGCGCCTCGGTCGCGACCCGGGAGCGGGACCAGCTGGTCGCCGGGCTCGCCGCCGCGGGCGTGCCCGTGGCCCCGGTGCTCGATCGCAGCGGCATGCTGGCGAGCGCCCCGTTCCCCACCTTCCCCATTCGGCTGCCCCGGCCCGACGCCGCACCGGCCGTCCCGGCGCTCGACCAGAACCGAGGGGAGGGCTTCGGCGAGCGCCCGTGACACCCGTCGGCCCACAGCGATGCTGTTACGTTGCGGGCGGCCCATTGACGTCATGACCCAGATCTCCGACCTCCTCACCGCCAACCAGGGCTACGCCGCCGCGCGTGCCAACGTCGCCGATCCGCGTCCGGGGCGCCGCCTGGCGGTCGTCACGTGCATGGACGCCCGCATCGACGTGTTCGCCGTGCTGGGTCTGCACCTCGGGGAGGCGCACGTGATACGCAACGCGGGTGGACGGGTCACCGACGACGTGCTGCGCAGCCTGGCGCTCTCGAGCGGGGTGCTCGGCGTGGACACCGCGGTGGTGATGCAGCACACCAAGTGCGGGCTGGCCGGGGTGAGTGACGCCGAGCTGCGCGAGCTCACCGGGGCCGATCTGGGCTTCTTCCCCATTGACGACCATGCCGCCGCGCTGCGCGAGGACGTGGACCTGCTGGCCCGGACGCCGTACCTGGCCCGGCTGCGGATGATCGCTGGCTTCATCTACGACGTCGAGAGCGGGGAGCTCACCGATGTCGTCCACCGGGAGAGGCCGGGCTGAGGACCGGGGCGCGGTGAGGGTCGCCATCCTCGACGACTGGTTCGACACGCTCCGGACCCTCCCCTGCTTCGAGAAGCTGGCCGGGCACGACGTCACCGTCTTCACCGACCACATCGGGGACACCGAGACGTTGGCGCGCCGGCTCGCCGCGGCCGAGGCACTCGTCCTGATTCGCGAGCGCACGGAGATCCGTTCCCCGCTCCTGGAGCGGCTCCCGCAGCTCCGCCTGATCAGCCAGCGCAGCGTCTACCCGCACATCGACGTCGACACCTGCACCGCGCTGGGCATCGTGGTCAGCTCGGATCAGCACTCCGCCACACCCTCCTACGCCGCCGCGGAGCTCACGTGGGCCCTGGTGCTGGCGGCCATGCGCCAACTGCCCCAGCAGGTCGGCTCGCTGCGCGCCGGCCACTGGCAGGCCGGCGTGGGGCGAACACTGAGGGGCCGGACCCTCGGAATCTACGGCTACGGCCGCATCGGCCAGGTGGTCGCCGGATACGGTCGGGCCTTCGGCATGGACGTCCTCGTCTGGTCGCGCCCCGAGTCCCTCGAGCGGGCCCGCAGGGACGGTATCGCCACGGCGCGGGACCGCGCCGAGCTCTTCTCGGCCTGTGACGTGGTCTCGCTGCACCTACGACTCGTGCCCGCCACAAGGGGGATCGTCTCGCCGGTGGACCTGGCGGGCATGCGCCCCGACGCGCTGCTGGTGAACACCAGCCGGGCCGGCCTCATTGAGCCTGGAGCTCTGGTCACCGCACTGCGAGCGGGGCGGCCCGGCATGGCGGCCGTCGACGTCTTCGAGACCGAGCCCCTCCTCGACCGGGCCGACCCCCTGCTCAGCATGGAGAACGCGGTCTGCACCCCGCACATCGGCTATGTGACCCGGGAGGAGTGGGATGTACAGTTCAGCGACATCTTCGACCAGATCAATGCCTATGCGGACGGCGCCCCGACCAACGTAGTGAACCCCGACGTATTGGCACACCCCCGGAGCCGACCCTAAGGAGCTCAGATGCCGGCCCAACACTCCGCGCCCCAAGGATCCACCACCGGCGGCACACACCGCCGCCACCACCACCTCCTCGCCGCGGTCGTCGGGTTCATGACGCTGCTCCCGGGACTCGTACTGCTGGCACCGGGCTCCGCGTCGGCGGCTTACCCCGACAATCCCGCCCAACCCGTGAACTTCGGGACGGCCGGGTTCTACGGGCCGTCAGGCGGCCTGCAGCTGAACGCCCCCGCAGTCGGCATGGCCTCGACGGCGAGCGGCAACGGCTACTGGATCGTCGCTTCCGACGGCGGCATCTTCAATTACGGCGACGCCGGCTTCTTCGGTTCGGCCGGCGCGTTGCCGCTGAACAAGCCCATCGTCGGCATGGCTTCGACGCCCGATGGGGGCGGCTACTGGCTGGTGGCCTCTGACGGCGGCATCTTCTCCTTCAACGCCCCCTTCCACGGTTCGATGGGCGGCAAGTCCCTCAACAAG
>Ga0209415_10005383_pt1 | contig 23041 bp, 19 predicted proteins | sample PeaSoiSIISIP2007_FD_187696 | JGI IMG/M metagenome (GOLD analysis project Ga0209415, IMG submission 187696) | Peat soil microbial communities from Weissenstadt, Germany - SII-SIP-2007 (SPAdes) (version 2) | ecosystem: Environmental > Terrestrial > Soil > Wetlands > Peat | place: Germany... | reverse complement strand
CTACACGCTCTGCTCACTCGCAGTGTCAGGAATCTCCCCGGTCCAATCTGTCAGGAATGTCCCCGGTCTGTACCGTTCAGTGGCACAGACAATCCTGTCTGTGCTCCTACGAATTCCACGTAACATCGCACAACCGCAAGCGCGGACGAACCTTCACAACTTGAATGGCACGACTTCCCCTCTCCGAAGCTCGCAAATTAAGTGTCACACCATGCCGAGTAATTTTCGGTCTATCTCATTGAAAACAAAGGAAAGCGACCCCAATGAAGTGTCACACTTTTTCAAGGGCCGCCCGTCGACAAAATGTAGCTCGCCTCTTCAGAGGCGAGTCCGTTCGGCCCTTGCCCCATCCAGAAAAATCCTCAGGTCTGAAGACCTGAGCTACATAATCCCTCCGGTTTCCGTTGCCTTGCTGCCCACTCGTCGATACAATGCCCGCCATCAGTTTCTTGCAGAGGGGTGTTTAACAACCTATGAATGCCCTCATTGTAGTCCTCGCGTAGTCCGGCACCGCCCGCCTTCGGCCGGCAGGTTCGCGTGCCATCGATCGGATAACTTTCCCGTAGTTTCATTTGTCACTTCGTTTCATAGTCGTGTCATCGCCGTGTTCACGCCTGTGAATACAGCCATGGTGCAGAAAGCCGCGGAGAGTCATGAACGTAGTCGTTGCAGAGGCACAGCAGCCGAGCTTGTGGTCGTCCATCCGCGAAGCGGTTCGCGGATCGCATCAGGATTTCACCGCGGGCAGCTTGAATCGCGCGATCTTGCTGCTGGCGATTCCGATGGTGCTGGAGATGGTGCTCGAATCGCTGTTCGCGGTGGTGGACGTGTTCTGGGTGGGGCGCGTGGGAGCGAATGCCGTAGCCACGGTGGGGCTGACGGAGTCGCTGTTCCTGCTGGTGTTCTCCATCGGCATGGGGCTGAGCCTTTCGACCACGGCGATGGTGGCGCGGCGCATCGGCGAAAAAGATCCGGAAGACGCGGCCGTGGCCGGAGTGCAGGCGATCATTCTCGGCCTCGTGGTTTCGGTGATGATCGGCGTGCCCGCTTGTATTTTCGCGCCCGACCTGCTGCGGCTGATGGGCGCTTCGCCGGAAATCGTGGCGACGGGCAGCGGCTACGCGCGCATCGGGCTGGGAGGCAGCGGCGTGGTGCTGATGCTGTTTTTGAACAACGCGATCTTTCGCGGCGCGGGCGACGCGGCCATCGCCATGCGGCTGCTGTGGGTTTCGAACATCATCAATCTGATTCTCGATCCATGCCTGATATTCGGCTGGGGCCCGTTTCCGAAGCTCGGCGTGACGGGCGCGGCGCTGGCCACGTTCACCGGGCGCGGAATCGGCGTGCTCTATCAGTTCTACCGGCTGATGCGCGGTACGGAACGCATCCGCGTGCTGCGGCGGCAGATTCGCGTGGACCTCGGCGTGATCTGGCGGCTGTTTCGGGTGTCGATCACCGGCATTTTCCAGTTCCTGATCGCGCAGACCAGCTGGATCGGGCTGGTGCGCATCGTCAGCATTTTTGGCGCGTCGGCGCTGGCGGGCTACACCATCGCGATTCGCATCGTGTTCTTCGCGATTCTGCCGTCGTGGGGGTTGAGCAACGCGGCGGCCACGCTGGTGGGCCAGAATCTAGGCGCGAAGCATCCCGAGCGGGCGGAGAAATCCGTGTGGCGCACGGGCCTGTACAACATGGTTTTTCTCGGCGGCGTGGGGCTGGGATTCCTTTTGTTTGCGCCGCAGGTGGTGCACATTTTCACGCGCGATCCGGCGGTTGCGCCGCTGGCGGTCTCCTGCCTGCGCATCGTGAGCACGGGCAACATCGCCTATGCGTACGGCATGGTGATGCTCCAGGCGTTCAATGGAGCGGGAGACACGGTCACGCCGACGATCGTGAACTTCTTCGGCTGCTGGCTGTTCGAGATTCCGCTGGCATACTGGCTGGCGATTCACCTGGGAATTCAGACGAGCGGAGTGTATTGGTCGATTGTGGTGGCGGAAGCAGCGATCGCCGTGGCGAGCATTATTTTGTTCCGGCGCGGGCGGTGGAAGCAGCGGATGATTTGAACGCGCGACCAATCTCCCAGGCTCGACTTACCGTCGACCTGGGAGCCCTATCTTGGCTAATGCGCGGCGGGAGGCGCAGCCGATTCCGCGAGACGCGCGAGATCGTCGAGGCGGGCTGCCGCTCGCAAGAACGCTGCGGCGAGCGCATCCGCTTCGCGGCGCAGCGCGGCCGAGTCGTTGCGGTCGAGAGTTTCGGTTACGCCGGGCAGCACAACCGACGCGTAGCCCGTGTAACTTCCCGGCGCGTAGAGCACATGCCGGAACCACGGCCGGCCGGCGAGTCCGTCGGGCGCGAGAAACGCCTGCTCGACGGCCGCGACGGCGTGGTTGATCTCCGATGCCTTTGCGGGATCAAGCGGCGCGCCGGAAACGGTTTGCAGCGCGTGCGAAGCGCGCGAGGCGGAAATCGAGAGTTTCGCCACGTCGTCGAGCGCCGGCTCGAGACTTTGTTCGTCCTCATCGCTAACGGCGCGGCGGATTCGATCCGTCGTGACGTGCTCGAGCTCCAGGGCGTAGGCGGGAAAATCGAACGGCAGGATGTCCGCTTCGTCCAGCCGCAGCGCCAGAGTTCCCATGATGCGCGCGAGCGCCGCGTGATAGGCGAACTTGGGATCGCCGAAATGTTTCATCCAGTAGAAATCATCGTACACGGAATGATATACGCCGTAGTCGCCCGTGAATCCCATGTCCATGGACGGAATCCCGGCGTGATCGAAGAAGGCGGAGTAATCCGAGCCCGAACCCAGCGCACTCAGCGGGGCTTCGCCGGAAGCATCCGCAGCGGGCTCCTGCCGCGCCGTGCCCGGCATTTCGCCCTTGGCCATGGCCGCGTGCTCGCGCCACGCGTCGTACACAGTGTGGCCCGTGCGGGGATCCTCGACCTCTCGCGCAACGTCGCGCACCAACGCTTTGAGTGACGGCGTGGCCGACGCGCCGAAATTGGGGCCGCTCACACCGACATCAGTATTGATGTAAACGACGGCCTTGGCTTGCAACTCGGGGAGATTGGCTTCCACCCATTCGGTTGAGCCAATCAGACCGGGCTCCTCGCCGTCCCACGCGCAGATCACGATCGTGCGGCGCGGCTTCCAGCCGGAACGCGCGAGTTCGCCGAGCGCGCGTCCCGTTTCGAGCATCGCTGCGGTTCCGCTGCCGGGATCGGCGGCGCCAAACACCCAGGCATCGTGGTGATTGCCGAGCACCACCCATTGGTCGTCGGAAGTTCCGTGCAGCTTCGCGATCACGTCATAGATGGGCCGCTGCTGGTAGTCCATGACGAGTTTCATGTGGGCTTCAGCGCCGCCCGGCCCGAAGTGGTAAGTGATCGGGAGCCCGCCCTGCCAATCGGGCGGAACAGCCTGGCCTCCGAGATTCGCTAGAATTACCGAAGCATCCTGCGCGTTGATCGGCATTGTCGGAATGCGCGGGAGGCTCGCGGCGTCGGCCGGCGCGAGTCGCTTCGCGGCCGGCGTGGCGGCGACGCCCGGAGTGAGCGGATCGCCGGGATAAACCTGCGTATAGATGATGGAGCCGCGCTGGATGCCGCTCATCGGGCGCCACGGACCATTTGGGTAAGTCGCTCCCGCGACATTGCCATCATCCTTGGGATCGGAAAAAAGGATCAGCGCGAGGGCTTTGTGTTCGTCGGCGAGTTTCGCTTTGATACCGCGATAGCCCTTGCCGTAGCGCGCGAGAATAATCTTGCCTTCGACGTGCACGCCGGATGATGCCAGCACGCGGTAATCCTCCTGCGTGCCGTAATTCACGTAAACGACGGGCGCGGTGACTTCGCCCGAAGGGGAGTAGAGATTGAATGCGGGACCGACGCGCTTGTCGAACGTGTCTCTATCCACGTCGATGGGCTGCTCCGGCGACGCGAGTTTTTTGTTCTCGGGCTTCGTCAACTCGAGGGTAACTTCGCGCGGCTGAGGTAGCCAAGCGCTGTAAGTGACGATCTCGGCGTCGAATCCGAAACTGCGGTACTGATCGCGCAACCATTCGGCGACGCGGCGGCTCGCTTCGGTTCCGGCCATGTGCGGCTCGCTCGTCAGGTGGCGAAGATCGCTCTCCGCGTGCGCGGCGTCGGGGATCGCGCGAAGTTTTTCTTCGAGCTTTTGTTCTGCGGCTACGCGCGCGGGCGCGAAGCCGGTGATGGTGGAGGAGTCCTGGGCGCTGCCCGCAACAGCGGCGAGAGACAAAATCACGGCAGCGCAAGCGCCCGCAGCGATGCGCGGATTGGAAATGTGATGTTTCGTTTTCAGCATCCCGGCTATCTTAGTCGAGCACAGGCGAAGCGCAAGGACGGAGTGCTGCGGGATTCTCGCCTAGGATTTGAATGGAACCAGCGCGCGCAGCCGCGATTCGCGAAAATATATTCCGAGCCAGGTGAGGACGCCGAAAGCAATCGCCAAGCACGAATTGAACACCGGGTTGTGGAGGAACACGTTGATCGCCACCGCGCCACCGAGATAACCGACGAGCAGGATCGCGCCGAGGATCGAAGTCTGCGGAATCACGTAGAGAATGACGCAGACGAGCAGCGTCCAGCCGATGCCCACGACCATACTTACGGTGAATCCCATCTTCACGCTGGTGTCGATTACCTGCGGAACCTTGATGATTTTGGTGATGCTGTCGAAAAGCATGAACAGGACCACGAGTCCGCTGATGACGCGTCCCGTCCAGAGCATGCCTTTGGATGTGGTGGCCGATGCAGCGGTCGATGACATTGGCATTCCCCCATTTTCGATTTACTCGCAGGATGTGACTGCGAGTCCCCAGCCTCTTTTATCTCAACGTGCCACAAATGGCGACCAGATATTTTGCCAAACGGTCGAGCTGCTGGATCCAGCCGATCGGCGCGCCATGCGTGGCGTCCGATTCAAACGAGTAGATCTCGCGAACCGGGCGCAGTTTTCACGTCGTTCATTTCTGCGGCGCCAAGTCTTTCGAATGGACCGAACGCTTGACGCGGCGGAAATCGAGTTCTAGGGTAGATGCAATCGAAGTGCGGGGAGAAATGCGCGAGACGCGATGAAAATTCTGATTTCAGGTGCATCGGGGCTCACCGGAACAGCGCTCGTGAGTGTTCTGCGTGCACAAGGGCACACCGTCGCGCGACTGGTGCGCCCGGGGAGCGCTGCGTCTGCGGGTGATATCGCCTGGGATCCAATGGCCGCGACGATCGACGTGCCGGCCATGGAAGGCACCGAGGCCGTAGTGCATTTGAGCGGAGCCAGCATTGCGCAAGGCCGCTGGACGCCGGCGAGAAAAGCAGTTCTGCGCAGCAGCCGGATCGACACGACGCGCGTTTTGGTGGATGCGCTTGCGAGCTTGCGGCAGAAGCCGCGCGTATTTGTTTGCGCCTCGGCGATCGGCTGCTACGGAAATCGCGGCAACGAAATCCTGACGGAATCGAGCGCGATCGGCACAGATTTCCTCGCGCTGCTTGTTCGCGATTGGGAGGCGGAGGCGACACGAGCCGAAGTGAGCGGCATCCGCACCGTATTGCTGCGCTTCGGCGTGATTCTTTCCGGTGAGGGCGGCGCGCTGCCACAGATGTTGCTGCCGTTTAAGTTCGGATTGGGAGGCCGCCTGGGAAGCGGCAAGCAGTGGATGTCGTGGATTGCGCTTGCGGACGCTGTCGGGATCATATGTTTCGCCATCACTGACGAGCATCTCGCCGGGCCGCTGAACGTGGTGGCCCCGAGCCCGTTGCGAAACGCCGAGCTCACACGCATCGTGGGGACGATTCTTCACCGGCCTGCGATTCTTGCCGCGCCGGCGTTTGCGCTGCGGATCGCGCTGGGTGAGATGGCCGATGCCTTGCTGCTGGCAAGCCAGCGCGTGATTCCCGAGCGCGTGTTGGCGTCGGGTTACTCTTTCCGCTTCTCTGAATTCGAACCAGCGTTGTGTGCCGTTCTCGATCGCAAAAGCTAGCGCCCGTCCCACATCGAATTGCGTCGCTGCCATTGTGGGACATCGGCGAAGACACGAGGCAGCTCGAGTTCGGCCGACGATCAGTGCCTCGATTGAATTTTCGCTGTCTTGGCTTTACATTAAGCTATTGTTTCATAAGGGTTTAGCGCCCCCTTTGGTCGTGGTCCTCACTTCGCCTAGGGTCCTCAATCGCCGCTCAACACGGTCTGTTTCAACCAATCGAGCATGGGATTTTCTAGCGGAGTGCAGGCGTTCACGCGCGTGATCACGGCGAACGCGCCGGGAGTTTCGGTGGGCGTGAGCGGACCGGCGGCGTTCGCCGGGCAGATCCTCGACGCGGACACTCTATTCCGCAACGACGGGCAGGCAACGTTTGCCACGCCGGCCGCGCTCGCGGCTTCGCCGGGCGCGTACGATCTGGAGTTGCTGCTGGCGCATGAAATTGGCCACTGGTTCGGCTTCGACCATTCCGCCGTGTGGCGGGCGTTGATGTTTCCGTTCGCGCCGCCGCCGGGCCAGTTCCTCGGAGACCGGCCCACGGCGCAGGCGCCCGACGGCCCGCTCGCCGATGACGACCGCGCGGGCATTCGCTTGCTCTTTCCCGACCCGAACGACACAGTGGATATTGGCGCTATTCGCGGGCGCATCGTGCCCGCAAATCCGTTTGCGCTCGCCACGGTTTCCGCGCCGTCCTCCGGCGCATCCGTTTCGGAAATCTTCGGAGCCCACGTGGTTGCCATCGACACGGGCAGCGGAGCGGTGGTCGCCGGGACGTTGGGAGGCTGGAGCTGCGATCCGGCGAATCCTGTGCTGCAGTTCGACGGCGCGTTCGATATCGAGAGGCTTCCGGTGGGACACAGGTACATGATTTACGCAGAGCCGCTGGTGGGGCTTGCCACGCCGGGCGATTTTAGCGACGCGCTGAACGATCTTTGCGCATCGGGCCCGCTCCGGCCTGTACGACGCCCGCGGTCGGTACGAATTTCAGTCCGCGCATTCGTCCAGCTATTCCGTGAAGAAATTTCTTGCGCGGCCCAAAAACAAGAGCGGCCCTCCGGGGGGTCGGAGAGCCGCTCTGGGTGTTGCGGGGGTACAAACCTTCTACTGGTTCGGATTCATCATCTGCGTAAAGCCGATCGTGTTAATGGAGCGCAGGGTCGGCGTTCTCGGCGGCAACCATTGCGGTCCGTTGGCAAAAGTTGGGTCGAAGTTATACACGCGGGTCGGAGGGCTATATACGGTGTTGCAGCACTTGTATATGCCGATGGCCTGGCGGGTATAGTAGAAGCTGACGAGCGAGCCCTGATAATAGAGGTTGGCTCCCCAGCCTTCGAGGTACCTCAGGAAGTTGTGCACACCGCCATCGGTTCCGTAGTCCTGTCCCGAGCCGGCGGTTTGCGCGAACGGGATGCCCTTGCCCGCGATGATCGCCACCCGGTAGGTAGTCACAGCGCCCGGACGGCTGCCCGGATCGTAGGGGGATATGAACGAATTGACGTCGTTCCAGGTATCCGAAAGAAGCGTCACGGAGTCGGCAGCCACGGACGCTGCAACGTTGGCCCCCGTAAAGTTAATGGGAGCTCCGGCGTTGTTGTAGTCCCCCTGGATATAGACCGGGTTTTCTGCTGCAATCGTCAATCCGCAGGGAGGATTCGGGGCCGCGCCATAGCACGCGGTACCCAGATTGAACGAGATTCCGTACTGGAGTTTGAGGGCGCGACGGAAGAATAGCGGCGGATTTTGCCGTGCCTCCTGGGCGTGGGTGTAGACGTAATTGGGCGCCGGTGCGGTGGCCGCGGCCCCGCAATTCGGATTCACGGTAAGAACATTGGCGGGTACTCCAGTCAGCAAGGCCGCCCACGCTCCAGCCGACACGGACTGAACTCGCTGATTCGCAGGCACGGCGGCGGCGCTGAGAGGAACTCCGCCGTACGTTCGCAGCGTATTATCACCTTCGAAATCCTCTCCGGGCTGGTCCAGAACAAGATCCGGGCAGCCGTTTGCCGGATCGCTTCGATTTACGATGTTGTTGAACCCAAAGGCTCCGGTTTGAATATTGATTCCCGGAGTCGTGTCCACCTGATTGCCGCGGCGATCAGAAAAGTAAACTTCGTACCCTCCGACGCCGTTCGCCAGACCGCCGGAATCAGGCGCAGGAAGCAAATTCATAAACCACTTCGAGAGGTTGTTGACGTCCAACTCGACGTAGTTCATCACGCCTTCTGCCGTGATGTACGGCCGGTTATTGATCCCGCCGGAATTGTCCGACGCATCATTTGGCAAGCCGTTGTCGCGAGAGATGGCCTCGCGCGTGTCGTAAAGCACCATCGGCCAATAATCGTATCCGCTCTGCGTCGCGACGCATGCATTATTGGTCGGTGGGTAAGCCGTGGACGGATTGTCCCGGACCCGCGCAATGCGAATGATTGCGTTGGGACTCGGCTCGGTCGCTTCCGTTCCGCCGCAAGTGGCGGACTCGGCGGCAAACACGTTGCCGGTATTCGGCAAGTAGAGAAGCTGGTTCTGTGTGCCAGCCGGGCTCTGGGGGTGGATGTTTCGGCCGGTCACTCCATAGTTCAGGATTTGCTGGGTTACGTCGGTACCTGCAGGAGCACCCGCAGCGACGTATTCGATTTTGATGCAACCTGTGATGATGGGAGTGTTCTTGGACTGCCAGTAGCCGTCCTGTGGAACGCCGCCGACGTAGGCGTTGTAGGCGGCGCCCACGGCCGGACCTTGAGAGAGCGGCAGGGGAAGACCGGTGTACCATGTCGCGCTCGTGGGCTGGGCGCCGTTCCAATTGAATCCTGACGCCTTGTCGTACGCCAGAGTCGCCAAATCAACCGGCGGGGTGGCCGAAACCGTGTCGAGAGCCATCATGGGCGAGGCGTTGCAGGCGCCAGCAACTCCAGCTACTCCCCCGACACCGTAATCGTCCAGCAAAATTCTCAAGCTGGCCTGCGTGTTGGAGAAAAGCCGCTGGTTAAACTGCGCCAGATTCGCGGCCTGTTCGCCGACAACCGGGCGATGAATCAGGGCCGCGGGAGTCGCAAGCCCTCCCAGCGCGGTGGCAACCAGGTTTAGCGGCTGTACGCCATTCTGAAGCATCCCTTTATATGCTTTAACTGTAGTATTCCATACTAATGTGGGGGCCACGTTGTTCGGCAGCCCGCTGAGGTTGCCGTACGAGTTCGGGCCCAGCATACTGCCCTCACCCACTTGCAGCGCGCGCCATTGCGCATTTGTATAGGGCGCCGGGGGCAGGGCGGCCGGGAGAGGAGTCGGAGCCAGAGCGATCGTAACCGGGCCGTCGTACGCTCCGCCTCCAATCGGAAATCCATTTTCGAGGTTGGTGCGAATCACCTGGCCCACGACGGTCACGACGTCACGGATGTAAAGCGGACCGGCGTTCGCCGCCAGCCAGAGGTTGCCGTTGGTATGAATGCGGCCTCCGAAATCGAACGGAGGGCCGTTGAAAAACGCCAGGTCCGTGTTCGAAAAAATTCCGAACTGGAATACTGGAATCGCAACGAGTTGAACGTTGCGCTGGAGTTTGACTTGGGCGCCCATGTTTGTCTGGGCTGCCACGCTGAGCGTGAACGGCGTGATCAGTCCGTTCATGCCTGCGTACGGGCTGGGAGGACGGATGGTGGCGTTCTGGCTGACGAACCCGGCGCAAACCACGGTGGGGTCGGGGCAGCCGATATTGTAGGTCGAAGCGCCGACCGCGTTGGTGTAGGACACACCAGGAATGATCGGCTGAAAGCCAGGAGCGGTGATCGTTACCAGGTTGCCCGCCGTGACCGCGCCAGTCGTCGTGAAGATATTGCCAAGGTCGGCAGTCATCTTTTCCATACCGGCTTCCGCGCCGTAGAAGGCGATTTCGCGGTTCTGGTTGTTGCCGCCGAGACGCTGGTCGGACATGACCATCCAGGTCAAGCCCACCGTGAGGGCCGAAACCAGGAACAGGATCAGCAGAACGGTTATTAGGGCGACTCCGTTTTCTCGTTTGGCTCTCACAGCAAGTCTCCTTGTAAGATCTTCCGAAGAACTCAGATGGCTCATGGCAATGTCGCCGGCGTCGGAAATGCGTTGACGAATGCCATGCTGCGCACGCTGACCTGAGTGCTCAAATTGTTCCGAAAGAATTGCGGCGTCGTCGTCGCGGTGTAGGGATATTCGGAACGCCCCGCGAGTGTCACGTTCACGGCGCGAATGTTGAAAGTCGTATCGGGAAGTACCGGCTGGGGCGCGTCCCCGGGACCCAGAGGGTAAGTACCGACCGGGTCGGCGGAATTCACGAGATCGTAGCTGAAGGCAAGGTTCTCGATAATGTCTGCCACGGGCTGTGCGGGATACGTGGCCGCCGCCACCGACGGGTAGTTTGGATAATTCACCTGGCGGATCAATTGGGGCCGATTTGGGAACGTATTCGAATCCACGTAATAGGTGACCATCCAAACGCGGCTGATGCTCGTGGGTGTGGCGGTCACGTTTAATTGGGTAACTGTCCCGTTCGGCAATCCCGTCCCATTCAGCCCGGCCGGATCGCCCGCGGCGAAGGTGAGGACGGTCCCGGCGACGTTGGTTACTAATTCCAGAGCGCTGCCGTTGGCATTGTGAAACATGATCAGATCGCCCTTCGCAAGCGGCGTTGGTCCGCCGGGAAGTGTGAAGCATGTGGGTGCCAGAGTTACCGTAGTCCCGGCGGCACTGAGCGCACCGGCGCACACGGGAGCGGCGGGCGCTGCCTGGACCACGGGATAGTCGCTGAGTTTAGGAGCCGGAATGCCCCCCGGTCCCAGGGCGCTGGACACCAGTGTGTCGTCCACATACAGGATGGTGATGATGTCTGTCTTGAGTAAGCCATCCTGTACCGCAAGCGTGACCGGATTCACCGTTTTCGCATCCTCGCCGAGCTGCCATCCCGGCGTAAGCTGTGGCAGCGCGGTGAAAGCAGCCGGGAAGAAAGCGGCAGGCCCTCCTGGTCCAGGGCGCGCGATGGCCGAAACCCCTCCTGCCGTTGTCGGGATAGTGACTCCCGCGTTCGGAATTCCCTCTCCCGCTTGAATGAGGTCGTGCACCAGGCTGTGCATTCCGGCGCGAAGATTTTGTTGCGTGTTCGCCTGCATCCCCACGGCCTGCGTGACGTGCTGCGCTTGAATCAGCGCGCCGACGGCGGCGGCCGCGATGATCAAGAGCACAGCCATCGCAACCATCAATTCGATCAGTGAGAATCCGTTTTCCCGCTTCATGTAGTGCTCCTGGCCGCGCTAGTTGAATGCCGAGATGTAAGTGTTCAGCACGTACGTGCGGTTAAAGAATTTTGCGGCGGTATAGGTCATGGTGATCTGTATGGTCCGCAGGTTCGCGTTGCCGGCAACGGGCCCGATTACGATCGTCCGGGTAAAACCGGAAAGTGGCATCTGAACGTCATCGGCGGTGCCCAGCATTCCGTCCGGTCCGGGAAGAGTGATGACTTCGGGAGGGGCGCCGACGTCATCGACAGAACCTACCAGGCCGGTCGGGCTTGGCTGCAGCAGCGGCTGCGGCCCCACCAGAAACAGGCCGGCGGGATTCGCCAGCGTGTTGTTCGAGATCGCAGCCCAGTTGTTTGGATTGTTGTATTTCGCGGTAAAGATCGCCTCGGCGGCTTCCTCGGCCTTCTGTTGCGCGATGTAGTCGTACTGAGAGGATTCCATATAGGCCATGGCATCCCCCAGCATCGCCGCGAGACCCAAGATTCCAATCGCCAGCACCGCGAGGGCGACCATGGTTTCCATCAGCGTAAAACCTTTGGTTGAGGGTCGTCTAATTGTTTGGCTCATTGTTTGTCTCTCGCTCAGAATTGGAACCATGTCGTTCCGTTCCACGACCACCCGCGGATCCGGCCGGTCGTGCCCATTACCGTAACCGCGCGAGCGGTCGACGCTTGGCCCGCGACCCCCATGAAGACGGTGCCGTTTATAGGTTGCAGCGTGGCTCCGTTCACAAGCTGGCCGTTGCCGTCGAAGAGCATTCCGCCGACGGGCCCGTTGACGACGGTGCCGAATACAATCGGCCCGGCGTTCCCGAAAAGGTCGGGCGTGTCGGTAACTGGCGCACCGAACACAAGAAATGTCATCGGCCGCTGAATGGGCACGGGTTGGAGCGCTTGATCAGCGCCGGCGCCGAGCGTCAGCGAGTTGCGGATCGTGGTCTGTACTTGGTTTTCAGATATGCCGCCGACGATCACCACTGGAAACGTAACCTGCACCCATCGGCGATTGGCGATGGCCAGCTCGCGCGCCATGCGCAGCTGCTCGACCACCTGACGCATGGCTACGTCGGATCTCTCGCCCTGTAACGCCGGTCCGATCTGGTAAATAGCCATGGCAGACAGAATCAAAATAATCCCGATCACCACCGACAATTCGATCATGGAAAATCCGCGCTCGGAACTCCCGCGCCGGCGCGTCGTCATCGATTTCGTTTCCCCGTTTTTCACGCTAACACCTCGGACCGCGGAACGTTGGGTGGTCTGTACACTCATCGGCCAGGATAGTGCATGTAACAGGCCACCCTGCGGTGCCCTTAAGCGACTGAACTTAAAATACTTAGGACGTATGACGGGGATTGCTCATGATCGGCCGAAGTTTCGCGGGGTAGAAATGTAACCGATCTGAACTCCACCTACCGAACTCCGGGGATGGCGCCACTTCAATCTGCCAGGCGGCTGTCCCCTGCGCGGAAGTGCATAAGACTGGGCTCGGTTTTTTCGCCGATGTCGGAGGACGCTTGTGTTCGGCCCAGAAACCGCACTACACTCACGGTCCCCCGGCTCTGAGCGAAGCTTTGGCTCTTTGGATCCTTGTGTGATTTCTTTAGGGACCAACATCTCAAACGAAGCGAATTTCTAAAGATAATTATCTGCTCTGAGGTAACCGTACAAGGATGAGACTGGACCATTCACAATGACGCGTCCTGGCGGCAAGGAAAACCGAAAAGCCGCGCGGGTCGCCGTATCGAAAGGCGTGTGGGTGGCCTGGCAAGCGGGCGGGCCGCGTCACGTTTCGCGCCTGCGCGATCTCAGCACGGGAGGAGTTTTCATCTCGACCGCGATCCCCGTTCCCATCGGAACCGTGGTGGAGATGTTGTTCGCTCTGCCCGAGGGCGAGGCGCGGATTCACGGCATCGTGCGCTACGCGGATGGGAAGAATGGCATCGGGGTGGAATTCACGCGCATGGGCGAAGTAGACCGCGCGCGCTTTCAGGAACTGCTGCGGCGCCTCAATCGCTGAGCTGGCGCCGCGAGGATGTTACTTCATCGTTTTGCTGAGAAACGCGATGGTCCGCGCCCAGGCATCGGCGGCAGCGTCCGGCCGATAGCCGTTTGTGTTGGTCGAATTTTCGAAACCATGTCCTGCGCCGTCGTACACCTTCAGGTCGATTCGCCGGTTCATCCCCTTCATGGTTTTCTCGAACGCCTGAACGTCCGCCGGAGTAATGCCGCGATCATCTGCACCGAAGCTCCCGAGCACGGGCGCGTAGATCTGCTGCATGTCGGTGGGATCGGTCGGCAGCGCGCCGTAGTTCACCACGCAAGCTGCAAGGTGCGGCTCACGAATCGCGAGCTGCAGCGAAAATCCTCCGCCCATGCACCACCCGATCGAACCGATGTGGTCGCGATCCACGTCCTTGCGCGTCGCGAGATACGCGAACGCGGCTTTCAAATCGCTCACCGCGCGGTCCTGCGGCAGTCCGCGCATCAGTTCGTGCGCCACTTCCGGATCAGCGGTCACCTGCCCTCGATATAGATCCACGGCGAGAGCGATATAGCCTTGCTCCGCAAGTTTTTGAGTCTGCTCCTTCACCCAATCGGTCAGCCCCCACCATTCGTGGATCACCACCAGCGCCGGGTAGCGTCCCGGCTTTTCCGGAACTGCGAGAAATCCGCTCACCGTTCCCGTGCCGTTGGGAAACTGGACCGTCTGCGTCTTCGGGGCGTCGGCTCGCACAGTCACAATCGCCGCAAGCAAGCCAAGCGCTGCGATCGCCGCAGCCGCTCGGAACCTATACTTCATTTGTCGCCTCCCTTCGATCTCCGCGCGTGCATTCTAACGCGTGCACGGCGCTTCCGCCATCCCCGTTGGTCGCCGCGACCTTTGCTACAGGGCGCGATCCACTTGTACCGCCGTTCCGTACGCGATTACCTCGGTCACGCCCTGCATCACGTCGTTCGCGTCGTAGCGCACGCCGATCACGGCGTTCGCGCCGTGTTCCGCGGCATGTTCCATCATCAGATCGAGCGCCTGCTCGCGGGTCTGCTCGCACATGGTTTCAAAGAGCGTGATATTCCCGCCGACGATCGTCTGCAGCGAAGCCCCGAGAGTGCCGAAAATGCTGCAGGAGCGGACCCGGATGCCGCGCACCAGTCCCAGATTCTTAACCACGCGATATCCGGGCAGCTCAAACGCCGTGGTCACCATTGCTGCGTTCACGCTCACGTTCATTACTTCTTCTCCTTGGCTTAGGTTATCGCGCGGTCGCTAGCAGCTCCTTCACAGGTGCCTTTTCCTTCAGGAGCTTGACGAACTCGCGCATCCATGCGGGATGATCGGGCCACGCGCGCGCTGAGATCATGTGGCCGTCGACGACGGCTTCCGAATTCACGAACTCCGCGCCCGCGGCCCGCACATCGGGCTCGAGCGCCGGATAGGCGGCCGTCCGCCTCCCCTTTAATACGCCCGCCGCAGCGAGCGCCAAGGTCGCGTGGCAAATCTGCGCCACGGGCTTCGCTTGCTGGAAGAAGTGCTGGATAATTCGCTGGCAGTCGGCGTTGTTGCGAATGTATTCGGGCGCACGGCCTCCGGGAATTACCAGCGCCGCATAGTCCGCGGGATTGACTTCCGCAAACGCGAGATCCGCGTCCCAGCTGTATCCCGGCTTCTCCGTGTACGTGTCGTAGCCCGGCTCGAAATCGTGCACCACGAAGTGCAGTTTCTTTTTCGTGGGTGCCGCAATTCGCACGTCGTAACCTTCTTCCTGCAATCGCTGATATGGATACATCACCTCGAGCGATTCCGCTGCGTCGCCCGTGAGGATTAGGATCTTTGGCTTTGCCACCGCGCACCTCCTAGACCGCGTCCGAGGCGCAGAATAGCATATTCATACGCGGCCAAAATGGCTTCGATGCGGCCGCGTCCGTCCGCGAAGAATACCGCGGCCGGCTGCTATACTTTCCTGACTCAACCAACGGAGGAAACGACCGTGCCCGAACTTGCCCCTATCATTGCTGATACGCTCGCCGCGTATTACGAAGGAGTGCGAGACAGTGTCCATGAATTGGTGGCTCCGATCTCGACCGAGCAACTTTGGCGGAAGCCCTATCCCTATGGCAACAGCATCGGCCATCTGCTCCTGCACGTTACCGGCAACCTAAATAACTACATTGGAGCGCGCATCGCCAAAACGGGCTACGTCCGCAACCGGCCTCTCGAATTCACGGATTCCTCGAAGCGCCCGAAGGAGCAGGTTCTGGCAGATTTTGATGCCGCGATTTCGATGGTCGGCGCGACCATTCGCAAGCAATCCGCCGAAGACTGGGCCGCACCGTATTCGGATCCCACCGAACCCCACACCACCACCCGCTTCGGAGCGTTCATGCGCATGGCCGCGCATGCGTATCATCACACCGGCCAAATCATCTATCTCTCGAAGGAACTCACCAAGTCTGCTTCCTGAAGAACGGATTTCTTTCGCGTTGATGGCGGATCACACCGGCGAAAGTGGGTTAGAATGTTGCCGTGGAACCGGAAGACAAGGAAAAGGACGCCGCGCGCAACGCCAAGCGTGAGATGACCGCCGCGGTTCTGATTATTTCGCTGTCGTTCGTTCTCGTGTTCGTTGCGATCGCGTTAGTGGTGCTGATCGGACACATTAAACTGTTCTGACGATATAAGATTTGGTGACCCCGGATTCTGGACGGCAAAGGAGCCAACCTCATGAGCGCGACTTCGTCAGCAGAACCTTCCGCTTCCACCGTAGATGCCATCAAGGAGAAGGCGCGCAGACTGAGCATTCTCTCCATGATGGCCACCACCGCCGCGGGTTCGGGACATCCGACTTCCTGCATGTCGGCGGCCGAGTTGATGGCCGGAATTTTTTTTCATGCCATGAAGTTCGACGTGAAGGATCCCAACTCCAATGATTCGGACCGCTTTGTGCTTTCAAAGGGCCACGCCGCGCCGGTGCTCTACGCGGCGCTCGCCGAAGCGGGTGTCTTTCCGATTTCGCGGTTGATGACGCTGCGCGAATTCTCAAGCGAACTTGAAGGTCACCCCACGCCGCTCATTCACGGTGTGGATGCGGCGACCGGCTCGCTGGGTCAGGGACTTTCAGTCGGAGCGGGACTGGCGATCGGCGCGAGGCTCGATAAGAGTCCGACGCGCGTGTACGTGCTGCTGGGCGACGGCGAAATGGCCGAGGGTCAAATCTGGGAAGCTGCGGAATTCGCCGGCCACTATAAGCTCGACAATCTCACTGTAATCGCGGATGTGAACGCGCTGGGGCAGAGCGAGCCCACAATGTATCAGCACGACATGGAAACGTACCGCCGCAAATTCGAGTCAGAGGGATTTGCCACCGAGGTGATCGACGGACACGATGTGAGCGCCGTGCTCGCGGCGCTCGACCGCGCCAAAGCCACCAAAGGACGCCCGCAAGCGATCGTCGCCCGCACCGTCAAAGGACATGGCGTAAGCTTTTGCGCGGGCAAAGAGAAGTGGCACGGGAAGGCCTTTTCAAAGGACGAACTCGCAACGGCACTGAAGGAAATCGGCGGAGCGCCGGTGGTGGTCCCGCCGGATCCGGGCACGTCCTACGTGCGGAAGTCGATCCCTAAGCCGCCGGATTTCCCCGCGCTCGCCGCGCCGGAGTACGAGGTCGGCAAGCCCGTCGCCACGCGCGAGGCTTATGGATTCGCGCTCAAGCGCCTCGGGGCCGTAAACCCGCACGTTGTGGCCATTTCCGGCGACGTGAAAAACTCGACTTTCTCGGACATGTTCGGCAACGCGTATCCCGATCACTTCTTTCAGGGATATATCGCGGAGCAGAATCTGGTAAGCGCCGCGGTAGGGCTTGCGGCGCGCGGTAAAGTTCCGTTTGCCGATACCTTTGCGTGCTTTCTTTCGCGCGCGTATGACAACGTGCGGATGGCAGCGATCAGCCGCAGCAATATCAATCTATGCGGCTCGCACTGCGGCGTTTCCATCGGCGAGGATGGCCCGTCGCAGATGGCGTTGGAGGATCTCGCGATGTTCCGTGCCATCCACGGATCGGCGGTGTTTTATCCGAGCGACGCCATTTCGACCGAACGCCTGACCGAAACGATGGCGCGGCGCGCGGGGATCAATTATCTGCGGACCTCGCGTCCGAAGACTGCGATCCTCTATACGAAGGATGAGAAATTCCCAGTTCCGGGCTTCAAGGTTCCGCGGCAGAGCGCGCAGGATAAAGTAACCGTGATCGGCGCAGGCATCACCGTGCACGAAGCGCTGAAAGCGGCCGATGAACTGAAGTCGAAGGGCACGGCGATTCGCGTGATCGATCTCTATTGCGTGAAACCAATTGATGGCAAGGCGCTGGCCGAACAAATCGCGGCGACCGGCGGGAAGCTCGTCACCGTCGAGGACCACTGGCCCGAAGGCGGCGTGGGCGAGGCTGTTCTCGGGGCGCTCGCGCAGGCGGGCGTGTCGCCGTCGAAATATCGAATGCTCGCGGTGAGGGACATGCCGCACTCCGGCAAGCCGGATGAGCTGGTGGACGCGTTCGGGATTTCCGCGAGGCATATCGCCGCGGCCGTCCGGGAAATTGCATAGATCCACCGAGCCGGAAGGACAGCCGAGTGCCTGAAAAAATGGTGATGGTCGGGATGTTGCCGGAAACCGTGGTGATCGATCCGGGCGATCAAGTCTCGTGGCTATCCAACGCGGGGAACCTCAAAATAGAATTCGATTCGCAGCGCTGCCCGTTTTCGTCGAATGTATTTCAGGCGCCTCCCGGCGTCCGTCTGTCGAGCGGACCCGCGCGCACTGGCCTGACTCCCGGCTCCTACAAATATCGTCTCTCGCTCAATGACGTGATCGTCGGCCACGGCGAAGTGCTCGTGCGCGGCAAGTAATCCCACCTAGCCCGGCACTGTTTCGACTGATCCAAATGACATTGTGGATGGTCCCGATCTGTGTCGATTAGAAATGGCGAAGTTTCCGCCGTCGGACGCAAGCATTCTCCTCCCCTTTCTGTCTGCCGATTCAGTTTTCAAAGAGCGTTCAACTCTCGTCACGAGAGCGGACGACACGTGCTCGTCCTTAACAGGCTGGCAGTTTGCGGGGCGCGCGTCTACTGGCCAATGGTGCAGGGGCAGAGACCCCTGTCTTTTTTGGATTTCGAGCGACGGATGAGATGGGAATGGAGCGAAAGCTGAACTAATCGCCGGCGACGGCGGTGCGGTCGCCGGGGCGCTCCTGCGCGACCGAGTCTGCAAGAATGCGCCGGACCGGCGCCAACATCGACGCGGGAACAGGGCGTTCGCGCGGGACGCCCAGCTCCGCGACCCTGCGCGGAAATTCCCTGCGGCGATCGAGCCACAGGCCAAATTCCTGGAGGAGATCACCGGCCAGGTTCGGGTCGTCCGAACGCTCCACGCCCCAGAAACGCAGGCGCGGTTCGTTCTTTTGCAGAAGCTGGAGCGATTCCTCAAGCTTCTTCATGGCCGCATTGAATGAGGACGCGAGGAAATACACAGGCAGCATCCACCCGGTGTGGGCGTTCTGGCCGGCACGGCCATTATCGGAATCGCGCCCGCCGGGGCCGAAGACCGCCCGGACGCGGACGTTGTACTTGCCGTTCTGGTTCCGCTCAATGGCACAGCGATACTCGTTTGCGCTGGCCGGATTCTTGACGTGCATGGCGTTCCTCAACTTGGCGTTTGCGGGGATGACGCCGAATGCCTGCTGGTTGGCCGGGGCTGCGGCACTCCTGCCCGCTGTGGCAAGGATTTCAAGCCTGCTCGGCTTTGCTCTCTTCGTCGGCATGGTGACACTCCTCAGGACGGGGTCGCGCGTGCTGCCAAGGCTCCTCAGGCTGGGGAGGCTTCGGCCTGCAGGTCAGGCCCCGCTGGCTACGGGGCAGGCTCTACGGATCACAATATTCTAGCGAAGTGCGGGGAACAGGGCAAGAGGCTGTCGAGATCTTATCAAGTCCAATAGTGTCAGCACGTTAGCGAGTTACGAACCAAGCTCGGTGTTAGCTCGGGTGCGTCACGCGATTCATAGCATCGGCGTTGATGGTGAGCTTGCCTTCTTTCTTCAGGCGGTCAATGAGCGCGGTGTGGAACGCATCGAACGCTGCGTTCTGCTTGGTCTGAAGCAATTGCTGCTGGATGTCGTCCTTTTGTTTGGCGAGATCCTCGGTCTTGGCCTGGTCGTGCGCGGCAGCGCGAAAAACGATCCAGTTTTCGCCGCTTTGGGTAGGTCCGCTAACCTGACCGACTGCCATCCTGAAGGCGGCGGCGAGTTGCTTGGCGCTACCAACGTCGGGGATCGAGCCGGCTCGCGCGAACGAATCGGACGTCTTCACGGTCAGGTCGAGCGACTTCGCCGCCTTCGCGAAATCTTCTCCGCCCTGGGCGCGCTTGGAGAGTTCCGCAGCGCGGGAGCTTGCGAGCTCGACGGATTTCTCGTGTTGATAATCCGCAAGAATGCGGTCGCGCACCTCCGCGAGGGTTCCTTGGTGAGCCGGAACGATGCCCTTTAGGGTCAAAATTACGAAACCGCTTTCGATCTGTAGCGGCCGGCTGAGCTCGCCGGCGTGGAGTCCGGAGAGAACCAGATGCAGTTCAGGAGATGTGCCGAGCGGCAGGATTGGATCGGACTCGGCGACCGGAGAGGTTTCGCCGATTTCGAGATGGAATTTCCCGGCGAGATCGTCGAGCGACTGCCGGTCCGATTGCCGGACGGCGCTGGCCATCTGGTCTGAGACGTTGTTGGCCTCGGCGCTGACCTTCAGATCGAGAACCGGCTGCAGGATGGAATCGCGGACTTCGTCAAAGGTCCTGGTGTGGGCCGTTTCGCGGTCGAGAACTTTGATAATGTGGAAACCGTACTGCGTCTTGACCAGATCCGAAATCGTACCCTTCGGCACGCTGAAGGCGGCCTGCTGAAATTCCGGCACCGTCTGTCCGTCGACAATCCAGCCGAGGTCGCCGCCCTTCGGCTTCGTGCCATCATCTTCGGAATATTTCTTGGCGAGATCCTCGAAATTGGCGCCGTGGCGGGCCTGTTTCAGGACGTCTTCGGCCTTTTGGTGAATCTCAGCCACTTCGGCGTCGGTTTTGCCGACGGTCTTGAACAGGATGTGCTCGACGTGGGCCCGGTTTTCGACTTTATACTCGTCGATGTGTTCCTTGTAATAGGCGCGGAGACTATCGTCGCTGACTTGCGTGGCGGCCCGAAGCTTGGAAATATCGAGCAGCGCATAACGGGCGGAGCGCCGTTCCGGCACCTGATAGCGACCGGCGTTTTTTGTAAACCACGAGGAGAGATCGGCATCGCTCGGATGAATCGAAGCAGCCAGATCTGCGGGCTTAATCAGCGCGTAGTCAATCTTGACCTTATCGTTTCTCCAGAGGAATTCCTGCGCAATTTCCTGGGGGCTGACCGTGACTCCATCGGTGACCATTTCGCGGAATTTTTCGGTGAGCATTTCATCGCGGAGCAGGCCTTCGAATTGTTCGACCGTCATCCCAAACTTCGTCTGAACTTCGTTTGGGTAGCGATCCTTCAGCCAAGTGCTGCCGGACCACGCGGTCGGCAGGAGTTCCATGATCCGCTGTCTTTGCTCTTCCGGGGTAACGCGCATGCCTAGGCGGTCGGCTTCGAATTCGAGCGCGCGCTGGAAAATCATTTGATCGAGAACTTGCTTCGAGTAGGCACCTCGGAGCATCGGTGGGATCGCTTGATTGCGCGTCGTCTGGTCGAATTCCTGCTGAAAATCAACGATGGAGATGCTCTGGCCGCCGACCGAGGCGATGCCGTCGGGAGTGTCTCCACCGGTAGTGCCGTTCATCAAGCCGGGGATGAGCGTAATCACCATGCTGACGATGATCAGTCCGAGGATGATGCCCATGGTGATCTTGATCCAGCGGTTTCGATCGAGATCCCGTTGCTGAATGCTTCTCAACATATGTGTGCTCGACCTCTCCTAGCTTGCAAACATGCGATTATAGAGGACTACACGCCGGAAACCCAAATTGAATTGGGAACCAGAGCCAGACTGTGGCGCCGTACTGTCCAGCACATGAGTATCGTATCTCGAACGGTTCGAATCTCGAATCCGTAGCTTGGTCGTTCATTTACAGCGCGCATAAAGTGCATAACGTGCACAATGTACACAACGTGCACAACACCCGCCTACCGGCAATATTGGCATGACTCCTGACTGTTGCCTGGCCCGGGAACGTTGTATTCCCCCGCCAACTTGTGAACACGTTGACGAAGTGCATCCAGTAACGGGATGCCTCGCCCCGCAGCATCAAGGCGCTCTGTGGCGATGCCTAATGCTCTCAATTTGTGCCCCACCGCTCTGTTTTTCATCACGAGTGGTTCAGGTGCGCGCTGTTCTCTGCCGAAGAGACCGGTCTCCGCAGGTTTTTCGCGTCGAGCTACCCGTGTTCGGCAGCTCTCTGATCTAGCATTCGATATTTCGTTCTTGAGCTTAACTTGCGATATTCGGTAGGTCGTACGGGTCCATGTCATTGAAACTGTGCCATTTAGGAAGCGGCGATGTTCGACCGAGTACTCCGGCAGTTTGGAGCCGGTCCGGGCAGGCCGTCTTCATCAGTTTGAGTTCGAGCGGTCCATAGCCGCTCCACGCCACAACCAGACATCCTGCAATAAACCATTCAGTCTGATTTCTAAGGATCAGAGTAGTTGATTGTTCTATAATCTACTCATATTAAATAGCTTAGCATAAATTTTGCGCGGATTTTTGGGCGAATCGTGCTCCGAAGCGCTGAGACCTAGAGGAGAATGATCCCTCATGAATGGAAGAAGTCTTCCACAACTTGGCGCTCTAACGGACACAATTGTGCACTTTATGTGGTTGGAAACCTCCTAAACCCAGGAATCGAAACAACAAAGGCAGCGGGCCCTCATTTCGCCAGGAGTAGGCACAGAAGGCAAATTTATTGCTCTTTGGTGGAAGTTCTGCCGGACTCTGTAGATCGCCCGGCAGTTGAAAGTTGTGTCACGGAACTTTTGTAAGTTATTGTAAATGAAACCCATAATGGTCTCCAGGCGCGATCGTTGAGCGGGTTGACTGTTGGCAAGAGCCGTGCTTTTGTATCCGGCAGGGCTACGGATGATGTCCTATCCAAAACAGGCTGCGAAAGGGCTGTGCTGATTTACAGGACCTTATGACGATTGAAACAGCGCATAGACAAGTGAGCCAGGAAGACACGAACTGGGTTGCGGGCATGAGTCGCGCTGTCCGGGAGCTGGAGAGCGCCATTGGCGAAATCGCGCCAACCAACCTTCCGGTTCTGCTTGTTGGAGAAAGCGGGACAGGCAAGGAAATGTTTGCGAATCGAGTTCATCGGCTTTCGCAACACGGCGATAAGCCCTTGGTGAGAATCTCTTGCGCTTCGACGAATCCGACGACTTTTTTCTCAGAACTGGAGCTGAATCCGAACGACACCAGCGATGCGACGAGGAGCGGACCTGGTACCGTGTGCTTTGATGAGATCGGTGAACTCGATGCCGCGTGCCAGCGAAATCTCCTCGGGGCGCTTCCGGACGGCGACCCAGCAACACGGCGCGGCGTACTGAGGGCGCGTTTGATTTCGACAACGAATCGGAATCTGGATGAAGAGATGCGTGCGGGACGTTTTCGCAGCGAGCTGTATTATCGGATTAGCGGTGTCTGCTTGCGGCTGCCCCCGTTGCGGGACCGCAAGGAAGACATTCCGCTGCTGGTCGAATTCTTTCTGAACAAGCATG
>Ga0209415_10005382_pt1 | contig 23044 bp, 17 predicted proteins | sample PeaSoiSIISIP2007_FD_187696 | JGI IMG/M metagenome (GOLD analysis project Ga0209415, IMG submission 187696) | Peat soil microbial communities from Weissenstadt, Germany - SII-SIP-2007 (SPAdes) (version 2) | ecosystem: Environmental > Terrestrial > Soil > Wetlands > Peat | place: Germany... | reverse complement strand
CTTTGAACTCCCGCGATGCATACGCACCACCAGATCTCGAATCTGGCGCCTTGGCCGAGCTAGGCTACCTCAGCACCGAACAACTCAGGGAGTTACCGTAATTATAGGTCTTTCCGGGCACCGACGCTCGGGGACCCGGCAAACGACGACACGAACTTCGCCGATCTGCGCCGCACCGTTCGGTCCTCCACCAATACGGAGCCAAGCCCTTCGACCGCCCCAGCACTCCCCGAAACCATGCCCTGCCGTGAGGATAACGCGCGAACCCGGCTCGCAGATCGTCGGTCAAGACGCCCGTTTCCGGGTCCGTTCCGACCTCCTAGGCCCCGGAGGGCGGTCGCGGGGCGGACCCCGCGGTCAGCAAGCATTAAAGACGACGTGAGCCGCTAGAAGGTGGAACACCCTCTGTGCCAGCGGAACAAGCAGAACTCGGCGTAGTCCCGAACTCGAAGGGGTAACCCGTGCCGGGCAAGTTGGCGCTCATCTGCACGCTGGGCCCTCGCTCGCTGAACGAACGCGTGATCTCTCAACTGGAGGACGCGGGGGTCACGAGCTTCCGGATCAACATGTCCCACACCGGGATCGACGCCTTGGAGCCGGTCATCCATTTCATCCAAAAATGCACCAAAGTGCCCGTCTGCATCGATACCGAAGGAGCCCAGATCCGTACCGGTGAGATGAACGAGGGGGTAGCCGTCGTTGAGGGGAGCACGGTTCGCATGGTGCCCGAGACCATCCGGGGCGATGCATCGATCATCCCGCTGTCGCCGGGCTCCGTCATCGGAAAGTTGAGCCCCGGCGCGCGGATGAGCATCGATTTTGATTCGGTCCTCCTCCGGATCGACCGAGTCCAGGACGGAACGGCCGGGGCCACGGTCGTTGTCGGCGGTGAGATCGGGTCGCGCAAGGCGGTCACGGTATGGCCTTCGCCGCCCCTTCCCACCTTTTCGGAGAAGGACCTCCTCGCGATCGGAATCGGGATGCGCAACCAGGTCCACGAGTATGCCCTTTCATTTTGCGAGCATCCGGACGCCCTCCGCAAACTTCGAGAGTCGGTCGGACCCAACAGCACGATCATCGCCAAGATCGAGAGCCGGGAGGGCGTGCGGAATCTGACGGAGATCGCGCGGTTCGCCGACCGGATCATCATCGACCGAGGCGACCTCTCTCGCGAGGTCCGGCTCGAGGCGATCCCGCTCCTGCAGAAGGCGATCATCCGCAAGGCAAATGCGCTGGGGATCCCGGTCTACGTCGCAACGAACCTGCTGGAATCCATGGTGACGCGGCGCGCCCCTACGCGGGCCGAGGTGAACGATGTCATCAACACCTTGCTCGACGGGGCGAATGGTTTGGTCCTCGCCGCGGAGACCGCGATCGGCAAATATCCGGTCGAAGCCGCGCGAATGATCGCCACGTTGCTGAAGGAATATGAGGGGTCGGTCGAGGGATACCGCCTCGACGACCTCCTGGGGCACCATCCGCTCGCGATCGACCCGCCGTGAGACGTGTACGGGTCGGGGAAGTCCCCCGGGGCCCTCGCTTCCCAGGGACTGGATGCCGAGGGAGGGGCTGCTCGGGGGGTCCTTCTCCGAGGACACGGGTGCCGTCCTACCGCCGTTTCGGACGGCGCGGGCGGGGGGCCGATGACGAACCCCGTGGCGGACCGCCTCGAGGCGAAGCGAGCATTAGCTTGAACCGGGTGATCGCGTCGTAGGGGAGCGGGTCGACCCTCGCCCGGTCGGCGAGAAAGAGGCTCACGTGGTCTCCCAGCGAGAGGCCGTGGACCAGCGCCTCGAGCCGGTCGTCGGACGCGAGGGGGACGCGGACCACGACCACGCCTTTCGTCCGGAGGAGACGTTCCAGGTAGCGGAAGCTCTGCCGAACGAGCGCGCTCGAGCCGCCCCACTCGAGCAGGAGGACGGCGTACCGCTTGGCCTCGGTCGGGGCGATCGCCCCCCACCCCTCGAGTGCATTGTGGAACAGCTCGGGCACCTCGTCGAACGTCGCGAGGCGCTTGGAATTCTCTTCGATCTGCGTCTTCCAACGCCGGGCGAGGCCGAGGAAGGAGCTCTCGGCGTAGACGAACGGGAACCGCGAACCGACCTCCGCCGCGATCCGGTCGGCCACTCCGCCGGGCCGGGCGTACGACGCGATGAGGGAGGGGAGCCGATCGTTGATGCGGCGCAGACGTTCCTCGTTCGACTCGGGGAACCACGGGTCGAGGGCCCCGAGGATCCCGCCGAGGAGGTACCCGACGGCGGCGCGGGGCGGGAAGCCCGACGGGATCGGCACCAGGGGGACGTGGTCGCGGGTGGCCGCTTCGGCGAGCGCTCCGCCCGACGTAAGGACGATCCGGTAGGCCTTCGCCCGCCCGGCCGCTTCGTAGGCACGCAGCGTCTCCCACGTGTTCCCGGAATAGCTGACGAGAAAGACCCGCGAGCGGGGCGTCAGGGAGGGTGGGGGCGCAGGACCGCGCAGGGTGGTGAGGGGAATGCGGGTCTCAGACTCGAGGATCCCGCGCGCGAGCTCGGCTGCGATGCCGGAGCCGCCCATCCCCACGGCGTAGACATCGACCGGGCCGGACTCGGCCGGCAGCGCCCGTTCGAGGCCGTGCCGGTACCCGTCCTCGAGCGCGGCGGGGAGCGTGGCGGCGAGCGCCCGCATGGTGGTCAGACCATGACTGGACCCGCGGGCCATGCTACCTCGGGGCACTTACGGGAGATAGCGCTTGCGAGCCCGCCTCGAACGAAGGTTCAAAAGGTAGAGGCCGCGTTGACTCTCTCGCCGCGGGCTGGGACGTGCCCTCCGGCAGGCTGAACTCTGTGGTCGCAGCGAGCGCAGGAACCCCTGGGGGGGAACCTCGCGTCTCGACCGGCAACGTGGGCCTCGACGCGATGCTCGACGGCGGGCTCGTGGCCCGGCGCCCGTACCTGATCGTCGGCCCGTCCGGAACGGGAAAGACCACGCTCGCGCTCCAGTTCCTCTGCGCCGGCGTGCGGAACGGGGAAAACACCCTGTTGGTCACCCTCGAGGAACCCCCGAACGAGGTCCGGCTCAATCACCGAGGACTCGCGCCGGAGCTCGGGAAGGTCGAGGTCTTCGACGCGATCCCGGATGTGATGCGCTACGAGCGCGCTCCGTTCAAGGACATCGCGGCCGTCCGCTCGGCGACCCCGTTCGAGCGCGTCTCCGACGCCATTCGTCGGACCCCGGAGCTGACAAGCATCGAGGTCACGATTACCGCGCTCGAGCAGATGCTTCGGACCGAGGTCCAGCGACACGCCTACTCACGGATCGCGATCGACTCGTTGACCGCCCTTCAGTACTTTTGTATGAAGGGGTTCGACATCGTCGCCGGCGCCCAAACCTTCCTTCGCTTCCTCTCCGACCTGCGGGTGACGACGATCCTCACCGTAGAAGCTCCGCTCGAGGACGTCGAAACCCCCGAGCGGATGCTGGCGCGGGGCGAGATCCGCCTGTTCCGATGGGAGCTCGACGACCTGACCGTCCGAGCCATCGGGGTCGAGAAATTCCGCGGCAGCTCCCACGACCTCCGGCTCCACCCGTACCGGATCGGGCCGACCGGGCTCGACATCAACCTGGGCGTCACGATCTCGCGCGACACCCGGCAGATCCTGGACATCCCTCCTTTGCTCACTCCCGGGTCCGTCCCGTACCTCCCGGTGGGGACGGTCCCCTCGACCCTGGAAGTGCTGACCGAGGAGCTCCACGACCTCGAGCTCGTCGGCGCCGATACGGGTCCGATCCGCACGGAACTCGAGGCAGCGTTGGCCTCGGCTCGCCAGGGCGACCGCGCCCATGCCACGGAACGTCTCACCCGCGCCGTGGCGATCGGGGCGACGCTCCCCGAACACCTCCTCCCGGCGACGACCCCGCCAGAGGGGGAGATCGCCCAGGCCCTCCGCCGCCTGGTCGCCCGGGCGGAATCGAGCCGCGCCGGTCAACCGCCCGTTCGGGTCCCCGAACCCCCGATCCTGACCGCGCGGCTCGCAAAGATCCTCACGGAGCTCAAGCCCGCCGTCCCGCTGCCGGCGGAACGCCCTGCCGTGATTCCTTCTCCAACGGCGGCCGGATCGGCTGCCTCGCCCGTGGCTCCTCCGTTGGTATCCCCCGGAGCACCAGCTCCGGCGATGGTCGTGGCTGCGCCCTCAGCCCCGGGGACCGTCCCGTCATCGGTTGGAGCGCCGGGCGGGGCGGCCGCGACCCCCCACGCGCCGCCGACGGGTCACGCCTCCCCGCCTCCCCTCCCCAAAGCGATGCAGCTCCCCGAAACAGCGCCGGTTCCACGACCGACTGCCGTCCCTCCAACCCATCCTTCAAGGCGGGCTCCTTCCGCGACGCGTTCGACGGTTCCCGGAACGGTCTTGCCCTCGACCCCCCCGGCGGCGTCGGCTCACCCCCCGCTCGCTTCCGTTGCGTCGGAGGGAATAACTGCCGCGGCCACGACCGGCACCTCTCCGTCCGAGGCTCCCCCCCCCAAGAAGCGAAAGCGCTCTTCCACCGGCGCCCGAAGGAAGACCGCGGCCGCGCCGCCGCTGTCTCCGGCGCCCGCCCCAAGGGAGACTCCCCCGGAACCTGGAGCTCTCCCGTCGACTCCGGTCACCCTCGAGACGATCGCCGGCCCTTCGGCCCCTGCGGGGTCCGAGCCGGGGACTCCGGCCTCTCCCGGCCTCGGGCTCACCTCGACGGGCGTGACCGCCGCGGTCCCTTCCTCCACTCCCGAGGCGGCTCCTTCCGCTCGCCCCAAACGCCGGGTCGTCCGCAAGAAGAAGGCGCCCTCCGTCGTGGGGGCAACTCCGGGCCCGCCGTCGGAAGAATCCCCGGCCGAGCCGAGCCCGGCGCCCGCTGAACCGCCCCCGGTCGAACCCCGCCCGGAGGCCCCATGACCATTCCCGACGACGGTGGGGGAGCGCGGGTCGCAATGGGTATTCCCGGGCTCGATCGAATGCTGGGTGGAGGCCTCCGGAGAGGTCGGCCCTACCTCGTCACGGGAGGGAGCGGGAGCGGAAAGACGCTCCTCGGGCTCACATTCCTCCTCGAGGGGCTGCGGCTCGGCGAGGAGGTCCTGCTGGTCGCCGTGGACGAGCCCCCCGGAGAGATCATGGAGAACGTCCACGCGTTCGGCTGGGACCTCTCGTCAGTGAAGACCCTCGACGCGAACCCCGGTACGCGCGCGATCAAGCGTCAGGCGGCCGTCCAGGAGATCCGCACGTTGACCGACCTGAAGACGATGCGGGACATCTCCCAAGAGGCGCGGCGCTCGGCCGACTCGGAGGACATCGCGATCCAGGGGATCCAGCTCAAGCTCCGCCAGCAGATGGCGGGCGAGCGATTCGCGCGGGTCGTCGTCGACTCGATGACGTCGATCCGGCGGTTCGCGGTGAAATCCTCGGTCGACCCCCAGGCCGAGCGAACGGAGATCCAATCGCTGCTCCGGTTCCTCTCGGAGTCGAACGTCACGGCCCTGGTCACCGCGACGCCCAGCGACCCGGGGGTCCTCACTCCCGAGGAGATCCTGACCCGCGGAGAGATCCTGCTCACCCGCAAGTGGATCGGTGACCGTTCGCTCCGCCAGGTGAAGGTCGTCCGGATGCGCGGGTGCGCGCACGACCCGGAGCGCCGCCCGTTCGTGATCGGGCCCCAAGGATTCGTGGTCGGATAGGCGATCCCGACATCGGTAAGTCCGCGCGCGGCTCGGTCGGGCATGGCCCATTGGCTGGTCAAGCAGGAACCGTCCTCCTACTCCTGGGGGCGGCTCGTCCGAGACCGGCGAACCCGGTGGGATGGAGTGCACAACGCGCTCGCCCTCCAGCATCTGCGCCGGATGGTCGTGGGGGAGGAGGCGATCTTCTACCACTCGGGAGACGAGAGAGCGTGCGTGGGGATCCTTCGGATCGCGTCCCCGCCGCGCCCCGACCCGAACGACACGCGGGGGTCGTGGTACGTCGAGGTCGTCCCGCTCCGCGCACTCCCCCGAACGGTCCCGCTGGCCGAGCTCCGGCAGGACCCCACGTTCACCGGGATCGAGCTCCTCCGCAATTCCCGGCTCTCCGTGATGCCGCTTCCGGATGCGGCCTGGGCCCGGCTCCTCGAGCGGTCGGCAATGCCGGCTCCGGCCCGGCCCCCGGTCACGGAAGGAACGCCGCGTCGCGCGACACCACGCGCTCGACCGCAGCGCGCGCCCGCTCGGTCGCGTACACGCTGACCGCCCAGTCGGACGGCGGGCGCGTCGCGAGCAGCAGCCAGAGGCTCGGGCGACGGAACGGGTACGTTGCCTTCCCGTCCTCCCGGAGGCCGATCTCTCCCCAGTCGCCGGCAGGGTCCCCGCGGGGCACAAGCCCGGCGAGGTCGATCAGCACGGAGCCGGCGGGGGCATGCGCTCGCTCTGCGATCTCGTCCTCGAGGCGGCGCCGCTCGACCGGTCGATCCACGTACCGCCGCCAGGCCCGGCGGGGGGCGGGCAGGAGGGTCCTTCGACCGGGCACACGCTTGTAGAGACGACGTGAAGTCAGGCCGCGGACCAGGTCGCCGCTCCGGCCGCCGGCGGCGCGCACCCGGTAGAGCCAATCCCCGTCTGTCCAGTCGAAGGAGTCCCGCGCCGATTCCGGATACCCGGGGAGGCGCTCGAGCGCCGCTTGGGCCATCATCTCGGCGGCTCGGACCGTCTTGTGGAAGTAGACGGTGGAGTACATCAACGCCCGTCCGACGAGGAATCCCTCCACGGCGTTGCGCCCCTTTTCCGCGAACACGAGACGCCCGCGCATCGCGTGCATCGTGTCGAGGAGCCGGGCCGCGTCGATGGCGCCGTGGGCCACTCCGGTGTAGTGCGCATCCCGCTGGAGGTAATCGATCCGGTCCGCGTCGATGGCTCCGTGGAGGATCTCCCGCAGCACCGTGGGGCGCCGGCTCCGTTTCCGGACCGGAGGATCGACCAGATCCGCGACGTCCGAGGGCGCAAGCCCAGCCCGTTCGAGGATGGCGCGGACCGTGCCGTCACCGGTGCGACCCTCGATCAAGGCCCGGGAGCGCGCCTCGTGGCCGTGGCCGAGGACCTCCTCCATGGGACCGTCGAAGGTGTGGGAGAACGGCCCGTGCCCGAGGTCGTGCAGGAGCGCCGCGGCCCGAACGAGGTCCGAGTCGGACCGGTCGAGGCCGAGCCGCTCCGCGACCCGGCCCGCGACCGAGTAGGTACCGAGAGAATGCTCGAGGCGGGTATGGTTCGCGCCCGGGAACACCAGATGGGCGAATCCGGTCTGTCGGATCCCCCAGAGCCGCTGGAACGCCTCGGTGCCGACGAGTTCGAGGGCCGCCCCCTCCAGGACGACGGTCCCGTGGACGGGGTCGAAGATCGACTTGCGGCCCCGCAGGGCAGCCGGTCGTCGTGCCACGTTCCTGCGAGGCCGCCGGTCAGATAAGAGGACGGGCCGGGCCGAACGAGCGCTTCCTTCGTTCGCGCGATTTTAAGCGTTGACCTGCGCTGGAGTTCCCCAATGTCGACGCCGGAGCCCGCCTCTCCGCCGTCCGCCGCCCCTCCGGGGGCGCCCCTGGAGGAGGTCCGCACGCTCTACCGAGCCGCGGTCGACGCGCAAAGCGGCAACGACCGCGAACTCGAGGTGGCCCTGCTGAAGGCCTTCCTCGCCGGGGTCGAAACCCGGACGAAAGAGCTCGTCCCTTCGGGAGAAGAGGTGGGCCCCCTCCTCGACGACACCGCGATGCAGTTCAATCAGCTCGGCCAGCCGGCCCTCGCCCTCCGGGCGATCGACCGAGGGTTGAGCTTCCAGCCGGGGGCCGTTCCGCTCCTCCACCACAAGTCGTTGATCCTCCTCGGCCAGAACAAGGACCTGCCCGAGGTGCTCGCGTTGGTCGGGGCCGCGCTCCAGGCGGCGCCGAACGACCGCGCCCTGTGGGCCACCCGCGGGGACGCGCTCAAGCTCCTCGGTCGATCGGCGGACGCCGCGGAAGCCTACCTCCGTGCCCAGCAGCTGGACGCGAGCTCGACCCAGTACGTCGACAAGGCGCTCCGCCTGGTCCCGACGGACCCGAAGGCGCTGCGGATGAAGCTCGACCTGGCCGAGGCGCTAGGGGGGGACCTGAGCGGGCTCGAGGCCGCCGAGGAGCTGCTCAAGGTCTCTCCCGACGACACCGGCCTTCGACTCGCTCGGGCCCGGCTGCTCGCCTCCGTAGGACGCCCGGCCGATGCGCTGGCCGCGGTCGAGCCGCTGCGCGGTGGTCTACCGGAGAACGACGCCGCCAACTTGCTGGCGATCCGTCTCCACTTCGAGGTCGGCACGCCGGACGACGGGACGGCTAGTGCGAAGCAGCTGATCGAACGGGCCGCGCCTCCCGACGCGACGACCCTCGGGGAACTCGCGCGCCTCCTCGAGGCTCCGGCCCCCGAGCTCGCCCTCGGCGCTCGCCAACGCCTCGCCGAGGTGGACCCTCGCAACCTGCAGAATCTCCACGCCCTGCGCGCGCTGGCCGCGCGTCTTGACCGGGTGGATGTCGCGCTGGCCGCGTGCGTTGCCGTCCTGGCGACCCAGCCGGACAACTTGGACGCCCTCGGGGGGGTCGCCGAGCTCCAGGTCTCGCAAGGAAAGACCGAGGCCGCTCTCGACTCGTACCGGGCGATCGTCAAGGCCCAGCCCCAGGCCCTGGTCGAGCACCGGAAGGGGCTCGACCTCGCCCGGAGCCTCGGCAACGACGCCGCGGTCCGGGAGTTCGCCCAGGCCATCCTCTCCGAGGACTCGACCGACAATGCGGCCCAGCTCGAGCTGGCCCGCTCCTACGCGGCGGGCGGAGAGACGACGAACGCCCTCACGGCGTACGACGCCCTTCTCGCCGCGCATCCGGGTCAGTTGCCGTACCTCCTCGAGAAGAAGACCCTCCTCGCCTCCTCGAGCGACCCGTCGCAGCTCGCGCCGGTGCTCGACGAGCTGTTCCGGCTGGACCCGACGCGGACCGACCTCGCGATCGAGCGCGGGAACCTCTACCTCGCCCTGGCGTACGACCACGCCGAGGGCTCGGCGGAGCGGGACCACACCGCGCGAACGGCCCTCGTTTCCTACGAGCGGGCGTCGACCGACCCCGAGGCCGCGTCCGTCGCTGACCTCGGGATCGCCCGCGCGTCGCGGCTCATCGCCGACCCCGCCCGCGCGATCCGCGGCTACCAGGCGTTCCTGGCGCGCGACGAGAACGCGACCCGGAACGATGTCCGCAAGGAGCTGGGCCACGCGCTGCGGGAGATGGGTCGCTACGCCGAAGCGATCGAGGTGTACTCGCGGGCGCTCACGACCGGGCTCGACGACCCCGACCTGCTCTGGGGGGCGGTGGAGGTCCTGGACCACATGAACCAGGACGCCCGAGCGCTCCAGTTCATCGACCTACTCCTCTTGCGGGACGCGTCGAACCCCGCCTACCTCCGAAAGGAAGGCCAACTGCTCCTGCGCGTCGGTCGGCACGCGGACGCCCTCCGCATCCTTCAGCGGGCGATCGACAACGCCCACGGCGACCCCCACGCCTACTTCGAAGTGGCCGAAGCGCTCCGGTCGCAGGGCGCGTACGCGGACGCGATCGCGTACTTCCGCCGGGGGCTCGAGGTCGACCCCACGAATCGCCACGGCCGCATCGCGATGGCGGAGGCGCTCGTATTGGCGGGCCAGTATTCCGAGGTCGTTCAGATCACCGACCCGCTCCTCAAGGAGAACCCGAACGACGTCGCCGCGTGGAAGGCGCGAGCGGACGCGTGGAGAGCGCTCGGACGTCCGTCCGAGGTCCTCTACTCTCTCAAAGCGATCCTCCTGCTCGAGCCGGACGACCCGGCGACGCTCCTCGAAATGTTCCGCCTCGACCGGGACCGGGGCGAGTGGAAGGAGGCGTTCGACGCGCTCTCGCGGCTGCTGGCGAGCTCCGCGCCCGAGAGCCAGGACGCGACCCTTCACCTCGAGCGGGGCGACCTGGCGGCCAAACTCGGCGACCCAGAGGCGGCGAACGGGTCGTACGGCCGCGCCGCCGAGATCGACCCGGCGCTGAAGGGCGAGATCGCCGTCCGACGGGCCCGATTGCGCCTGGCCGCCGGGCGCCCCGACCTGGCCCTTGAGGTGCTGGACGACGGGGAGAAGGAGGCGCCCTCGGGAACTCCTCCCAGCGTCAACCTCCTGCTCCTCCGGGCTCAGATCCTGGTCGCGCTCGAACGACCCACCGAAGCCCGTTCGGTGTACGAGGGGGTACGGACCCGGGACCCGACCTCCCCCGTCGCAGTCGCGGGGATCGCCCGCACGATGCTCGACCAAGGCCAACACGCCGGTGCCGCCGAATTCCTCTCGAGCTCGATCCCCAAGGTGCCGCCGAACGAGGACCTGTACCTTCTCCTCATCGAGGCGGAGAGCGGCTCGGGCCACTTGGAACGAGCCGCCGAGGTGGCCCAGCAGGGGGTCGCCGCACTGCCGGGGAGCGCGACGCTCTGGGCCCGCGCCGGCGAGGTGGCGATCGCCCGCCAGAACTGGCCCGAGGGCGCGTCCGCCTACCAGCACGCCCTGGCCGTGGAGCCGACGGCACTCGAAGCGCTCCTCCGGGCCGGGTTCGTCGCCGAGAAGCTCGGCCACCCCAACGAGGCGCTCGCCTTCTACGAACGCGCGGTGGACGCCGACCCGAAGAATCTTTCCGCCTGGACCAGCCGCGGCCTAACCCTCATCGCTACCGCCCGCCCGCAGGAGGCCGTCGCGAGCTTCGAGCGCGCCCTCGCGCTCGACTCGGACTACGCCCCGGCAAAGGACGGCAAGAAGCTTGCGGTCGAGAAGACCCGGGACCAGCAGGTCCAGCGGTACGGCCGGGAGGCGCTCCTGCTCGAAGCCCGACTCAACCGCCCGGTCGCCAAGAACGACCTCTTCGTCACGCTCCACGTGCCGTTCGAATTCCTCGAGCCCGTGCTGCAGGCGATCGGCCACCCGGCGAAGGTCGACCTCGACCGGCTCACCGCCGTCGAGGTCCACGACCTCGAAACGCAGTCCCAGCATCTCATCACCTCCGCGCTCGAGCGCCGCCCGCCCGGGATCGAGCATCGGGGATTCAGTCTGTCCGATGTGGCGGTGCTCTCTCCCCCCACCTTCTCCCTCGACCAGATCCAGCGCATCTTCGGGTACCTGCGGGCTGTGCTCGAAGCCGACCTGCGGCCCGAGAACCTCGTCCTGGAGCCGGACGTCGAGGAGCTCGCCCGCAAGGCGCTCGTGATGCCCGAGGAGCAGCGCACGCTCTTCCAGCTGGTCCGGACGCTGCGGGTCGGCATCTACAAGGCGCGACTCATCAAGGCGGTCGAGCAGTCCGGGGCGGCCGTGCACGCTCCCGTCCCCGCGCTCGACCTTGGGGCGTACTCTCCGGAGTTCCGGACCGAGTCGCACGGACCCGGGCCCGGCGCCGCCGAGGTCGCGGAGGAGGATTCCGAACGTTTCTTCGCCCCCGAGACGGCCCCCGCGCTCTCCCCCGGAGCTCCGGCACCGGACGCTCCGGTCCCGGCAGCGCCGACCGGCCCCACACGCGCGCCGCGCACGTTCGCCCCGACCGGGTCGTCGCGGTGCATCGGCTGCGGAGGGGTCTCCTCGGTCCTCCACAGCTGCGGCGCGCCCCTCTGCCAGCACTGCATCGGTCAGTTCCCGAAGTGCCCGAAGTGCGGCCAGCCGGTGTCGCCCCTGACGGTCCGGCCGGTCGACGGCGTTCTCGTCCATTCCTCCACACCGAGCCGGACCGCCCCGGCGCGCACTGGGGGCGCGACCGCCGCCCTCAAAGGGGTCTTCCAGCGGTCCAAACCCGCGGCTCCGAAACCGGCCGCCCATCCCGCGAGTACGCCCGCACCGGCCCAACCCCCCAAGCCCGCCGCAGACCGCCCCCGCGTCGCCGCCCCGACGCCTCCCACGGGAGCGCTCCCCAAGCGACCCGCCCCGACCCCGGCGGCCAAACCGGCGACGACGCCTCCTCCCGAACCGCCGGCCCCTCCACCGCTAGCCCCCCGCCCTCGACGAGAACGCACGGACGACGAACCCCGGCTCTGAACGGCGACACGCCCGGCCCGCTCAGCGTCTTATAGGGGGTGTGACCTCTTCGCCCGATGACGATGAACACCGCCCCCCCCTCTGGGAGCGCGCCCCCCGCCCGGCAGGGCCTGAGCGCTGCGTTGCTGACGGGGCTCTTCGTCCTGGTCGCGGCGCTCCTGTTCTACGGCATCTACCTCGTCTTCCCGCAGAACCACGAGTTCACCGCCCTCCTCCTGATCGGGTCGATCTCGCTCGTTTTCGCTCTCGGCTGCTACCTGTCCGAGTCGATCTCGCGCGACCCGACCGCGCAACGGTCCCTGGCGTGGGCTTTCCTGGCGATGGGATTCGCGACCCTCTTCCTCACGGTCGGTCTCGGCCCGACCTACGGGGTCGAGAGCACGCTCAACATGATCATCGGGCTGATCGTGCTGATCGTCCTCCTCATGATCACGATCGCTCTCATCGCCTGGCGGATGCGAGGGGTGGACCAGACCGCCCACCGCGAGGTCGCGCGTCAGGCATGGCAGAAGGAGGTCCCCGTCTCCGCCCTCTCGTATTCCACCGCCAACTCCCCCAGCGTCCCCACGACGGTCCCGCCGCCCCCTACGGGCACGGGCCGCCCGCCTTCCGGAGGCGCCTAAGATGGCGGCAAATCCTCCCCCGGTTCCGAGTACGGCACCGCCGGCGTCGACCTGTCCGAAATGCGGCGCTCCGGTCGCGGCGGGCTCCCGCTTCTGCAACGCATGCGGCGCGTCGATCGCTCCTCCCGCCGCTCCCGTCGGCGCGGCGGGGGCACCGAGCGTGGACCTCCGCGAACGGGTCGACCAGGACCGTGGCGTGCTCAAGCGGCTTCAGCTCCTCGTTCCCGGGTACCGCGGCTATCGGGAAGGGGAGGATGTCCGCGCCGCCGACAACCTCCTCCGCATCCAGACCGCCGACAAGATCCGGAACGCGCGCACGACGATGGAGAACACGCGCTCCTCGCTGACGAACGCCGGCCAGTTCTCGGCTCTCACCGACCTCGCCCCGCTCATGGCCGACCTCCAGCGCCTCGAGGGCGAGATCCGCCACGCCGAGCAGGGGTATACCGGGATCTCTCCCTCGGTGCGGATCAACCCGCAGCAGCTCGACCGGCTCTACGAGTACGACTACGGGTTCGTGGTCGCGGCGGACCAGGTCAACCAGACCGTCTCGGAGCTGGCGACCGCGGCGACGGGGAGTGGAGCGAGCGGGGTACCTCCGATCATGACGCAGGCCCGCTCACTCATCTCCCAACTCGAGCAGGCGTGGAAGGCCCGACTCCAAGCGGTCGAAGGGATCCGAGTCTCCTGAACGGAACGAGGTAGCGAGCGATGGTAACCAATAATCCAATCCCGGCGAAGGGCGGTAGCCTGATCGGCGCGACGACGATCAACTGGGAGGACGTCTACAAGGGCCCGAACGTCATCTGGCGCGTCCCTCGGAACGTCCGCTGGAACGACAACATCGTCGTCCGCCAGGACGAGAGCGCGGTCTTCTACCGGGACGGCAAGGTCCTCGCCTATCTCGATAAGCCCGACCGGTACGCCCTCACGTCGCTCAATGCCCCTCTCCTCGGGAATCTGGTCCAAGCCCTCTCGGGCGTCCGCCAAGAAGCGGAGGTCTACTACGTCCAGCGGCGCATCTTCGACGGAAAGTTCGGCAGCCAGGAGCCGTACGTGTTCCGCGACCCGGATTTCGGGCTCGTCAGCCTGCGCGTCTTCGGCTCCTACCGCTGGCGCGTCGGCGCTCCGGACAATTTCATCAACCAGTTCGTCGGCACGTTCGGTGCCGTCGCGACCCCCGACGTCGAGAACCGGCTGCGGGACCAGATGGTGATCCTCGTCTACAACACGCTCGGCAAGATGAAGGACCAGGGGATGCGCGTCACCGACCTCGCGACCAGCCTGACCACGATCGAGCAGGCCGTCCTCGGGGCCGCGCCCCAGCACTTCAGCCAGTTCGGCATCGAGCTGAACCAGCTCCAGGGCCTCTCCATCAACCTCCCCGACGAGGTCCAGAAGGCGGTCAACACCCGCTCGGAGATGGGCGTCCTGGGCGTCAACTACATGCAGTACCAAGCCGGGCAGGCGCTCACCACCGCGGCGGCGAACCCGTCCGGCGGCGCCGGAGCGATGGCCGGCGCGGGCGTCGGGCTCGGCGCCGGGCTCGGGATGGGCTACGGCATGGCAGGCCAGATGCAGGGGATGTACCAGCAAGGACCGTCCACGCCCTGCTCCAAGTGCGGCACGCTCGTTCCCTCCGGGACCCGCTTCTGCCCGGGATGCGGCCAGGCCATGGGCGCCCCCGCCCCCGCGGCTGCCCCGGCCGGCGCTCCGTGTCCGAAGTGCGGCCAGCCGGTGACCGCCGGCGTCAAGTTCTGTCCCAACTGCGGAGCCTCGACCGCTCCCCCGCCGCCCCGGAAGTGCCCGAAGTGCAACCAGGACGTCACGGGCACGAGCAAGTTCTGTCCGAACTGCGGCGCCGCGATGCCGACCTGATCCCGATCGGACGCGCGGAGGGGGGAGGAGTTTCCGTGGGCTTCTGTATGAAGTGCGGCGCGAGCCTGCCGGACGGCGCGCAGTTCTGCTACAAGTGCGGCACCGCGGTCCCCGGCGCCGCCGGCGGAACCACTTCCCCGTCCCGGGCTCCGCCCCCCTCCTCGGCACCCACCCTCGGCGCGGCGGGGGTCCAGGAACTCAAGTGCCCCGCCTGCGGCGCCCCGATCCACCCCGTCTTCGGCGAGATGGTGATCAGCTGCGACTACTGCGGCGGCTCCGTCACCCTCGGGGGAGGCGGGTGGAAGGAGATCTCGAAGCACACGATGCTTCCGCTCAAGGTCACCGACCGGGCGGCGGCGCTGAAGGTCGTCGAGGGCTACGTCGACACCGGGTTCTTCCGGCGCCACGACTACGAGGAGTCCAAGGTCGCCGAGGAGAAGCTCTCGTTCGTTCCGTTCTGGGTCGTCCCCGCGTCGGCGAGCACCACCTACCAGTACCAGGCGATCGCGACGAGCGTCGGCGCGACTGTTGGGACGATGGCGGCAGGTGCCGTCCTCGGGTCGGTCCTGGGGGGCCGAGTCGGCGGACGCGGGATGTCCGTCGTCCCGATCTTCGCCGGTCCGGTCGTCAACCCGAACCGCTCCGAATCGATCTCGGGGCAGTACGAGTACCCGGTCGTGGCGGTCAAGGCGATGACCGAATACCAGCCGAAGAACTACTCGTTCGGCCTCGCGGACCGGACCTTCTTCGACAAGAAGGGGATCCCGCCCGAGACGCCCGTCCTGAACGGCGACCTGGGGGAGGACGCGGCCCAACACGCCGCCCAGGCCTACGTGCAGACCCTCCAGTCGGAAGCGGCGCACAAGAAGCACAGCATGGTCTCCCAGCTCCACACGACGGTCGAGGTCTCGGAGGCGGAGCTCCTCCACGTTCCCATCTGGTACTTCCAGCTAGACCATAAGGGAGCGAAGTCGACGGTCCTCATCGACGGTCACGCCGGCCGGGTCATCCAGACCATCCAGTGAGTTTCCACCGCAACGCAGGGGTTTAAGGTCAGATAGGGGGGTTCGCCCCCGATGCGGCTTCACTCCCCCGCGGCCCTCTCCCTCGCCGTAACCCCTCTCGCCGTGCTCGTTCTGGTGGCCCTCCTGCTCGTCGGCGGGGCACCGACCCCGGCCGGAGGAACATCGCACGCGGCCGCCCCGTTCGGCTCCCGCGTCGGCGACCTCGCTCAGGCGGCCACCCCCTCCCTCGCCGACGATCATCGACCGGCGACCTCGACCGCGCCGACCGGCCAGGTCGTCGCGAGCCCGCTCCTGAACTACAACACCACGCTCCCCGGCAACTTCGGCTCGACCGTCTGGGACTGGTCGGTCGGACCGGGAACCCTCGTCCCCGCGACCGGGGACATTTGGTTCTCGGACAACCTGACCCAGCTCTTCCAGGGGGCTCCGCCCGCGTCGGCGCCGGCGATCGTCTACGACCCGGCCAATCACTCGTTCTCCGGGATCGTCCCGCAGCTGGCGAACACGTCGGACCTCCTCTACGACCCGGCGAACGGATGGATCTACTCGGCGGACCCGCTCAACAACACGGTCGGGGTCTTCAATCCCGCTACGGGAGCCTGGCTCCGCACGTTCTCCGTCGGCACGGACCCGGTCGCCCTCGCGCTCGACGCGGCCAACAGCATTCTCTTCGTGGCCAACTCGGGGTCGGACAATCTGACCCTGATCAACACCAGTTCCGGTCTTGAGTCCGGAACCAGCATCGCAACGGCCTCCCCTCCGGTGAGCCTGGCGGTAGATGCGGCGCACTCCCAGGTCTTCGTCGCGTGCTCCGGATCCAGGGCGCTCTATTCAGTGAACGCGACGACCGATACGATTGCAAAGTGGGCCACGCTTACTGCCAATGCTGGGCAGGTTGCGGTTTCCGAACCTGCCGGCACGGTGGCCGTTACAGTTCCTTCTACCGGCCGAGTTTATGTTGCAAATGCAGCAACATCCGCCATTATCGCAATTCTGTCAGTGAGCTTCAACTCGCGAGTCGTGGTAACCAGCCCGGGGGGCAATGAGTTCGTGATCGCCGAGGGCCGCGGCCTGCTCGCGACGGTGAATGCGTCCACCGCTACGGTCACCGACCCCTCGATCCCGGTCGGTGGAGGGCCTGCCATACTTACCGCGGACTCGAGCACCGGGCTGGTCTATTCCTGGTCCCCCGACTATCGCAATCTGACCCCGGTCAATCCGAACACCGGGGCGGTCTCGCCCGCGTCGCCCACCTTGGGGGGCCATCCGGTGGCCGCTGCGTATGACCCATCGGCCAACCGCCTGTTCGTCGCGGACGCACTGACCGATTCACTCTACGTGCTCAGCCCGACGACGTTCGCCTCGCTCGTCGCTCCCATCCATCTGCCCGGCCAGCCGTATGCGCTCGCGGACGACCCCGCGACCTCCACGATCTACGTCGGCCTCAATGGGTCGGTCGTCACCGTGGATGCGCTCACGGCCGCCCCGGACGCTTTGAACGTATCCTTTGCCGGAATCAACGGTGTCCTGCAGGTCGATATGACCGACGGCCTCCTCTGGGACCTGAACAACCTCTCGGGGTTGGTTGCGTATCACCTCGCCCCCCTCACGGTGGCCCTCAGTCCCACTGTCCCTCCCGCTCATTCGATCCCGGGCAGCCTCGCCCTGGACCCCACGACCGACCAGCTCTACGCCACGACCGCGGGGCTGGTCGAGGCTGAGGTAGCGGTGCTGGATGCCAGCACCGGGATCGTGGTCGACGCGGGCATCGTCGCGGGAGCGAACGTGACGACCCTCGCGTACGACCCGTCGGACGAGCAGGTCTACGCCATGGGGGACGGTCTCACCATGATCAACGCCACCGACCTCGTGGTCACGAGCCCGGCCATCCCGCTCCCGCACCACTTGGGTCTCGGGAGCAGCATCGCGTACGACCCGACTCGCCAATACCTCTACGTCACCACTCCCGCGCTGCCCGGCATGATCGGAACGATCACCACGATCGACGGGTCGACCATCGCGGCCGGGTACGGGCCTTCGGGAAGGATCCCGGTCGGCTTTGACCCCACGGCCCTCCTCACGGTGTCCCTGCCGGGCTCCACCGCTCCCTCCACCGCGATGATCTTCGTCGCGAACTCCAATTCCGGGAGCCTCGGCGTTATCGCGACGTCCCCTCCTCAGGTCAACTTCTTCGAGGCGTCGCCCGGGGCGATCGATATCGGCCAGTCCACGCAGGTGCTGGTGCAGTTCACGGGGGGAGCGGGAACATCGCAGGTTTCCTACAGCGGACTCCCCGCAGGTTGCGTCTCCCAGGACACGCAACGACTCGATTGCACGCCCGGTTCCACCGGTGCTTTCACGATCACAGTTTCCGTGACGGACGAGTTGGGAGCCCGAGCGACGGCGACGACCTCGCTCTCGGTCGCGACCGGGCTCGCGCTGATGGTCCTCACGTCAGTGACCACCTTTCCCCAGCTGGACGTCGGGCAGTCATTCACCTTGACCGCGAACGCCTCGGGTGGGGTCCCTGCCTACCACTACACCTGGACCGGGGTCGGAAGCGGTGGAGGCCAAGGAACCACTTTCACCTCAGAGTACGGCCAAGCAGGGAATTTCCTACTGCAACTGAATGTGGTCGACGCGGTCGGAGGAACGGGATCTACCAGCTGGATCGTCGAGGTGAACCCGAGCCCAACCATCGCCATCGCGGCCTCGGCGGACGTCGTGGACGTGAATCACACGGTAAACTTCACCTCGACCAGCGCCGGGGGCTTGGGAACGGGGACCACCACCTGGACCTTCGGGGATGGCACGGTCGCAACGGGCACCTCCGCGGCGCATTCCTGGGCTTCCCCCGGCACGTTCCTGGTCAACGCGACGTACCACGATGGAGTTGGCATGGCCGGGACCAGCTCGCTCTCCCTCCTCGTCAATTCAGCGCTGATGGGCAGTTTCTCCGCGACCTCACCCTCCGGGACAAATCCGGCACCCGGAACTTCGGTCACTTTTTCTGCTGAGCCAGCCGGCGGGACATCCCCGTACACCGTGGTCTGGACCTTCGGAGACGGCTCCCTGGGCACGGGCGCGCAACTGACACATGCCTACGCCCGCGTGGGGAACTACACCGTTGCGGTCACGGTGACGGACCACACCGGCGCCGTGCTGACCGGTTCGCTGGCCGTCTCGGTAACCCCAACCCCCGCCACGTCCTCCGGGTCTGCTCTCACCTTCCCTCTGGGACTCTTCCTGGGAGTGCTCGCCGGCGCCGCGATCGCCGCCGTGGTCGTGTTTGCCGTCGGCCCGCGGAGCCGCAAGGAGCGTCCTCCCCCACCTCCCCCCACCCGCGCGACGCCCGCGGTGGCGCCGCCGGTGGCCGAGTGGAAGGAAGACTGAGCCCTCAGCGCGGGACCGGTCGCCGCTCGACGACCGCCCTCGCGAACGTGTACCGCGTCGGCACGCGCCGGGGATGATGGGTCCAGTAGCGACACCGTGTGCATTGCTGGCCGAGGACCACCGAGTCCCCCGTCAGGGTCCGGTTACGGATCGGACGGAGCGGAGCGCCGCAGACCGGGCATTCGAGGAGCGGCCCCCGGTCCGGTCGCTCCGTGTAGCGGACGAGGAGGCGGACCCCGGGGGTTTCCAGGGCGAGGCGTCGCAGGCGGGTGCCGCTCACCACCGCGAGCGGGTCGTCCCGTCGAAGGTGGTCGAGCACCGCCGCCCGGAAGGACGCCTGCGACGGGTAGGTCGCCCTCCCTCCCCGGAGGATTCGGCGCGCGGCCCGCCGGATCTCGTCGGCGTCCGGTCGGTGGAACCGGGCCGCGGGTCGTTCAGCGGGCGATGGCGCCGCGTCGTCCTTCGCGGGCATGGACCTCCTCTTCGTAGAATCGTCGGGAGAAATCGGTCTCCATCGGGCCGATCGGAACGGTCGGCTCGTCCGGGTCCCGGAAGTACGCGACCAGGGCGGCCGCGGCGGCGAGGCGGACGGCGCGGGACTTGAGGCGAGGGGAGAACTTGGGAAATCGGGTCGTCTTGAGCGCCTTCTCGGAGACCTCGCGCAGCGCGTTGTAGAGCGGACGCTCGAGGCGGACCGGACGCCGTCGGAAGCGCGACGCGACGAGCGGATGGCCGGTCTCGATCGCGTGCACGAGGGTCAGGTGGTCGCGGATCCGCCCCGCGAGCTCGAACTCGAGCTCCCCGAGCTCGAGGCGCTCGGCGCTCGCCTCGACCGCCCGGAACCGCTCGCGGGTCATCGGGTGGAACCGGAGGAGCATCCGGTCCTCCAGCGCCGCGAAGTTCGGGTCCCCGATCGTGGTCCAGTAGTCGTCCGCACCCGCGGTCCGGACGTTGTAATTGACCGAGAAGAACGACCGGAACGTGTAGGGGCCTATCGTCCCCAGCGTCGTCTCCCATTTCACTTCCCGTTGTTCCATCACGAGCTTGAGCGGCTCGACCATCCCCCGGTACTTGAACCAGTCATTGAACTCGGGGACGATGAAGTTGAACGTCCGACCGGAGTACGACGCCCCGACCCGGAGGAACTGGACTGGCGTGATGCCCCCGCAGTAGCGGTTCCGGCCCGGTAACCCGTGGGGGGGAACCCCACTGCGCGGATTGCCCCGCACGAGGTCGTCGATCGAGAAGGTCTTCCCGGTACCGGGCGGCCCGAAGAGGGCGAGGTGGAATCCGGTTGCCCCGGTCGTCCGGCCCGTGGGGGCCAGGAGCGCCACATCGGCCAGGGCATACTGCTGCAGCAGGGAGATGAGCGAATCAAAGTAGAGCGCTTCGCCGAAGAGCCCCTTCAGATAGCCGGCGAGCCGTTCGACGTCGAACGTTCGGCCGAACTCGAGCGTCTCCTCGAGCCGGTGGTGCAGGACCTCCCGAAGCTGATCGAGAAACTCGCCGTCCATCGCCCGGATCTCCGCCGGTTCGTCCGGGACCGGGGAGACCGGGCCGGGCTCGACCGTCTCGGCGCGCGCCACCTCGTCCAGCAGGAGCTGCCGGAGCTCGTCCGGGTAGGGGATCTCGAACGATTTCTCGCCGCCGGCCGAGAGTTCGGCCAGAAGGCCCCGTCGCTTGAGCCGACCGATCAGCCGCCCCGGGTCCTCGAAGACGCGATCCCTCAGCAGGCGGGTCCTCAGGTCCGAGAGGCGTACCCGGGCGGGTTGGGTGGTGTACCCCCGTACCGTGCGGCGGCGGTCCGCGTCCGCCACCAGGGTCGCCAGGACCCGCGCGACCGGCACGTCGGCCGCGACGATCTCGAGGCCGGCCGAGGCTGCCACCGTTCGTGGCGAGTCCCCCGACCGCCTTATAATGAACGCTCGGTGCGTGGGGCACGACGTGGTCGGACACGGCTTCTCCGCCTACGAACGGGAGCTGAAGGACCTCCTCCAGGGCGACCGCTCCGCCGTCTTGCGGTACTCGAAGACCATCGAGCCCACCGAGCGACCGGACCTCGAACGGATCATTGCCGAGCCGTTCCTGGTCATCCGCGGGGCGGGGTCGCTCGGATTTGACCTCGTGGCCCTTCGCGGGGTCTTCGCGCTGCCGCTCGAGGTCAAGGCGTCGAGCGAGCCGACGATCCATTTCTCAGCGGCCAGCGGCCGGGCCTCGGAGCAGCTCGAGGCGCACGTTTCGGCGGTCGAAAAGGTGGGCCTCGTTGCCGTCTATGCCTACCGGAGGATCGGCCATCGCGGCGGGGATGCCTGGCGGTTGTTCTCCGCCGCCCGCCAGCCCCAGCGCGGGTCGTTGGGGCTGCTCGCCCGGCGGCTCCCCGCGGTCGAGCGGACCCGCGAGGGGCATGCGGTCCTCCGCTGGGATCACGGGATGCCGTTGGTCCGGTTCTTCGCGACCGTTCACACGCTCCTCGAGCCCGTCGCGTTGGTGCCTCCGTGAACTCGCACATCACGGCGACGGGGTACGCGCGGTTCGGTCGCCGCTCCGAACCGCTCATCGAGCTGGCCTCCGAGGCCGCGGGAGCAGCCCTTTCGGCGCACGGTCGGAAACCGATCGACCTGCTCGTCGTGGCGAACATGCTCTCCGGGTCGATCAATGGCGCCGAGAACCTCGTTTCGCGCGTGGCCAACCAGATCGGGCTCGAGACCGCCGCCGGGGTGCGGGTCGAGGCCGCGAGCGCGTCGGGGGCCGCTGCGTTCCACACCGCGGTTCTTGCGGTCGAGAGCGGGGTCTATGAACGCGTTCTGGTCGTCGCGGCAGAAAAGATGACCGACCGCCCGACCGCTGAGGTCGCGGCGGCGCTGGCCCATTCGCTGCATCCCACGGAGCAGGCGGTGGGGGCCACCATGCCGGCGCTTTCGGCCCTGGTCAGCCAACTGTACGCCGAGCGATACGGGACCGGGACCGAGGTCTTCGACCAGGTATCGCGCGCCGCCCGAGCCGCCGCCCAGAAGAACCCCTACGCCCAGTTCCAGAAGCCCGTCACGCTCGAGGAGATCCGCTCGAGCCGGATGGTAGCGAGCCCCCTGCGGCTGCTCCACTGTGCGGCGATTTCGGACGGCGCGGTCGCCGTGGTGCTCGAACGGGGGCACGGACCCGCCGGCGTCCTCGGGATCGGCCAAGCGTTCGAAGCGATGGCACTCGTGGACCGCGCCGACCTGACGACCTTCGCTGCCAGCCGGGGCGCCGCCGAGCGCGCGTTCGCTCTCGCCGGTTGTTCCCGACGTGACGTCCAGGTGGTCGAGGCGCACGATGCTTTCGCGCCATTCCTCCTCATCGACCTCGAGGACCTGGGGTTCACACCGGCGGGGACGGCCGGGCGATGGTACGCGGAGTCGCCCCCGCCGGGGGCTCCCTCGGTAAACCCGTCCGGAGGGATCCTCGGCCGGGGTCACCCCGTGGGAGCCTCGGGGCTCGCCGAGATCGCGGACGTGGCGCGTCAGCTCCTCGGCGAGTCCGGGGCCGCCCAGCTCGACCCCCGTCCCCGCATCGGACTGGCCCATTCGATCGGTGGCCTCGCGTCCCACAACTTCGTCACCCTCCTCGGAGGCCCCGCGGTATGACCTCCCTCCCGATCCTCGTGAGCCGCTGCGACAGCTGCACCCTGCGCTACCTTCCGAGGGCCGGACCGTGTCCCCGCTGCGGAGCGACCACTCCACTGCCTCTTGCGATCCCGCCCTGGGGCGTGGTGATCGCGGCGACCGAGCTCACGAGCCCGGCGGAGGGGTGGCCCTCTCCCCATCGGATCGCGTTGATCGAGCTCGCGGAGTCGGTCCGCGTGCTCGCCATCGTGGACGGAGAGATGCCGCCCAACGGCGCCCGTGTCGTCGTCGTCCAGAAGGACGATACCTACCACGCTCGGCTCTCGACCGCGACCCCGTGAAAGGGACGGAACGCGGGGAGGGGGACTTTCCGAAGGCCGGCTGGTCCGGTCCTTCCTTTGAACCCCCGAGGTGAAATCACCACAGGATTAGCAATCCTGCGCCTTACCGGGCTGGGCCAT
>Ga0209415_10005381_pt1 | contig 23046 bp, 17 predicted proteins | sample PeaSoiSIISIP2007_FD_187696 | JGI IMG/M metagenome (GOLD analysis project Ga0209415, IMG submission 187696) | Peat soil microbial communities from Weissenstadt, Germany - SII-SIP-2007 (SPAdes) (version 2) | ecosystem: Environmental > Terrestrial > Soil > Wetlands > Peat | place: Germany... | reverse complement strand
GAGGCGGGTTCGTGTCTCGCGCAACTTCAGGATGGCTCCCCACAGAACGTAGGTGAGAACCACGCCCACGAAGTAAAGATTTTGGGAGAGTTCGACGACAAAACGCGTAAGTAGTTTTGCCGTGGATTGCTCAACTACCGCATAAGTGAAAAGAGCCGTCCCAGCAAGCAACAGGATAGTACCCATTCTCACATAGCGTTCCGCTTTCATTTCGCTGAAAACATGGGAATACAGGGAAGTTAGCGCGAAGTAGAGACAGATCGTAAGGATGGCATCAGAGTAGTAATAAAAATACGCGTACTGCTTGGATGCTTGCCCATATTCGCTGAGGATTTTGTAGCGACTCAGTTCGACGATTATCAGCCCCGCCATATACAAATTAAGCAGAAGATAGCGCCGAAATGCGCCCTTCTTGAGCGCGCAAACCAGTACCGCAGCTTCACAGAAGATGCCTACGAACCAGATGAAGTATGCAAATGGACCAGGCACGTTCCTGCCTATCTACGCCCCTGATCCCCGCATCGCGCAAATGCTAAATCAGCCTCTGCGGTTTGTCGCCACGATCAATAGGGCGTTATCGGTAACGGTGACGAGCCGTTATTGTACGGCGTTATCGGTAACGGTGATGAACCGTTCTTATACGGTGTTATCGGTAACGGCGAAGAACCATTCGCCATTATCGAACCGCCGTCTCCGTGCGCCGTAACGACCGTCTTCAAGCCCATAGCCCCCACCAATACGAGCATGGTGAGAAATATGACGACGAGTTTCCTGGACATTTTGCCTCCGGGGATGGAAAAACACCCAGAGACACTCTATCCCTATATAAAGGGATGTCAAGTAGCTCGCGCTATGAACTTGTACCGTATCGGTACACACCAACCCGGCCCGTCCCTTCGCCAGACTTTCGTCTGGTGAGTTCGGGCCGCCGGTTAGCTACTCGACGAGGATAGGTTTTAGGACGTCTGAGGGCAACGGTACAGTAGTACTAAGCCCCATGGGACTCCAGGACAGGTGAAGCCCTCATCCATTTCACCAAGCGATAACCGATGATTAGAGCTCTCTCACCGAGGGATAAGCACACTGTTTGAGTGTGCGGTCTGGCCGCGAGAACTTTGGCCTCAGCGGTGACACAAGGGCGGTGGTCGTGAGAGATTCGGGTACAGGCATTTAATGACAGAACTATTCCATTCCCATCTCGCGAATATCGTTGGAATCCTGGCCTTAGGGATTTGGCTGCATCTGTTTTTTGGACGCGGCTGGTTTTGGCGAGTCTTAAGAGTAGACGCGGACCGCACGGCACGCGAGCCACTTCACAGTTGGCCGAGCGTTGTGGCGATTGTGCCGGCGCGGAATGAGGCAGAGACGATCGGCAAGGTGGTGACGGGCCTGGTCCAGCAGAACTATCTGGGTGTCTTCTCCATTGTCGTCGTCGACGATCACAGTGAGGACGGAACAGGGGACATCGCGAGGGAGATCGCCGGGGAAACTTCGGCAAAGGGCCGTGTAAGGATCGTCCGCGCTGCAGATCTGCCTCAGGGGTGGACCGGGAAGCTCTGGGCGTTGAATGAAGGAGTGAATAGTCCAGGGGCCACCGGTGCGACAAAAGATTTCCCTACCTATTATTGGTTTACGGACGCGGATGTCAGCCATGGACCAGACACATTGCAACGGCTGGTGGCACGGGCGGAAAGAGATAGACTCGACCTTGCCTCACTCATGGTTCTGCTTCAGGCAAAGACTTTTCCCGAGCGGGCCTTGATTCCCGCTTTTCTCTACTTCTTCCTGATGCTCTATCCACCTCGCTGGATTGAAGATGACGACCTCGCCACCGCTGGAGCGGCCGGCGGATGCATCTTGCTCAAGCGCGAAGCTCTTGCGCGAATCGGTGGATTCACCGCAATCCGGGGCGCGGTTATCGACGATTGCGCGTTGGCGAAAACGATTAAAGCCAGCGGCGGCAAAGTGTGGATGGGTCTTACTCGCAAAAGCGAAAGCTCGCGTGCCTATAAAACGTTCGGGGAAATCCGCGATCTGATCTCTCGCACGGCCTTTACGCAGCTCCGTTACTCTGCGCTGATATTGGCTGGAACCCTCGCGGGAATGTTTTTGACCTACCTTGCCCCCGTGCTCCTGCTCTTCTCGCACGATTCAACAGCGCCCATTCTTGGCCTCGCTGCCTGGATTTTGATGTCAGTCTCCTTCCTCCCCACCGTGCGCTTTTACCGGCTGTCCCCGCTCTGGGCGCCTCTATTGCCGTTGACAGCCCTCTTTTACACCTTTGCGACATGGCTATCCGCCATCCGCTATTGGATGGGCAAAGGCGGATCGTGGAAAGGCCGCTCCCAAGCTCCAAAAGGCGCATAGTGGGGCAATAACGACGCTTCTCGCCCCCTAAAGTAACTTCAGCCGCTAGCCGAGGAATTTCGCGAGCGGCTGCCAGTAATTTCCGTTCCAGCCTTCGAGTAAGTGGTCAGCGTCGCCTCTGGGGAAGCCCGTGTGGTCGAAAACCAGCTTGGTCTCAGAACCTTGCTCCACCAGAACGAACTTGACGAGCGACCACGCCCCTTCGGGCCAATACGCAACTCGCCACGCTTGGACAATCCGTTCATTGGGAATGAGCTCGAGGCTTCTCCCCACAATAAAGCCGTTAAAGAATTTGAACGCGCCGCCTGCTTCCGCAATGATCTCCGCCGGGTTGTTCCCTTTTGCCATCCCCGACTGCACCGCGGCGCTCAACTGCGTCACCGTTTCGAATTTCTTTGCGTCGGTAAGCGCTTCGTACACGCGCTTGCGGCTGGCTTTGAAAACCGGCTCCTGATGAATTGCTTCCTCGGAATGAGAAACCTCTCGCGCGGCTTGCGCAAACCCATTGGTTGAACTCAGACCAAGGCTGCCCAGGGCGCACGTCACGCCGGCAATAAGCTGTCGCCGGGTGGGTGTATTCGTCAGAAGCGAGTGCATCGACATTCTGTCGGTCATTTTTCATTCTCCGTGTGCTGCGGAAATATATGCGCTTTGAAGCGTCAGTGCATGGGACCACGCAACCAAAATATGTTCAAGATAATGTTTTACTGGAGCGCCCGCTGTCCCTTGAGCGATACTTCTTCTCAACAAAGCGAGGATGCTGACATGCCCTATCCCGCAGGACACCGCCATGAAGTTAGAAAGAAAATCGTCCAGAGCGCTCGAAGGCTCTTCAACCGCCACGGTTTTGACCGTGTCTCTCTGAAACGAATCATGGCTGGCGCTGGCCTCACGCACGGCGGCTTCTACAGCTATTTTGAAAGCAAAAGCGATCTGTATGTCGAAGTCCTGGGCTGCTTCTTCACGGACCCCGAATGGAAGAATTGCTGGGAAGGGGTCGAAGTGGATTTGGGTTCCGGCGAAGTCGGCCCGCAAGTCGTCCGCGCGTATCTCTCACGGCAGCACTTCGACGACGTCGAAAACTCCTGTCCCATGACCGCCTTGCCTACGGACGTAGCACGCGGCAGTGCCAGCACGAAGCGCGCTTTCGAGACAGTCTTCCGCGCCATGGTCAGCATACTGGAGCGCAGCACTGCCCAAAATGCCGGCCCGCGCCGCGAGCAAGCCCAGGCTATGGCTGCACTTTGCGTGGGTGGCATGGTCGTGGCCCGCGCACTTGCAGATCGCGCTTACGCCGACGAATTGCGCGACGCCTGTATGGGTATCGCACTCGAACTGGGAGGATGGACAAATGGAAGAAAATCGAAAAATGGCCATCACAAACGAATCCAGCGTGTTCGCGCATCCCCTTCTTAACTGTGAAAGTCGTTGGATCTTGTTCCGCCCTGCTGACTCGAAACGGCTTTCGGGGTATGCTGGCGCAAGGAAATCACAAAAAGAAACCTACCTTTGGATTTGTGTGCCGTTTCTTTTTTTGCTCACCGTAGCCTCGCTCACACCACCCAGCCTCTTCGGACATCAAGCCCCCTCGGTCCCGACCTCATCCGCAATTTCTACCCCTCAGGCTAAAGACGAGTTGCGAATTTCTGCCCGTGCCTATCAAGAAGGCTTGGTGCTGAAAGTCGCGGATTTGGAGTCGGTGCCTCGCACGACGGTCACCGTCCACAATGACCACGCCAAGGCTGACGAGACATATGTCGGGGTCCGGCTCGCGGACGTGCTCGCCAAAATGGGAGCGCCCTTGGGCAAGGATCTCCGCGGCGCGGCTCTCAGCGGCTATCTTATAGCGACTGGCTCCGACGGTTATGTGGCCGTCCTCGCCCTTGCCGAAGTGGACCCCACCTTTCATTCCGGTGAAGTCCTCGTCGCGGACACCATGAACGGTGCTCCGCTAGACTCTAAGTCTGGCCCTTTCAAACTCGTCGTGACCGAAGACAAGCGCCCGGCGCGCTGGGTCCGCAACCTTGTAAGCATCGAGCTTAAATCTGCTAAGTAGCATTCTCTGCGCATTGCCTGCGACAGCCGGCCAGCGTATATTGACGTGCGGCTGGTAAACGATTTGAAAATTCTCGGCAAAGCTGGGGGAAACGTGGCGAAATTGTGTGGATGTCTGCTTTGTCTTTTACTCTTGCTGGCAATTCCGGTGACGGCGCAAGCTCCCGGACTTTCCCAAATGTATTCGCTCATCCGCGCGGAAGAGACGAACAATTCGAAAATCATGTGGATCATCCATGAAATCGCCGATGTGTACGGTCCGCGTGTCACAGGCACTCCGAATCTGAAGGCGGCCGACGATTGGGCCGTGAGTACAATGACCTCGTGGGGTTTGGCGAACGCCCATCTCGAACCCTGGACCTTTCAACCTCCGAGCGCGGCGACCCCAGTGCCAGGCTGGGAGAACATGGAGCTCTCCGCCGATGCCGTCGCTCCGCTCCACGGACAGCTCATGGTCATGCCGCTCGCGTGGACGCCTGGCACCAAGGGACTAGTCACAGCGCAAGTGGTGATGCTTCAGCCGCCCGGGCTTGCTCCGCCGACCGGCGCCGGATTCAATTTTTTTGGAGGCGCGCCTCCACCGCCCGAACCCAAGTGGGCCGCTCCGCCGATGCACGTGCCTGCAAAGCCTGAGGAACCCAAGCAGCCCACCCAAGCCGAGCTCGACACCTACTTGAACGCAATGAAAGACAAAGTTCACGGCGCGATCGTCTTCGTCGGCCGCCATGTGGAAGTAGCCGAGGAGATGAATCCATCTCCGATGCGCCGCCCCGAGGACGAGTGGAAGTCCCGTTTCGACGCGAAAAATCCCCGCCCGTTCCGCTTTCCCGAACAGCCGAAATTGACCGAAGGTCAGTTGACCCGCCAAGAAGTCTCCCGCCAGGTGGATCAATTTTTGGTCGACAACGGCGCACTCGTTCGCGTCAACGACGCCGGCCGCGCTCACGGAATCATCATTGCCCAGCAAAACGGCACCTACGATTGGACGCGCGCCGTGCCCACCCTTGTCATGCGCAACGAAGACTACGGCCGCATCTCCCGCTTCATCACCGACGGAACCCCCGTCACCCTCCGCGTAAACATTCAGAACAAGGAGTACCCTGAAGGCACCACCGCCTATAACGCCATCGGAGAAATTCCCGGCACGGACAAGAAAGATGAAATCGTCATGCTCGGCGGCCACTACGACTCCTGGCACGACGCGACCGGCGCAACCGACAACGGCATCGGCTCGTCCATGATGCTCGAGGCGGTGCGTATTCTCTCCGCCCTCCATGTGAAGCCGCGACGCACCATTCGCGTTGCTCTATGGAGCGGCGAAGAAGAAGGCTTGCTCGGCTCACTCGCTTACGTGAAAGAGCACTTCGGAAGTTTCGAAAGCCAGAAGCCCGAGTACGCAAAACTCGACGCCTATTTCAACATCGATTCCGGCACGGGCAAGCCGCGTGGAGCGGGAGTTTTTGGCCCAGCCGGCGCAGCGGATATGGTTCGCGAAGCCATGATGCCGTTTGAAGAATGGGGATTCATGGGCGCCATCGCCTCCGACAGCCGCAGGACCGGCGGCACCGACAGCACATCCTTTAATAACGCGGGCCTTCCCGGTATCGGCCTGGCGCAAGACGCTTTTGACTACGGCTCATTCACGCACCACACGAACCTCGACACCTATGAGCGGATCTACGAAGAAGACGTGAGAGAAGGTGCCGTCGAAATTGCGTCGGCAGTCTATGCACTCGCGATGGCGGATGACATGGTTCCGCGATTCAAGGACGCGGACATGCCCAAGCCAGTTCCTGAGCCAGCCCCGGGTTCGCAAGCCACGCAGGTGCGCCACGTCCCGGCAAACTAAATCGAAAACTCGCAACGAGTGAGCTTGAAAGCGCGCGATACGATAACCTGTCGCGCGCTTTCTCTTTTTGCACTCCGCTGTCGTGCTACTTCGTGATGTTGAAGTTGGCATGGAGCGAAGCGTTCGAATCGCCGCCAGCCCACACGTCGAACACGGCCGCTTCTTCCACCCAGCCTTTCGTCGCCGTGCTCCAGTAAGTCAGTTCGTCATTCCCTAGACTAAAATGCACCGTCTTTTTCTCATGCGCTGCCAGCGTCAAGCGTTCAAACCCTTTAAGCTCCCTCACCGGCCGCGACGTGCTCCCATATTGTTGATGGATATACAGTTGCGCCACTTCGTCGGCGGAAGTTGCGCCGGTGTTTTCGACATCGACACTCACGTCGATGCTTTCACCTGGCTTGATTTCGCCTCGGCTCAGTTTCAAATTCGAAAACGCAAACTTCGAATAGCTGAGCCCGTAGCCAAAGGGGTAAAGCGGCGTGCTCTCTTCACCCCAATAGCGCTTCCCCTGGTTTTGCGGAGCCTGCGTCGTGTTGTGCGCATAATATATCGGCACTTGCCCCACATTCCTCGGCCAGGTGATGGGAAGCTTTCCTCCCGGAACAGCGTCGCCAAAAAGAAGATTCGCCACCGCGTTGCCGCCCTGCGTCCCTGGATACCACGCATCGAGGATTGCCGGAATGTGCTCCGCCGCCCACTTGATATTCAGTGGCCGTCCATTGAACAGCACAAGCACCACGGGCTTCCCCGTTGCCGCCACCGATTCGATCAGCTTTTCTTCCTGTCCGGGCAAATCCAGCGAGTCGCGCGAAGCCGCCTCCCCACTCATATTTTGCGCTTCGCCCACCACGAGAATCGTCAGGTCCGAATCCTTGGTCAGCGTCACAGCCTTCGCCATTTCCTCCTTTGCCTGCTGCGCCGTCCACACGACCTGCTTCTTCAGGTGAAAAATCGCGTCGAACATCGACGGGAACTTGCGCTGGATCTGCACTCCCTGCGCATAGCTAAGCTCGGCTTGCGCGCCAAGTTTGTTGCGCAATCCACCGAGCACAGTCACCGTTTGCGCCAAATCCTGCTGAAATGTCCATGATCCAATCGTATCCATTTGCGAATCCGCCAGCGGGCCAATCACCGCGATTTTCTTGTATGCATCTTTCTTGAGTGGAAGTAGATTGTTTTCATTACGCAACAAGACTGCGGTCCGTTGGGCAGCGAGGCGCGCCGCCGTGCGGTGCTCAGGAGTCGCAAGAACCTCGTGTGCGCGCGCTTCATCTACATACGAGTGTTCGAACAAGCCGAGCCGAATCTTCATTTGCAGAATAGGTCGCGCCGCATCCTCAATCTGTTGCGCCGTGATTTGTCCGCGCTCCACCGCCGTCGCCAAGCTCTTCGAATACGCCGTAAAATTGAGCGCCATCTCCATGTTGACCCCGGCTTTGAACGCATCTAGCCCAGCTTCGTACACATCTTTTGCGTAGCCGTGAGTTTGCAAACTCTTCACCGAGTTGGCGTCGCTCACCACAAACCCCGTAAATTTCCAGTCCTCGCGCAGCACATCGTGCAGCAGCCATCGATTTCCCGTTGCCGGCACGTCATTCAAATCTAAATAGGCGCTCATTGCGGAGCCAATCCCCGCTTTGACCGCCGCATGAAATGGCTTTAAATACACGTTTTGCATCAGCGTCTCGGGAATATACGCTTCATCGTAGTCGCGCCCCCCAATCGCCGCACCGTATCCCGCGAAATGTTTCATGCAAGCAAGGATATGATCCGGCGCGCCAATGTAGTCGCCCTGAAATCCGCGCACCTGCGCCGCCGCCATCGCCGACCCCAGATACGGATCCTCCCCGGCGCCTTCCACGATTCGCCCCCAGCGCGGATCGCGCGCGATATCCAGCATCGGCCCGAACGCCCAGTCAATGCCCACAGAACGCGCTTCTTTCGCCGCGATGGTCTGCGCCTTCACCGCAACCGAAGGATCCCACGAAGCCGCCATGGCTATCGGCACAGGAAAAATCGTGCGAAACCCGTGAATCACGTCGAATCCGAAGATCAGCGGAATATGCAGCCGCGTTTTTTCGACAGCCAGATGTTGCAGCCGGTTAATCTCCGCGGGGTCGGTAACAAAAAGCAATGATCCTAGCTGACCCTTCGCCACCGCGTCGTCGATCGCTTTCGACTTGCCGAAATCAAAAAGCTGGCTAAGCTGTCCGATCTTTTCCTCCAGCGTCATCGCTTTCAGCAGGGCATCAGCGCGCTGATGTACAGCGGAATCATCCGGTGGCGCGGAGGCTGGAGTTTGAGAAAACGTGAGCGGAGCGATTACGGCAGCAAGGAATAGTTGCAAAGTTATCTGGACCGATCTCGTGTTGAGACTTGGTTGGCGGCGCGGCTTCACGATAACCTCCTGCTCGGACGGCGTGATGCTAGTGGGCATGCCCGAAAGATGCCAGAAGAAAATGCGGAAAAATGAGCTTTCATGCGAGTATGTGCGAACATCGGTAGGGCGCACGATTTGGTCTTAATTGGCGGGTAGAATGCGGGCGGAGGAAACATGACAAAGACGCGGCGGGATTTTTTGACGCTGACATCGCTTGGACTAGTTGGTGCAGTGGTCGTAGGGGCACAGCAACAGAAACCGGGCGAACCTCCTGCCGGGACTCCGCCGGCGTTTGGCACCGGTCCTGCGGTTGGTCCGGAAGTATCGCCAACCACTTTCGCCGAAGCAGAGAAGTTGGTGCAGCTTGAGATGACCCCTGCGGATCGTGAGATGGTCGCTTCAAGCTGGCGCGGCAATATGGCCGCTCTTTATGAACGACGCGTTGGTCCTCACAAAGCAACGATAGAGGACGGCGTCGCTCCGTATTCCAAGTGGGATCCTATTTTGCCCGGGCAAAAACGCGGGCCGGAGCGCGACCGCTTCGTCCGCAGTTCGAACGACCCTGGCCCGTTGCCTGCGCGCGACGAGGACATTGCCTTCGCTCCGGTGTGGAAGCTTTCCCGCTGGATTGAGACGAAGAAAATCACGTCCGAGCGTTTGACCAAGATCTATTTGGAAAGGTTGGAGCGATTCAACGGAACGTTGCGCTGCGTGATCACTCTGACGCCTGATTCAGCCTTGGCCCAGGCCAAAAAAGCCGACGCGGAGATTGCCGCGGGAAAATATCGCGGACCCCTTCACGGCATTCCGTGGGGCGCGAAGGATTTGCTGGACACCGCTGGCATTCCCACAACCTGGGGCGCTGAACCATTTCGGGATCGCGTTCCAGCCAAAGATGCCGCGGTGGTGAAACGCCTGCACGACGCGGGAGCGGTCCTCATCGCAAAGCTGAGTCTCGGCGCGCTCGCGCTGAACGATATTTGGTTCGGCGGGCAAACCATGAATCCCTGGCTGCTCGAAGAAGGATCTTCGGGCTCCAGTGCCGGCCCGGGCGCAGCCACGGCAGCAGGATTGGTGGCGTTTGCCATCGGCAGCGAAACCGGCGGCAGCATCGTTGGACCCAGCATGCGTTGCGGCTTGACGGGATTACGTCCGACCTATGGCCGCGTGGCGCGCACCGGCGCCATGACGCTTTGCTGGTCGCTCGACAAACTCGGCCCCATGACCCGCAGCGTTGAAGACGCCATGTTCGTGCTGCAAGCCATCTCCGGCCCCGACGCCGGCGACGTTTCGAGCGTGCATAGCCGACTCGATTTTGACGCCGCCGCCAACGTCAAAGGCCTCCGCGTCGGCTACTTTCCCGCTTGGATGAAAGAAAGTCCCGCCACCGAAGTTGATCGCGCTGCCCTCGAAACGGTAAAGAAAGTTGGCATGATTCCTGTGGAAGTGAGCATTCCCGATTGGCCCTACGATTCGCTGAACTTGATTTTGTTCGCGGAAGGCGCGGCGGCGTTCGAAGAAATTACGTTAAGTCACGCCGTTGACCAATTAAAAGTACAAACCTACGACGCATGGCCCAATATTTTCCGGCAATCGCGTTTCCTTTCCGCCGTGGATTTTGTGCAGGCGGACCGTCTGCGTCGAAAAGTCGCCAACGAAATGGCCCGCGTTTTTTCCCAGCTAGATTTGCTCCTCGTGCCTTCGTTGCGCGATGAAATGTTGACCATCACAAATTTCACCGGCCATCCTTCGCTGACGATGCGGGCAGGATTCATCGAAGTCGCCGAAGCCCGCACCGACTGGGCCCCCGACCCAAGCCGCCCGCTCCCCAAATTCTCTCCTCCGCGCCGTGTCCCCCACGGCGTAACCCTAATCGGCCGCCTCTTCGATGAAGGCACCATCGCCCAGGCCGGCCTCGCCCTCGAAAAAGCATTTGGTGTTGTTGGAGATCGTCCACCCGGCTTTTAGTCGCGGTCTTTCCATTACTGTACCCGACGGAAAAAAAATGCCTCTTCATTCATCGTCGATACTAATTCTGCCCTCTCCCTCTGACTGTCAACTGTCGGCGGTGAGCTGGCAGCTACTTTTAGCAATTGTGGTCAATGACTCGAGAATTTGGTATTCTTCGCAAATGTAAGGTACAGGGCTGTATCCTGTGGTTAGGGAGCGGCACCGGAGGCCGGCATGAGCGTTGTTCCTAATTCGGGCGATGGCAAGATCACTGTGCCCGACCTGCTGCAGCGAAAGTCCTGGGCTGCGGGTTCCCATTCCACTTCGCCGAAAATCACCTGCTTGACGGCGTACGACTATCCGACAGCGCGCCTACTGGATGAAGCAGGCGTGGACGTGTTGCTCGTAGGCGACTCGCTCGGCATGGTCGTGCTTGGCTACGACAGCACGCTACCGGTTTCGATCGAAGAAATGTTGCATCACACGCGCGCGGTGCGCCGCGGGACGCGGCGGGCGCTCGTCGTGGCGGACATGCCTTACGGCAGCTTTCACAGCGACATCGCGGAGTCGGTGCGGAACGCCATGCGCTTCGTGAAAGACGCTGGCGCGGAAGCAGTGAAAGTGGAAGGCGGCGAACGGCGCCTCGAATTGATTGTGCGCCTGACCGAAGCGGAAATCCCGGTGATGGGCCACGTCGGATTGACGCCGCAATCGTTGAATGCGCTCGGCGGTTTTCGCGTCCAGGGCAAGACGGTCGATGCGGCGGAACAATTGCTTCGCGATGCGCGCGCCGTCGAAGCAGCGGGGGCGTTTGCCGTGGTGCTCGAAGCGGTGCCGCGAGAGCTTGCGACGCAGATCACGCGCGAGCTGCGCATTCCCACGATCGGCATCGGCGCCGGCCCGGAGTGTGATGGACAGATTCTGGTGCTTCACGATGCGCTCGGATTGACCTTTGGCAAGACTCCGAAGTTCGCGCGGCAATATGTGAATGTCGGGCAGATGATTGCAAAAGCAGCGCGCGAGTATTGCGAGGATGTGCGTGGCGGCACGTTCCCTTCGGACGGCGAGTCGTATCATGCGGCGCAGACGGCCAAAGAAGAAAAAGAGGCGCCGGTGAATACGGACGGCGATTGGTAGGACGAGGATCGAACTTCGAAAAGCGAAACTCGGAAAGCAAAAAACAAAAGCAGAGTCCTCGCTTCGCTCGGAATGACAATCACTTTGAGATGTGAATGAGGAGGTTGAAGATGACGTCGGAAGAAATGCGCGCGCTGTATGACTACAACGCCTGGGCGAATCATCGGTCGCTGGACGCGGCCGCAAATTTGACGAGCGAGCAATTTACGAAACCGATGGGATCAAGCTTTAGTTCGGTGCGGGATACGCTTGCGCACATTTGCGGAGCGGAATGGATTTGGCTTGAACGGTTTCAGGGACGGTCGCCCGCGTCTCTGCCCGACTCGGCGGAATGCGCGGATGTGGATAGTTTGCGAGCGAAGTGGGCGGAGCAGGAATCGCGGCTGCTGGCGTTTGTTGGAAACCTGACGCAGGAAGATTTGAACCGCACATTGGAATACAAGACGCTGAAATTTGGCGTGTACAAGAATCCGCTGTGGCAGTCGATGCAGCATGTCGTGAATCATGGCACCTATCATCGCGGGCAGATTACGACTCTCCTTCGCCAGCTTGGCGCGCAGCCGATCCTCACCGATTTGATGCACTATTACCGGGAACGCGCTCTGGCAGCGGGCGCATAACCTTCAACTTGTGAGACACTCACCTCGCCCGTGGAAATAATCCGAACGATAGCGTGGATGAAAGAGTATGCGCGAGCGTCGCGAGCCGAGGGGCTCGTTATGGGATTAGTACCGACGATGGGCGCCCTCCATGAAGGGCACACGGCGCTGGTGGCGCGGGCGAAAAGGGATTGCCTGCGCGTCGTCGCGTCCGTGTTCGTGAATCCGAAACAGTTTGGGCCCAAGGAAGATTACACAAAATATCCGCGCGATCTCGATAAGGATGCGAAAACTCTGGGCGAAGCTGGGGTCGATGTGCTGTTTGCGCCGGAAGCGGCGGATGTGTATCCGGACGGATTTCGTACGTATGTAAATGTCGAAGGTATCAGCGAACGGCTCGAAGGGCGCTCCCGACCCGGGCATTTTCGCGGCGTTTCCACAGTCGTCCTGAAATTATTTGAAATTGTGCAACCGCATTTTGCATATTTCGGAAGAAAAGATGCGCAGCAAGTGCGCATCATCAGCGAAATGGTTCGCGATTTGAATGTGGACTCAGAGATTGTGGTTTGCCCGGTGATTCGGGAAGCGGATGGATTGGCGCTTTCTTCGCGCAACGCGTATTTGAGCGGGGAAGAACGCAAAGCCGCGACCGTTTTGCATCGCGCGCTTGTGGCGGTGCGAGATGAGTTGGCGGCCGGAGTGCGCGACGCAATGCAAGTGCAAACAACGATGCGGCGAATTCTGGAAGCCGAACCGCTTGCGCGAGTGGATTACGCGGAGATTGTCAGCGCGGACACGTTCGAGCCAGTGGTGCGCGTTGCTCGGCATTGTTATGCGGTGCTGGCGGTGTTCATTGGGAAAACACGCTTAATCGATAACCTTTTGATCGAGCCTGCTTCCCTGGGCTCAGAAGACCTCATTTTTCATCTCTGAAATCTTCACATTTGCAAGCAAACAGCGGTCCGCCTCGGAAGGCGAACCCTACAACTGCAAGAGCGAGCATGATTATTTTGTGGAGAGGGCGGCCAGGACTTCGGCGGGGTGGCCCTTCGCCGTGACGGGGTCCCAGACGTGTTCAAGCTTGCCATCGGCGCCGATCAGGAAAGTGCTGCGCACAATTCCCAGGAATGATTTGCCGAGAAATTTCTTCATGCGGCGCGAGCCGAAAGCTTCGATGGTTTTCAGATCCGGATCGCTGAGCAGATCGAAGTTGAGTTTTTGTTTGGCTTTGAACGCGGCTTGGGCTTTGACGGAGTCACCGCTCATGCCGAGAATGACTACTCCTAGTTTGTCGAAGTGCTTCTTTGCGTCGCGAAACTCGGACGCTTCAGTCGTTCAGCCGGGAGTGTTGGCTTTCGGATAGAAAAAGAGGACGACGCGTTTGCCGAGAAAATCGGAGAGACAGACGTCTTTACCAGCGTCATTTTTTAAGTGAAATGCGGGGGCTTTATCGCCGATCTTTAGCATGATTTCCTCAGTGGTTCGCGTTGGTGCAAGTAAAGGCGCGCTTGTCATTGTGACCCCGGTTGAAGTGGAACGCGAGTTTTAACACAGAGGTCACAGAGTTCGCAGAGAATAAGAAAACATCTTGCTGCGTTACAAGAAGTCACGAGAGAAGCTTTCGCAAGATGTCGTTGACGGCCTGCGGATTGGCCTGGCCGCGCGTGGCGCGCATGACCTGGCCGACGAAAAACTTGAAGACGCCTTCATTGCCGGACTTGAATTTGGCGACGTTGTCGGGGTTTTTCTCGATCACATCGCGAGCAGCTTGCTCGATGGCGGACTCATCGACTTGAGAACCAAGCCCTTCGGCGGCAACGATATCGCCCGGCGAACGACCCGTATCGAACATGGTCGCGAAGACTTTTTTCCCGACGGCAGCGGTGATCTTGCTTGACTCGACGAGTTTAAGAAGATCGGCGAGAGCGGCGGGAGAGACTGGACTCGCTTCGATTTCTTTGCCGGAGTCATTGAGACGGCGCAGGAGCTCGGTCTGAATCCAGTTGGCGGCAGTCTTGGCGCCAGCGCCAGATTTTACGGCGGACTCAAAATAGTTTGCTAGCAATTGGCTGGTGGTCAGAACACCCGCGTCGTACGGCGAGAGGCCGTGCGCGGCGATGAAGCGGCCGCGCTTGGCTTCGGGCAGTTCGGGAAGCGAGCGGAGGACTGCTTCACGCCAGGCGTTGCTTACGTGAACGGGGAGCAAGTCCGGCTCGGGGAAATAACGATAGTCGTGAGCTTTTTCTTTGGAGCGCATCGATACGGTGCGGGATTCGTCCTGGTGCCAGAGACGTGTTTCCTGCGCGATGCGGCCTCCGGATTCGAGGACGCCGATGTGGCGCTCGACTTCGTACTCGAGAGCTTTTTGCAGGTAGCGGAAGGAGTTCAGATTTTTTACTTCGACTTTGGTGCCGAATTCTTTTGCGCCGCGGAGGCGGACGCTGACGTTAGCGTCGCAGCGCAGCGAGCCTTCTTCCATGTTGCAGTCGCTGATACCGGTGTAGAGCATGATCTGGCGAAGCGTGGTGAGGTACGCGTAGGCCTCTTCGGGAGCGCGCATGTCCGGCTCGGAAACGACTTCGCTGAGGGGCGTGCCGCAGCGGTTGTAGTCGATATAGGCCTTGGTGGCGGATTCGGCGAAGCCTTCGTGAAGATTTTTGGCGGCGTCTTCTTCGAGATGAAGGCGCGTGATGCCGATGCGCTTTTTTGTGCCCGCGTGATCAATCTCGATCCAGCCGTTGGTGGCGAGAGGCAGTTCGTATTGAGAGATCTGGTAGCCCTTGGGCAGATCAGGATAAAAATAATTTTTGCGGGCGAAGCGCGAATGCTCGTGGACGGTGCAGTTCAAGGCAAGCGAGGCGCGCATGGCAAGCTCGACGGCACGTTTGTTCAAAATCGGCAGCGTACCGGGCAGGCCGAGGCAGACTGGGCATACATTTGTATTGGGTGCATCGCCGAATCTGTTGGCGCAAGCACAGAAAATTTTGGTGTTGGTCAGAAGCTGGACGTGGACTTCCAGGCCGATGACGGTCTCGTACTTTGCGAGGACATCGGGGGCGATGGCTGCTTCTTCTGAAGATGTTTTCGCCATGATGGAGCAGGAATTATAGCATCAGCGCGGGCGCCCCGAATGAGGTAGCGGAGGTAGGGGAGGTAGAGGAACTAAAGGAGGTAGAGGAAGTAGTGGATGCCTGCTACGCCCAATCACGGTGAGTTGGGCAAACCGCGAGGGTAGATGTATGTGTATGGCCGTGCCCCCCCCTACCTTTTTTCGTAAGTGTTCATTCTAAAGGAAGATAAAGTCGTTTATTTTCAACACTTATGTAAGTGTTCATTCTAAAGGGACTTGCAGGTATTTCTTGCACCAAAATTGTGCAATAGCTCTCATGCACCTGTGGGTGTTGCAAACAAAAGGGTTAGGGTCTGGCGGCGAAAACGCACAGGCCGGAGTGCCTCAGAAAGCAAAAACGCCGGCAAGATGTCGGCGCTACGAAATTGAGGCGTACAAGACTGTCGTTAGCACGTGATATGTCCGCTTTATTAGCACATGAAATGTCCGCTTTTAGATGCAGCTGGGGACTAGGTTAGAGAGCGGTCATCCTCAGAAGGATAACCCTACGGGTTGACTACGGGTTGACGATTTTACTGGGGAGGCAGAGCGGGCGTGGGGCAAGAGGTGGCTTTCAGATAATTCCAGCATTCATCGTTGGTTAGAGTGCGGGTCACTCGTTTACTGGCGAGGGTCATCAACTCTCTGACGCTTACGGTGTGGATCAAGACGGTGCCGTCGTCGGAGGCGGTGGCGAGACGCTTTCCGTCGGGACTCCAGTGAAGCTTTACGACGCCAGCGCTGTGGCCCCGTAGGGTGAGGAGCTGAGTTTTTACCTGGGGATCCCAGACCGTGGCAAGCCAGTCATTGCTGCCGATGGCGAGTTGACGGCCACTTGGGCTCCAACCGACGGTGGTGGCGCGGCCGAGGAGCCCGGGAACGCTAGCGAATTGGGTATGCTTTTCCGCATCCCAGACGACGACTTTGCCGACGGAACTGCCTGTGGCCAAAAGCTTTCCGTCTTTACTCCAGGCGGCATCCAGGATCTCTTCGGAGGAATCGTCTGTAAGTGTGATGACCTTGGAGAGCCTCTCGACGTCCCAGATAATCGTGCGACCGCCGCTGGCGGTAACCAATTGCTTTCCATCCTGGCTCCAAGCCAGAGCTTCGATGACCTGTTTATGCTGCGGGTCCGCGAGTTTGCGGGGAGCAGATTTCGCGTCCACACCCCAGAGCATGGTGACGCCATCGCCCGCGCCAGCCGCCAAGCTATGGCCGTCCGGAGACCAGGCAACGCGCATCCATCCCGATTCATTGGGAGGCATCGTCTGCAGAACGGCTCCCGAGTCCGAGTCCCAAATTTTGACGGTTTTGTCTCCGCTGGCCGTAGCGATACGGCGGCCGTCCGAGTTCCAGGAAACATCGTTGACCCAGTTGGAGTGCTCGGAGAAGAGGAGCAGTAGCTTGCCGGAAGAGGACTCCCAGATTCTGGCGCTTCTATCGTAGCCGGAAGTCGCCAGGCGTTTACCGTCGGGACTCCAAGCGAGACCGGTTACTTTGTCCAGATGTCCGGTGAGAGCCAACGGTTCATTCCATTCGGTATCCCAAATTTTGGCGGTACCGTCGCGGCTGGCAGTGGCGAGATGCTTGGCGTCAGGATTCCAGGAAACGTCGTTGACCCAATCGTGATGGCCGGAAAGGGTCATCAACTCTTTGCGAGTGGCGGGATCCCAGATTTTGGCAGTGCCATCGGCGCTGGCCGTGGCCAGGCGCGTGCCATCCGAACTCCAAGCGACGCCACCAATGTCACTGTGGTGTCCCCTGAGGTGGGAAAGGGGATTGCCGGTTTTGGCGTCCCAAATGGTGGCAATTCCTTCTTCTCCGCCGGTGGCAAGTCTGTTGCCGTCAGGGCTCCAGGCAACGCTGTTGAGTACAGAGCGGTCCCCTTTGCGGCCCCAGAGGAGACGTCCGGTCAGCGCATCCCAAACTTTTACATTAAGGCGGGAGTCTTCGCCGCCAGTGAGGATCTTCGTCGCGTCAGGGCTCCAGGCGATGCTTCTGACCTGGCTCTCGTGGGCCTGGATCGTCCTTATATCACCGCCCGTCGCGCCATTGAAAAGGCCTACGGTTCCGTCACCATTCCCCGCGAGCAGTTGCTTGCCATCGGGACTCCAGGAAATATCGTTGATAGGAGTGCCGTGACCGGCGGCGGTCCAGGATTGGGCCCAAGAGGAGGTGTCCCAGACCAGCAAAGTGCCGTCATTAGCCCCGGCGGCAAGATGGGTGGAATCGGGACTCCAAGCCAGCGCGTTCAGGTTTCCGGCATTGTAGGTGAGTTTCTGCAATTCCTTGTGGGTGGTTGGGTCCCAAATTCGCACGGTTCCGTCATCGCCAACGGTAGCCAGGCGCTGGCCGTCGGGGCTCCAACGGACGGAGTTGACCGGGCCCTGATGGCCAGAGAGGGTAGTTTGGACATGCGAATTGAGTATGGATTCGCGAAGTTGCTTTCTGGCTTCCGGGAGATCTTTGCGGTCCTTCTCCGCGTAGGCGAGGGCAACGGCGTGCATGGCCAAAATAACGCTGAGCTCGGGGTCGCGGGAAGAAGTGCTTATGGAATTGAGGAGGAGGTTCCGGACCCTGGTAGCCTGCTCGGTTCTTATGCGCTGGATAAACTCGAAGCCGGCAAACCCCACGGCGAGCAAGGCGATGATCAAAACGGCAGCGAGGCCAACGGCCCATTTGCGAAGCCGGATAGTTTGGTGTTTGCGCTCTTCGGCGAGGCGTTGTTGCGATTCGGCGCGAAACTTGGCGGCCCGTTCCCGCTCATTGGCTTCCGCAAGCTTCTGCGCGTCGCGAAAATGCCTGCGCCATTCGAGGGCAGCTCTGGCAATAACATCGTGGGCAAACTCGTAGCATTGTTCGCCGGGGGCGCTGCCTTGAGGAGGAGGAACGGTGGTGAGAACCCTGGCTTCGCGAAGTTTTTCAAGGAGCGTCTTGATGTCGATGGATTCGCTTACCTGGGTGGAAATATTTCCAGCGAGTTCGGAGACGGTGAGGGCAATCTTTCTGCCGCCGGGAGTGACCATGAAACGAAAAATTTCGGCAGCGGCCTCGGTGCCGCCGGGAGAGAGGTTGCTAAGAGTGAGCTCGAGATGGCGATCGACGATAGTTTCGACACCACCAAGATCCTGAAGCGTTTTCTCGCGCAATTCGTGGGAGGAGCTGTCGATCTCGCGGTTCCACCAGCGTTCGAGGACCAACTGGAGGTAGGGGGTTTGAACGTAGCGGTTCTCTCCTTTTTGGGCGGAGATGATTTTGTCGACGACGTGTTCAGCAACTTCCTCACGGATGGAAACGGGGCCGAAGGAGTGAGCTTCCTGGTTAAAAACATCGATCGGTTTCATGACGGCGTCAAGGGCGGCCTGGCGGGAGAGGAATTCGACGCGCAAACGATTGTTGAAGAGAGCGGGAATGCGCTTTTTGAAGCGGTCGAGGGTGGCGATGGCATCCTCGCGAACTGACAGAAGGAAATGAACGGGGATTTGTTCCTGGCGCAAGATGCGGGGAAACTCGACGGCAAATGTGTTTTCGCCATCCTCGTTGGGGTGGTATTGGAAATACTCTTCAAACTGATCGAGGATCACGAGCAGAGTGCGGTCGACGGCCGTAAGGCGCGATTCGAGACTGTGGAAAAGGCCCTGGTTTCGGGCAGTACCTCCATTGGGTTGGTAACCCGGGAGGCGGGAAAGTTTTTCTTCGACGGCGGCATTCAGGCAGGAGACGGGGTCATTTCGCCAGGTGCCGGGAGTACCAAAGTAAACGAGGAGATAGTCGGGATCGTCCTTGAGGTCGTGGGCGACGCCGGCGCCGAGGACGGAGCTCTTACCGGTGCCGCTGGTTCCGTAAAGAATAGTGAGGCGGGAGGCGCGGAGATTGTCGCGAATCAGTCGGCGCTCGATATCGCGGCCAAAAAAATACCTGGCGTCCTGTTCGCGGTAAGGGAGCAATCCTTTGTAGGGGCAAAGCTCCATGGAAGTTAACCTGCGGAGGCGGAAAGTTTGGAGACGCGGTCAACGAGCTGGCGACTGAGTTCGTCGACGAAAACCTTCAGTTCGACATTCAGAATATGGATGCCGTTTTTTCCCCAGAACTGCTCTTCCGTTTCGTCATCGGTGCGGAGGACAGCCCAAGCCTTGTAACGTTCCTTGGGATTTCTTTTCAGACGGCGCAGAAAGACGCGGAAATTCCAATCTCTCAGGCTATAGCCGAGAAATAGAAGATGATGCCGTTCGCGCATTTTGGTGAGGAGAGCGCTGGGAAGGAAATTCTCGAGCGGCTCCTCGGCAAGGTACTGAATGTAATGGTCTTCGGTGATGACGAAGCCTTCGCGCTCTTCGTCGGAGCGGTCAATGGTGCCGTGGATTTTCAGGATGACGGGGCGCTTTTCGAAAAAATGATAAGGGTATTCGTTGGCGGCGCCTTCAATCCGTTGAGGAGCTTTGCCGGGCTCCTTGTGCCAAAAGCGCGGCGGATCGTCGCTGGAATTGTAGAAGACGAGATCGTACTGATCGTCACCGATGGCGCGTTCGGTGAGGTCGTCGTAGTTAGTGGTGACATAGAGAGGAAACTGGTCTTCGGTATGATCGGCGGTGGGAGTGGGAAGCTTGGCGAGAAAAGAGTGGACGCTCGTCGGTGAATACGGAGCAACGAAGATGGGCCGAAGCCATTCGTAGAGCGGGCCTTCGTCCAATTGCATGACACCGTATTGAGAGACGCGAGCGAGGTCGAGATCGGGTTGAAGAGCTTCGTTGCCGCACTTTACACATTTTTGCAAAGCGGGATAGTGAAATTTGGCGGTGAGATATTCGGCAAGCTCGCGGCCGCTGGGAAGGCCGACTTCCTCGCCGGGCTTCTGCCAGCGAGGGGCGCCTTTGGGGCGGTCGCAGAGATTGACGCCGGCACCCAAAAAGGGGACAACGCGGCCGCTCAGGAGCGCGTCCACAACAAAACCGCATTGCGTTTTGAGCTGCTCGAGTTGGATCTCAGTCGGCATCGCCCGGTTCACGCACTTAGGAAGGGCCTGAGTTGCAGAAATTATATTCCTGAATCAAGGCCAATTCACGCCGATTTAGTGCTAGTACTTCGAAAGTGACTAACCCGTACAAGGTAGTGACGGGAGGGGGCGGAAACGTTTCAGAAAAGTTGCGGAAAAACGGTACGGTGAGATGGAAGACGGGTGCAGCGGACGGGTAGTGAAGACGGGCACGGCATGCCGTGCCCCTACACGGCGGAGCGGGCGGCGACGTGCGGTGCGGCCGCTTCCTGCTTCTGGCGGAAGAAGGTGGTGACGCGGTCAATGATTTCGTTAAGAGAGGTTTGGGGGCGGAAGCCGGTGAGGGCCTGGAGTTTATCGACGCAAGGGACGCGGCGCATCATGTCCTCGAAGCCCGGTTCGTAGGCCTGGTCGTAGGGCACGAATTCGATGGAGGAAGAGCTGCCGGTGCGCTGTTTGACGAGTTGTGCGAGGCCTTCGATGGTGACTTCTTCTGTGTTGCCAACGTTGACAACTTCGCCGATGGAGCGGTCGGTGTCCATGAGGCGGATGAGGCCTTCGACGGTGTCGCGGACATCGCAGAAGCAGCGGGACTGTTGGCCATTGCCATAGACGCTGATGGGCTCATTGTCGATGGCCTGTTTTACAAAATTGGGGAGGACCATGCCGTAGCGGCCGGTCTGGCGAGGGCCGACGGTATTGAAAAGGCGGACGACGATAACGGGGAGCTTTTTTTCTTTCCAGTAGGAGAGAGCGAGAAATTCATCGAGAGCTTTGGAGGCAGCGTAACTCCAGCGTCCCTTGGTGGTGGGGCCGAGGACGAGGTCGGCATCTTCGTGAAAAGGGACGTTGGTGTTCTTGCCATAGACTTCGGAAGTGGAAGCAGTGAGAACGAGTTTCCGTTTTTTGCAGGCGGCTTCGAGGATGCGCTGTGTGCCGTTGACATTGGTTTCGATGGTGCGGACAGGGCTTTCGACGATGAGCTTGACGCCGACAGCAGCGGCGAGATGGACGATGATGTCGGCATCATCGACGAGTTCGGCGAGGAGCTGGAGATTTTCAATGTTGTCGAGGTGATATTCCATCTGGCCGGAAGCTTTGAGGTGGCGGATGTTATCCATGCTACCGGTAGAGAGATTGTCGAGCAGGACTACGCGGTCGCCGCGGGCGAGAAGACGCTCGGACAAATGTGAACCGATAAAACCGGCGCCGCCGGTGATCAAATAACGCAAAGGGCCTCCTTACAAAGCCAAGTCATCATCGTCATGCCGCGAGGAGCGTTCGCGGACAGGTTGCGGAAGTTCAGGTTCATCGCGATCGTGGGCAGGATCAGCGGCTTCCTGAGGGCCGTAACCATAAGAATAGGGATAGTACCGATAAGAATAGTAGTAGTCCGGAGCGCTGGAATCCACCGCATTCAGGACGACGCCGAGGATGTGGCACTTCACGCTGACAAGCAGGTCGCGCGTGCGGGTGAAGGCTTCCTTGGGAGTTTCGCCGCTGCGAACGACCAGGAGAACACCATCTGTTTGGACAGATAGGATGACTGCATCGGTGGCGGCCATGATGGGTGGTGAATCGATGACGACGAATTTGAATTTGGTGCGCAATTCGGCGATGGCCTCGGACAATTTGTTCGAGGAGAGCAAGTCGGCCGGATTGGGGGGCAAAGGGCCAGTGGGAATCGCGGCAAGATTGGGAATGTCAGGGTGCGGGACGGTAACCAGATCGAGGCTCGAAACACCCGCCAGATAAGAGCTGAAACCAGCGTATTTGCTGCTGCCGAGGTTGAGCAAACGGCCAACGCCTGGTTTGCGCAAGTCGGCATCGACGAGGACCGTTTTGTCGCCGAGCTGGGCGAGAGTGACCGCCAAGTTAGCGGCGGCGGTAGTTTTACCTTCGCGAGGCAGCGCGCTGGTGACGAGGATGACCTGGGGCGGCCGGCCGGGCTGAGAGAGAAGAAGAGAGGTACGGAGGGCGCGAAAGGCCTCGGACATCTGAGACTTGGGCAAATGCTGGGCAACGAGTTCGATGCGTTTGTCGTGACCGTTCGTTGAAATGCCATGCAAGAGCCGCTTGCGCGAGCTGCCGTTGCCGTTGGAAGCCCCAAACTGGGGCACGACGGCGAGGGAAGGGAGCCTAGCGAGAGTCTCGATGTCGTCTGGAGTTTTGACGGTGTTGTCGAGGTACTCGCGCATGAGGGCGAGGCCGATCCCTCCGACGAGACCAACAAGAAAGGCGAGGGCGATGTTGCGCGCTTTGGCCGGGCGTGAAGGATAGGTGGGGATCATGGCCGGATCGACGACGCGGATGTTGGAAGACTGGAGCGCGGCGGAAATCCCGACTTCCTTGAGCTTGGTCATCAAGCCGTCATAGAGAGTTTTATTCGCTTCGGCTTCACGCTTGAGGATGTTGTACTCGACCATGCGCTCGGCCATCTCGTTAGCCGCCACTTTTTGCTGATCGAGGGCTTCCGTGAGCAGGGTTTCGCGCTGGCGGGCTTCGCGATAATCATTTTCGATGCGATTGAGAGTATTGATTTGTTCTTTTTTAATGAGCTGATCCAGATCCTTCAATTGCGCTTGGAGGCGCTGCACCTTGGGAAAG
>Ga0209415_10005380_pt1 | contig 23048 bp, 19 predicted proteins | sample PeaSoiSIISIP2007_FD_187696 | JGI IMG/M metagenome (GOLD analysis project Ga0209415, IMG submission 187696) | Peat soil microbial communities from Weissenstadt, Germany - SII-SIP-2007 (SPAdes) (version 2) | ecosystem: Environmental > Terrestrial > Soil > Wetlands > Peat | place: Germany... | reverse complement strand
CCTCCGTCACGATCTTGCTTCTTCATACTTCACCCGCTCGCGTTTCTCGGCCTCTCGTGCGCTGATGATGCGAACCGTGTTGCCGTCCTCCGTGTGTACCACAATGAGCAGCTTACCACGATTCGATTGGCCGATGATGATCCACCGCTCCTCATCCTCGGAATGGTCAGGATCGGGAATCGTCAGCGATAGCCCGTCGGCGAATACCGTCGACGCTTCATCGAACGACAGGCCGTGCTTGGCAAGGTTGCGTCTCGCCTTTCGACGATCCCACTCGAACCTCAAGCCCATGACTGCAGATACCGCTCACTTGACGGATTGGATGCAAGTCGAACGCCTCGCCGATGAGCCGCGCCGTCCTTTTGGCGTCGGTCTCGATCGGCTGGTTAGCCATCATCGATGTCAAACGCACGATTCGCCATCGCCTGGACCAGCGAGTCTTCGGACTGAAACAACGTGAAATGATCAATGTTGTAGTCGGTCAATGCACGCAGCGCTCGGAGCCGATCGTGTGCCGGCATAATGATTTTGATCAGCACATCCTGTGTTGGGTCATTTCGGGCGATAGCCTCAGCGTGGGGACAGAAGTAGTCGCGCCCTGCCTGCTGGTTGCGCTTTGTGCAGGTCGTGTACCAAGCCTTTTGGGCAAAGTGGCGTTTGTCGGTGGTGACATTATGGCCATGTTGGGTGATAACCGCGTCTCCCACTGTGGCACCCTTCGAGCCGTCGGTGTTGTCGACAAAGCAAAAGACGGCTCGGTCGTTCTCAGGCGGCTCAACGTACGCGAAATAGGCGGCGATGTAGGGCGACTCGCTCCAATCGAGAAGGGGTGAAGGAAAGCCATGGTGGCGGAGATAAGTCAGGTAGTCGTATGCTGGCAGATGAATGTACGAACGTCCCGGGTGCGCTTCGATCTCTCTCTCAAGCTCGGAGAACGTCGGAATATTCCACCGGACGCCGGTGTATGACTCAATCTTGCATCGTCCACGTGTCGCGTACTCGAGGTACTCAAGGATGTGGAAAGGGCGGTGTGCTCTTCTTTCGAGGGTAGTCAAAAGAGGCCAGCTGGCGTTCGCTTGGCCGCGAAACAACAGGGTGTTCCGCTGCTCGTACGCCTCACCCATCATTGAGAACACGGGATCCATGTATGCGCCGTATTGCTTGCGGATCGATGCAATCGCGCCAGGGAAGTCTTCCCATGTGTCCAGTCGGATGGTCTTCATGATGGCTACAATTCGGCCGGTCGGCCTAATTCTCTTCACCCCGACCGCGGCGGTCAGCCTAGCACCCCGAGCGTTCCGGAGGCAAATGAATCGAACTTGCTGCATTGTAACCGCTTCTCACGCTGAACAGCGTCAGGGCAAGTCGTGATAGGCCGGTCCGCATAGCACACCGTGCCCTCAGCCTTCATCGTAGCTCGCTTTCCGTTCCCGCAGCTCTGCCCGCGCGTCTTTGAACGGCCCTATCGCCGCTTCAGAAGCGCGCGGAGAATCGGCAGGACAATGCGGTCGCCTCGTCTGCCAGTAGCGCCTTTGATCGCAATCAATGCTGGGAGGTCGACCACACGCACGCTCCGTCTGCGATCCCCGACCAGTTCGGACTTGGGCAGCAGCTCCTCGTAGCCTCGGCCGTCATGCCGGCGACCCAGGACATCCAGCGGCCCTGCTTCCGTGATGAGCCGGAGCTGGCTGCCGCCCAAGAGATGCGATTCGTCGGGTTTTTTGAGGTGGCGTGCCCCAGGTTCTCTGACCACGGCGTGTAGTCGCTCCAAGGCCCGTTTCAATCGCCGAACGTTCGCGCGCGTGAGCCGATGAACAATGTCGAGATCCTGGGTGGTCACCGGCGCGCCGTGCAAAATCGCGGCGGCCCCGCCAACGACGATGTACTCGACCTGCTCAGCGTTCAAGGCATCGAGCAGGGCAAGGGGGTCAGTCGTCCTCGGACTTCGCACGCCGGAAGGTGGCAAGCCGCGCCCAGTTGGCGCTGGCCTGCAACCGCTCCCATGGTGACAGCGTGAGAAACCACTCGATGAGCGTCACATCGATCTCCTCGGCTAAGGTCCGCCCATGCCGTAACCTCCGACTGGGCGGCGTTCGCTTTCGCGGGCGCCTACTCGCCATCGGTCTCTCAACGAGTCGCGATGCTATCGTAGCACCGGATCAACAACAACCGGTATCCACGCTGCGAAAATCACTGCACTGTCTCCCGCTTCGCCCCTTCCGACGGTCTCGTTGTCGCCCGCTGCGAATCGCGCTACAAGCGCGTCGGTCGCATGGAGACGTTCCACAAGATCCTTATCGTTCCTGCCCAGCGCCGGCTGTGGAACACGGTGCGGAGAATGGAAAACCGGAAACCTGAAACGAAAAACAGGAAACGGGCAAATGATCAGACTTCGATTTGCCGGTTTTCCATTTCCGGTTTGCGGTTTCCTGTTTGCCATTCTCTTCTAGAGGGCCGGCGGACTCAATGAAGACCTTCCACAAGATCCTCATCGCCAACCGCGGCGAGATCGCGCTGCGCATCATGCGCACCTGCAAGACGATGGGCATCGGCACGGTGGCGATCTACGCCGATCCCGACCGTCACGCGCCGTTCGTGCGCGCCGCCGATGAGGCGGTGTACATCGGCCCACCCGTGACCGGCGGCTCGTTCCTGGCGATCGAGAAGATCGTCGACGCGGCGCGCCGTGTCGGCGCCGACGCGGTGCATCCGGGCTACGGGTTCCTCGCCGAAAATGCCGACTTCGCCCAAGCCTGCGCCGACGCCGGCATCACCTTCATCGGTCCCGCCCCCGACGCGATCCGCCGCATGGGCAGCAAGATCGCCGCCAAGCAGGTCGCCGCCGCCGCCGGCGTGCCGACGATTCCCGGCTTCAGCGCCGCCGACCTCTCTGAACGCGACCTCGCCGCCCGCGCCGGCGAGATCGGCTATCCGGTGCTCATCAAGGCATCGGCCGGCGGCGGCGGCAAAGGCATGCGCATCGTCCACGATGGATCCAAGCTCGCCGCCGCACTCGCAGCCGCCCGCCGTGAAGCCAAGAGCGCCTTCGGCGACGACACGTTGCTGATCGAGCGCTACTTCGAGTCGCCGCGACACATCGAGATCCAGATCCTCGGCGACACGCACGGCCACCTCATTCACTGCTTCGAGCGCGAGTGCTCGATTCAGCGCCGCTATCAGAAGATCATCGAGGAGGCGCCCTCCCCCGCTGTGGACGCCGGGTTGCGCGCACGCATGGGTGCTGCGGCGGTCGCCGCCGGGCGCGCCATCGGCTACTCCAATGCCGGTACGGTCGAGTTCGTTGTCGATCGCGACGGACAGTTCTACTTCCTCGAAGTCAACACGCGCCTGCAGGTCGAGCATCCGGTGACCGAAGCGATCACCGGTCTCGATCTCGTGCGCTGGCAGATCCTCATCGCACAAGGTGCGCCGCTGTCGCTGCGGCAGGAAGATCTGCGGATCGACGGCCACGCCATCGAATGCCGCCTCTACGCCGAGGACCCCGCCAACGATTTTCTGCCGTCGACGGGAACGATCGTGTGTTGGGACGCACCGCCTGCCGCCGGCGTGCGCTACGAGAGCGGCGTCGAGACCGGCTCCGAGGTCACCATCCACTACGACCCGATGCTCGCCAAGGTCATCGCCCATGCCCCGACGCGCACCGAGGCGGCGCAACGCTTGGCACGCGCGCTGGATGCGCTGCGTGTGCACGGCGTGTACACCAACGTTGCGTTGCTGCGCGACATCCTGCGGCATCCCGAGTTCCTCGCCGGCAACCTGAGCACGCACTTCATCGCCGACCATCTGCGGCTCGATGCACAACGTCCGGGCCAGCAAGCAGCCGATCGCCTGCATGCCATCGCGGCGGCGCTCTGGCTGCAGGCGCGACGGCGCCAGCACGCACCAGTGTTGCGTGGCATTCCGTCGGGTTGGCGGAACAACCCCAGCCAGATGCAGCAGATCCGCTTCACCAGCGGCGAGGCGACGGTCGACGTGCAGTATCGCGTGCGCTCGGCCGATCACGTCGACGTCGTGATCGACGGCGTGTCACACCGCGCGGCGATCCTGTCGTGGGACGATACACAGTTGGCGCTCGTCCTCGACGACGTGCGCCGCGCCTGCACACTCGTCACGCATCAGGACCTACACTACGTGCACAGCTGTCTCGGCACGTCGACACTGCGCGAGGTGCCGCGCTTCCCGCCGCTGGCGCGTGCCGAAATCCACGGCGGCTGTCACGCGCCCATGCCGGGAAAGATCCTGGCGATCCGCGTCGACGCGGGTCAAACTGTGCAGAAAGGCCAGGTGCTGGTGATCGTCGAAGCGATGAAGATGGAGCACGAGGTGACCGCCCCGCACGACGGCGTGGTACGGCAGCTGTCGGTCGAGGTCGGCCAGCAGGTTGATGCGGGCGACGTGCTCGTCGTGCTGGATGAGGCTGTGCTGAACCGGATTGAAGAGAATGGAAAACAGGAAACCTGAAACGGGAAACCTGAAATGAAAAATGGCACGCTCGCATGAAAGGTGACGACATTGCTGCGCCCCTATTTTGGTTCCCTCTCCTTGCAGAGAGTGTCGGTAAACGCGAAGGGGCGCCCCTCGATACGTCGCCAAAACCGGGCGGCTACTCAGGACGAACGGTTTTGATTTTGATTTGCCAAGCTTTCCCCCGTTCGTCCCGAGTAGGCCCCATCATTTCCGGGGCCGTATCGAGGGACAGTTTGCGAAAATCGACAGTACTGTGCAGGAGAGGGTCAAGGCGAGGTGGTACAATGACCCGTCTCCTCACCTTTATTCTCCGAACCTGTGGCACATGATACGCAGAGGTGCGGCGCAAATGAGCTGCCGCTACGGAGCCGCGCGGCGCGCCTTCAAACACTTGACCTCGCACACTTCGCGCTGCGGGCTGCAGAAGCGCGCGCACGACGGCTCGGAGCCGCTGATGTGCCCCGCCGGGTCGACGGCCTTGAGGCAGCTGGCCTGACAGCCCTCCGCCATTTCCCGGCAACCGCGCTCACAATCCGCACCCGCGGGTGGCGCCGCTGCGCAACCCGCCGCGGCAAGACACCAGAGCAGCAGCGCCCCCCGGGCCATTCGGTTTCGGCATTTTCTTCGTAACCCCTGCATTGCTTCGCTCCCGACTCTGCGCACCGATCCATAGCGTATCGTCGCCGGCGGGACGATGGCTTCCGGCATGCCCCTGCTTGACAGAGTCAAACAAATGTTTCAAACATTTGTTCGTGATGGGCGCCAATGCCGAGACCAAGGAGCGATTGCTCGCGGCGGGCAGCGTGCTGTTTGCCGAGCGGGGGTTCCACGGCACCACCGTCCGCGACATCGCCGCGCAGGCCGCCGTCAACCTGGCCGCGGGCAACTATCACTACGGCTCGAAGAAGGCGCTGTACTTGGAGGTGCTGCGCGCCCAATTCGCGGAGGTGCGCGCGTTGCTGGCGCGGCGCGGCGCCACGCGGCCGCGGCGCGAGCTGCGCCGCCTAAAGCGCTCGCAACTGGAGGCGTTGCTGCGCGCGCGCGTGCACGCCATGCTCGATCTGGTCATCGGCACGCCGGAGGCGCGCCACGCGCAGCTCCTGCAACGCGAGATGACCGATCCCACCGAGGCCCTGCCGGCCATCGTCCGAGAGTTCATCCTCCCGATGGTGGGCGAGATGGAGCAGATCGTTGCGCAGTTGGCTCCCGGGGTGCACGGGGCGCACCTGCGCCGCTGCGTCTTCAGCATCATCGGGCAGGTGCTGTTCTACCGCTTCGCGCGCCCGGCAGTGCTGCGCGTCATGGACGCCGAAGAGTATCCGCCGGCGCTGTCCGCGGAGCTGGCAGATCACATCACCGCATTCTCTCTGGCCGGCCTGCGCCGCGTCGCCGCGACGCGGCGGGCAAACGGCAAGCAGCAACGGAGGTAGCCGGGGCGATGCAACGCAAGCTCGTGGTTCCGCTCGTGGCTGTCGTCGCGCTTGCTCTCGGTGGCCTGCTCTACTTGCGGCGCGATCACGACCCGCCGCACTACACCGGATTCGTCGAAGGCGAGGAGCGGGTGATGCGCAGTGAGGTGATGGGCCGCGTGCTCGAGGTCAGGTTCGCGGAAGGCGCCACGGTATCGCCGAATGCCGTGATCGCCACCTTGGACGACGGCGACATCCAAGCGCGCATCAAGTCCAAGCAGGAGGAGATCGCCGTCCTCGACGCGGACCTGCAAACGCAGGAGCAGCGCGTACAGCTGGTGGAGAGCACCTGGCAGCGCGACCTGAACGCACGGCGGGCCGAAATGCAGGAGGCCGACGCCGCCGCCAACCTCGCCGAGCGCACCCTGGCGCGCGAGCAGGAGCTCACGCGGCGCGGCGTCAGCTCGCAGCAAACGCTCGACGATCACCGCGCCCGTCGCGACGAGACCCGCAGCGCATTGGCACGCGCCCGCGAGATGCTGGCCCGCACCGAGGCGGAAGAGCGCACCATCACGCTGGCGCGGCACGAGCTGGCATCCTTGCGCGAAAAGCGCGAGCTGGCGCTCGCACAGCTGGATGAGCTGCAGGTCACGCATTCCAAGTACGTCATCCACGCGCCCGCGACCGCGACCACGGTGCTGACGCAGTTCATTTGGCCCGGCGAGCTGGCCCAGCCGGGCACGGCCGTCGTCTCGGTCTTGGACCCGCAAGACAAATACGTCCAGATCTACGTGCCGGTCGCGGACGTCGAACGGCTGCGCGTCGGTCAGCGCGTGCAGATCGAGCTCGACAGCGAGCCCGGCCATCGCGTCCCCGGCGAGGTCAGCTTCGTTGCGGACAAAGCCAACTTCACTCCCGAGAAGATCGAGACGCGCAGCGACCGCATGGGCCAGGTCTATCGCGCCAAAGTCCGCATCCTCGACGGCGTCGAGCGCTTTCAGCCGGGCACCGAGGGAAACGTGTACCTCACCGGCTGATCACCGGGTGTCCGCATGGGCAACGAGCCGCTCATCCATCTCCGCCGCTTGGAGAAGCGTTACGGCCGCCGCCGCGCGCTGGCCGGCGTCGACCTCACGCTCGAGCGGCGCGAGATCGTCGGTGTCGTCGGACCCGACGGCGCCGGCAAGACGACGCTGATCCGCGCCCTCGCCGGGCTGTTGGAGATCGAAGCCGAGGTGGCGACGGTCCTCGGTCACGATCTGCGGCGCGACGTGACGGAGCTGAAGGCGCACATCGGCTACGTACCGCAGGCGTTCGGCCTGCACCGCAACCTCTCGGTCATCGAAAATCTGCGTTTCACCGCGCGCCTGCAGCGCCTGCCGGCGGCGGAGTTCGTGGCGCGCGCCCGCGCGCTCCTCGAACGTACCGGCCTGGCGCCGTTTGCGGAACGGCCGTCGGGAGCGCTGTCCGGCGGCATGAAGCAGAAGCTCGCCGTCGCCAACGCGTTGCTGCCGCGGCCGGCGCTGCTGCTGCTGGATGAGCCCACCGCCGGCGTCGACGTCATGGCGCGCGCCGAGATCTGGGCGATGCTGCAGCAGGAGCGCAGCACGGCGCTCATCGTCATGAGCACGAGCTACCTCGACGAGGCGGCGGCCTGCGATCGGCTCGTCTACCTCGACGGCGGCCGGGTCGTGGCGAGCGGGACGCCGGCGGAGCTGCGTGCGGCCGTGCCGCTCGATCTGTTCCGTGCGTGGGGCGACGATCCGCGGGCGTTGGCGCAGGCGGCGCGGCGGCTGCCGTACGTCGACGGCGCCCGCGCCACCGGCCGCTTCGCGCGCGTCGAAGTGCGCCGTGCACGGGCACCCGGCGCCCCGCAGGTCCTGCGCGATCTGGCGGCGTTGCCCGGCACGCGCCTCGTCGAGCAGGCGGCCATCGACATGGAGTCGACGCTGCTGACCTTGGCGCGCGGAAGCATGGCATGAGCGCGGAACGCTCCGCACCGATCATCGAGGCCCATGGCCTCACGAAACGCTTCGGCGATTTCACCGCGGTCGACAACCTCGGTATCGAAGTCACGCCGGGAACGATCTTCGCGTTTCTCGGCGCCAACGGCTCCGGAAAAAGCACCACCATCCGCATGCTGATCGGTCTGCTGCAACCCACCGCCGGCACCGTCGTGGTCGACGGCATCGACGTTATCCGCCGTCCGCGCAAAGTGCGCGACCACATCGGCTACATGGGGCAGAAGGTCAGTCTCTACCAGGGGCTGTCGCTGCGCGAGAACGTCGAGTTCTACGCCGGGCTCTACAACCTGTCCGGCGCCGACCTGCAGCGGCGCTGGGGCGCCCTGCGCGAGCGCTTTGCGCTCGGCGAGGCCGAAAGGGACAAATCGGAAGATCTGCCCGCCGGCATCCGTCAACGCGCCGGCTTGGCGTTGAGCACGCTGCATGCGCCACGCGTGCTGTTTCTCGACGAGCCGACGGCCGGCGTCGACGTGCACAACCGCGGGCTGTTTTGGGAGCTCATCCAGGACGAAGCTGCAACCGGTGTGACGGTGTTCGTCACCACACACTTTCTCGAAGAGGTCGACTACTGCGACTGGGTGTGTTTCATCGACGCCGGGCGCTTAATCGCCAATGCCGATCCGGAGACCCTGCGCGGCCGCTACTCGAACGGCTACCGCGTCGAGCTCGCGCTGCCGGCCGCAGACCGGACGCGCGCCGCCGCGGCCTTCGGTGACACGGCCGGCACGCCCGAGCCGACCGCCGACGGACTGCGGTGGACGGTGCCGGCGCTCGACGGCGACGTGCTCGCGGCGCTCGACCGCGTGCGCAGCGCCTGTGCGCAGGCGCAGATCCGCATCGAGCAGCCCCAGATGCCGGATATCTTTCGGCGCGTCCTCGCCGAAGCGGAGCGCGCCGTATGAGCTGGCGCCGGCTGCGTACGTTGATGCGCCGCGAGGTCCTGGCCACGTTCCGCGATCCGTTTACGGTGACCATCCTGGTCGCCGTGCCGCTGGCGGCGTTGCTGGTGTTCGGCTTCGTGCTTTCGACCGAGGTCAAACACCTGGCGCTGGGCGTGCTGGACGCCGCCGACACGAAGGCCAGCCGGCGCCTGGTGGCCGACCTCGCGGCGAAGGGCACGTTCGATCCACGGCCGTACGCCAGCCGCGAGCAATTGGAGCACGCACTGGTGTCAGGCGACGTCGGGGTGGCGATCGTCATCCCGCCGGACTTCGATCGCCGGCTGTACGATCCGCGCGCTGCGGATCGGCCGCCGCAGGTGCAGGTGCTTTACGACGGCGGCGAGGCTGTGCTTGCCGGCAACGCCGAAGGGTTCCTGCGCGGCCTCGTCGCCACCAGCGTCGAGGCGCTGACGTCGCCGCACCCCGTGCCGGCGGCGCCGAGCCATGGCGGCATCGCGGTGGTGACGCGTCCCGTCTTCAATCCGCGCTTGGACGGCAAACCGTTCATGGTCGCCGGTACGTTCGGGTTCGTCCTGTCGTTTCTCACCGTGCTGATCACCGCGGTGTCGATCGTGAATGAAAAGCTGACCGGCACGTTCGAGCAGCTGCAAGTGACCCCGGCGACGTCGGTCGAGATCCTTCTCGGCAAGATCCTGCCCTTCGGCGGCGTGTTTGCATTCGACGTCGTGCTCATGGTGGTGGTGGCCGGCGTCGTGCTCCACGTGTGGCCGGCGGGCAGCATGCTGTTCTTCGTCGTCGTGTCCGCGTTCTACGTGCTGGTGTCGTTGGCGCTCGGGCTGATCATTTCGGCGACCTCCGAGACCGCCGCCGAGGCCGTGCAGAAGACCGTCTTGCTGAGCATTCCGCTGGTCCAGCTCAGCGGCTTCGCGTTTCCCATCCGCAACATGCCGCTGCTGGTCCGCTGGCTGACGGAAATCTTTCCGGCGACGCACTACATCCGGGTGAGCCGCGGCATCTACTTGCGCGGCGAAGGGCCGCTCGCCCTGCTGCCGGAGCTGCTGATGCTGGTATTGTTCGGGGCCGTGCTGATGGCGTATGCGCTGCGCAGCATCGAGGCACGCCGATGAAGGGTTCGGGACACAGCTTTTGGTCCAACGTCGCCGCCGTCGCATACAAGGAAGCGACCGTGCTGCGCCACGACAAGGCGCTGCTCGCCGCGGTGTTCGTCCAGCCGGTTATGCTGCTCCTCTTGATGGGCTTGGCGCTGTCGAACAAACCCGCCAACGTGCCGTGGGCGGTGCTCGACGAGACCCGCGACGCCACGTCGCGGCGCTTCGTGGCCGACGTCCAAGCGATGGGATACTTCCTGCCGCCGCATGCCGTGGCCAGTTACGACGCCGGGCAGGCGTTGCTCAAGAGCGGCGGCGCGCTCGCCTTTCTGGTCATCCCGCAGAGCTTCCGCCGCGACGTCGAGCGCGGGCGACCGCAGGTGCAGCTGCTGCTCGACGGCAGCGACCCGCTGTCAGCGGCGCGCATCGGCGCATACATCAGCCAGGCCGGCGGCGCCTTCGATGCGACACCATCACCGCCCGACCACGAACCGGATGACGACGTGCGCGCCGCGGGCTTGATCGACGTGCGCCAACGGTTCTGGTTCAACCCGACACTGCGCGACCGCGAATTCTTTCTGTCGGCGTTAGCCGGCATGCTGCTGACGAACCTTTGCATGTCGGCGATGAGTCTCGGCCTGGTGGCGGAGCGCGAGCTCGGGACCTTCGAACAGATGCTGGCCTTGCCGACAACGCCGACCGAGATCGTGCTCGGCAAGCTCGTGCCGTATGTCGCAGTGAGCTACATGGTCCTGTTGTTTGCCGTCCTCGGCACGGGATTTGGCTTCGGCATTTGGCCGCAGGGCAGTTGGCTGGCCCTGTTGGTGGTGACGCTGCCATTCGTGCTGGGTTCGCTGGCCATCGGCGTATTCGTGTCGGCGCTGGCGCACACCTCGGCGCAAGCGGTGTTCATCACGGTATTTTTCATCTTGCCGTCCTTCGTGCTGTCGGGCGTGCTGTTTCCTTATCAGTTCATGCCGCCAGGCATACGCCAAATCGGCGCGATCTTTCCGCTGCGCTGGTACCAAATCGCATTGCGGCGCATCGTCGAACGTGGCGCCGGCCTCACCGAGGTGGCCATCCCGCTGCTGGCGTTGGTGATCATCGTCAGCGTCCTCTTGGCGGCGATCCGCTGGCGGCTGAAACCGCGCTTGGGATGACAGCAGCGGCACGCTTCGCCTCGCAGCCGGAAATCGGGTATGAACGGACCCGTGGGCGAGGCAGCGGAAGACCCGGCGGCTGCGGCCGCATCACCGGTCGACGCGGCAAAGGGACTGGCGCCGCAGATCCGTGAGTGTGCGGACCAGACCGAGCAGGACCGTCACCTGCCTGCGTCACTGGTCACCGCCCTGGCACGAGCGGGGTTGTTTCGGCTCTGCGTGCCGCGCGCCTTCGGCGGCGTCGAGGCCGACCCGGATACCATCGTGCAAGCGATCGAGGCCGTCGCTGAAGCGGATGGCTCGGCGGGCTGGTGTGTCATGATCGCCGCCACCAGCGGCCTGCTCAGCGCCTACCTTCCGGCCGATGTTGCGCGCCGGATCTACGGAACGGATGCCGTCACCGGCGGCGTATTCGCGCCGCAGGGCAACGCCGTCGCCGTCGATGGCGGCTATCGCGTCAACGGCCGCTGGGCGTTTGCCAGTGGCTGCGAGCATTGCAGCTGGCTGATGGGCGGCTGCGTGGTGGTGAACGACGGCGCGCCGCGTCTCCTACGCAACGGCCTGCCCGATTCGCACCTGATGCTGTTTCCGGCCGCGGCGGCGCAGGTGATCGACACGTGGACCGTCTCGGGACTGCGCGGCACCGGTAGCCACGACATCGCCGTCACCGACCTGTTCGTTCCGGAGACGCATGCCGTGTCGCTGATTACCGATCGGCCGCGACAACCGGGCGCACTGTACGCCTTTCCAGTTTTCGGCTTGCTGGCCCTGGGCATCGCGGGCGTGGCGCTGGGCATCGCGCGCAGTGCCATTAACGAGCTGACGGATCTGGCGGCGGCGAAGACTCCGGCCGGCAGCCGCAAGCGCCTCGCAGAGCGCGCGGTAGTTCAGATGCAGGTCGCGGAAGCGGAAGCCGCACTGCGTTCGGCGCGCGCGTTCCTGCTCGAGACCATCGGCGACGCCTGGGAGACGGCGCGGTCGCACGGTGCGATTTCGTTGCAGCAGCGCGCGCTGCTGCGCTTGGCGGCGACGCATGCGACAACCAGCGCAGCCAAGGTCGTCGATCTCATGTACAACGCCGGAGGCGGCACGTCAGTGTACGCGACGAGCCCACTGCAACGCCGGTTCCGCGACATCCACGTGGTCACCCAGCACATGATGGTGGCGCAGCCGACGTACGAGCTCGCCGGCCGGGTGCTGCTGGGCATCGACACCGATACGACGATGCTGTGAAGCAGTTGCACGCTCCAACCACAGCTCACAGGCCGCGGAGGACATGCACATGGATCTGTTTGAGGCCATCGAGACCACGCGGGCGGTGCGGCGCTTTACCGAGGCGCCGATCAGCGACGACGAGATTCTCACCTGCATTCGTGCCGCGACGCAGGCGCCGAGCGGCGGGAACATCCAACCGTGGCAGTTCGTGGTCGTGAAGGACCCACAAACGAAGCGCGCGGTCGGCGACGCCTACCGGCGCGCCTACGACCGTTACGAGCCGGCGCTGCTGCGCTCGATGCCGCCGTTTCGTTCGGAGGACGACCGAGCTCGATTCGGGCGCATGCGGCGCGCCTCACGGCACCTCGCCGATCACATGGGCGAGGCCCCGGCGCTGGTGCTCGTCTTGATGCCCAACATCTCGATGACGTTGCAGGACGAGCAGGGTCCGCTGGACGTCGGGACGCCGTTCGCTTCGGTCTACCCGGCCGTGCAGAACTTCATGCTGGCGGCGCGCGGCCTCGGCATCGGCACGACGCTCACCACGGCGTACCGCATCTATCAGGACGACGTGCGCACCATCTGCAAGATTCCGGAACGCTATGAAATCGTAGCGCTGATCCCGATGGGGCGCCCGCAGCGGGGGTTTACCGTCGGTCGGCGCCGGCCGGCAGAGCAACTCACCCACTGGGACCGTTTCGGCAACAAGCGCAGCTGAAGCCGGCGGCTCGCCCGCCGTGTCGGAGCGGCCCAGGGGGCCGCCCCGACACGGCATACGGTCGTCTATTTGGATTCCGGCGTCGGCTTGGCCACGTGCCGGCGCTGCTTCTTCGGCGTTGCCGTTCCCGCCGGCGTCCGCGACGTTGCTGCAGTGGGAGTTCCCCGCGGCGCCCGCACCTTCAACGTCGGCGTGGTCACTGCGGCGGGCGTCCGGGGCGCCGTCGGGAATGCGGTCGGAGCCGGCCGGGCGACGATCGGGCTCGTCGGCACCGGTGCCGCCTCGCCTGGTGTAACTTCCGCGGCCACCGGAGGCGGCTCCGCCGCCGGCGGAGCAATACCCTGAACGACGTTGGGTGCGGCGCGAACGCCGGCCGGGACAGGACCTCCGCCTCCCGCAGGTGCGCCCGCACCTCCACCGCCAGGTGCCCCACCACCTGGAGCGGAGACCACCGGTGCAGCGGCCGGTGCCTGCGGCGGGGGAACTCCGCCGAGCGGAGCCGGTTGCGAGCCGCCTCCCCCGGAAGAGTCCGCGCACGGCGCACCATCAATGAACGCTTGGACCGACCCGCCCGACACACGCTGACCCTGCGGAGACGAGAGGATGACGTTACCAATGCCCAAGCCACAGCACGGCGGAGATTGCAGGGCGGAAAACTGGCAGCAGAAGAGCTCGCCATCAGGAATCGGGCTCGGATCCGACGTGGAGAGGAACAGCGCACGCATTGATGCGCCGCCGCCAAGAACGTTGGAGTGAATGTCCTTTCCGGTGGCGCCGTTTGGCGTACACGCGACGCGACTCCCGGGTTGGCCGGCGCTCATACAACCGGGCGTCCACGCCAACTCCAACTGCAAGCCGCCGACTTGGCCGTTGCTACCGCTCATTGCAACGCAGACGTTTGCCGCTTCTGCGGCCTGCCTTCCTGTACACGCGGCAAGGACTACCGCCATCGCAACAGCGCTCAGCGCGATCCTCGAACAGCATCGACTATTCCGTATCATCCAGATCCTCCTCAAGGGATGTTCATCAGGGACGCAACCATACCATGCCGAATTCGAAATCTCGATGCCTCGGCGCGGTGCACACCTGCTGGCGCAATGAACGTTCGCCTGGCATGGTAGCGCCCGAAGGAGGCAACGGTATGCATTTCGGACTGATGATGTTTTCAACCGACTACGCGATCCGGGTCGACGAGCTGGCCCGCGAGGCCGAGGCGCGCGGTTTCGAGTCGCTGTGGCTTCCGGAACATACGCACATCCCCACCAGTCGCCGCAGCCCTTGGCCGGGCGGCGCGGAGTTGCCGAAGGAGTACTGGCATACGCACGACCCGTTCGTGGCGTTGGCGACCGCCGCCGCGGTGACCAAGAATCTGAAGGTGGCCACCGGCATCTGTCTGCTCATCGAACGGGATCCGATCACCACCGCGAAGGAAGTCGCCAGCCTCGATTTCCTCTCCAACGGCCGTTTCCTCTTCGGTATCGGCGGCGGCTGGAACGCCGAGGAGATGGAGCATCACGGCACGGCGTTCAAGACGCGCTGGAAGCTGCTGCGCGAGCGTGTCGAAGCCATGAAGAAAATCTGGACCGAAGAGACGCCCGAGTATCACGGCACGTTCGTCAACTTCGACAAGCTGTGGGCGTGGCCGAAGCCGGTGCAGAAGCCGCATCCGCCGATCTATCTGGGCGGCCACTCGCCGCAGGTGTTGCAGCGGGTGGTGGACTACTGCGACGGCTGGCTGCCGATCGGCGGCCGCGCCGGCGATCTCGTCGAGAACATCAAGGAGTTGCGGCGGCGCGCCGAAAAAGCGGGACGCGATCCGCAGACGGTGGCCGTGACCATCTTCGGTACGCCGGCGGACGAGGCAGCGATCGCGCAGTACCGCGCCGTGGGCGTCGAACGCGCCACCTTCGGCCTGCCGCCGGCGGGACGCGACAAGGTGCTGCCGCTCATGGATCGCTACGCCGAGTTCGCGCGCAAGCTGAGCTGAGTTGAGCCCCACAAACCGGCGACGGACGCAGCCGGGCGCCTGCGTGTGGGCCGCCTGAAATCCGAAGAGCATGCTTCGACGCGTTTCCAGCGATGGCAATGTGACGGCATGGGGTGTGTCGCGGTTGCAACCGTATCACGTGTTGGGATAAGTCGTCCCTGCACATGGGGCCCGGCGCCGCGACACCGTTTGCAAGACACACCGCATCGCTGGGAAGCGCCGTACTCGACGAGCTGGGCAAGCTGCGTTTCGCGCGTTTCCGGTTCCGTCTGCGTGCGCAGACCGCGCTGTATCTGCCGCCGTACAAGGGCTCGACGTTGCGCGGCGGCTTCGGCCTAGCATTCAAGGACGCCGTTTGCGTCGTGTCGCATCGTGATTGCGACCGCTGCTTGCTGCGCAGCAAGTGTGCCTACCCGTACATCTTCGAGACGCCGGTGCCGGAAGACAGCCGGCGTATGGCCAGCGTGGAGCACGCCCCGCATCCCTTCGTCATCCAGCCGCCCCTGGATGACCATACGCAATACGCCATAGGCGACCAGCTGGAGTTCGGTCTCGTCCTCATCGGCCGGGCCATCGACTACCTGCCCTACTTCATCTTCGCCTTCGAGCATCTGGGCAGCGGGCGAGGCATTGGGAGAGCGATCGAGCCACATGCTGAAGGCGGAAAGTTGAGAGCCAGAAGTGAACGAGGGAAGTTCGCGGTCGAAGGCGTATTCGCGCTGAACGGCCAAGGTGAAGGCACGCCCGTCTACGACGGCAGAGCGAGAGCGCTATCAGGCACCATTCATGCGGAGACCATCGTGAGTAGGTTCCCTCGCCCTCTGGGAGAGGGTCAGGGTGAGGGCACACCACGGCTATCGCTGCACTTCCTCACCCCGACGCGTCTGATCTTTGATCGCTCTCTCGCGACGATCCCGGAGTTCCACATCGTCATCCGTAATCTGCTGCGGCGGTTGTCGAACCTGACTTACTTCCATTGCGACGCCGAGTTGGACCTCGACTTCCGCGGCCTGGTGGACGCCGCGGAGCAAGTGAGGCTCGTCGATAACCGCACCCGCTGGCACGACTGGGAGCGTTACTCGGCGCGGCAGGATGCGAAGCTGAAGATGGGTGGGATCGTGGGCGCAGCGACGTACGCGGGCGACCTCGAACAGTTCGTGTGGTTGCTGGCACTCGGTGAAGTATTGCATGTGGGTAAGGGGACGGGGCTCGGGTTGGGGCAATTCCGCACGAGCACCTCCTGCTCCCTCGCCCGCAATACCGCGGGAGAGGGTGGGGGTGAGGGTCCCGCATGAGGTGTCGGAGCGTGGCCGAGGAGCGTAAAGCGATGAATGCCAAGAAGCGTGTGATCCCCGTGAACCAAGCCGGGACCGAGGAGACCTGTTACTTCTGCAGACGAGGTGTCCTGGAGCGACGGCGTGTCACTGTAGACTTCCGCTGGGGTGACGAGCTGACGGTTATCGAGAACGTCCCGGCCACGGTCTGCAACGAGTGTGGCGAGCAGTACTACGCGGCGAAGGTGGTCCGGCAAATGGAGCGGCTCGCGAAGGTGAGGCGTCGAGAACGGGAGCTGCGAGTGCCAGTCGCAACGATGCGGTAGGCGGTCGTCGAAATGGCAAGCACGAATGACGAACACGAGCACGAATCCGAGCGCTACCCCGCTTGGCGAGATGCGGATGGCTGAGCCCACTGCACTTAGGCAGCGTATTGAAGACTGAGGAATATGCTGACACCCACACACTACTTGCGAGTCGAAGGCGTCAATCTCAGCGCCTTCGTCTTCGACACCCGCGATCTGTCAACGGTTCGTGGCGGCAGCCTCATGCTGTTGGATGCCGTCGAACACGCCGCTGAAGCCTTAGGCACCACACTTGGCGAGGACAAGGTCCGAGTCCTGAGCCAAGGAGCTTCCTCGGGTTTGTTCGCGATCCGTACCAACGACCCGCCGGCGGCCGCGAGCGCAGTCCGTGAGAGCCTGGCAAACAGGTTCCCTCACGCCACGTTCGTGGTCGACGTGGCGCAGATATCGGCCAACTTCCGCGAGGATGTGGAATCGTTGCTCGCCGCCAATCGGTGGCGGCAGATGCAGGCAACCTCTCTTGCTATCCCGCACTCCAACACCAACAACGCCTCACCTGCGTCGGTGTGCGGCCTCGACGGAGTGCGACCGGTGGCGGAGGGGAAGAAGGTGCGCGAGCATCAGGTCAGCGCCTCCGTGCGGCAGCGTCGTGAGTACGGGCGTACGGAGAAGCAAGAGTTCTACACCCGAAAGAGCCAGTCGGGCGGCCTTCCCGACTTCGCCCAGGATTTCGAAGGCATCGCGAGAGACACGCGATTGCTGAGCGGCAAGCTGGCGGTCTTCTACGCCGACGGTAACGGCTTCGGCAGAATCCAAGCGCAACATTGTACGTCGCCCGATAGACAGTGGGCTTGGGATCACTTTATCCGAAGCAAACGCGAGGCGCTTCTGAAGGCGTTTCTCGAGGAACACGTCAAGGCCGACCCCGCCGCTTGGCAGAATGCGGGAACCGCACGGTTCGAGACGCTTCTGTGGGGCGGCGACGAAGTCATGTTCGTCATGCCCGCGGCGCTCGGCTGGCGCTTCGCTACGCTCTTCTTCGAAAAGCTTGGTAGATTGAACCTGAAGGATGCCGGCGCCGGCCTGCCCGACGAGCCGCTCACTCACGCTGCCGCCCTCGCCTTCTGCCAGCACCACACCCCGATCGACCGCATCAAGCGTCTCCTCAAGGACCAGATGGTGGGGTTCGCTAAAGCGACCGACCGCAGCCGCGACTCGCTGGTCGTGGTGGCCCTGGAGTCATTCGACCACCTCGGCACCAGCTACGAGGGGGCGATGGACAACCGCTACAACCACGCGCTCGATCTCAAAGAAACGGTGCTGTTCGGACGTGGCGAAGAGAGCCTTGCGGCGACCCTCGCCGCGATCGCCGGCGGCATCGAGCAACTCCGGGGTGCCGAGTCGTTCGCCCGCAGTCAGCTGCGCACGCTGGTGTCCGAGATCCTCCAAGATCCCATCAACGCGATTGAGCGAGCAAAGTTGACCCAGAAGGACGCTCAGTGGTGGCCACCGAGGGAGTTCCGCAATGCCAAGAAAGAGGAGCGAATGGTTTTGGGTGAACAACTGCGACCCCGATTCGCAGGTGACGTCGCCCTGTGGATCCAACTCGAAGAACTATGGGACTACGCATTGCCATGAAGGCCCTCCGTGAACTCACGCTTCATTTGACGCTCCGTGGCCCGGTCCTCACCAAGTCGACCGCTCCATCAAGCTTCGGGGTCGACGCCGCCGCCGCACGCGACTTCCGCACTGGCAGACCCTGCCTGCCCGGCACCCTAGTCAAGGGCAAGGTTCGGGAAGCCCTAGGGCAACTCGGCGAGACCGCCGTCGATCTCGACCGCCTCTTCGGTAAGCAGCCCCATGATGGCGGCAGCGACGCACCGGAACGCGGTGCTCTGAAATTCGAAGATCTGGTCGCGCAGGCCGACGGCCGCAAGGCGAGTCTCCACCGAGTGGCTCTCGACTACACGCTCGGCAGCGCCAAGGGCCAGATGCTCCGGGTCATCGAGACGCCGTACCTCGCCGGTGAAAATGTCAGCTTCTCCGGCACGGCCCGCTGCTATGCGGACGACGACGAGGCCAAGAAGATAGCCACTACGCTTCGTCTCGGCTTACGCTGGCTCATCCAGGCTGGCTCGCTGCGAACGACCGGTTTCGGCCGAGTGCTCGATGGCAATGTCGTACTCGAGCCGCTGGCAACGCCAGCGCAAGCGGTGGTCATCTCAGCCGCCCCACTCGCCTTGGAGTTGGAATTGCGGCCACAGGGATCTCTTTGCATCTCGCGCCATAAGATTGGCGACAACCTCTTCGAGTCCGAAGACATCATCCCCGGCAACATGCTCGCCGGCGCGATCATGGAGACGGCCAAGGCGCTCGGCATCGAGGCGAGCTTGAGCGGTTTCGAGAAAATCCGCTTCCGCCACGCCTTCCCAACTACCGGCGGCGATCGTCCGCGGGCGATGCCGTTGTCCACCGTGAAGGCGGGCAAGATCGCATACGACATCGCTGGGTTCCGCGACCCGGTTTTGCTCGCTGACGACAGTGGTGTCTTCACCGCTCCGGCCTTCCCGCTCGACTGGAAAGAGCACGGCTACGTTCTTGGGAAGCTCGGGTGGGCGCTCCCTTCACGCGAGCTACGCGTACGCACCGCGATCGACAGCGGCAAGCGCACCGCCGACCGCGGCGATGGACAGGGGGGGCGGCTCTTCGCCTGGGAGGTGGTGCACCCAGTGACCGACGACGGAGCCGATATCGTATGGCGGGCGCGGATCGATTTGAAAGCCGCGTCCGACCGAGGGGCGATGGCGAAGGCATTGGTTCAGGTGCTCACTCAACTTGGCTTCGTCAGCAAGACCAAGGCGCGTTGCGAGGTCAAGGTGACGGAGGTCCTCCAGGCCACCAGCGCGCCGACATTGATTGACGGCCAATCTCTCGCGCTCGTGCTGCAAACGCCCGCGCTACTCGCCGACCCTCGCTTCCAGTCCGCGGCCGACGTCCCAAGGTCCGGTGCGCTATCGGCGAGACAGGTGCTGGCACTGTATCGCGCTGCATGGAGCGAGCTTTCGGATCACAGCCTAGATCTCAGCCACTACTTCGCGCAGCAGTTCCTCGCTGGCGGCAACTACCTCGCTCGGCGGTTCCAGAAGACCAAAGCCTACGACCCCTGGTTGCTGACGAAGGAAGGCAGCGTCTTCGTCTTCACGGTGAGGGAAACCGCTAAAGCGATGAAGTGCCTGGAAGATTGGCTGGCTACGGGGCTGCCGCTGCCGACATGGGCTGTGGATCGCTATGGGACCGAGTGGCACCGGAACCCGTATCGTGCCGAGAACGGTTTCGGCGAGGTAGCTGTCCACACAGCCGTTTTCGCGCCGCCGACGACCCAACCCGTCAACCTTGCGGAGTCTGTCCTGTCATGAATGCACCGCAGTTCGAGAATCGTTGGCTGATAGTCGGTACCTTCACGACCGAGTCCGAGCTACACATCGGTGACGGCGGCACGGGCGCACTCCACGACCGTGGCCGGCCTGCGGACGAGGCAAGGCAAGAATCGGACGCCTCGACCGTCTGCACCGATCATCAGCGCCGGGCCTACGTGCCGGGTTCGGCCATCAAGGGACCCCTACGGGCGTTGGTCAGCACGTCCTCCGGGAACATCGACCCAGAGTGGAAGCAACTCCTCGGCTCCGACAAGCCCGACGACACCGATTCGGTCGGTGGCAAGCTCGAGTTCTGGGACGCATTTCACGCGGGAGGCAATGGGACAAAAGCGGAGGAGCCGGATCCGAAGCAGCTTCACCTTGAGCCGGACCGCAAGCGGCCATGGTGGAATGACACGCGCAAGACCTGCGTTGCCGTCTCCGTATCGCTCGACCGACGAACGCGCACAGCGAAGGAAAACCTTCTCTATCACCTGGAGTACGTCCCTAAGGGCGAGACGTTCCGCTTCGAGGTCAGCGGCGACAACCTCAGCACAAAGGAGGTTGCACAGATCCTCCTACTCCTCGACCAGTTCAACCCTCTCGCCCCGAAACGCGCTACGCTCGGTGCCCTCGTCAGCAACGGTTGGGGCCGGGTGGTCTGTACTGTGACCGAGGTTCGTTGTCTTGATGCCGTCTCGATCGCAGCTTGGAAGGCCAATCCGACCGTCGGGTTCAACGCGCTGCCAAAGATCGGGCGGGAGCTCCAGCAGAAGGTTGAACAGGAAAGGGCTGGGTTGAAGCTTCCGGGTACCGCCGAGCAGCTCATCATCAACCTCAGCGTCTCCATGGAGTCCCCGTGGCTGATACGCGATCCGCGCCAGCGCGAACGTTCGGAGCACGCCAAAGACCTTCCCGAGGACAAGAAGCCGAGGGATGCGATTGCAATCCATGACGAGTCGGGTAAGGCCTTCGTCCCGGCCAAGAGTCTGCGCGGCGCGCTGCGCGCGCGCGCCGAAATGATACTGCGCACGCTCGGCTTACTCTGCGCCGATCACCCCGGTGACATCGAACCCATATCGACGAAGGGCAGCTCCGTTGCAGCCGCCGTGCAGAAGATTGTGGAACTCGACTTGGCCGCGCGGCTCTTCGGTCTTTCAGGCTGGCGGGCACCATTACGCGTTCCGCGACTTGTCGCCGACGGCGATCCGATGAAGCATGAACAAGAGTTCGTTGCTATCGACCGCTTTACCGGCGGTGCCGCCGGTGGCGCGAAGTTCAATGCCGAGCTCGCGGGCATGATCGGTCTGACGGGCACACTCTTCGTCGACATCGATCGCTTGAAGCGAGTCGATCCTGGACTTGCCTCCGTTGGCCTGCTCGCTCGTGTCCTGCGCGACCTCGCCGAAGGCGACATTCCGATCGGCTCCGGCTCGGCGAAGGGACAGGGGTTCTGCACGGCGGACATCTCCATCGCGGGAGCTCCCGATTGGCAAAGCCACGCGACGATTGTGCAAGGACTTGCTGCCCTCCGCGCACTTCCCCAAGCCGGCCAGGCCGAGGAGCTGAAATGAGCAAGTTTCACAACCCCTACCACTTCATCCCTCTCGGCGACGGCCCGCCGCCTGAATCCGTTTCGCTGGGTGAGTTCAAATCTGCAAAGCCGGGCGAGGGACTGAAGCCGTACCTGACCCACGACCGCTTTCTGCCGGACAAGCATTCGGGGCGCCTCGTCTGCAAGCTGACCGTCGAGACACCGTTGATCTGCGGCAACCAACAGGAGGACCAAAAGGGTTGGACCAAGCTCATCCACCCGTTTGAGTTGCCCCCCGGCCAGCCCGCGCTACCCGGTTCGGCACTGCGCGGAATGCTCTCGACGCTGGCCGAGGCCGCCAGCCACAGCGCCATGCGCGTGCTGAAGGACACCGCGCTGTCTCACCGCATGGGCGCCAGGGATGAATCTCTCTCGGCGATCGGGCTGCTTGTGAAGCACACACTTCCCAACGGGGAGCAGACCCTTAGACTGCAGCCGTTGACCGTCCCTACTCTCGATGCTCAAGACCGCCACGCGCCGGATTCCCTGAACCCAAGCTTTCGAGAGGTGTTCCAACCTGGCTTTCGCCAGCCGCTGCTCAAGGCGTTTGTCGACGGCTATCGGCGCAAGCCGGATCGGCGCGGCCCTGCGGAGATTGAGCCAAGCCCGCGCTCATTCATTGCCGTCCAACAACCTGCTTCGAAATCAGCCGACCACAACGAGTTCTGGTACGCAGAGTGCCAGGGTGCCGTGTCGCTGGTAGGCGACCGGGTGACGGCTACAGCAGAGCAGAGAGACTCGCGCAACAATCGGTTCCTCCTTGGGCAACGTCTCGCGACCGGTCCGATTTCCCAGGCTGCTTTCGACTCGCTACCTCCGGCACAGAAGGCAAAGTACATGCGGGGCTTCCTGCGAATTCTGGGCATCACGGATCGGGAGCGCGAGATGCCCACCACCAAGAAGCACGAGTATTTCATCCCGTACCCGCCGGGGTCAGAAGCCACTATTCCGACGTTTGAGGTGGCGCAAGCGATTGAGCGTTTCCACAAGCTCGCCGACCAACGAACCGACACCGACCCCACTCTTCCCTTCGAGGTGGCCGGGTCATCACGCAATGGTAAGCAAGGCTCTGGAGCTCGGAACCTGCGCCTGCGCGCCGGCGATCTGGTCTTCTTCCGACCCGATCCCGCCAACCCGAAGACCATTGCCGAGGTTTCAGTCTCCTCGATTTGGCGAGCGGGCAATGGAAGTGTTCATCGGTACTTCTCGACCGTTTCAACCGAGATCACGCCGCTCGCGCCCGGACGCACCCTGCTGACGCTTGCCGAGCAGCTCTTCGGCGTCGTTGAGATACGCGACGACAACGAGCCTGCTTTCGCCCTCGCTAGCCGCCTGCGGGTCTCGCACGGTGTCCTCGCCACCGCACCCGATGGCCAACCCTATCAGTCTGCCGACGAGTTGCTGTCGAACGAGCATCGCAAGACACTGGGGGGCGAGGTGCTCGATA
>Ga0209415_10005379_pt1 | contig 23053 bp, 18 predicted proteins | sample PeaSoiSIISIP2007_FD_187696 | JGI IMG/M metagenome (GOLD analysis project Ga0209415, IMG submission 187696) | Peat soil microbial communities from Weissenstadt, Germany - SII-SIP-2007 (SPAdes) (version 2) | ecosystem: Environmental > Terrestrial > Soil > Wetlands > Peat | place: Germany... | reverse complement strand
GCAAAAGTATCGCTCCTACAATGACTCTCACGGTCTCGCTCTACTTAGTAAGCACGCCTGTGATATAGCAACCCCCTCCTCCGCAAGCGCTGACTGGAGAGCACGAAATTGCAGTATTCGGCGGAAGTACTAGTCCAGGACTGAACGTAAGCGGTATAGTGCCCGCAAACGTGAGCGTCCCATTCGGCCCGCTCGTCGGCGGACATCCGGTTCCACCCAATTGTCCGAAGCCCGGAACGCTAAAAAGCGCATTAGCCCCGCCCGCCTGAGTAAGAACGAACTGTCCCGTCGCCGGAGTCGTATAGACTACTGCCGGCCCAGAACTGTTGTCGGCGACTCCGGCACTTACGAGGGTACCGGATAGGCCGCTAGAGTTCACCTTTTGAGCATTGGCGGAGACGGCGGCAAGCAACACCAAGAAAACCGCGAGCGATGGCGCGCAGAACCGAACATGTGCATTCTTCATGCCGCCTTACACCTCCATCGAAGGTATCTTTAATATAGATCGCCTCACAACAGTGGGGAGGGGCGGGTGTCGTCGGACTTCAGGAACAGCGACCCGACCATCTCGAGCGTCCGGCGCTGGCCAATGATGTGCTGGCACCAGGTCTCGGAATCGCGCAGCGCCCGATCGAAGGCGCTCTTCTTCGTGTAGATGGCGCTGCCGCCGACGGAATCGAAGAGCAACCGGATAATCTGGCGCGACGACTGGCAGACGTTGATGTTCGACAGCCATAAGTCCGCGCGCTCCTGCTCGGTCGGCGGTTCGTTCTTCACCAGCCGCTTCCAATGACGCTCGATCGAAGTGAAGGAGTACGAACGCGCCGCACCTAGGAGCATCTCGGCTTCGGCGATCGCGGTCTGAATTCGCGCGAGATTCTTGTACGGACGATTACTGGGAAACTCGATCTTGCCCTGGATGACTTCGAGGAACATATCGATGGTCGAGCGCGCGACGCCGAGCGGGACGCCGGAACCCTTGGGCAGAATCGCGTTGTTGCGCCGCCAGATGGGACCCTCGCGCCTGGCTGGCTCGAGGAAGCTGAAGGTATGGCGCTCGGGGACGAAGAGGTCGGTCACGCGATAGTCATTGCTGCCGGTGCCGCGCAGGCCGGTGGTGTGCCAGGTGTCCTGAATCTCGAAATTCGAGGCGGGCGCGAGCGCGATGCGCCAATTCGGCGCGCCGGCTTTATTCTTGGCGGGGACGCCGTTCTCGTGCACGATGCATCCGGCGGAGACGACGTCGGCGTGCGTGACGCCCGACCCGAACATCCACTGGCCCGAGACGCGATAGCCACCGTCCACGCGTTCGGCGCGGCCGGCCGGCCAGACCCATCCGGCGGTCGCGAGATCGAGATGCTGATAGAGTTCGCGGCCGGCGTCGTCGTCGAGAAAGCCCGAGTAAATGCCGGAATCGCAGCCGATCATCACGCACCATCCGACGGCGGAATTGGCGCGCGAGAGTTCCTCGATGACTTCGACCTGCTCGATGGTGCTGAGTTCGGGGCCGCCCCATATATGCGGCATCGTGAGGCGGAAGAGGCCGGCCTCGCGCACGCGGGCGACGACGTCAGGCGGGAGGCGGCGGGCCTCGTCGCAGGCGTTCGATTGCTCCTTGAGGTAGCTGCTCAGGGCGCGCGCATTGGCATAGATGTCGGACACGCTCAGCGGACGTCCGGGGAGCACTCCCGATCGATTCACGGCGGTGGCGGTCATAGAGGGGACTCCTTGGGAGCAGAGTTTGTCGAGGAGCTCGGAACTATAGTTCCTTTCTGAAACCTTTTTTTCACTGATTGACGCTCGCGATGCTCGGGTAGCCGGCTAAGTCCTGCGATGGCTGATGAAGGCGTCCGACGGTCCGTATAGTTTCAGACTTCCCATTTGGAAGAGCGAGAACGAAGTATGCTCGGACAGCGAGACACTTTCGGGGCACTATAGGGCCGCTTGATTACGTCAACGCGCGGCGCTTCAACAGCAAATCGACGTCGAACTTGAAGATCCGCGCGGCGTTCAGGCCGAGGATTTTCGCGCGCTGATCTTCCTTGAGCTGGCCCATCTCGCGTTCGATCGCCTCGGCGGAATGCGGCCAGGTGCCCTCGGCGTGGGGATAGTCGTTGGCCCACAGAAAGTTATCGACGAGATCAAAACGCTCGGCGAGCGCGAGACCGGCCGGGTCTTCCTGAAACGAGGCGGCGCCGTTGCTGCGGAAGTAGTCGCTCGGCAGGTGCTTGAGCTTGGGAAAGGCCCATAGATGATGTTTGCGGTACGCCTCGTCCATAGCAGTGAGCGCCCACGGCACCCATCCGATGCCGGATTCGATGGCGGCAAAACGCAGCTTCGGGAAACGCTCGATCACGCCCGACGCGCAGAGACTCGCGACCGGCTCGATCGTGGGGGCGAGCGAATGGGCCGCATAGTTGATGACGGCGCCGCCATCGTGGCGCGCCGCTCGCGGATCGCGGCCGGTCGAGACGTGGAAGGTCGCGGGGAGGTCGCAATCCTGGATGAGCGCCCACATCGGATCGAAAATCGGCAGGTTGTAATTGGCGTGACGCGCGTCGTGTGCGCCCCAGATCGGCTTGCAGGGGAGGGTCAGACCGCGAAAGCCGATTTTCGCGACGCGCTTGATTTCGGCCATCGCGAGATCGAGATCGGCGGTGAAAATCGCCGCCATCGGCGACATGAAATCATTGTAAGGACCGTAAATCTCCCACGCCCAATCGTTCCACACGCGGCATTGTTCGGCGCCGAACTCGGGGTCCTGCGTCGCGAACATCGCGAGGCCCTTGTTGGGAAAGACGATCTCGGCGTCGATACCGTCGCGCACCTGATCGCGAATCCGATCGAGCGGGTCGCGCCCGGCGTTGCCGCGCAGGCGGTCCTCGCCACCCTTCGGCGCGTCGTCCTTGGAGACGGGGCGCACGCGCGAGCGCTGGTAGCCCTCGACGACTGTCCACTTGACGCCCTTTTCGTCAACTTCGATATGCGGCAGGCGGTTGCGGAATTTCGCGTCGATGCGCTCCCACCAGAGCTTGCTCGGCTCGTTGACGTGGCAGTCCGCCGAGATCATCAGGTAGCGATTGGCATCGTCGGGATGCGCGGTGCGCTGCCAGCCGTCGTGGCCGGGGGTTTCGAGGCGCCAGCGATTTTTCTCGTCGACGTGCTGAGTGTTCTCGTCGATCATTTCAATACTCCATTCAGGATGCGCCCAGGTTTCGACGACGCGATCCGCACGACCTACCTACATCTATTTACTGTGGGAAGTGTGAAACCTTTCAAAGGTTTCACGTCTCTTTCTCCTTCTCATGAATCAGATCAGGCGTAGGTCCTTCATGATAGCGCACAGCTTCTCGGCGGCCGGCGGTGTCATCGGCACGAGCGGCATCCGCATCTCGTTGGTGCATTTGCCCATGAAGGCGCAGGCCTGCTTGATCGGGATCGGATTGGTCTCGACGAACAGCGCGCGCGTCAACGGGAGCAATTTGAAATGAAGCTCGCGCGCGCGTGCGAAGTCGCCCGCGAGGCCCGCCGCGACCATCTCATGGACCTCGCGCGGCATCACGTTGGTGACGACGGAGATCACGCCCTTCGCACCGATCGCCATCAGGGGGACGGCTAGGGGATCGTCGCCGGAGAGCAGCGTGAGGCGGTCGCCGCAGAGCTTCAGGATGTCGGAGCATTGGTCCATCGAGCCGGAGGATTCCTTGATCGCGACGATGTTTTTGACCTCGCACAGTCGCGCGAAAGTTTCGGGGGCGATGTTCGAACCGGTGCGGCCGGGGATGTTGTACACGATCAGCGGGAGGTCGACAGCGTTCGCGATCGCCTTGTAGTGGCGGTAGATGCCGTCCTGCGTGGGCTTGTTGTAGTAGGGTGAGATGAGCAGGGCGCCGTCGGCGCGGACCTCGCGCGCGAAGGTCGTGAGGCGAATCGCCTCGGCGGTGGAATTCGAGCCGGTGCCGGCGATTACGGGCACGCGGCGGCGGGTCTGATCGACGACGAGCTTGATCACTTCTTCGTGCTCGGCGTGCGTGAGGGTGGCCGATTCGCCGGTCGAGCCGCACGGCACGATACCGTCAACGCCAGAGGCGATTTCCCATTCGACGAGGTCGCGAAGTGCCTTCATGTCCACTGCGCCGTCGCGAAACGGAGTTATAATCGCTGAAATTGCGCCGTTAAACATGCCCTTAGCCTCCCGCCTCGCCGGCCGATACCAATTCGGAATCGGCGACTTCGACTTCGCCCTTGAAGACTTCGATCGCTTCGCCTGTCATGAAAACGTGATTCGCCTCGGGTCCGCGATCGCGCCATTCGATTTCGAGGTTACCACCGCGCAACTCGACCGTCGCGCTACGATCGGCGCGGTTGGTCAGCACGGCCGCGACCTGCGCGGCACATGCGCCGGTGCCGCACGCGAGCGTCTCGCCCGAGCCGCGCTCCCACACCCGCATCTTCAGGCGATTGCGGGCGAGCGGCAGGATGAACTCGGTGTTCACGCGGCGCGGGAAGAACGGATGATGCTCGAACTTGCGGCCGAGCCGCGCGAACTCCGCGTCGTCGAGAGCGAAGATGCTGTCGTCGTCCACGAAAACCACGCAATGCGGATTGCCCATCGAGACGGCGGTGATGCGATACTCGCGGCCAGAAACTTCGAGCGGAAAATCGATTACGCGGTCGTCTCGATCGACCGGGATTTCGCGCCCCTCGAGAATCGGCGCGCCCATATCGACGGTCGCGGCGGCGACGTGGCCGAGGTCATCGAGTTTGAGCGCGATAGTCTTGGGACCACAATCGGTATCGACGACGAGCGGATTTTTGCGAGCGCCCGATAGTTCGTAATGGAGGCGTGCGACGCAGCGGATTCCGTTGCCGCACATTTCGCCGCGGCTGCCGTCGGCGTTATACATCTCCATCCGAACGTCAGCGGTTTTCGAGGGGCATAGCATGATCAGGCCGTCGCCGCCGATACCGAAGCGGCGATCGGAGAGGCGTTGGGCGAGTGCACTCGGATCCGCGGGACGCATGCGATCGGCGACGATATAGATGTAGTCGTTGCCGCAGCCGTGCATCTTGGCGAAGGCGAGCTTACGCATCGGGACCGCCCTTGAGCGTGACGATCCTTTCGTTGCGGATGATGTCCTCGAAATTGTCGCGATCGCGAATTACGTGGGCCTCGGCGCCGTTGACCAGCACTTCGGCGGCACGCGGACGGCTGTTGTAGTTCGACGCCATCACGAAGCCGTATGCACCCGCGCTCATCACGGCGATCAGATCGCCCGAATCGAGCGCCGGCAGGTCGCGTTCGCGCGCGAAGAAGTCGCCGCTCTCGCACACCGGACCGACGACGTCGGCGGTCTGGCGATCGGTGCCCGCGCGGCGCGCCACGGGAACGATATCGTGATAGGCCTCGTAGAGTACTGGCCGAATGAGGTCGTTCATCGCGCCGTCCACCACGATAAAGCGTTTGACGTCGGTCTCTTTCACATAGAGGACCTTGGTTACGAGGATCCCGGCATTGCCGACCAGCACGCGGCCCGGCTCGATGATGATCTTGAGGCCGATGTTGCGCAGCGGGCCGAGCAGCGCAGCGGAATACTGGGCGGGCGAAGGCGGCTCCTCCTGGTAGGGAATGCCAAGTCCACCGCCGAGATCGAGGTACTTGAGCGCGATACCACCGGCGCGCAAGCCGTTGACGATCTTCGCGACCTTCTCGCCTGCCTCGGCGAACGGCGCGGTCTCGGTAATCTGCGATCCGATATGGGTGCTGAGGCCCGCCAGTTCGAGATTTTTGAGCGAGCGCGCCTCGGCGTAATACTCGTCCACCTGCGACAGCGGGATGCCGAACTTGCTATCGCGATGGCCGGTGGAGATATGCGGATGCGTCCCCGGATCGAGATCGGGATTTACGCGCAGGCTGACCGGGGCCTGCATCCCGATACGCTGCGCGACGGCAGACACGCGATGCAATTCCGGGCGCGACTCGACGTTGATCATAAGGATCTTCGCCTTGAGCGCGGCCTCGATCTCCTCGTCGGTCTTGCCGACACCCGAAAAAACGATCTTGCCGGGGTTCGCGTCGGCGCGCAGACAGCGCATCAGCTCGCCCACGGAAACGATATCGAAGCCCGCGCCGAGGTCGCCGAAGAGCTTCAGGATGCTCAGGTTCGAGAGCGCCTTCATCGCAAAACAGATGAGATGGTCGGTGCCCTTGAAGGCCTCGCTCAGGACGCGATAGTGGCGGCGCAAAGTGCGCGCACTATAGATGTAGAGGGGAGTGCCGAGGCGCGCGGCGAGATCGCTAACGGCGACGTCTTCGGCGAAGAGCTGGTTATCCTTGTACATAAAGTAGTTCATCCATGTCCTGATGGAATGAGGCGCAGCGAGTCCACGACGGCGCGACGCTCCTGTGGTAAGCGTCGTTTTTATCACAGCCGGAGCGCGCGAAAAAACGCCCCGGCTCGTGCGATGTCAGGCGGCGATGCCGCGATCAGGGTGCGCCAGTCGGCAGCGGGGAGGGCGTCGGCAGCTTGAAATTCGCCGGATTCGGCGCGGCCGGAGGCTTGATGCGCGTGAATTCGACTTCGTTGGAGGGGTCGCTGTGATAGCTGCCCGCGGCTTCGGCGGTGACGGTGTAGCGATAGCGATTGCCCATCCTGGTCTCGCCGTCGAGGTAGCTGAACTCGTCCTCGAGCTGGAAGCGCTCCTGGTCGGTCACCGGGATATTGACGAGCGCCGTCATCGGGCCGTCGCCATCGGCGCGCTTAATCACGAAGGCGCTCAGGTCGCGCATCGAATGACCGCCGACATAACGGGTGGGGCGTGACCAGGTTAGCTTGATTCCACCGGCGTCGGCTTCAGCGCGCAGATCCAGGATGCGTTCGGGCCGTGCGTACTCGGGTGGTATCGGCGCACTTTTTACGCCACATCCCGGCAACCCGATTGCGGCGCCAACCACGACCACGACGACGATTCCGATCGCGATCGCCCGCGCCAACCCTAACTTCACTCGCGTCATCTGCGCACCATGCCTCCGCATCCGCCAAGTTCCCAATGTAACATTCATACCACGCGGCGAATCATCCGCGACCAAGCTGCTTCAAGCGCCGCCGGACGGTTTCGGGCGCTGGACCGCCGATCAGCTTGCGCGCGCGCATTGAACCGTCGGCGTTGAGCGCGGCGATCGCGTCGGCGTCGAACTTCGATGAATAGCGGCGCAGATCGGCGAGCGTCAATTCCGCGATCGAGCGATTCGCGGCAACGGTCTCGCGCACCAACGCGCCGACCGCCTCGTGGGCCTCGCGAAACGGCACGCCGCGCGCGACCAGGTATTCCGCGAGGTCGGTCGCGAGCGCGAAGCCGCCGGCCGCCGCGCGCATCGCGGCACGATTGAAGCGAATCCGCGGCCACAGTTTCGTCACCAGATCGAGCGCCGGCTTGATCGTGTCGATCGCGTCGAAGACCCGCTCCTTGTCTTCCTGCAGGTCGGAGTTGTAGGCCAACGGCAAGCCTTTGAGGATCGTCAACATCGCGACCAGGTCGCCGATAATGCGGCCGCTCTTACCGCGAATCAGTTCGAGCAGGTCGGGATTTTTTTTCTGCGGCATCATCGAGCTGCCGGTCGAAAATTCGTCGGGCAACTCGGCGAAGCCGAACTCGGTGCTGGTCCACAGGATGATTTCCTCGGCCATGCGTGAGAGATGCACGGCGATGAGCGCGGCGGCGGCGAGAAAATCAACCGCGAAGTCGCGATCCGATACGGCGTCGATGCTGTTTTCGGCGATACGGCGAAAGCCCAACTCGTGCGCGACCATGCGCCGATCGATGGGCAACGTCGTTCCCGCCAGCGCGCCGGCCCCGAGCGGCATCACGGAGGTGCGCTCGAGGGTCTGTTCGAGGCGCTCGCGATCGCGCCCGAACATCTCGACGTACGCGAGCACATGATGCGCGAGCGATATCGGTTGTGCGCGTTGCAGATGCGTATAGCCGGGCATGACAGTCTCGACGTTGGCGCGCGCGAACTTGATCAGTGTGGCACGTAGTCCGCGCACCAGCCCGATTATTTCGGCGATTTCGTCGCGCAGGTACAGCCGAAGGTCGAGGGCAACCTGATCGTTGCGGGACCGCGCCGTGTGGAGCTTGCCGCCCGCCGCGCCGATTATCGCGGTCAGCCGCCGTTCGATCGCGAGATGAATGTCCTCATCGGCGACGTCGAAACGGAAGCGTCCGGCGTCGATCTCGCGTTCGATTTCGTTAAGCCCGGCGACGATTTCGCGCGCCTCCGATACCGCAATCAATCCGACCTTCGCGAGCATCCGCGCATGCGCAATCGAACCGTGAATATCGTGGCGAAAGAGCCGCCGGTCGAATGGCAATGACGCGCTGAAGGCCTCGACTTCCGGTAAGCGCGGCGCCTTGAAGCGTCCGCGCAGGAGATTCTTGCCGGTGGTCGCGCGGGCTGCGTTGGCCGAGGGCGTTTTGGTGCTCGCGCGCGTTTCGATTTTGCGACGCCCCTTCATGGTGGAGGAAAAGAAGTTGCCGGAATGACGTCGCCCGCGCGAGCGCCGCTTACGATGAACACGAATCCGTGGTCAACGTATCGGCTGCGAATGGCAAGTGCATCCGCGCGCCGCGCACGCCATCACGCCGTTGGGATGGGCGATGTGGACGTCCATCTTATGGCCGCACTTCGGGCATTCGCCGGTCCGCACGCGTGGCACCAGTTTCGGCCCCGTGCGCGGCGGCTTGAATTGAATCACCTTACCCAAGGCTAGATTATCCTCTGTGCCTCCGCCCTTCTATTTGTTCCGCGCTCGTCCGTCGAGCTGGGCAAGCGCACGTAATCTCAACGCCCCCAGCCGGATGAAGCCTTCGGCATCGCCTTGATCGTAGCCGCCGGCTTCCTCGAAGCTCGCGATCGCCGGGTCGTATAGCGAATTCGGCGACTTGCGTCCGACGATCCAGACGCCGCCCTTAAACAGTTTCAGCCGTGCAACTCCGGTAACGTTTTTCTGCGTATCGTCGATCAACGCCTGCAGCGACTCGCGCTCCGGCGCAAACCAATGTCCATTGTAAACCATCTCGGCATAGCGCGGGATGAGCCCGTCGCGCAAATGCATTACTTCGCGATCGAGCGCGAGCTGTTCGACCGCGCGATGACCATGAAACAGTATAGTCACTCCGGGACTTTCATATACTCCGCGCGACTTGATTCCGACGTAGCGATTCTCGACGAGGTCAACGCGGCCGACGCCGTGACGTCCGCCGATTTCGTTAGCCCGTTCGATGATGCGCGCGGGCGATAGCCGTTCGCCGTTTATCGCGACCGGATCGCCGACTGAGTATTCGACTTCAATATACTCAGGCTGATCGGGCGCCTGTTCGGGCGCCACCGTCAGCCGAAACATGTCGTTGTAGGGCTCGCGCCAGGGATCCTCCAGGATGCCGCCTTCGTAACTGATGTGCACCAGGTTGCGATCCATCGAGTAGGGTTTCTCGGCGGTCACCGGCACCGGAATATTCTTGCTGCTGGCGTAGGCAATCATATCGGCGCGGCCCTTGAACGGCCAATCGGGATTGCGCCACGGCGCGATGACTTTAAGCTCCGGCCCCAACCGCGCGAAGGTCAACTCGAAGCGCACCTGATCGTTGCCCTTGCCGGTCGCGCCATGGGCCACCGCGTCGGCCCCTTCGCGCCGTGCGATCTCGACCTGCCTGCGCGCGATTACCGGCCGCGCGATCGAAGTGCCGAGCAGATAGTAACCTTCGTAGATCGCGTTCGCGCGCATCATCGGAAAAACGAACTCGCGGGCGAACTCCTCGCGCAAATCTTCGATATACAGTTTGCTCGCGCCGGTCTTGAGCGCCTTCTCTTCGAGTCCTTCGGTTTCGTCGCCCTGGCCGACGTCGGCGCAATAGGTAATCACTTCGCAGTTGTAGTAATCCTTGATCCAGCGCAGGATCACCGACGTATCGAGTCCGCCGGAATATGCCAATACTACTTTGCGGATGTGCGCTTTACTCATTCGAATAGCTACTTAGGGCTCGACGTCTGTCTGTTTGGCGATACTCAATCGCGCCTACATCCGCGATGCCGCCGGCGTCCCTTGATGCGTTAGTATTTCCGGGCGCAGCAACCACACCATCACGGCCTTTTGCGCGTGCAACCGGTTCTCCGCCTGCTCCAAGACTACCGATTGCGGCCCGTCGAGCAACTCGTCGGTGATCTCCTCGCCGCGATGCGCCGGCAGACAATGCATCACGACGGCGTCGCTCTTGGCGTGCTTCATCAGCGCGCGGTTCACCTGGAAATCCTTGAATTCGCGCCGCCGTTTCGCCGCCTCGCCCTCCTGCCCCATCGAGGTCCACGTATCAGTGTAAACCACATCGGCGTCCTTCACGGCCTCGACCGGGTTGTGTGTCAGGAGACCGCCCTTTTCCTTGCGCAAGCGCGCGACGAATTCGCGGTCGGGCTCGTAATTCAAAGGGCACGCGATACGCAGTTCGAAATGTATGGCGGCGGCCGCCTCGATCCAGCTTTGTGCCAGGTTGAAGCCGTCGCCGACGAAGGCAATCTTGAGCTTGTGCAATTCGCCGAAGCGCTCGCGCAGCGTCAGCAGGTCCGCAAGCAACTGGCACGGATGGAGCAGATCGGTGAGCCCGTTGATCACCGGGACGGTTGCCTCGCGCGCCAACTCGACGCAGGTCGCATGGGCGAACGTGCGTATCATTATAAGGTCAACCCATCGCGAGAGGTTGCGCGCGACGTCCTTGGCCGATTCGCGCTCGCCGATCCCGATATCCTGCGGCGCGAGATAGATCGCGTGGCCGCCGAGTTGCGCCATGCCGGTCTCGAACGTGATTCGCGTACGCAGCGAAGGTTTCTGGAAAATCATCGCGAGCGTTTTGCCACGCAAGTATGGATGTTCGAGGCCGCTCTTGAGTTCGGCCTTGAGCCGCAACCCGAGCCTCAACAGGCCGTCGAGTTCGCCCGTCGTCAGCGAGCTCAAATCGAGTAAGTCGCGTTTCATTGAAAAACAGCGCTACCCGCGCCGCGCCCATCTTAACGCATTTTCGCGCGCGCGGTCATCTACCGCAGGCAGCGGTTGAAGAGCGCGTCGCGAGCGTCAATCATGACGCCTTGGCGGCGGCCGCCGCGGTGCGCAGCGCGCGCTCGATAATCGCGAGCCCGGCGTCCGCCTCTTCGCGCGTCAGGTTCAACGGCGGCAACAGGCGCAGTACGGTATCGGCGGTGCCGTTCACCAGCAGATGTTCTTTCAGACACTCATCGACGACGCCTTTCGCCGGATGCGTCAGCGCCGCGCCAATTATCATCCCCTTGCCGCGAACCTCGCGCACGTTGCCGGTGGTCTTGCCAATCTCGCGCAGACGATCGATCAGGTAGCTGCCGATTACGCTCGCATTTTCGATCACGCCGTCCTGCTCCAGCGCATCGATCACGGCGAGCGATGCCGCGCACGCCACCGGATTCCCGCCGAAGGTCGATCCATGAGTGCCCGGAGTCATCACCGAGGCGATCTCGGCCTTCGCCACCATGGCGCCAATCGGAATCCCACCGCCCAGCGCCTTGGCGAGCGTGATGATGTCGGGCTTGATGCCGGCGTGCTGATAGCCGAACATCTTGCCGCTGCGGCCCATCCCGACCTGCACCTCGTCAACGATCAAAAGGATGCTCGCGCGATCGCAGAGATCGCGCAGCCGTGCCAGGTAGTCCGGATGCGGCATCACGACGCCGCCCTCGCCCTGAATCGGCTCGACCATCACGGCCACGGTCTGCTTGTTGATGGTGCGCTCGACCGCGGCGACATCGTCGAATTCGACCATTTTGAAGCCGGGCACGAGCGGCTGAAATCCCTGATGGTATTTCTCCTGGCCGGTGGCGCTGAGCGTGCCGAGCGTGCGGCCGTGGAACGATCCCAGCGTCGTGATAATTTCGAAGCGCCCGCTGCCATGACCCCATCGGCGCGCGAGCTTGATCGCCGTTTCGTTCGCTTCCGCGCCGGAATTGCCGAAGAACACGCGCCCGTCGCCATACAGACGGCTCAGTCGCGAGGCCAGCCGGGCCATCGGTTCGGTATGGAACACATTGGAAACGTGGGTGAGCTTTTCGGCCTGCTCGCGGATCGCGCGCACCACTCGCGGATGGCCATGGCCGAGACTCGTCACCGCCAGCCCGCAAAAGAAATCAAGGTAACGATTGCCGTCGGCGTCGTAGAGATAGGCGCCAGTGCCGCGCACGAACGCCAGCGGCGTGCAGCCGTACGTGTTGAGCAGGCTCGAATGTGCAAGTTCGACGATTTCCGCGTTGTTCATACTCGATTACTCCGCCCTCGCGCGATGCGTGCTTTTGTCTCGCGACCATAGCAGTCCAGTCAGCGCGCGGGCCACCTCGCGCCAACGCCTTGCGGCGCATACTCGATCACATGGATTATGCCGCGACCGGCTTGCCGCGAACGCCCGGCCGCGTTATGCGCTGTACCACTTCGGTGCCGACGCCGGCGTCGCTGAACACCGTTTGCAGTACGGCATGCGCCACCCGTCCGTCAATCACGTGAGCGCGCGTAACGCCCGCGTTGAGTGCGTCGAGGCAGCATTCCACCTTCGGAATCATGCCCTCGCCGATCGCCCCGCTCGCGATCATCTTTTTCGCTCGCGCCGCGTCGAGCGACGGTATCAGTTTGCCGTTCTCGTCCTTCACGCCCTCGACGTCGGTCAGCAGAATCAGCTTTTCTGCCTTGAGAGCGCCTGCGACTTCGCCCGCCGCAACATCCGCATTGATGTTGTAAGTCTCACCCGCGCGGCCATGACCGATCGGCGCGATTACCGGGATAAATCCCGCCTCGCGCAGCGCTCCCAGCACCGCATGGTTGACCTCCGCCACCTCGCCCACGAGACCCACATCTACTTCGGTCCGGCGGCCATTCTCGTCCTTGACCCTCATCTTCATTTTGCGCGCGACCAGGAGGTTGCCATCCTTGCCCGAGAGGCCGACCGCGCGGCCGCCCTGACGCGAAATATCCGCGACGATCTCTTTGCTGATCTTTTGAAGCACCATCTCGACCGCTTCCATCGTCGGCGCGTCGGTCACGCGCATCCCGCGCACAAAACTCGATTTGAGCCCGAGACGCTCGATTAACTGATTTATCTGCGGACCGCCGCCATGCACTACGACCGGATTGATGCCGACGGCTTGCAACAGCACGACGTCCTGCGCAAACCCTTCGCGCAGTTCGGGCGAGAGCATCGCATGACCGCCGTACTTGATCACGAACGTCCGGCCACGGAAGTGCTGTATATAAGGAAGTGCCGCGATCAGACCGCGCGCCCGCTCGATCAATTCCTGCACGGCGTTACTCCCGCTGAGTCTCTCGTGATGTTGCCGGAGGGTGTGCGATCACAGGATGTAACGCGAGAGGTCTTCGTTCTGAACAATCGGATCGAGCCGTTGATGGACGTACGCCGCATCGATCGGAATCGTCTGACCGGTAAGCTCGGGCGCATTGAAAGATAGTTCGTCAACCAGCCGTTCGAGCACCGTATGCAGGCGGCGCGCACCGATATTCTCCGATCGCGCGTTGACCTGCGCCGCGATTTCCGCAAGTGCCGAAATCGCATCTTCAGTGAAGCTGATGTGGACGTTTTCGGTCTCCAATAACGCCACATATTGCTTGGTAAGGGCGTTTTCAGGCTCCGTCAGGATGCGGATAAAGTCCGGCTTGGTCAAGGCTTGCAGCTCGACCCGAATCGGAAATCGCCCCTGGAACTCCGGGATCAGATCCGACGGCTTCGAGGTGTGAAACGCACCCGACGCGACGAACAGGATATGGTCGGTGCGCACGGCGCCATACTTGGTGTTGACGGTCGAGCCCTCGACGATCGGCAGCAGGTCGCGCTGCACGCCCTCGCGCGAAACGTCGGGACCGCGCGCCGATTCGCGTCCCGCAATCTTGTCGATCTCGTCGATGAAAACGATTCCCGATTGCTCCGCGCGATTGATCGCTTCACGCGCCACGTTTTCCATATCGACCAGCCGCGCCGCCTCTTCCTGCGTCAGAATTTCCAGCGCCTCGGGCACCTTGACTTTACGCTGACGCGACTTCTTCGGCATGATTTGGCTGAGGATGTCCTTCATGTTGGCGCCCATCTCCTCCATCCCCTGCGGTGTCAGCACTTCGAGCATCGGCGTGGCCTGCGTCGTCATTTCGATTTCGACTTCGCGCTCATTCAAATAGCCGTCGCGCAACAACTTGCGCAGCTTCTCGCGGGTCTCGCCGTGCGAATTCTGATCCGCCAAATGCAAGCCGCCCTCGGCTGAAGGCGTCGCCGCGCGGCGCGTCTTGCCCGGCGAGGCCGGATACAGAATGTCGAGCAGCCGTTCCTCGGCTGCCTCCTTCGCCTTGATCTTGACGCGCTCGCGCTCCTCGTCGCGCACCATCTTGACCGCAATTTCGGCGAGGTCGCGGATCATCGATTCGACATCGCGGCCGACGTAGCCGACCTCGGTATAACGCGACGCCTCGACCTTGACGAACGGCGCCTGGGCCAGCTTCGCGAGCCGCCGTGCGATTTCCGTTTTACCTACGCCTGTCGGCCCGATCATCAGGATGTTCTTGGGCGCGATCTCCTCGCGCAAGTCAGGCGCGACGTTCTGCCGCCGCCATCGATTCCGCAACGCGATCGCGACCGCGCGCTTCGCGTCGTGCTGCCCGACGATATAGCGATCGAGTTCCGAGACGATCTCGCGCGGCGTCATTACACTCGGATATTCCATGATTTCAGTGCGGTGCTGAAGCGGCGTTGGCGATCCCATGGGACCGCGCTCCCCCGCCACGTCGATCCCTTTTACGCCGCAACTCGGTCCTACAACTCCTCGAAATTAAATTGGTCGTTGGTGTACACACAGATCTCCGACGCAATTTTCATCGCGCTCTCGGATATCTGCCGCGCGCTCAAGTCGTTACCGTGCCGCACCAGGGCTCGCGCCGCAGCCAGTGCGTAATTCCCGCCCGATCCGATCGCGATTATCCCGTCGTCCGGCTCGATAACATCGCCTGCTCCGGAAATCAGCAACGTGCTCTCGGTGTCCGCGACGATCAACATCGCTTCGAGCCGCCGCAGCACGCGATCGGTTCGCCAATCCTTCGCCATCTCGACCGCCGCGCGCCGCAGGTTCCCGTTGAACTCCTGCAGCTTGCTCTCGAACTTGTCGAACAACGTCAACGCATCCGCCGTCGAACCGGCGAATCCCGCCAGTATCGCGCCGTTATGCAACCGCCGCACCTTGCGCGCACCGCGCTTCATGATCGTCTGGCCGACGCTCACCTGCCCGTCCCCGGCCATCACGACTTTCCCGTTGTGGCGCACCGTCAGGATCGTCGTCGCGCGCACTCTACCGCCAACGGCGCCGGGGTCAAGCTCGCGGATGGGCACGGCGATACACCTCTTTGAGTCGATTCACGCTGACGTGAGTATAGCGCTGCGTCGTTTGCAGACTCGAATGGCCGAGCATCTCCTGAATCGATCGCAAATCCGCGCCTCCGTTTAACAAGTGGGTCGCGAAGCAATGGCGCAGGCCGTGCGGCGTCAGTGGCGCATCGATACCCGCGTCGAGCAGCCGCCGCGCGACGATATTCTGCACCGACCGCGGCGTCAGCCGTCCGCCACGCAAATTCGTGATCACCGCGCTGTCGAGCGTCCATGCGACCGGCATCGCGGCGCGCCACGCTTTGAGCGCATCGATCGCCGGCTCGCCCAGCGGTACCAGCCGATCCTTGTTACCCTTGCCCGCGCGCACCATCACCATCCCGAGTTCGTCATCGACGTCGCGCCAGCACAGGCCGGTCAGTTCGCTGACGCGCAAGCCCGACGAGTAGAGCACCTCCAGGATCGCGCGATCCCGCAATGCCGCCGGCCCATCATGATCGCCCTCGGCCTCGACCAGCCTCACCGCGTCCTTCTCGCCGATCACTTGCGGCAGCCGCTTCTCGACTTTGATCGACCGCATCGTGCGCACCGGATTCTCGACGTCCATCGTCGCCGTGCGCCAGCGAAAGTACGCCTTGATCGCGAACAGCCGCCGCTGCACCGTCGCGCGGCTCGCATGCTTCATCACCACGGCCAGGTAGCCGCGTACGTGATCCGCCGTGATCTTCTCCGGCACGACGCCCTCGCCCTTTTCGTCGAGCGTCGAAGGCGCGCGCTCGCATAAGTATCGATTGAAATCCTCGAGGTCGTGCCGATACGCTGTGACCGTATTCGCGGCCGCGCGCGTCGCCTTCCCCAATGCTGCCGCGAACGCTGCTATCTCCTCGATCACTCCTCTTCCTCGCCCCGGCGGGGTCGTTCCGGCTATGCTAGCAGTCGTTCCCCGAGGGCAATAGTCAGCGCCGCCGCGGCGCGGTCGGCGAATCGTTGTAGAGATGAACTGCTTTCATTGCGGTCGTGAAATCGTCTTCAAGGATCGCGTGGGCTTTCGCGACGAGTGTCCCCAATGCGATCGGCCGCTCCACGCTTGCCTCAACTGCGGGTTTTACGACCCCGCCTACAATAATCAATGCCGCGAGACTCAGGCCGAGCGCGTCGTCGATAAAAATCGCGCGAACTTCTGCGAGTACTTTCGTCCGCGCACGGCCGCTGCCGCGAAACCGGTCTCGCCCGCCGATAGCGGTCGCGCAAAACTGGACGCATTGTTCAAGAAGAAGTCCTAGCGCACTCTCGTCATGCCGGACTGCGGCCATATGACTGCCGCTCGCAATGCTCCGCAGCCGGCTAACTCGCCCCGGCATCCCGGCTGCATCGCAGCCGCGGCCGTGCGGATCTCACCGCATCTTGCCCAATGGGAAGTCTGAAACCTTCACAAGGTTTCAGATTTCTTAAAACTCAGCGCTCTTTCGCGACCATTCTTATATAATCCCTCTGATGCCTCCGCCGCTCGCTGCTATGATTCTTGCCGCCGGACTCGGTACCCGGATGCGCTCCGAGCGTGCCAAGGTGCTCCATGAAATCGCCGGCGAGCCGATGATCGCGCGTGTCCTCCGCGCCGTCGCGAGCCTTGATGCCGACCCGATTGTAGTGGTCGTCGGTCATCAGGCCCCCGAAGTCGAGGCCGCCGTGCGACGCGCCGTCGCCGCGGGCGCTCTCCGTTTCGCGACGCAATCCGCACAGCGCGGCACCGGCCATGCGGCCCGCTGCGCCCTCGCCGAAATTCCCGACGCCTTCGACGGCGACCTCCTCATCGGTTATGGCGACATGCCGCGCCTCAATCCCAGCACCCTGCGCGCCTTCCTCGACGACCATCGCGCGCGCGGCGCCGATCTCTCCTTCATCAGCGTCGCGCTTGACGATCCCGCCGCCTATGGACGCGTCGTGCGCGATTCGTCGGGCAACGTCGCCGCCATCGTTGAGGCGCGCGATGCGACCCCGCCGCAACTTGCGATTCGCGAAATCAACACTGGCATCTACCTCGTTGGCGCAGCGCTTTTACGCACGGCGCTCGCGGAGTTGCGCGACGACAACACGCAGCACGAATTTTATCTCACCGATATTGTCGCGATTGCGTGCGCCTATGGCCGCAGCGTCATAGCATGGCGCGCGCGCGACGCCGCCGAATTCGCCGGAATCAACTCGCGGGAGGATCTCGCCCTGATGGAAACGCAAATCCGTGACGAAGTTAATCGCCGTCTGATGGCCGCGGGCGTGACCTTGATCGATCCCGCCACCGCCTACATCGCGCCGAGCGTCGAGATCGGCCGCGATACGATCATCGGCCCCAGCGTGCAGTTGCTCGGCCGCACCCGCATCGGCGCGAATGTCGTTATCGAGGGCACCGCGTGGCTGAGCGACGTCACCATCGGCGACCGCTGCCACCTTAAAATCTGCGTGCGCGCCGAGGATTGTGTCATCGGCGAGGAGTCCGAAATTGGCCCCTTCGCCAACCTCCGCGCCGGCACCGAACTCGAGGGCCACAACCGCATCGGCAATTTCGTCGAGACCAAAAAAGCGCGCATCGGCCGCGGCTCCAAGGCGAGCCATCTGAGCTATCTCGGCGACGCCGTCATTGGCCGCGAGACCAACGTCGGTTGCGGCGTCATCACCGTGAATTACGACGGCTACGACAAGCACGAAACCAGTATCGGCGATCGCTGCATGGTCGGCTGCGATACGCAGTTGATCGCGCCGGTCAAAGTCGGCGACGACGTCTATGTCGCCTCCGGCACCACCATCGTGCGTGACGTCGAGGATGGCGCGCTGGTCATGTCGCATCATCCGCAGCGCGAAAAATCCGGCTGGACCGCCAACTGGCACAGGCGCCACGCCGGCCATCCAAAAGCGCGCACCAATCCCGGCAACGGCGAAATCGGATGAAGCTTCGTCCCTGACATCGTTGTAAAATCATTACACCTATGTGCGGAATAATCGGTTACGTCGGTCCTCGCGAAGCGACCCCAATTCTTCTCGGCGGTCTCGGACGGCTCGAATATCGCGGCTATGATTCCGCCGGCATTGCCACGCTCAACGCCTCGGCCCAGATGGAAATTCGCCGCGCCGTCGGCAAGCTCAACAATCTGCGTCACGCGATCGACGAGGCGCCGCTCTCCGGCAACATCGGCATCGGGCATACCCGATGGGCCACGCACGGGCGTCCGTCCGAAAGCAACGCCCATCCGCACAAGGCCGGCCCGGTCGCCGTTATCCATAACGGCATCATCGAAAATTACATCGAACTACGCGCCGCTTTGCTCAAGCGCCATCACAAGCTGCGCTCCGAGACCGACACCGAACTCATCTCTCACCTGATCGAAGATCAACTCAAAACCGCTCCCAGCCTCACCGCGGCAGTGCGCGCGGTCGTACGCGAGCTGCGCGGCTCGTTTTCGATCGTCGTGCTTTCCGAGACCGAGCCCGGCACCTTGGTCGCCGCCAAAACCGCGACGCCGCTGGTACTTGGCCTGGGCGACGGCGAAAATTTCGTCGCCTCCGACATCCCCGCGATCCTCGAGCACACCCGCCGCGCCCTCGTGATGGAAGACGGCGAACTGGCCGAACTTACCGCGTCCAACGTCCGCCTGATGAATTTTGATGGCACCATCGTGCATCGCGAACCGCGCCACATCGAATGGGACGCCATCGCCGCGACCAAGGCCGGCTACCCGCACTACCTGCGCAAGGAGATCAGCGAGCAGCCGCAAGCCTGGATCGATACGCTGTCCGGCCGCGCCAGCGCCGGCTCCGCCGAGGTCCGCTTCGAGAACGATCTGATGCCGGCGGCGGGACCGGAATCGATTAGTCGCATCGTGATGGTCTCGGCCGGCGCGTCATGGATTTCGTCGCTCATCGGCAAGTTCATGATCGAGGAACTGACGCGCATACCGGTCGAAGTGGACTACTCAGCCGAGTTCCGTTATCGCAGTCCGGCGATCGACAATACTACTATGCTGATCGCTGTATCTCAGTCGGGCGAGACCGCCGACACGCTCGCCGCACTCGAAGAGGGCAAGCGCCACGGATGCCATCTGCTCGCACTGACTAATACCGTCGACTCCTCGATCGCGCGCAAGGCCGACGCGCAAATCTATACTCGCTGCGGTCCCGAAATCAGCGTCACCACCACCAAATGTTTTCTCACTCAGATCGAGGCCTTCTACCTGTTCGCGATTCACCTGGCGGCGAACCTCGGCCGCATTACCGATCGCGACGCCGAAGAACTCTTACGCCCCGCCTTTGCGATTCCCCAACAAATCGAAACCGTTCTCGCGCAGGAACGCCACATCGAAAAAATTGCGCGCAAGTACGGCAAGGCGCGCGACTTCCTCTATCTCGGCCGCGGTATCAACTACCCCGTGGCACTCGAGGGTGCGCTCAAGCTCAAGGAAATTTCCTACATCCACGCCGAGGGCTATTCGGCCGGCGAGATGAAACACGGGCCAATCGCGCTGATCGACGACGAGATGCCGGTGGTCGTGATCATCCCCAATGACAGCGTCTTCGACAAAACGCTCTCGAACCTGAAGGAAGTCGAGTCGCGCAACGGCCGCATCATCGCGGTGACCGACAAGCGTACCGCGGAACTCGAAGAAGTCGCGTGGGAAATCATCGACGTGCCGTCAACTAATCGCTTCCTGATGCCGGTGCTGACGACGGTGCCGCTACAGCTGCTCGCCTACCATATAGCGGTATATCGCGGCACCGACGTCGATCAGCCACGCAACCTCGCGAAATCGGTCACCGTCGAATAGCTAGTCGTATTGCGGGCACGCTAGTGGCTATTTGCACGACCACCGCTGAAGACCGTCCCTGGTAAAAATGAGGTAGTTTATTCGTAGCGCAGCGCCAAAAGTATAGCGCTACCTATTCGTAGCGCAGCGCATCTATCGGATCGAGCATCGACGCCTTGCGCGCCGGATACCACCCGAAGAACACCCCCACCGCCGCTGCGAAGGCGAATCCACCGACCACCGAGTATGGTGAAATCAGCGTCGGCCATTGCGCCACAATAGCCAGTAATTTCGATACCGCGATCCCCAGCAGCGCACCGGCGAGGCCGCCAATAATACTCAATAGCAAGGCCTCGACCAGGAACTGCAGCAGGATATGCAGCCGGCGCGCGCCGACCGCCATCCGGATGCCGATTTCGCGCGTGCGTTCGGTCACCGACACCAGCATGATATTCATGATGCCGATGCCACCGACCAGCAGCGAGATCGACGCCACCGACGCCAGGAGCAGCGTCATCACGCGCGTCGCGCTCTCAGACGCCTGCGCGATTTCGGCGAGACTGCGCACCGTGAAATCGTTGTCCTGCGCCGCGCCGATATGATGCCGCCGATGCAGAATGTCTGTGGTTTCGCCCTGCGCCGTATCGACTAGTTCCGCCGTCTTGGCCTTGACGTAAATCATATTGACGACGCCCGAAATCTTCGGCGGTCCGCCGAAGGGACTGATGATCGCCGTGCCCGATTGATAGAGCGGGCTCGACGCCGTCCAGGTCTGCACCCCGATGTATGGATTCAACACCGGATTGGTCGATCCCGTATTGCCCGTGGGGACTGTGGCCGACGCCTGTGAAGTTCCCAGAACTTTACGCTCGGCGGTCGCAAACGGCATCACGATGACGTCGTCCTGATCCTGGCCGTAGTTGGATTGTCCCTTCACGCTCAGCACGCCAATCACGCGCATCGGAAAATTCTTGACCCGGATCGCCGCGCCGACTGGATTCTCGTCCTCACCGAAAAGATTCTCCACCACCGTCTGCCCGAGCACGCATACCGGCGCTGCGCTGCGCGTCTCTTCATCCGTAAATAACCTTCCCGCTGCTACCGGCCAATCGCGAATCGTGAAGTACGGCGGCGTGGTGCCGTTGATACTTGTGCTCCAGTTGCGACTGCCGTAAACCACTTGCGCCACCTGCCGATCGATATAGCTGACCGCGACGACCGAACGTGCCTCCTTCGCGATCGCGTCGGCATCGCTGACCGTCAGCGTCGAGCTGCTGCCATAACCTGCGCGCACGCCGCTTGCCGTAGTGGCGCCGGGCAGGATGATCAGCTGGTTAGTGCCGAGGCTCGCGATTTGCTGCTCGACTGAGTTGCGCGCGCCGTCGCCGGTCAAGGGGCCGTACGTTACCGCCACCGGCTTGCCCGCGGTTACGTCGTTGACCACCTGATGCCAGTTCAGGATTCGCAGCGGATAGGCTTTCGCGACGTCGCCCACGACCACGCCGACGACCCGGTCACCCATCTGGAGAAACGACGCGTCCTTGGCCGCGGCAAACTTCGGCCGGGTGATAGCCGTGATCTTGTCCTTGATCAGATTGGCCGGGACTATCTGCGGCGCAGGTTTTGCGGGCTCCGCGGCGAGCGCGACGGCGGCGCCGATCGTAACCGACGCAAGAGCCGCGATCAGAATGAGCAGCGCCTCTCCCGCGGCAGACAGACAATGTCGCGATTTTGGATCCCGAAGGCCCCATGAGCGCGCGTGCTCCAGGCGGCGGTCGGCTCTGGCGATTGGCGCTGATTTTCCGGGTGGTTGAGTTTTGCGAAAAATGGTCGAACCTCTCATTTCCGGCAAGTCGCGGCGCGATTTATTGAACTACCCGGAAACCGTGGACGCTTCACCCGCGATGACATTTGCGCGGGCGCCCCACGTCCAATTCCCAGGCCGGTACCTCTCCCTGACCAGATGCGCACCGGCGACTATCCTTAAAATAGCGAGCTTCGACAAAAGGTTCCATCCCCGTTTCGATCGTGACTGGCTGCGGCGGCTTTCGCTCCGGCCTGTGTGCTCAGTTGCCGGCGCCGGATTGGATCGGCTGTGCGCGCAGATCGTGCTCGATCAGTTGCAGGAGCTGCATTGCGTTGGGGTTCGACGGCGCCGCGCGCAGCACCCGTTGGCATTGCGTTAACGCCTCCTGATCGCGGCCCAGGTTGTGCAGCGTCAGCGCGATCAGGAAGCGCAACGTCGCGTTACCGGGAACTACCGACGCGGCGTGTTCATAGGCCGCCAGCGCCTCGTCGTAGCGTTTCTGCAGGGCCAAGGCGGACCCCAGCGTCAATAGCGCCGAGGGTTCGCCGGGCGCCGCGGCCAGCAAGGGCCGCAACTCCTGCTCGGCGCCCGCGCCGTCGTGATGGCCGAGCTTTACCCGGGCGCGGGCCAGCGCTACCTCGAACGCGCCTCCCGGCAGACGCTTGGCCTGCGCGAAAGCGGACTCACTGGCGCTTTTGTCGCCGGTCGCGTCGTAGAGTTGCGCCAGGTTGATAAAGGCGCCGGCCGGCGGATGCGGCAGATTTTTCAACGCGTCGGCCGCTTCGCGGGCCGCCTCCTGATGGCGTCCCTGCTGCTCATGGACCATCGCGAGGTCGTACTCGGCGGCGAAGTCGCTGGAATCGAGTTTGAATGCGGTAGTCAATTCCTGCTCGGCGCCTTTGAGATCGCCAACGCCCTGCAACGCCATCCCCAGCCGGTTGTGGCAGAAGCCGGAGTCCGGGAAGCGCTCGATGCAGCGGCCGAAGAGCGCAATTTCGTCGTGCCAATAGTGCTG
>Ga0209415_10005376_pt1 | contig 23060 bp, 19 predicted proteins | sample PeaSoiSIISIP2007_FD_187696 | JGI IMG/M metagenome (GOLD analysis project Ga0209415, IMG submission 187696) | Peat soil microbial communities from Weissenstadt, Germany - SII-SIP-2007 (SPAdes) (version 2) | ecosystem: Environmental > Terrestrial > Soil > Wetlands > Peat | place: Germany... | reverse complement strand
CTCACCGACCAGGAACAAATCGTGTCGCCCTGCGGGCGACGCTCTTGACATTGAGCGCTCCTTCAGGGATGACAGACGTGCCCCGGAGATCCACCGCCCCTCACGACGAGCTTGAGCTGGAGCAACGTCGGCGCTGAGCGAGCGCGTCAGGAGCCTCGTGGCGTCCTAGAGCGAGCCTGGTCGGCGCGCCGCCAACAGCGCCGGCGATGTGGCCATGGGCGCCTCCTTTCGGCCGCGCAGCACGCCGCGGAATGTTGACAAGACTGCGACCAATCAGTTAGCTTCGCCCGCACCTGGCCGGGGGGCCGAACGACGGGCGACGGTGCCCGCCGAGCGCGGGTCCAGGCCGCGATGCCCGGCCGCTCGCCGGTGGCCAGCCACCCGCCGAGCGCGCGCCGCTCCGAAGGGGGTTCCACGGCCGTGAAGTTCCACGCCTTCCATCTGATGCCCTACCCGTACCTGCCGGACGACTTCCGGCAGCGTTACCGGGGTGTGTGGGTCGACCTACCCGCGTCGGAGCTGTACGACCCCGTGCTCGGCCACGGCGTGTACCACGACTACCTCGACGAGCTCGAGTTCGCCGACCAGATGGGCTTCGACGGCATCTGCGTCAACGAGCACCACCAGAACGCCTACGGGCTCATGCCCTCGCCCAACCTGATGGCGGCGACGCTGACCCGGCGGACCCGGCGGGCGAAGATCGTCGTGATGGGGAACTCGGTCGCGCTGTACAACCCCCCGACGCGCGTGGCCGAGGAGTTCGCGATGCTCGACGTCATGTCGGGCGGGCGCCTCGTCGCCGGCTTCCCCGTCGGCACGCCGATGGACACCTGCTACGCGATGGGCCAGACGCCGACGACCCTGCGGGAGAAGTACCGCGAGGGCGTCGACCTGATACTCCGGGCGTGGAAATCCGAGCAGCCGTTCGCGTTCAACGGGCGCTTCACCCAGCTGCGCTACGTCAACGTCTGGCCCCGTCCGATCCAGCAGCCGCACCCGCCGGTGTGGATCCCCGGGGGGGGAAGCGTCGAGACCTGGGACTGGTGCGTGCAGAACGGCTTCCTCTACGCCTACCTCTCGTTCTTCGGCTACCTGCGTGCCCGCCAGGTGCTCGACGGCTACTGGGAGGCGGTCGACCGCCACGGCGCCGAGGCGAACCCCTACTCGGCGGGCTTCATCCAGTTCATCGGGGTTGCCGACTCCGACGCCCAGGCCGAGGAGCTCTACAGCGAGGCGGCGCTGTACTTCTTCAACCGCTGCCTGCACCTCTATCCGGGTTTCAGCAACCCGCCCGGGTACACGAGCGTGGCGACGATGCGCAAGGGCATCGTCGGCCAGGTGGAGCAGGCCGCGCGGCGGGCCTTCGCCGACGACCTCACCTGGTCCGAGATCGTCGACCGGGGCTACGTCGTCGCCGGGAGCCCCGAGACGGTGACGGAGCGCCTCGGCGACATGGCCGACCGTCTGCGCGTCGGCCACCTGATGGTCAACCTCCAGTTCGGCAACCTCTCGCGTGAGCGCACCATGGCGAACATCGAGCGGTTCGCGACCGAGGTGGCGCCGAAGCTGCGCGACCGCTTCGACGAGTACGAGGACCGCTGGTGGCCGACCGACACCCTGAGCGAGTTGGCGCAGCCGGCGCCGCTCGAGCGGGAGGCCTGATGGCGACGGTGACGGGCACGACGAGCAGGGACGTGCAGCTGCCGAGCGGCCTGATCTGCCGGGTCATCGAGGCCGGCCCGGGGGGCGACGTCCCGACGGTCGTCTACCTCCACGGGGCCGGCGGGGTCTCGGAGCAGGACGAGATCCTCGCCACCTTGGCGCGGCGCTGGAACGTCGTCGCCCCGATGGCACCGGGCTTTCGGGACCTCTCCGAGCTCAGCGAGATCGACGACGTGCACGATCTCGCGATCCACTACGACGAGGTGTTCGAGGCGCTCGGGCTCGACGGCGCCTGTGTGGTCGGCCACTCGTTCGGCGGCATGGTGGCTGCCGAGCTGGCGGCGCACTACCCGTCCCGCGTCGCAAGGCTCGTCCTCCTCGGGCCGGTCGGGCTCTGGGACGACGACGAGCCCGTCGCCGACGTGTTCGGGGTGGGGGTCACCGAGCTCGGCGGCCTCATGTGGGGCGACCCGGAGGGTCCCGGCGCTCGGGCGATGCGGGAGGGCCTCGAGACGATCGACGTCTCCGACCCGAAGGTCGTCGACGAGCTGCTGATCCCGATGATGCAGGGCTTCTCCGCTGCGGCGAAGTTCATGTGGCCCATCCCCGAAAAGGGCCTCGCCAAGCGCCTGCGCCGGATCGCCGCGCCGACGCTGCTGGTGTGGGGTGCGAACGACCGCCTGGTGCCCGTCGGCTACGCGGACCGATTCGAGCGGGCGATCCCCGACGCGCGCGTCCGGATCGTCCCGGGCGCGGGCCACATGCTCCCGGTCGAGGCTGGGGACGAGGTCATCGCCGCGATGGAGGGATTCCTCGGTTGACCACCCTCGCGAGCGGCGCGATCGCGGCGCCCGAGCCCGGGCTGACCGGGGAGGAGATGATCGCCAGGGCCCGGGGGATGCGCGAGGTGCTACGCGAGCGTCAAGACCGCTGCGAAGCCCTCGGGAGGCTGCCCGAGCAGACGCGTGACGAGTTCGTGGACGCAGGGTTCTTCCGGGTCCTCCAGCCGCGGCGCTTCGGCGGCTACGAGCTCGGCATCGGTGTCTTCCACCAGGTGGCGACCGAGCTCTCCCGGGGGTGCCCGTCGAGCGGCTGGGTCTACGCGCTGACGGCCGGCCACCCGCACACCTTTGCGAGCTGGCCGGAGCGGGCCCAGGTCGAGGTCTACGGGGACGACGGGAACGTCGTCATCCCGCTCTCGGGCCTGCCCGCCGGGAGGATCACCCCGGTGGAGGGCGGATACCGCATGAGCGGGGCGTGGGACTACAGCTCGGGCTGCGACATCGCCACGCACTTCATCGGGGTCGCGCTGGAGACCGCCGCCGGGCCACCGCAGGCGCGCTTCTGCCTCGTCGATCGCGAGCACTTCTCGATCATCGACAACTGGGACGTCCTCGGCATGCGGGGCACGGGCTCGCGTCGCGTCGTCGTGGACGACGTCGTCGTGCCCGAGCACCGCACCCTCGCAGCCCCCGGTCCTGAGGGCGCGGCCTTCGAGCGCCCCGGGACGGGGCTCTACGACAACCCGATCTACTCCGGCCCGTTCGGGAGCTTCCTGCTCTCCGAGGTCGTGGCGGTGGCCGTCGGGATCGGCTGGGCGGCGCTCGACGTCTACGAGGAGATGCTGCGGGCGAAGAAGATGTCCTACCCGCCGTTCACCCAGCGGAGCGAGGACCACCTCTACCAGGAATGGTTCGGACGCGCCTTCGCCCTGGTGGACACCGCCGAGGCGGCGCTCGCCCAGACCGGGCGCGACTACGAGGAGTGGTGCCGACGCCAGAGCGAGGACCGGGTCGCGTTCGACGACGAGCTCAACCGCCGGCTGCTGCTCCGCGAGCAGTCCTGCGTGCAGCTGTGCTGGGATGCCGTCGACCTCCTCTTCCGCTCGGCGGGGACCAGCGGCACGCGCAGCGGCGACCGGTTGCTGCGCTGCTTTCGCGACCTCGCCGAGGTCAGGACGCACATCACGTTGCAGCACGAGCGCTCGGCGGAGAACCTCGGCCGCGTCCGCTTCGGGATGGCGCCGACCACGTTGTACTGAGCGGGCGGGGGGTTCGGCGCACGGCCGAGGGGTCAGTCGGGCCGCCCGCCCTTGTACACCTCGAGGACGCCGTTGTCGGCGTCGACGCGCACCCAGTCGCCCGTCTCGATCACCTCGAAGGGGTCCTGGTCGAGCCGGGTCATCGTCGGGACGTGGGTGACCACCGCGCCGAGCGCCATCTTCGTGTTCATCAGGGTGAAGATCATCGCCTTCGGCGCCGTGCCGGTGAGCCGGGCCATGTGGAACATGGCCGACCAGCCCGACGAGCCCTTCGCCCCGGGGAAGACGAGGACGCGGTCCTTGAACGACTGGCCGCACAGCTCGTGGCGGGTCTCGATCACCGTGCCGGTCCGCGGGTCGATCCCGCCCCAGCCGGAGATCCGCTCCCGGGTGACGAGCGCCTCGCCCTCTGCGACGCCGCCGACGATGCGGTCCCCGTGCACGCGCACCACCTTCATGCGAGACCCCCGTTCCACGTGCCCGTGACCGCCGCTTCGATGCAGTCCACGGTCGAGCCGAACAGCCCTTGGACCTTCATGATCGCCGGCAGGTAGTGGACCTGCTTCGCCGAGTCGGTCGCGACGACCCTGGTGTCCGGCGGCAGGAACTGCCCGATCGCGGGGCAGGTGTCGCTCATCAGGCGCGCCCGGGCGTCGCGCAGGATCTTCGCATAGCCGCTGCGCTCGGCGACCTCGCGGATCGCGCGCGGCGTGAACACCCACAGGTCCGAGTTGGCGTGGACGCGCCGTCCGTCGAGCAGCCGGCAGACCTCCCGGATCTGCTCGATCGTCGCGTGGGGGCAGCCGATCATCACGAGGTCGACGTCGCGATCGCGCGCCGTCGAGTTCAGGTGCTCGTAGGTCGCGCGGCGCTCGCGCTCGCCGAAGCGCACGGTCGCCACTGGGTGGTTCCCGCCGAAGGCCTCCGCCACCGTGCGGGCCTCGGCCGTGATGCCCGGGACGTGGTAGAGCTCGACGCCGCCGGATGAGGACGCGGCCGCTCCGAAGTGCTTCAGCTTCACGAGGTTCGGGATCTCGTTGATCCCCTTGATGACCGGGATGCCGTCCTCGATCACCTCCCCGATGTAGTAGCCGAGCAGGCCCCAGTCCATGACGCTCGAGACCTCGTGCTCGACTTCGACGAGGTGCGTGCCGAAGCGGTTCTCGTCGAGGTGGAAGCCCCAGTAGGGGATCCTCCTCGTGAGCATGGCCGCCCCGGTGCTCTCGCGGCCCTCGGTGTTCGTCCGGGCGCCGAGGACCGAGTTGATGTACACCACGGCGGAGGACTCCATCCATGCGCAGTGCTCGCCCTTAATCGGGACGTTGCCGACCTGGTAGGGGGTGCAGGTGCTCATGAGGTGGATGCCGTGCTTGGCGCTGTAGTCCTCGCTCGCCATCACGGTCGCCCGGTCCTCGGGGGTGATGCCCTGCAGCTCCCAGTTCTCGATGTCCATCGGGCCGATCAGCTGGCAGCTGTGCGCCTGAACGGGCGGGATGTCCAGCACGTCCGAGCTGTCGAGGCTCCACTCCGAGAACGCCGCGTCGTGGTCGGCCTTCTTCAGGAGCCGGACCTGGCGCGCCGCCATGACGTTGGCACCGCAGACGTTGTTCGTCTCGATGAGCCGTTCGGCCCCGAGCGCCTCGCCGTAGCGGACGAGCAGGTCCATCGCCGCCTGCATGGCACGTCCGGACTCGCCGTCGAGCAGCTTCTTCTCGTCGTCGGTCAGCTGCATGCGCGCCTCCTCGTCGGTGCCGCCATGTGGGCGCTCTCCTCGGTCCTGCCAGTATCGCCCGTCGGGCCGGCGCCGCCGGACACGCCGGCGCCGCCGCCTCGGACCGCCATCGTGGCCCGCCGTAGCCGCCCGGGCCATTCGGGACGCGCCCGGTGCGGCAGCGTCGCGAGCGGGCAGCCGGACGCGACCGACGCCGTCGCGGCGAGGGGTGCCCGCTCGGGGTGTGCCCGTATAGTGCGATCACGGACCGGAGGGAGCGACAGGTGGCGGCAGGTGAGCAGGGCCGGGTGGTCGAGCCGAGCAGGACGACCCCCGTCATCGGCGAGTTCGAGGTCGTGGTCGTCGGGGGCGGCCCCGCCGGGATGATGGCGGCCGCCGCCGCGGCGCGCACGGGCCGGTCGACGATCCTGCTCGAGCGGTACGGCTTCCTCGGAGGCGCCGGCACCGCCGGAGGGCTCAGCACCTTCTGCGGCCTGCACGCCAACGTCCACGGCGAGCACCGCCAGATCATCCACGGTCTCGCCGACGAGTTCCTGGAGCGCATCGGCCGGCTCGACGGGCTGAACGAGCCGCACCTGTCCTTCGCCAACCGCATCACCGCGCAGGCCTACGACATCTCGGCGTACAAGATCGCGGCCGACGAGCTGGTGCTCGAGTCCGGCGCGACGATGCTGTTCCACGCGCTCGCCGTGGGCGTCGTGATGGGCTCGGAGCGTGCGATCGACGCCGTGCTCGTCGAGACCAAGTCCGGGCGCGGCGCGGTACGCGGGAGGATCTTCATCGACTGTTCGGGCGACGGCGACGTGGCCGCGTGGTCGGGGGCCCCGTTCGAGAAGTCGGAGAAGCTGAGCGGGATGCTCTACCCCTCGCTGATGTTCCGCATCAACGGGGTCGACCCGGCGCGGGCGGGCCGCGCCTGGGAGGTGATCCCGAAGCTGATGGCCGAGGCGGAGGCGGCCGGGACCCACCAGTTCCCCCGCAGGGGCGCGATCGTCCGGCCGCAGCGCAACCCGCTCGAGTGGCGGGCGAACCTGACCCAGGTGAGGAACCCCGACGGGAGCGCCGTGGACGGGACCGACGCCGCCGAGCTGAGCTACGGCGAGATCGAGGGACGGCGGCAGATCCGCGACACCTTCGCCTTCATCCGCCAGGCGACGCCGGGCTTCGAAGAGGCGTACATCGTCGACATCGCCCCCCAGCTCGGCATCCGCGAGACGCGCCGCATCGTCGGCGAGTACCAGCTGAGCGAGGACGACATCCTCGAATGCGCCGACTTCGACGACACGATCGGCGTGAACGGCTGGCCCGTCGAGGCCCACGTCGCCGGCAGCGTCGAGATCCGCTGGCCTCGCGATCCCGACGCTCGCGGCTTCAACCAGATGCCGTACCGCATGATCGTCCCCCAGCAGGTGGACAACCTCTTCGTCGCCGGGCGCTGCGCCTCGATGACCCACGAGGGCCAGTCCTCGGCGCGGGTGTCGGGACCGTGCTTCGTGATGGGCCAGGCGTCGGGCAGCGCGGCCGACCTCGCGTTGCGGGACGGCGTCGCGGTGCACGACGTCGACGTCGCCCGGCTCCAGGAGCGCCTCGAGGACGACGGCGCCTATCTCGGGAGGAAGTGGTAGGCCGACCGTGGGGATCTGCCCGCTCAGAGCGTGAAGCCGCCGTCGACGCCCAGCACGGTGCCCGTCACCCAGCGCGCCTCGTCGCTCGCGAGGAACAGCGCCGCGTTTGCGACGTCGATGGACTCGCCCATCCAGCCCATCGGGACGTCCGGGCTGAACCGGTCGACCCATGCCTGCATCTCGGCGTCGCTGAAGCCGTAGAACTCGTTGGCCACCGGCCCGGGCGCGACCGCGTTGCAGCGGATGTTCTCGTGCGCCACGCCGAGGGCGGTGTTCTTGGCGAGCATGACGATCGCCGCCTTGCTCGCCCCGTAGAGCGGGCTGCCCGGGAGCGCCCGGTACGCGGCGGCCGACGCCGTGAGGACGATCGAGCCCCCGCCGGCCCGCCGCATCGCGGGGATCGCGTGCTTGCAGGCGAGCCAAGTCCCCTTGACGTTGACGTCGAACTGGGTGCGGTACTGCTCCTCGGTGATCTCCTCCAGGCCGGCACGCACGAGGACGCCGGCGTTGCCGACCATGACGTCGAGCTTGCCGAAGGTCTCCTCGGCGAAGGCGACCAGCGTCGCCATCTGCTCGCCGACGGTCACGTCGGTGCGGAGGAATCGAGCGCTACCGCCGGCCCGCTCGACCGCCCGGACGACGGCACCGCCCTCGTCCTCGAGGAGGTCGGCGACGACGACGCGGGCTCCCTCGGCGGCGAAGCGCTCCACGATCCCGCGGCCGAACCCCCGTGCGCCGCCTGTCACGACGGCAACCTTGCCTTCGAGCCTCACCGTATGCCCCCCGGTCCTCGCGTCCGCCGGGACGGTACCCAGTTGCGCACATTGTTGTCAACAGAAGTGCTGGCAGGAGGTGGCCGGGCCGGACGGACCGGCCCGCCGGGCGGCGGGCCCGCCGGGCGGCGGGCCGCTTCGGCGGCGCGCGGCGCGGGGACGGCGGTGCAGCTGGACGGGCCGCTTCGACCGGAAGGGGGGAGCAGCAGGCTCTAGCTTGTGGCGGGGCGGCGGATCGCGGCGGTCGCGCCGGGTCCGGGCTGAACGCCGGCTTCGCCCCGGGCTTCGGGTCGGCGGGAGAGGGGACGTGATGCTCAGCCAGGAGGAGAACGAGTTGTTGTGCCAGGTCGGCCCCGGCACGCCGATGGGCGACATGCTGCGCCGCTTCTGGTTCCCGGCGTGCCCGTCCGCCGACCTGCCGGCGCCGGACTGCCCGCCGGTCCGTCTCCGCCTGCTCGGCGAGGACTTCGTCGCCTTCCGGGACAGCGAGGGGGCCGTCGGCGTGCTCGACGAGCGATGCTGCCACCGCGGCGCGTCGCTGACACTCGGACGGGTCGAGGATTGCGGCATCCGCTGCCTCTACCACGGTTGGAAGTTCGCCCGCGACGGCACGATCCTCGAAACGCCGAACCTCCCCGACTCACGGTTCAAAGAGCGCGTGAAGGCGCCCGCGTACCAGGTGCGAGAGGCCGGGGACCTGCTCTGGGTCTACCTCGGGCCGAAGGAGAAGGAGCCCGAGTTCCCCGAGTACAACTGGATGGGCGTCCCCGCGACGCAGCGGATCATCACGGTCATCGTCCACGGCTGCAACTTCGTGCAGGGGATCGAGGGGGTCATCGACTCCTCGCACGTGGGCATCTTGCACCGCGACGAGATGTCGGCGGCGCAGGACGGCGCCTTCGAGGGCACCGCGCAGGGCCGGGACCGCTACCCGACGAGCGACGACGCGCCGAAGCACGAGGTCGAGGACACGGACTTCGGCTTCCACTACGCGGCCATCCGCAGGGCCGACGACGGCGCCGGTCCGAGCTACGTGCGTGTCACGCCGTTCGTCATGCCCTTCATGACCTGCACGCCGCCGGGCAGCCCCGTGCTGTGGTGGGTGCCGGTCGACGATCACACGACCGCCGCGATCGCGATCGTCTGGGACCGCGAGTCGCCGCCCGACCGCTCGGCCATGCTCCGCCTGCGCGGGCTCGACGACCCCGCGGTGTGGGGGCCCGAGCGCGGGTCGCGCCGCCTCAGGCTCCCCGCGCAGGACCGTGCCGCGATGGCCGAGCGCCGTAGCTGGACGGGGCTCAGGGGGCTGGTCCCCCAGGACAACGCCGTGATGGTCTCCCAGGGCCTCGTGACTGACCGCAGCCGCGAGCACCTCGTCCCGGCGGACCTGGCGATCATCAGGATGCGGCGGGTGCTCATCGACTCCGCGCGGCGCGTCGCGGCTGGCGGCGACCCGATCGGGCTCGGGCCGGACGTCGCGAGGGGCGAGGTCGGCGCCGCCGCGGGCGTGCTGGCGGCGGGCGAGGCGTGGCAGAGCCTCGTGCCCGGGCACCGCCGCCTGGCCCGCCGATAGGAGCGGCGCCACCCGCTCAGCGCAGCAGGCGGGAGAGGCGGCGGTCGGCCAGCACGCGGCCGTTCGTCTGGCACGCCTTGCAGTAGGCGATCTCGTGCGAGGCGAACGAGACGCGCAGCAGCGTCTCGCCGCAGCGCGGGCACGGCTGCCCCGCCCGATTGTGCACGGCGAAGCGATCGCCGAGGCGCGCCTCGGAAAGGCCGCCGGACCGGGTCCGCTCGCGTTCGAGGCCCTCCGCGAGCACCGCGCGGACGGCCTCGACCAGGCGGGAGCGCTGCTCGGGCGTGAGCGAGCGGAGCGAGGCGAAGGGAGAGAGCCCGGCGAGGTTCAGCGCGTCGTCGACGTAGCCGCGGCCGACGCCGGCCACGGTGCGCTGGTCCCGCAGCACCGTGTGCAGCTGGCGGCCGTCGTCGCCCTCCATGAGCAGGGCGGCGAAGGCGTCCTCCGCCGGCTCCGGCCCGAGGACCGCCAGCGGCCCGTCGTCACCTGGGGCGAGCACCCACCACCCGGCCTTGCGCTCGTTGCCGTGCTCCCGCACGAGCAGGGCGGCGTCGCCGAGCACGAGCCGGACGACGCTGCCCCTCGGGCGCGTGTGCTTGGCGGGCGACTCCAGGTCGAGCCGGCCTGCTTGGGAGAGGTGGACGAGGATGCGCGCTCCACCGCCGAACGACAGCACGAGGTACTTGCCGCGGCTCGCCGCGGACTCGAGCGCGCGGCCGACAAGCGTGTCCGGCCTCGGACTGACGGTCTTCAGCCCCGAGAAGCCGAGCGCCTCGTAGCCGGTGAGGGTGCAGCCCGCGAGCGCCGTGTCGACCCGCTCGGCGAGCGCACGCATCTCCGTGAGCTCTGGCATCGCACCGTCCGCCGTCCCGGTCCGTCGGCCGCCGAAGGCCAGGGGCGGACCGTCGGCCCCCGGTGCCGCCATGGTATCGGCGCCCTACGGTCACGACGCGAGGACGCCGAGTCGCCCGTGATCAAGATGTGCGGGGGCAGGGACGTTAACGCGTTAGACGGGGCGATGACCCGAGTACGTCTTCTGTACAAGCAGCTGGCAGTACAAGATCACATTGGATCCAAGGCGAGCGTCGCAGGAGCCTGGGGGAACCCGTGCACTCCGAACAGGAAGATGGCGAAGGCCGGCGCAGCGCCGCGAGGCGTCGGAACGTCCTGTCCGTGCACCCCGCCGCCGAGCGCCGCGGCCGCCGCCGCGGGTCGGAGGCGTCACCGGAGCTCCAGGTGCGACTGGCGGCCGCGGTCGCGGCGACCGCGGAGGCCGTCGTGCACGCGACGTCGCCGCAGGAGCTGTTCGACGCCGTCTGCAGGGTCCTCGTCGAGCACGGGGGGTTCCGGCTCGTCTGGGTGGGCCTCGTCGACCGCGACAGCGGCGAGGTGGGCAAGGTCGCCGAGGCGGGCGTCGCTCGCCGCTACCTCGAGGCGGCACGGATCACCACCTCCGCGAGCGCGGAGGGCCGGGGCCCGACGGGTGTCGCGCTGCGTACGGGCCGGCCCGACGTCTGCAACGACATCGCGTTCGACGGGCGGATGGCGCCGTGGCGCCCGGCGGCGGTCGCGGCGGGGCTGCGCGCCAGCGCTGCCCTTCCCCTCGTCGTCGACGGCAGGGTCGCTGGCGTCCTCTCCCTCTACGCCGAGGCGCCCGGCTCGTTCGACGGGTGGTCGATGGCGGCGCTCGAGCGGCTCGTGGCGAACGTCGCGCACGGCTGGCGCGACATCGAGCACGACGAGGGCCGCCGGGACCGCCATGAGGGCTCCGACGGCGGCTCTCGTCTCGGGCAGCGCTTCGCCCAGAGCGGCGTCGCGAGCATGCTCATCGGCCTCGACAATCGCATCACCCTCGTCAACCGTGCGATGTGCGACCTTCTCGCGAGGAGCCCGGAGGAGCTGGTCGGCACCTTTGCGCTGGACCTGGTGCATCCGGACGAGCGCGGTTCCGCCGAGAGGACCATCGAGGCGGTGACGGCCGCCACCGACGTCTCGTTCCAGGTCACCGAGCGGAGGCTGTTGCGTTCCGACGGCGACTTCGTCTGGGCGATCGTCTCGAGCACCCTGGTGCGCGACGACGACGGCGCCGGCCGGGAGCTGTTCGTCCAGATGCAGGACATCACGAACCGGCGTCGCGCCGAGGAGCTCGCGGCGCGGCGTGGCTGCCAGCAGGCCGCCCTGGCGGAGCTCGGTCGCACGGCCCTCGCCGAGCACGACCTGGACGCGCTGTTCTGTCGCGCCGTGGAGCTGATCGCGTCGCTCGCGTCCGTCCAGATCGTGGACCTGCTCGAGCTCGACGAGGGCGGGCGCTCCCTCGCCCGACGCGCCGCGACCGGCTTCGAGTGCGGGCTGCTCGCCGAGGCTCCCCGGACCGTCGGTCTCGACTCGCTCGCCGGGCGGGCGCTCGGTGCATCGGCGACGACCGTGGTGGTCGACCTCTACGAGGACGGCCACTTCCCCGCGTCGGCGCTGCTGCGCTCGCACGGCGTGCGCTCGAGCATCGTGGCCGTCGTCGACGCCGGGGGCCGGCCGTTCGGGGTGCTGGAGGCCCACGCCACGTCGTCGAGGGAGTTCGACGAGGACGAGGTGCCGCTGCTCGAGAGCGTGGCCAACGTGCTCGGCGCGGCCATCGCCCGGCGCGACGTGGAGATCGAGATGCGTCGGCGTGCGCTCCACGACGCGCTCACCGGCCTGCCCAACCGCGCCCGACTGCGCGAGCGGCTGGAGCACGCGCTCGGACGGCGGGCGTGGCTTGCGGGCGAGCTCGCCGTGCTCTTCGTCGACCTCGACCGCTTCAAGGTCGTGAACGACAGCCTCGGCCACGTCGCCGGTGACGAGCTGCTCATCCGGAGTGCCGAGCGGATTGTCGAGGTGGTCGGTCCCGAGGACCTCGTGGCGCGCTTCGGTGGCGACGAGTTCGTCGTGGTCTGCGAGGGCGTCGGCGGCGTGGAGCACGCGCTCGAGGTCGCGGAGCGCGTGCTCGCCTCGCTGGCCGTCCCGGTCGTCCTGGGCGGCCAGGAGCTGGCCTCGAGCGCGAGCGTCGGCGTCGCGGTGAGCGACAGCTCGACCGACCAGCCCGATGACCTGCTTCGCAACGCCGATATCGCGATGTACCGCGCGAAGGCCGCCGGCGGAGCCTGCGCCGTCGTCTTCGACACTGCGATGCGCCTCCAGCTGCGCGAGCGGCTCCAGCTGGAGACCGAGCTGCGCCGCGCCGTCGAGCGTGGGCAGCTCGTCGTCTACTACCAGCCGGTGATCGAGATCGCCTCCGGCGCGATCGTCGGCGCCGAGGCGCTGGTCCGCTGGCAGCATCCCATGCGGGGACTGGTGCTTCCCGCCGCGTTCATCCCGGTCGCCGAGGAGACCGGCCTCATCGAACCAATCGGCAAGCTCGTCATGGAGCGGGCGTGCGCCGACGTCGCCCGGTGGATGGGGACCGGACGTGAAGCAGCCCTCGAGCTCGGCGTCAACGTCTCGGCGCGCCAGCTGCGCTCGCCGGCCTTCGCGAGTTCGGTCGCCGCTGCGCTCGAGGCGACCGGCCTCGCGCCCGCGACCGTCCGCCTCGAGATCACCGAGTCGGTCCTGATGGAGGACACCCGGACGACCCAGTCGGCGCTCGAGGCGCTGAAGTCGCTCGGCGTGCGGCTCGCCGTCGACGACTTCGGGACCGGCTACTCCTCGCTCGGCTACCTGAAGCGCTTCCCGATCGACGAGCTAAAGGTGGACCGCTCCTTCGTGTCCGGACTCGGACGGGCGGGTCCCGAGGAGGCCATCGTCGCCGGCGTCGTCCAGCTGGCCCGAGCGCTCGACCTCGGCGTCGTCGCCGAGGGCGTCGAGACCGAGGCGCAGCTCGCCCACCTGCGCGAGATCGGCTGCGAACGCGCCCAGGGATTCCTCATGTCGCGCGCGCTCCCGGCGGCGCACTTCGAGCGGCTCTTGATCACCGAGCGCAGCTCGTGAGCCGGTCGCGTTCCTCCGTGCCGGACTGGCTCGTGTGGGTCGTCGGGGGCACCGGCGAGCTGGCACCGGCTCGCCGGGCGCGCGTGCCCGGCTGGCTGTTCGTGGTTGGTGCCGTCGCCACCCTCGTCGTGCTGCCGTCGTCGCACGTCGGCGGCGCCGACGCCGCCGGCGTCATCGCCCTCGACGCTGCCGGCCTGGCGCTCGGCGCCGCCCTGGTCGCCTGGACGAAGGACCCGCCGGGTCGCGCCATCGAGGTGCTCCTCGCGCTCGGCACGCTGTGGACTGGCGGCCTCGTCTACCTCCTCCACTCCCCCCGAGGCAGCGTCTACGCGCTGTTCTTGTGGTTCGCGCCCGTCGCGTTCGCGATCCTCCCGACGAGGCGCGCGCTCGGCCTGCTCGTCCTCGCCGCCGCGGTCTCGGCGGTGGTGCGCGTGGCGACGCACTCGAGCGGTCCGAGCTGGCTCGCCGACGACGCCGGCCAGTGGTTCGTGCTCACGGTCACCATGGTGGTGCTCTGCCTGCTCGTCGACCGCCTGGCGCGCAGCCTCGGCCAACGCGACCGGCTCTTCCGGGGGGCGTTCGACCAGTGGTCCGTTGCCATGAGCATCACCGACGGGGCGTCGCGCTGGCTCGCCGTCAACCCGGCGGCGTCCGCCATGCTCGGGCGCAGCGCGGACGAGCTCATCGGTCGCGGGGCACGCGAGGTGCTGCATCCGGACGACGTCGAGTCGAGCGAGGCGGCGCGTCAGGAGCTGCTCCGGGGCGAGGCGACGACCTCGGTCCACGAGGAGCGCTACCTACGCCCCGACGGCTCAGTCGTGCACGCGCTGACCACCCTCTCGCCGATCCGCTCCGGGCCGAAGGGCGAGCCGGTCGTGCTCGGCCTGGCGCAGGACGTCACCCAGCAGCGCCGCGCCGAGGGGCACCGGCTGCACCTCGTCCGCCAGCTCCTCCGGGCCCAGGAGCAGGAGCGGGCGCGCATCGCCGACGACGTCCACGACGATCCGCTCCAGTCGATCATCGCCGTGTCCATCCAGCTCCAGATCCTGGCGAGCCGCGTCGAGGATCCGGCCTCGATGAGCCTCGTCGAGGCGATGCAACGCTCGACGGCGGCCTCGATCGAGCAGCTCCGGGCGTTGCTGTTCGAGCTGCACCCGCCGGCCCTCCAGCTCGGGGGGCTGCTCGAGTCGCTCCGGGAGTACCTCCGGCGCTACGAGGGCATCGGCGGTCCGAAGGTGCGCGTCGACGGTCACCTCGACAGCGACGCCTCGCCCGAAGAGGCGATGGTGCTCTTCCGGGTCGCCCGTGAGGCGCTCGCCAACGTCCACAAGCACGCCTCGGCGACCGACGTGTCGGTGCTCGTCACGGAGGCGGACGGCGGCGTCGAGGTCGTCGTGAGCGATGACGGCGTCGGCTTCGACGCTGGCGCCGAGCACCTTGCCCCGGGACACGTCGGGCTGGCCTCGGCCCGCGAGCGGGCCGAGCGGGTCGGCGGGCGGGTGGAGGTCGAGTCGAGCCCCGGGAACGGGACCCACGTCAGGGCGTGGATCCCACGGATCCCCTCGTAGCGCGCGCGGCCGCGCGGCGGATCGCTGCGAGCACGTCGAGGATCGGGCCGTCCTTCAAGACGTAGGCGGTCGCCCCCGCGGCCGTCATGTGGTCGCGCGTCGTGTCGTCGTCGAAGGCCGAGATCGCCACGACTCGGATGTCGAGCCCTCGCGCCCGGATGGAGGCAGCGACGGCGGCACCTCCACCGTACGGCATGCGCACGTCGAGCAAGGCGACGTCGGGCGCGGTCTGCTCGCACATGCTGAGCGCTGTGACGGCGTCGCGGGCCGTGCCGACGACCTCGATGTCGGGAGCGACGCCCAGCAGCTGGACGAGCGCTTCCAGCATGACCTCCTGATCGTCTGCGACCACGACCCGGATGGCCATCTGGCCGCCGTCCGTCCCTCAGGCCCGCTCGTCGAGGGAGACGAGCCCGTCGCGTGCCGCCAGCGCCACCGCCTCCAGCTTGGAGTGGGCACCGAGCTTGTTGAGGATGTTCCGCACGTGATTGCGCACGGTGTGGCCGGAGAGGAACAGGGCCGAGCTGATCCCCTCGGTCGACATCCCCTTGGCCAAGAGCCGGAGGACCTCCAGCTCGCGCGGCGTCAGTTCGCCGGCGCGGCCCTGGGTCGAGCGGCGCAGCCGACCGAGCAGCCCCGCGAGCACGGCGGTCGGGATGAGCGACTCGCCCCTCCACGCGGCGCGCACGGCGGTCGCGACCTCGTTGGCGCCGCGGTCCTTCGGCAGGAAGCCCGAGCAGCCCGCCTCGATGGCCCGGGCCAGCAACTCGTCGCCGCCGGCCGCGGAGAGCATGACGACCTTCGTCTCGGGCCAGCGACGCAGGATCTCCGAGGTCGCCGAGGCACCGTCGCCGTCGGGGAGGCGGTAGTCGAGCAGCACGACGTGGGGACGGGTGCGCTCCACGAGCTCGAGACCCTCCCGGACGCTCGCCGCAGTCCCGACGACGTCCAAGTCCTCCTGCTCGCCGAGGAGCATCGCGAGGCCTTCGGCGACCATGGCGTGGTCGTCCACGACCGCCACGCGGATCAGCGCGCCGTGCGAGGTCGGTGCGCCCCCGTCGTTCTCCCCCTGCACAGGGGGAATGATCCCACGCGGCGTGGCCCCGAGGACAGGACCGTCCCCGACCTCCGGTCGGCTCGTCCCGGCGTCCGGCGATGTCGCAAGCCCCGTGCCCACTGCCTTCCCTCCGCGTTGTGCCACGCGGCCACACGCCGCGCCAGGGCCTCCGTCGAATTCCCGGGTCGGCCAACTCGAACTGTGCACCGTCGGGTGCGCCCTGCGCATGACGCAGATGGGTCATTGGGCGCGGGATGCATCGACAGCGCACGAGCGGGGGATGCGGGCGGGCTCGCGCCGCCTCAGGGCCGGTAGCCGGACGGACCCTCGAAGGCCTCGACACGGTCGGTGCCCCCGACGACGAGGAGACCCTCACCGGCCGCCGGCGCGGCGTAGTGCACGACCGGGACGCTCGCGTGGGAGACCACCGCTCGCCCGCTGCGCGGGGCGAGCCCGCTGAGCTGATCGCCGGAGACCACCCAGACGAGGCCGCCCGCGACCGTCGGCGAGCCGTCGACGCCTCCCGGGGCCGTCCACGCGACGCGGAGCGAGCGCGTCCCCGCGAGCACCGCGGTGAGCGAGCCGTTGGGGCAGTTCACGTAGACGAAGGGCGCGAGATAGGCGTCGCCACCGATGGAGAAGCAGACGTTGGCGGAGGCGAGCTGGCCGCCGATGCCTCCGAGCCGGTCGGCGTCGAGGAGGTAGCCGGTCTGCTCCTTGCCGACGACGAACACCCGCCCGCCCGGCAGCAAGGTGGCCGGGCCGGAGCCGAGATCGCCGTCGTCCCCGTTGTCCTGCGCCCAGTTCGACGGTGCGAAGAAGGACACCTCACGCATCGTCGGCGAGAGCGAGAAGACGGCGTCCCCACCGTCGAAGCGCGACGTCGAGCTGCCGTTGCCGGTCACGGCGAACACGTCGCCGGCGGCATCGACCGAGAGGCCCGCGGGGGCCCAGACCGCGCCCTCGCGGGCCGTCGGCACCTGGAAGACCGCGGTCGGTCCGGCCCCGGTCTCGGGCACCGACATCACGTAACCGTGGTACTGGGCGCAGTCGCCGTAGTTCCCGCCGAAGCCGACCACGACGCGCCCGTCGGTGAGCGCGAGCGCCGGGCGCTGGAGCTGCGCGGCGGCAACCCAGCCGGGACGGTCGAGGTCGCGCTGCCAGAGGATCGCGCCCGTTGACGGCTGGAGGGCGACCAGCACGTGGTGGACGGCGCCGCCCTCGTCGGTCGCAGCCGAGGCGAAGAGCTTGCCCGTCGCCGGGTCGAGGACCATCGTGGAGGTGATCCCGACGGTCGGCGAGATGTCGCCGCAGGGGAGTGCGCTGGCGGGCACCGGGGTGCCGAGGTGGCGCGACCACAAGAGCCGTCCCGAGCTCGCGGCGAGTGCGTAGACCGTGTCGCCCTCGGTCGCCACGAACACCTCGTGACCGAAGATGAGGGGCTCGCCGTAGACGGCGTCGTCGAGGATGGGCGAGAGCCAGCGGGCGCGCAGCGGGCGCAGCGACGGGCTGGCGGTCTGGACCGAGTCCCGGGTGAAGCTGCCGCCGTAGGTCGTCCACTCGCCGCCCGCTGCGGCGGCGTGGGCGCCAGTGGCCGGGGTGCGCACCCGGGACGTCGAGGCCGACGCGCCGGGTTGAACGGCTGCGGCGATCCCGCCGGCTGAGACGACGGCGATCGTCGCCACGGCCGCGCGGCCCCAGGCGCGCCGCAGGAGGCGCCCGGCGCATGGCCGGGGCGCGAGGGTGGACGACGGCCGCGCGGCGGCACGCCGAGTGAGCCCGGTATCGATCTTCGCCATGGCGACATCATCGCGAAGCTCGGGCCCTCGGCACCTTCACGACGCGTGGATCGCTTGCCGAGCGACGGCGCCGCGCGCCGGGCGGAGCGCCCCCGGGATCGGAGGCGGGTCTGGCCGGCAGCGTGAAGCGCCGCCGCGCGCCCCTGCCGTGGTAGGACGAAGGGATGGACCTCAGGATCTTCACCGAGCCACAGCAGGGCGCCACCTACGAGACGCTCCTCGGGGCAGCGCTCGCCACCGAGGCCGCCGGCCTGGACGCGTTCTTCCGCTCCGACCACTACCTGGTCATGGGTGAGGCGCCCCCGGGCAAGAAGGCCGGGCTCCCCGGACCCACGGACTCCTGGGTGACCCTCGGCGCGCTCGCTCGCGACACCGAGCGCGTACGCCTCGGGACGCTCATGACGTCGGCGACGTTCCGCCTGCCGGGGCCGTTGGCGATCTCGGTCGCACAGGTGGACGCGATGAGTGGCGGCCGGGTCGAGCTCGGGATCGGCGCCGGCTGGTACACGGCCGAGCACCGCGCCTACGGGATCCCTTTCCCCGAGACCGCCGGCGAGCGCTTCGACCGACTGGAGGAGCAGCTCGCGATCATCTCCGGCTTGTGGGAGACGCCGGTCGAGGAGAGCTTCTCGTTCAGCGGCCGCTACTACGAGCTGATCGACAGCCCGGCGCTCCCGAAGCCAGCCCAGCGGCCCCGGCCGCCGATCATCGTCGGCGGGCGGGGGACGCGGCGCACGCCGATGGTGGCGGCGCGCTACGCCGACGAGTGCAATGTCGGCTTCGGCAGCCTCGACGAGGTGCGAGCTGTGTTCGCAGGGCTCGACGCCGCCTGCGTCGAGATCGGACGTGATCCGGCGACCGTGCGGCGTTCGGTCGCCCTCGTCCTCTGCCTCGGCACGAGCGAGCAGGAGTGCGCTCGGCGCGCCGCCGCGATCGGCCGCGAGCTCGGCGAGCTGCGGGCGAACGGTCTCGCCGGGACGCCCGAGGAGGTCGCCCAGCGCGCCGCCGAGTTCGCCGCGATCGGTGCGAGCCGGGTCTACCTGCAGGTGCTCGACCTCTCCGACCTCGAGCACATCCACCTCGCCGGCGAGGCGCTCCAGCCGCTCGTTGCCGGGCTCTGAGCGACACCGCCGCGGGCGCCCCGCGCGAGCCGCCAGCGGTGCCCGACATTTCCGCCCCGCCTGGTGCGCCCGCCAGATTCCCGGCGCTGCTCGCCGCCGAACCGGACGGGACGCCGGCCCGCCTTGTCGGGCTGGAGGAGGCCGATCTCGACGAGGGCGACGTGACGGTCGCGATCGCCTGGTCGAGCCTCAACTACAAGGATGCGCTGGCCGTGACGGGTCGCGCCCCGGTCGTGCGCCGGTTCCCGATGGTCTGCGGCATCGATCTCGCCGGTCGCGTCACCGCCTCGACGCATCCCGGTCTCTCGCTTGGCGACGAGGTCGTCGTCGTCGGCTGCGGCCTCGGCGAGAACCACACCGGCGGTTACGCCGGCCTCGCACGGGTGCCCGGAAGCTGGTGCGTCCGGCTGCCGCCCGGCCTCGACCTGCGCCGCTCGATGGCGATCGGCACGGCGGGGTTCACCGCGATGCTGGCGGTGCTCGCCCTCGAGCGGGTCGGCATCTCCCCCGAAGGCCTGGCCGAGCCTCCCGTCCTCGTCACGGGGGCAGCGGGGGGCGTGGGCTCGATCGCCGTCGCGGTCCTGGCTCGCCTCGGGTACCGCGTCGCAGCGTCGACGGGACGGCCCGGGGAGGCTGCGTACTTGCGACGGCTCGGCGCCTCCGAGGTGCTCCAGCGCGCCGAGCTCGCCGACGGCCCGCGGCGGTCGCTCGGCGACGAGCGTTTCAGCGCCGCGATCGACGTCGTCGGCGGCGAAACGCTCGCCAACGTGCTCAGCCAGGTGCGAAGGGACGGGGCAGTCGCCGCCTGCGGTCTGGCCGGCGGCGGCGAGCTCCCGGCGAGCGTGTACCCGTTCGTCCTGCGCGGCGTCACCCTCGCCGGGGTGAACTCCACCTGGCCACCGCCGGGCTGGCGCGAGCGGGCGTGGCAGCGCCTGGCGACGGACCTGCCGGCCGAACTGCTAGACGAGATGACCGTGGTCGAGCCGCTGTCGCGCGTGCCGGAACTGGCCGGGGCGCTGCTGAGCGGCGCGGTCCGCGGCCGCGTGGTGGTGGAAGTGGCGGGCTAGCCGCCGACCGGCCGGGCGGCGTCCGTCGGTGCCTCCGCCGAGCCGCCGCCTTCGGCCGCCGCCGAATCGTCCGGCGCTGGATCGTCCGGCGCTGGCCCGGAGTCGGCGCCGGGGGACGGGACGCGGAAGAAGTGGTCGCGGTAGTACGCGAGCTCGGCGACGCTCTCACGGACGTCGCCGAGGGCCCTGTGGTTGCCCGCCTTCTTCGGGGCTCTGCCGTAGAGCGAGGGGTACCAGCGCTTGCAGAGCTCTTTCACGGTCGAGACGTCGATCGTGCGGTAGTGGAGGTACTCGTCGATCTCGGGGAGCTGATGGCGGAGGAACCGGCGGTCGACGCCGATCGAGTTGCCGCACAGCGGCACGCGCTTCGCCTCCGGGACGTGGGCGCGGATGAAGTCGAGCGTCGCCTTGCCGGCTTCCTCCAACGTCATGGTGGAGGCCGCGATCTCGGCCGCCAGACCACTCTCGGCGTGCATCTTCCGGACGACGTCGTCCATCGCTGCGAGCTGTTCTGGGGTCGCCGAGACCACGAGGTCCGGACCCTCGGCGACGATCTGCAGCCGGTCGTCGGTGATGAGGGTCGCAATCTCAACGATGACGTGGCGGCCCGGGTCGAGACCGGTCATCTCCAGGTCCATCCACACGAGCACCGCACGATGGTAACTGGCGCGTCCGCACACCCCGGCCTGCGGCTCCCTCTCCCACACGCGGCCCGCGGGCGTGCGTTCCTGAGCGCTACCGTGCGTCGGTGACCGACGTGCTGATCCGCCTGCTCGATCCGGCCTCGATCCCGCCGGCGTACGCCCGCCCTGGCGATGCCGGTGCCGACCTCACCTCGCGCGTCGACGTGCTGCTCACCGCCGCGGGAGGCCGTGCCCTCGTGCCGACCGGGGTCGCGCTGGCGCTGCCCGAGGGTCATGCAGGGCTCGTCCTGCCCCGGAGCGGCCTGGCGGCCCGTCACGGTGTGACCTGCTTGAACACGCCAGGCCTCATCGATTCCGGCTTCCGCGGCGAGGTCCAGGTGCTCCTCGTCAACACCGACCCGGCTGCTGACTACGAGGTGCGCCGCGGCGACAGGATCGCCCAGCTGCTGGTGGTCCCGTACGCTACGGCCAGCTTCGCGGCCGTCGACGAGCTGCCTGGTACCGAGCGCGGCGACGGCGGATTCGGCCACACCGGCCGCTGAGGAGCCGTCGAGCCGAGGGGTGGTGCGGCGCCGCGCCACGGCTTGGTACCATCGTCACCACACGCGGACGTGGCTCAGTTGGTAGAGCATCACCTTGCCAAGGTGAGGGTCGCGGGTTCGAGTCCCGTCGTCCGCTCCAAGAACATGCAGGTAGAGAACCCGGAGACGTTCCGGTCGGATCGCTAATCTTCGAGCGCTATACCTCCTGCGATACCATCGAGTCCCGAAGAGCACGGTGCTCTACCTCGGACGGTCTCGATGACATCGACATCGCGCGCTGCTTCTGACTCACCAGGCGGGGACCTTGCGCTGTCCGGGACCATCCGGTCGCGTCGTTCGAGGGGCAGCGGGGGCGTGCTCCCAGTTCGAGACGGGGTCTGGCGAGTGGACGTCGAGCTGCCGCGCGAGCCGGGCGCTCCTCGCCGGCGACGCTCGCGCACGGTGCACGGATCGCGCGAGGAGGCCGAACGCATCCTCGCCGAGCTGCGAGGCGGGCTGTCCGGCGCACCGACCGTAGCCCTTAACGTCCGGCTGACTCTGCCCCTCATCGCAGCGCTTCGCCGTGCGGCCACGATTGACGGCGTGTCGGTGACCGAAGAGGTTCAGATCGCCCTCCTGGCTCATTTCGATTTGGGGGGCCGAGAAGATTGAAAGCGGATGCGTCCACGTCTGGTGGTGCCGCGGGGAAGAGCCGGCAACGGCCTGAGCGTCGTCTGCGACCCCGCGGAAGTGGAGGAGTGTTCCCTGTCCGAGACGGGGTTTGGCGCGTCGATGTCGAGGCACCCCGGGATCCCGATTCCGGTCGCCGACGACGGTCGTCTCGGTACGTGTACGGCACTCGGGAGGAGGCTGAGCTCGCCGTCGCCCAGCTCCGCGTCGCAGCTCACCAGCGCCGGCTTCCAATCGGGAAAGCCCGACCGCGCTCGGTCCGCGCCGTGCTCGACGCCTACGTGCGGGAAGCCGAGTCTGGACGTATCGAGCTCGCTCCGCGGACGGTTGTCACCTCTCGCTCTGCGGTGCGGACGATGTGCTCGGTCCTGCTCCGCGATGGAACAGTCTTTGGCGACGTCCGGCTCTCCGCGCTGACCTGGGAGCAGATCGAGGACCTCTACGGCGCCATGCGCACCAGCGGGCGTAGCGCGGACTGGGTGAGACGCTGCGCCACTGTGCTCAGCCGGGCGATGGAGCAGGCCAGGAAGCGTGGCGTTATCGACTCGAACCCCTGTCGCGACGCGACGCGGCCCCGTTCAGCCCGGTCGAAACCGTTCGCGCCGACGGCGGCAGAGGTCCGCAAGCTCATCGAGGAGGCGTCAGCCGCCGATCCGGAGATCGGGGACGCAGCGCTGATCCTCGCGAGCACCGGGATGCGCAAGGGCGAGCTGCTCGGTCTCTGGTGGGAGGACGTGGATGTCGACCGTGGCGAGATCCACGTCGCTGCGGCCATCAGCGATGGCGGTCGTGGCGTCGGCCTCGTTCGCAAGGCGACGAAGCGCTCCGACTGGCGGGACGTGCCGCTCACGTCGGCGGCGGTTGCCGCGTTGGAGCGGCAAGCCGTTCGTCGGCGTGAAATCGTCGGCGCTGAGTCGGCGCCCGGCGAGTACGTCTTCGCCGGCGGAATCGACCCGATCGTGCCGATGCGCCCGGAGATGCTGAGCGACCGTTGGGCCGCGGCGAGGGGTCTCTCCACCGTCAACCTCCTGCACCTTCGCCACTATGCGGCGACGGCGATGCTCGACGCCGGCGAGTCGTACCGGACGGTTGCCGAGCTGCTCGGAAACTCGGAATCGACGCTGCGCTTGCATTACGACGGGCGCACCGACGTCGGCAAGCGCCGCGCGATCACCGCGCTCGAGCTTGGTGGCTGAGGAGCGCATCACTCGAATTCGTCGGCGCGGG
>Ga0209415_10005374_pt1 | contig 23064 bp, 23 predicted proteins | sample PeaSoiSIISIP2007_FD_187696 | JGI IMG/M metagenome (GOLD analysis project Ga0209415, IMG submission 187696) | Peat soil microbial communities from Weissenstadt, Germany - SII-SIP-2007 (SPAdes) (version 2) | ecosystem: Environmental > Terrestrial > Soil > Wetlands > Peat | place: Germany... | reverse complement strand
CTGGCGCAGAAGGTTCTGGACCAGATGTTCACGTTCGACAATGTCAACGATCTCGATGACAAGGCCATCCAGACGCTGCTGCGGGAAGTGCAGTCTGAGGCCCTCATCATCGCGCTCAAGGGCGCAGATCAGGGGCTGCGCGAGCGCATTTTCAAGAACATGTCGACGCGGGCCGCCGAAACGATGCGCGAGGACCTCGACGCAAAGGGACCGGTGCGGCTTTCCGAAGTCGAGGCCGAGCAACGGGAAATTCTCAAGATCGTCCGGCGTCTTGCCGACGAGGGACAGATCCAGCTCGGTGGCGGCGGGAGCGAAGATGAATTCGTCTGAGTCGCGCATCGGCTTGCGCCGCGGGATCTGACATGGGTGCCTCGGATCGCTTTTCGCGCACCATCCCCAAGGACAAGATCGGCGGCACGGCGAACTGGGAGCTGCGGCCCCTTGCCGGCGGTACGCGGATCGCCGGCTCGGCGCCGCTTTCGGTGCGCGGGACCGGAGCCGGCCGCGAGCAAAGCGGGTACGAGGCCGGGCGCGCCCAAGGGTATGCCGACGTGATGCGCAATGCGCAGCAGGCACGGGCGGCGGATCTGCAACGCCTCGAGAGCCTGCTCACACAGCTCCAGGGACGTTTCGACGAGCTTGCGGTACAGGGCGCCGACTGCCTGCTCGACCTGGCACTCGACATCGCCGCACAGGTCCTGCGGCGCGAGATCCAGACGCAGCGCGACGCCATCCTACCGGTGGTGCGCGAGGCCCTGGCGCTGATTATCGATGCCCACGCCCACCCCACGGTACGACTGTCGCCGCAGGACTTTGAGCTGGTGCGTGACGCGCTGCGCGCCGACGCCCAGTATCACGGCTGCCGCCTCCTCGCCGATCCGTCGATCCAGCCGGGCGGCTGCCGCGTCGAATCGCCCCAGGCCGAGGTCGATGCGACCCTGGCAACGCGCTGGCGCCGGGTTGTGCAGACACTCGGATCCAATGCCCCGCCGCCAGAGATCACGGTCGAGGGTCCGACCACCGACGCAACGCACAACCCGGGGCGGCGATGAGCCGGACCGCCGACTCGCTGCCGGGCGCGGGCTTCGCGCAGTTCCTCAACGAGTGCCGCTCGATCGCCGCGTGCGCCGAACCGTTTGAATTGCGCGGTCGGCTCACCCGCTCTGCCGGTCTGGTCATGGAACTCGTCGGCTTGAAATTGCCGGTCGGCGCCCGCGTCGCGGTGGTACAGGCCGACAATACACGGCTCGACGCCGAGGTCGTAGGCTTCTCCGGCGAGCGCCTTTTTCTCATGCCGATCAGCGAACCGCAAGGCATCCGCCCCGGCGCCATGGTGGTGCCCTTCGACCCCGCGGCGCCGCGCCCCAGCCTAGGCCAGCGCAATCACCCGCGGCGCCGCGCGGAAGATCGCGCCCGCCACCTGCCCATGGGCGAGGCGCTGCTGGGCCGCGTGGTCGACCCGAGCGGCGCCCCGCTCGACCGCGGCGGCCCGATCGTCTCTACCGACGGCAACCCGTGCGAGCTGCGCCCCCTGTCGCGCCGTCCCATCAACGCGATGGACCGTGCGCCCGTTCGCAGCGCGCTCGATGTCGGAATTCGCGCCATCAATAGCCTGCTGACCATCGGCCGCGGCCAGCGCATCGGGCTGTTCTCCGGATCCGGGGTGGGCAAGAGCGTGCTGATGGGAATGATGGCTCGCTACACCACCGCCGATGTCATCGTCGTTGGCCTGATTGGCGAGCGCGGCCGGGAGGTCAAGGAATTCATTGACGACATACTCGGGGCCGACGGCCTGCGGCGTGCCGTCGTGGTCGCCGCCCCGGCCGACACGACACCGCTGGTGCGCATGCAGGGCGCCGGGTATGCGACCTCCATCGCCGAGCACTTTCGCGATCAAGGTCGCGATGTCTTGCTGCTGATGGATTCGCTCACCCGTTACGCCATGGCCGCTCGGGAAATCGCCTTGGCCATAGGCGAACCGCCGGCCACCAAGGGCTATCCGCCTTCGGTCTTTGCCAAGCTGCCGCAGCTGGTGGAGCGGGCCGGCAATGCCTCGGCCGGTGGAGGATCGATTACCGGCTTCTACACCGTCCTCACGGAAGGGGACGATCCGCAGGATCCCATCGCCGATGCGGCGCGGGCGATTCTCGATGGCCATATCGTACTGTCGCGGTCCTTGGCCGAAGCGGGCCACTTTCCGGCCATCGACGTGGAAACCTCGATTTCCCGGGTCATGCCCGCGGTGTCCAATCCGCAGCAGGTCGAGGCGGCACGGCGCTTCAAGGGGCTCTATTCGCGCTACCAGCGCAATCGCGACCTCTTGTCCGTGGGCGCCTACGTTGCCGGCGCCGACCCGGCCCTCGACGCCGCGATTGCGGCCTATCCGCGCATGGAGCGGTTTTTGCAGCAATCGATGACCGAGCGTGCCGCCCTGAACCGATCGCAGCAGGACCTGGCCGAACTCGTGCAGTCGGTCCCGAACCTGGGGATTTGAGGCCGTGTCGCCGATCCCCTTCTCGCCGGCCCCTCCGCACCGCCCCGGGAGCGCGAGGCCCGCGCAATGAATCCCGCCACGCTCCGCACCCTGATCGAAGTGGCCGCAGCCAAGTGTGATGCGGCTCAGGCCCGGTACGCCAGCATGCTTCGACTGGTCGAGAAGGCGCGCACGCACCTGGCGATGCTGCAGCAATACGCCAAGGAGTACCGCGAGCGGGCGCGTTGCCAAGCCGGCGACAGCCGCGACCCGAGCGCCGAACGCAATCAGGTCGTCTTTCTCGATCGCCTGCAGCTGGCAATCGACGCGCAGGAGCGCGAACTGGGCGTTCGCGAGAAGGCGGCCGCGGCCGCCGCCGGCGAAGTCGCGCTCTGCCTGCGCAAGCGCAAGAGCCTGGAAACGCTGGCCTCGCGCCGCATCGAGCGCGAACAACGCGCCGAGGCCCGGCGCGACCAGAAGAACACCGACGAATTCGCCCAACGTTCCCAGGACCGGGCTGCCGCCGCCGGCATAGGACAGGGCACGGCCACCGCAGGGAGCGAGACATGATTTCGAGCACGATTGCCGTCGCCAATGCGCCAAGCGCATCCTCGGCCCAGCGCCAGGATGCCGCGTCGCCGCTGACCACGGGCGCCGATGCGCCAGCCGACGGCACGACCTTTTCTTGCGCAATGGCCACAGCGGCCAGCGCACCGTCCAAGACGCAGGCGGACGCTGCCGAGGGCAGCGCTGCGGCGCCGGCCGGATCGGCCCAAGGCGGTCAGGGCAATGCCCCGCCTGCCACAGCAGACGCCGCCGCCCCAACGGCGCCGGCTTGCTCAAGCACCGCCGAATCGGGCGCGGCGGGGGCTTCGACGGGTGTGCCGGCAAAGAACCCCAGGACCGCAAGCTCGCATGCGCCTAGCCGCGCCAGCGTTTCGACGGCGGCCAAGACCCAGGCGTCTTCGACCGCTTCGAGCACGCAGCTGCGCACCGCCAGCACGCGCGCTGGCGCGCAGTCGGCGCCCGCAAGTACTGCGGCGGCGGCCGCAAAAGCGGCCGACGAGACCCTAGCGAGTCAAGCCGCGTCGGTCGATGCCGGCCGTCCGGTTGCCGGCAGCATGGCAACGCCAGCGGCGCCTGAGGCGCCGTCCGCAGCCTCGGCGCCAGGCAACCCCCAGGCCAACGCGCTCGCCGCGCTAAGTGCCGCGCCGGGCGCGACGACAACGAACTCGGCGCTCGATGCTGGCGACTCCGTCGCCGTGGAGTCGGTCAGCGCGGCCAGCGCGCAAGGAGTGCGGTATTCGGAACAAGTCGCCGCCGCGCACGCGCTTGGCACGGCAACGGCAGAGGGCGCGGCGGCGGCGGTCACCGGCGGTAGCGGCGCGACCACGCCATTTACCGCGACGGCGTCGGTCGCTGCCAAGGAGACACCTTCGGCAAGCGGCGCCATGCCGGGCTTCGCGGCGCTGTTTGCCGGCGCGCCGAGCAGGGACGGCGCCTTGGCCAGCGGCGCTGGTGCGGTTGCCAACCTCGATGCGGGGGCTGGCGCCTCCGGTGCGCAGTTGCCTGCATCGGTTCTGGCTACGCTACCCGGCGCGTCGAGCGCCACCGGCGGGGGAGCGGTGCTGGGCAACGCGCTGGTGCACATCAGCACTGCGGTGGGGGACGCGGGATTTGGACAGGATGTCTCGCGCCAGCTGGTGTACCTTGCCAAGACCGGAACACAGTCGGCCGAACTTTCGCTGCAGCCGGCCAATCTCGGCCCGGTGAACGTCTCGATCCAGATGAATGGCCTGGACGCGACCATCGCCATCTCCGCGAGCCATGCGGCGACCCGCGCGGCCCTGCAAGAGGCACTGCCTCATCTACAGGAACTCTTTCAAGGCAGCGGTCTGCAGCTGACCGGCGCGCACGTGGGCGACGGCTCCCAACGCAACGCCGATCAAGGCGCCGCACAGCGTGATCCGGCGGCCGTCAACCGCATGCTTGGAGCGACCGGCACGGCTCCTGCCGCGTCGGTCACGCTTGCCGTTAGCGCGGGCCAAACGGCCGGGGCCAACCGCCTGATTGATACCTTTGCGTAGTGGCAAATCGCGCACGTATTCCCCTGATTGCACGGGCCCCCCATTCCCAATAATCGCTAAAGATTCCCGGTCCGCTGCCGAGGCGGCACCGGTCGGATGGCAACGAAATTGGGGGAATGATGGCCGACAGCAAGGGAGCCGCGGCAGCGGCGCCAGCCAAAGACGCGCCAGGCGCTGCCAGGGGCAAGGACGCCGCAGCGGCGGCGGCCGCGGGCAAAGCCGCGAACACGCCCCCGGCCAAAAAGAGAAACCTCAAGCCGATCATCATCATCACCGCGGCGGTGCTCCTGCTCGCCAGCGGCGGGGCCGCGGCATACCTCTTCTTGTTCAAGTCTGACGACGCGGAAACTTCGACGGCACAGGCGGCAAAGGGCAAGGGCGCGGACAACGAGAAGGGCCACAAGGACAAGAAGGCCGAAACCAAGAAGCCGTACTTCGTCGAGTTCGACACCTTCACCGTCAACTTGAAGGATCCGGATAAGTTCCTGCAGATCAAGCTGACCTTTCAAGTCAAGAGCGTCGACGCGGCGGAAACGCTCAAGGAGATGATGCCCATCGTCCGCAGCGCAGTGATACCGGTGCTCAGTTCGCAGGATCCCGCAGAGCTCATGGCCGCGGAAGGCAAGGAAAAGCTCAGCCGCGAAGTGGTCGTGGCCGCCAACAAGTCGGTCGCCGGCAGCGCGGCCGACCAGGCGATCGACACGGTGCTCATCACCCACATGCTCATCCAGTAGCGGCGCACGAACAACCGGCCCAGGCAAAGCGGACAACATGGCGGAACAATTTCTTTCCCAGGACGAAGTCGATGCACTCCTCGAGGGCGTCACCGGCGAATCGCAGAAGCTCGAGAAGGACGAGCCGACCGAGGGGATTCGCAACTACGACATTGCGAGCCAGGAGCGCATCGTCCGCGGGCGGATGCCGACGATGGAAATCATCAACGAGCGGTTTGCGCGCAACCTGCGGATCGGCTTGTTCAACTTCATGCGCCGCAGCCCGGAAATCTCGATCGGACCGGTACGCGTCATCAAGTACTCGGCGTTCCTGCGCGACATCGTCGTGCCGACCAACATCAACATCGTTTCGCTCGCCCCGTTGCGCGGACAAGGTCTAGTCATATTCGATCCGAATCTCGTGTTTTGCGCGATCGACACCTTGTTCGGCGGCACGGGCAAGCAGCACTTCCGCATCGAGGGCCGCGACTTCTCCGCGACCGAGCAGCGGATCATCCAGCGCTTGATGGAAGTCGTCCTGGGCGAATACACCAAGGCCTGGGGTGCGCTTTTCAAGTTCCATTTCCAGCATCAGCGCTCGGAGATGCACACGCAGTTCGCCAATATCGCGTCGCCGTCGGAAATCGTCGTGGCGGTGACGTTCAACCTGGAAATCGGCGACAGCGGCGGCGAAATTCACCTTTGCTTTCCGTATTCGTCCCTCGAACCCATCCGCGACATCCTGTATTCGTCGCTGCAGGCCGACGGGCAGGAGCCCGACCGGCGTTGGGTGCGCCAGCTCACCCAGCAAGTGCAAAACGCCGAGATCGAGATCGCCGCGGAGCTGGCGCAGACGGATCTCAGCGTCGGACAACTCATCAAGCTGCAGGTCGGCGATTTCATCGCGTTGCCGATCCGCGACATCATCCCCGTCAAGGTCGACGGGGTGCCAATCATGGAATGCCGCTTCGGAGCGGTAAACGGCCATACGGCAATTCGCGCGGAACGAATGCTGAAGTACTCGCACTTCAGCGAGAACTTTTCCATCGAGGAGAACGGAGCATGAGCGAGCCGGGTGGAAACGGACCCGCAAGCGCCGAGGACGACTGGGCCGCTGCGCTCAAGGAGCAGGCCACGACCGGCGCCGGAGCGACCATCGAACCGAGTTCGGCAGTGGAGGCCATCGCCCAGCCGGCCAACATCTTCCCGCGGTTGACGCCGGGCGCCCCCTCGGAGGGAGCGCAGGACCTTGACCTCATCCTCGACATCCCAGTGCACCTGACCGTCGAGCTTGGGCGCACGCGGATCCCCATCAAGCACATCCTGCAGTTGGCGCAGGGATCCGTGATCGAGCTCGATGCCCTCGCGGGCGAGCCGATGGACGTCCTGGTCAACGGCTGCCTGATCGCCCAAGGCGAGGTGGTCGTGGTCAACGAGAAGTTCGGCATTCGGCTAACCGATATCGTCACGCCGAGCGAGCGCGTCCGGCGCCTGCACAAATAGGCGGTCGGCAATGCCATCCGTCCCCAGGCACGCGCCTCTGGCGTCCGGTGCCAGCGCAGAGCCCGCGGCGCAACGCTCACCGGCGCCCTCGCGTCGGGCCCTAGCGCCCTTGGCCGGTCTGCTTGCGACGCCGTTGCTGAACGTGGCCGCGCACGCGCAAGCGACCGCACCGGCAGTCGAGGGGCCCTCCTTCCTGCCCATGGCCATGGCGCTCCTTCTGGTACTGGGCCTGATCGGTGCCGCGTTGTGGGTCCTGCGGCGCACCGGGATTGCGCCGCGCGGCGGCGGCGGCCAGCTGCGTGTCGTCACGCAGCTGGCGCTCGGACCGCGCGAGCGGGTGGTAATCGTCGAGGTCGGCGAGCGCTGGTGGCTGCTCGGCGTGGGAGCCGGTGGAATCACGCGCCTGGGTTCGGTGCCCAAGGGCGAGGCAAGCGCATCCGAGGTGCCGGTCGCGTCATTCGGCGCGCTGTTCGAGAAATTGCGCGGGAGAGCGCGCTGATGCGTGCCACGCGCAACTTGTCGGCGGCGGCGCTGAGCGCCCTGGTCCTCGTGTCGCTGCTGCAGCCGGCGCTGGCCCAGACCAGTCCAATCGCCCTCACCGCCGCGCCCGGGGCAGGCGGCACGACCCAGTACTCGGTGCCCATCCAGACCCTGCTGTTTCTCACCGCTCTGGGCTTTTTGCCCGCGCTGCTGCTGCTCACCACCTCCTTCACGCGCATCGTGATCGTCCTTTCGCTACTGCGCATGGCACTGGGAACGCAAACGGCGCCGCCCAATCAGGTCATCATCGGCCTTTCGCTGTTCCTGACTTTCTTCGTCATGGGGCCGACCTTCGATCGCGTCTACGAACAGGCCTACCAGCCGTTCAGCCAGCAGAAGATCTCCTTCGAACAGGCGGCCGAGCGGGCCGCGGTCCCGATGAAGGAATTCATGCTCAAGCACACCCGCGCCAACGACCTGGAACTGTTCGTGCGCATGGCGCGGATGGAGAAGACCGCGGCGGCCGTCGAGAAGCCGACCGAGCTGCCCATACGGGTCGTCATCCCGGCGTTTGCCACCAGCGAGCTCAAGACCGCGTTTCAGATCGGCTTCATGGTCTTCATCCCGTTCCTGGTGATCGACATGGTGGTGGCGAGCGTGTTGATGTCGATGGGGATGATGATGCTCTCCCCGGTGCTCGTCTCCCTGCCCTTCAAGCTGATGCTGTTCGTGCTGGCCGACGGCTGGAATCTGCTGATCGGCTCCCTGGTCGCGAGCTTCGCGCCGTAGCTGCGCAGCCTGCTCCCGGCAACGCCGTAACCCCCGTCGAGACTTCCGCAAAGATCATCATGGATCCACAAGGTGTCATAACCCTGGCGCAGCAGGCCCTGTACACGGCGGTGCTGCTGTCGGCGCCCATGCTGCTGGCGTCGCTGGTCGTAGGCCTGATCGTGTCGATCCTGCAGGCGGCGACGCAGATCAACGAGATGACCCTGACCTTCATTCCGAAGCTGCTCGCCATGATCGCGACCATGGTCATCGCGGGGCCCTGGATGATCACGTTCTTTGTCGACTTTCTGCGCCGTCTCTACCAGTCCATCCCGTCGACGATCGGCTGAGCGCTGCCACCTGCGGCCTTCGCCATGCTGCTGACCAGTTCCCAAATCGCCGCCTGGGCGGGCTATGTCTTCTGGCCCCTGGTGCGCATACTCGCGCTCGTTGGCACCGCGCCCGTACTTTCGCACCGTGCCATTCCCGTCCGCGCCAAGGTTGCGGTCGGGGTGGCCATTGCCCTGGTACTGGCGCCCGCGCTGCACGCGCCCCCGCTGGGCGAATCCTTGAACGCGGTTTTCTTCGAGACGCTGGTGCGCAACGTGCTCGTCGGCGCGACCCTGGGCTTTGCCATTCGCATCCTGTTCTCGGGCGTCGAACTCGCCGGCCAGATGATCGGATTGCAGATCGGCCTGTCCTTTGGCGGATTCTTCAACCCCGAGGCCACCGACACCGACAATCCCGTCGGCAATTTCGTATCGCTACTGGTGCTGTTGATCTTCCTCGCCATGGACGGACACCTGATGGTGCTCTATGGACTGCGCCAGAGCTTCGAAATCTTCCCGATCGCCGACGACGGTCCGCGCCGGCTGGCGTTCGATGCCATCGCCGGGCTCGGTGCGCAGGTGTTCTCCATAGCGTTGTCGATATCGCTTCCCATCCTGGCGGTGATGCTGCTCATCAACGTCGTCCTGGGCGTGATGGCGCGCGTCTCGCCGCAACTGAACCTGTTCGCCGTCGGGTTTCCCATCACACTTTGCGCAGGCATGGTGGTGCTGTTTCTCTTCATACCGCACCTGGAGGCGCCCATACGGGCCACCCTGGAGCGCACCTTGTCGATCTGGCCCGGAGGATAGGCCGACCCCGCGGCGAGAGCTAGAATCGGTCCACCGTTCCCTGCGCTCGGGACCCCAGGAGCGTCTCGCGAGGCAACCATACCGATATGACTGACTCCCGCACCGGTGCCCGGATCCTGGTAGAGCAACTCCTGCTGCAAGGAGTCGACCGCCTGTTTTGCGTACCTGGGGAAAGCTACCTCGGCGTGCTCGATTCGCTGATCGACACGCCCAGTCTGCGGCTCATCGTAAATCGTCACGAATCGGGGTCGGCGTTCATGGCCGGCGCCTACGCTCGCCTTACCGGGCAGCCCGGGGTCGCCTACGTCACCCGGGGGCCCGGTGCCTGCAATGCCGCCATTGGCATACACCACGCCCATCAGGACTCGCTGCCCGTGGTGCTGCTGGTTGGTCAGGCGCCGACCGACGTTCTGGAGCGGGAGGCATTTCAGGAGATCGACTGCCGCGGCCTCTTCGGGTCGATGTCCAAGTGGGTTGCGCAGATCGACCGTGCCGACCGAATTCCCGAGTTCCTTGCTCGCGCGTTCCAGACGGCCACCAGCGGACGCCCCGGGCCGGTCGTACTGGCGCTGCCCGAGGATGTACTGGAGCAGGGCACGCGCGCCGATGATGCGCGCTGCCATCAGGCGGTGCAGGCGGCCCCGAGCGACACGCAGATCGCCGCGCTGCGCCGCATGCTGGGCAAGGCGCAGCGGCCGATCGTGCTCGTCGGGGGGCCCGGATGGAGCGCCGCTGCCAGCGAGAACCTGCGGGGCTTCGCCGAAGCCAATCGACTGCCGGTCGCCTGCGCGTTTCGTTTCCAGGACGTATTTGACAATCGGCATCCGAACTACATCGGCGAGGTCGGCCTGGGGATCAATCCGCAGCTGGCCGAGCGGCTCCGTCGCGCCGACCTCGTGCTGGCGCTTGGCGCGCGACTGGGCGAGGCCACGACCGGCGGCTACACCTTGCTGCAGGCACCGGTGCCGACCCAGGCGCTGGTACACGCCCACGCCGGCCTGGCGGAACTCGGGCGCGTCTACCAGGCCGACCTGATGATCAACACCGGGATGCCGCAGCTCGCGGCGCGCCTAGCGATGATGACGCCCATCGACGAGCCGGTATGGGCCGGCGGGCTGGCGCAGGCGCGCGCGGAACTCACGGCGTGGCAGCAGCGGCCCGCGGTATTGCTGCGCCATCCGCCCAAGCTCGATCTCTGGGAGCTGGTGCAGCACTTGCGCTCGGCGCTACCCAACGATGCGATCGTCTGCAACGGCGCCGGAAACTTCGCCGCATGGCTCAATCGTTTCTTCCCGTACCTTGCACCGGGAACGCAGCTAGCGCCCACCAGCGGCAGCATGGGCTACGCGGTCCCTGCCGCGATTGCTGCCAAGATCAGCGCCCCCGACAAGACGGTGGTTTGCCTCAGCGGTGACGGCGACTTCCTCATGACCGCGCAAGAGCTGGCAACCGGCTGCCAATACAGCGCCGGGGTCGTGTTTCTCGTCTTCAACAACGGCATGTACGGGACCATCCGCATGCACCAGGAGCAGCGCTTCCCGGGCCGGGTGATCGGCACATCCTTGACCAATCCCGATTTTTGCCAGCTCGCAACCGCGTACGGCGGCATCGGGCTGCGGGTGACGCAAACCGCCGAATTTGCACCGGCGCTGGCCGAGGCCTTGGCAAGCGTACGCAGCCGCCGCCTGCCTGCGCTGATCGAGCTCGTCTGCGATCCGCAGTTGCTGTCGCCATCGGTCAGCATCGACGATCTGCGCGCCGCGGCGGCAGCAAAGCCCGGCATAGCGTCGCCGCGGCCGTAGTTCCGCCTCCCCCGGCGCCTGCTTGCCATCAAGGGCCGGGCAGACCGCGCGGCGACGGCGCGCCAGCTGCTGCGACCAGGTCGCCGATGCGAATGCGCCGGCCCGGTACCTCTGTGAAACCGCTCATGCCGTCGGCCGCGCGCGGCTGTTCATGTGCTTCGAGCAGGGCGAGGGCGGCTTCGTCCGGCAGCCCGACAGCGATCGGGGTCAACCCTTCCCCGGCGTCGGGGGAGGCCCGCCCGGCGACAAGATCGGCAAGCAGTGCCTCGAGCGCAAATGCCTGGCGGCAGGAGCGATTGCCTACCAGGCACGGCAACCGCACGCAGCGCGCGTCGATGATCTGCCGGCGCGAACCCTCCACCAGCAAGAGCTCGCACATCGCGACACAGGCCCCGCCGGTCGACTGCGGCCACGGTCCGGACGGCAGGCCGGCATCCACCGTGCTGGCAAACACCAACTTCGGCGGCGCGGTCTGGAACCGGCACGCGTCGAGCAAGGCGCGCGTCGTATCGATGCTGTGCAGCAACGCCGTGTCCAGATCGGCCAGCGGCGGGCCAAGCGCCACGCCCGCGCCCAGCGCCGAAAGGTGAAACACACTGTCCGTGGACGCACCCATCATGCGCGCGAGAAAGCGCGACTGCTCGTAGTCGCCCCTGACGTACTCGATCCGGCTGTCAAGAAACAGTTCGGCCGGCTGGGTGCGGTCGACCGCGATGATCCGCCGCACGGGCGTCGGGTCGCCGTCGCCGCGCCGGAGCGTGCCGTGCGCAACGATTGCCCGCAGCACCGATTGCCCGAGCGCCGTTCCGGCGCCAGTGACCACGACCTGCATCGTCAGAGGCCCGCGCCGCCCGAAGGGCGCATCCCCGAAAGCGCAAACGAGGGCGCTGCCGCCAGGCCCAGAATGATGCCGACGATCCCATACAGTGCGCTGGCGGCCAGGCCTAGGTCCGCCGGCAGTCCCACCAGGGGAAATGCCGCCAGCGCCACCAGTTCCCGCGCGCCGAAACCCCCGTAGCTCAGCGGCAGCGCGCCGGCCACGAAGATCGGCGCTGCCACCGCCTGGACCTGCCAGTACCCGGCCGTGCCACCGGCGGCGATCGCGCAACACCACAGGGTCAGCGCACACAGCGCCTGCACCACCAGGGAACTCCACAGCGAGCGACCCAGCGCAGTACGCTGGGCCACGGCCAACTCGTGTAGCTGGCAAACGCGATTCCACCAGCGCGTCGCGAGTGCGGCAATGCCGTGCGCCCCGGCATCCGCGGGATCGGGCGACGCCACGCGGCGCGGCCGCAACGGCAGCCAGGGGATGGCGCAAACCAGCGCCAGGGCGACCAGATATCCCCACAGCAGCTGCCTCGAGGCCGCCAACGTCGCCCCGCCCGGCATGGCCGCCGGCAGGGAATCGGCCCGCAGTTCCGCGGGCAAACCCAGCGCGAAAACCAGGCCGATGCCCGAAAGCAGCGACAGGACGAACAGGATCCACAGGCCGCTGAGGCGGTCGAGCAGCACGGTCAGCGCCGAAACCCCCAGCGGATTGCCCAGCCCTTGCAGGCGAACGCTGCGTAGGGCGTCACCGCCCAGCGTCGCACCCGGAAGCAGCACGTTCACCGTCATGCCCTGCGCGTACGCCAGGGCCAGCGCGCGCGTGCGCACGCGCAGCCCGAAGATGCGTGCAATGGTCTCCCAGCGCAGCACGGACACCCATTGCGAGGCGGCCGCCGCCAGCACGGCGCAGCAAAGCCAGACCGGGTCGACTGCGGTCAATTGCCGCCGCAGCCGTTCCGGGCCGACGAACCAGACGGCGACCGCCATCAAGGCGACGGCGGCAACGACGCGCACGGCAAGGCGCAGGGGCTTGGACCGCAGAATCTTCTCCCCCTACCGCACCGGGCGCCGGTCGCTGTCGTCGCGGCGCAGGACGTACTGGCGCCGGCCCTGGGGCTCGTGATAGATGCGCGTGAGCAGCTCACCGAGCACGCCGGTTGCCAGCAGTTGCACGCCGATCAGCGTCAGCAGCGTTCCCAATAGCAGCAAGGGGCGCCCGCCGATGTCGTGCCCGAAAACCAGCTTCTCGAGGGCCAGATACACCAGGGCTGCACCGCCGACGCCGATGAAGGCGAAGCCGACGCCGCCGAAAGCATGCAGCGGACGGTGCAAGAAACGCATGGAAAACTGGATCCACAGCAGGTCGAGGAGCACGCGAAAGACGCGGTCGATTCCGTAGTTGGATTTGCCGCGCGTGCGCGCATGGTGCAGCACCGGCACCTCGACCATGCGCGCCCCCGCCTCGACCGCCAGCGCCGCAATGAAACGGTGCGTCTCCCCGTACAGGCGCACGTTCTCGAGAATCGCATGCCGGTAAACCTTGAGTGCGCAGCCGTAGTCGTGCAGGCGCACTCCCGTGACGGAGGAGATCAGGCGGTTGGCGATCCAGGACGGAAGTTTGCGCGACCAGGTCCGGTCCTGTCGCTGCTTGCGCCAGCCCGAGACGACATCAACCTCCGGGTTCGCATCCATCAACTCGAGCAGGCGGGGGATTTCGACCGGGTCATTTTGCAGGTCGCCGTCGAGCGTCACCACGTACTGTCCCAGCGCGTGGTCAAACCCGGCCTGCAAGGCAGTCGACTGGCCATAGTTGCGGATCAATGCCAGCGGGCGCAGCCACGACCGCGCCTGCGCGAGGGTCCGTAGAATTTCGCGCGAGCCGTCGCTCGAGCCGTCATCGATCAACAGCAGCTCGAAGGATCGCCCCGTGGGAGCAAGGGTCGCCCCTACCCGGTCCACCAGCTCGCGCAGGTTGTCAGCCTCGTTATAGACCGGGATCACCACGGAAACATCGATGGTGCGTCCCGCGCCGGCGGTCCACTCGCCGGGCCCCTGTTTTTCGGAAGCGCCGGTCTGCCCACGGTCCGCAAGGGTTGCTGTATTTGCCATGAGAGTCCTGATTGCGGCCCGCACGATAAGCGCATCGGGAGCCAGCGCGCAATGATAGGCGCTATCGGCCCTGATCCACCAAGGCCTTGCGCAGGTGCGCGCCGGGCCATCCACGGCTTGCGCCAGCTTGGCCCAGGCCGCCGGGCCGCCGCGATAGAATTGCCGCCATTCAAACCGCGCCCTAGCGCTCGCATCCCAGGTCCTGGGAGGGCGGGCTCCGGGTCGATTCGAGGAATCCTATCCATGAAGCTCACGGTTATCGGAACCGGCTACGTAGGCCTGGTAACCGGCGCCTGCCTGGCCGACGTCGGCAATCACGTCCTGTGCCTCGATATCGACAGGAGCAAGATCGCCCGACTGAACGCCGGTGAAGTGCCGATCCACGAACCCGGACTCGATGAGGTGGTGGCGCGCAACCGTCATGCAGGCCGGATGGAGTTCACCTCGGACTACGACCGCGCGGTCACCGACTGCGACATCTTCTTCATTGCGGTGGGCACGCCGACCGACGAGGACGGCTCGGCGGACGTGCGCCACGTGGAAAGCGCCGCGCGCGAGCTCGGCCGGCGCCTGACGCGCAAGGCGCTGGTCGTGGTCAAGTCCACGGTACCGGTCGGGACTCACGTGCTGGTTGCCAACGCGCTGCGGGAGGAACTGCTGGCGCGCAAACGCGACGTCGAATTTTCGGTGGCGTCGAACCCGGAATTTCTCAAGGAAGGCGCGGCGGTTCCCGATTTCATGCACCCCGATCGGATCGTGATCGGCACCGACAATGCCGAGGCAATCGAGACGCTGACCAAGCTCTATGCGCCCTTCAACCGCAATCGCGACCGCCTGATCGTGCTCGACGCGCGATCCTCGGAGCTGGCCAAATACGCGGCCAATGCGATGCTGGCGACGCGCATCTCCTTCATGAACGAACTGGCGCGCCTGGCCGAGAAGCTCGGCGCCGATATCGAACGGGTGCGCCATGCGATCGGCGCCGATCCGCGCATCGGGCCCAGCTTCCTGTATGCGGGAGCCGGCTACGGTGGCTCGTGCTTCCCCAAGGACGTGCGCGCCCTGCTGGCGATGGCGCGAGAGAACGTTTTGTCGGCGCGCGTGCTGTCCGCCGTACACGAAGTCAACGAAGAGCAAAAGCACGTGCTGAGCACCAAGCTGCGCGATGCGCTCGGGGGCGACCTGCGGGAGCGGGTGATCGCCGTCTGGGGGCTGGCGTTCAAGCCCAACACCGATGACGTGCGCGAGGCGCCGAGCCTGGTGCTGATTCGCAACGCCATTGCCGCCGGCGCCAGCGTGCGGGCGTATGACCCGCAGGCCTGCGAGACCGCGCGCGCGGCGCTGGCCGACGAGGGGCGCAAGATCACGTTCTGCGAAAGCGCCGAAGCGGCCTGCTCCGGTGCCGATGCCCTGGTCGTCGTGACCGAATGGCTGGAATTTCGCAGTCCCGACTTCGCCGCGCTTGCCATGCAGTTGCGTGCGCGGGTGCTGGTCGACGGCCGCAACTTGTACGATCCCCGCTCCGTGCGCGCCGCCGGACTGCACTACGAAGGTATCGGGCGCAGCGCATGAGTCCAGCCAACGGCGGACGCGGCGTGGTTCTCGTCACCGGCTGCGCCGGGTTCATTGGTCACGCGGTTGCGCGTGCCTTGCTGCGACGGGGCGAGCGCGTGATTGGGCTCGACAACCTCAATGGCTACTACGATCCTGAGCTCAAGCGCGCGCGGCTCGCGACCATCACGGAGCCGGGATTTGCGTTTTTGCACGCCGACCTGGTCGACCGAACCGCATTGGCGCAGCTGTTTGCCGCCCACCGGCCCACGCGCATCGTGCATTTGGCGGCGCAGGCCGGCGTGCGCTATTCGTTCGAGAACCCGCAGGCCTACGTCGATAGCAACGTCGCCGGCTTTGTAAATCTGCTCGAGTGTGCGCGCACCGCCGGTGCGATCGAGCACTTCGTGTACGCCTCGTCCTCGAGCGTCTACGGCGCCAACACCAAGCAGCCGTTTTCGATCGACGATGCGGTCGAGCAGCCTATCAGCCTGTACGCCGCGACCAAGCGCGCCGACGAGCTGATCGCCTACGTCTACGCCGTCCAGTTCCAACTGCGGCTGACCGGCCTGCGCTACTTCACGGTCTACGGGCCCTGGGGCCGTCCGGACATGGCGCCGCTGAAGTTTGCGCGGGCAATCTTCGAGGGCAAGCCCATCGAGGTCTATGGCGAGGGGGACATGCGGCGCGACTTCACCTATATCGAGGACATCGTCCGCGGCACGCTGAGCGCGCTGGACGATACGGCGCAGTTCGGGGCTGTCGGCCATCGGATCTACAACCTGGGCAACAATCACCCCGAAGCGCTGCTGCGTTTCATCGAAGTCCTGGAGCAGGCGATCGGCAAGTCCGCGCACAAGGTCCTGCGGCCCATGCAACCCGGCGACGTGCGCGCCACGGCCGCCGATATCGAGGCGACCACTCGCGACCTGGGATGGCGTCCGACGACCGGCATCGAAGCCGGTCTGGCGCAAACGGTCGACTGGGTGCGGCAGTTCTACCGCTACTAGCGTCCTGCCGCCCACGCGGCGCCGCCGCACTACTCTAGCGACCAATGGCAATTGGCCGCCAAGGCAACAAACTCCTCTTCCTGCGCCATGATCTTGGGCAGGGCGGCCGCCGGCTCCCGGACCAGTGTCAGCGTCCCGGCATTGCGCGGCAAACCGTAGAAGTCGGCCCCGTAGAAGCTGGCAAACGCTTCCAGCCGGTCCAGAGCACCGGCGTCCTCAAAGGCCTGCGCATACATGGGCAGCGCCGCCGGGGCGGTAAAGCAGCCGGCGCAACCGCAGGCCGATTCCTTGTCGCCGCGGGGATGCGGCGCGCTGTCGGTGCCGAGGAAGAACCGTGGACTGCCGCTCGTCGCCGCACCCACCAGCGCCTGGCGATGGCGCTCGCGCTTGAGCACCGGCAGGCAGTAGAAGTGCGGTCGAATGCCAGCGGATCCATCGGCGCCCAGAAACATCGCATTGCGGTTAAAAAGCAGGTGATGGGCGGTGATCGTGGCGGCGATCCGGCCGGGGGCTTCGCGCACGTATTGCACCGCATCGCCCGTCGTGACGTGCTCCAGCACGATGCGCAGCGCCGGAAAATCGCGCCGCAGCCGAAGCAGGACCTCGTCGAGGAAGATCCGCTCCCGGTCGAACACGTCGACCTCGGGGCGTGTCACTTCGCCGTGCACCAGCAGCGGCATATCGAGGCGCTGCATGCGCTCGAGCACCGCCGCACAATCGGCGATCGAGCGGACGCCCGCGTCCGAATGGGTTGTTGCCCGCGCCGGATACAGCTTGACGCCGTGAATGACGCCGCTCTCGCGGGCGCGGTCAATCTCGTCGGGCGCCGTTGCGCTGGTCAGGTACAGGGTCATCAAGGGTTCAAAGGCATGCTCGGCGGGGAGCGCCCCCAGTATCCGCGCGCGGTATGCGAGCGCCTGCTCCACCGTCGCCACCGGCGCGCGAAGATTGGGCATCACGATGGCGCGCCCAAAACTGCGCGCGCTGAAGGGCAGCACCGCGGCCATCGCCGCCCCGTCCCGCAAGTGCAGGTGCCAGTCGTCCGGCTGCTGGATGGTCAGCCTTTGCACTGCGCTCGTGTCGGCCATGGTCTCCGCGTGAATTTGGTTGGGAAATCAGGCCGCAGCAAGGCCCGGCTCGGGTTCGCCCTCGTGCTGCTGCAAGGACCACATGCGCGCGTAGGCGCCGCCGTGCGCCAGCAGGGCCGCATGATCGCCGCTCTCGACGATCCGGCCATGATCCATCACCAGGATCTGATCGGCCGCCACCACGGTTGATAGCCGGTGCGCGATGACCAGCGTGGTGCGCTGTGCGCTCGCCGCATTGAGCTCGTCCTGAATCGCAATTTCCGTGCGGGTATCGAGCGCCGAGGTCGCCTCGTCGAAGATCATCAGTGCCGGGTCCTTCAACAGCGTCCGGGCGATCGCCACCCGCTGCTTCTCGCCGCCCGAGAGCTTGAGTCCGCGCTCGCCGACCGTCGTACGGTAACCGTCGGGCAGGGACTGGATGAATTCGTGAATATGCGCGGCGCGCGCCACCGCGACGACCTGGTCATGCGTGGCCACCGGCCGGCCATAGGCGATGTTGTATTCAATGGATTCGTTGAACAGCACGGTGTCCTGCGGAACGATGCCGATGGCGGCGCGCAGCGAGTGCTGCGTCAGCTCGCGGATATCCTGGCCATTCAGGAGCACGGCGCCGCCCTGGACATCGTAGAAGCGGAATAGCAACCGCGCCAGGGTCGATTTTCCGGCACCCGTGGCGCCGACCACCGCGCAGGTCGTGCGCGGCGGGATCGTAAAGTCGACCCCGTGCAAGATCCTGCGCCGCGAGTCGTAGCCAAATTCCACGTGCGCGAAGCGCACCTCGACCGAGCGGTCGCCCGAGGAGGGGAACAACAGCGGGTGTGCGTCCGGGCGGTCCGCAATCTCGTGATCCTGCAGCAGCAGCCGGAACATGCGGTCCATGTCGGTTAAGGACTGGCGGATCTCGCGGTATATGACCCCCAGGAAATTCAAGGGAACGTACAGCTGCAGCATGAAGGCATTTACCAGCACCAGGTCGCCGATCGACATCGCGCCGCTGTGCACGCCGAGCGCGGCCCGCCACAGCATCCCGGTCAAGCCGACGGCGATGATTGCCTGCTGGCCGCCGTTGAGGAAGTTGAGCGAGCGCTGCACCCGCAGGGCCGCGCGCTCCTGCTGGGACAAGGTCGCGTCGTAGCGCCGCGCCTCGAATTCCTCGTTGTTGAAGTACTTGACGGTTTCGTAGTTGAGCAAGGAATCGACGGCGTTGGAGGAGGCCTTGGCGTCGAGTTCATTGACCTGGCGCCGATAGCGCGTGCGCCAATTGGTGACGACCAGCGTGAAGGCGATGTACAGTGACAGGCTGATAGCGACGATCCCTGCGAACCAGATCTCGTAGTGCGTCAGCAGGTAGCCAAATACCAGGCTGATCTCGACCAGGGTCGGAAGAATCGAATACAGGGTGTAGCTCACCAGCGAGGCGATGCCGCGCATGCCGTGGTCGATCTCGCGCGTTACCGCGCCGGTGCGCCGCTCCAGGTGAAAGCGCAGCGACAGCTCATGCAGGTGGCGGAACGTCTTGAGCGCCAGCGTGCGCACCGCCGACTGGGTGACCTTGGCGAAGAAGAACTCGCGCATTTCCGTGAACAGCGACGTTGCCAGGCGCAAGGCGCCGTAGGCCACTACCAGGGCAACGGGCACCACCGCGACCTGCAGCGCGGCCGGGACCGTCAAGGCATCGACGATATGCTTGAGCAAGATGGGTACGCCGACCACCGCCACCTTCCCCAGCACCAGGCACAGGACCGCAAGCACGACACGCCCGCGGTACGCCCAGAGGTATGGCAGCAGCGAGCGCAGCGTCTGCAGATCCTTGCGCGGCTGCCCCGGCTCGGCCATCGGCCCGCGGTCATGTCCCGCAAATGCCCTTACCCCACGCATGACAATCCCATCCTCGCTGGCGCGGCGCCGGTGGCGGCGACGCCTTCGTCCCCGATCGCCACCCTTGACAGATGGGGAGCGCGGCCCCAAATTGCAAGCCCGATCCGTCGCGCCCGGTGCGCGGCTTGCCGCAAGCTATTATCGCGCGTTGGCCGCGCGTGTCACGGATTTACGGAATCGAGACCCACGATGTCGATAAGCTTGCCCGATGAGGATCCGGTTCTGCGGGTTGTCCCCATGCCCGCCGACGCGAACGCCCATGGCGACGTGTTTGGCGGGTGGATCATGGCGCAGGTCGATATCGCCGGCGGCATCCGCGCCGCGCGCCGCGCTAACGGTCGCGTCGCGACGGTGGCCGTGAACAGCTTCGTGTTCAAGGAGCCGGTTTTCGTCGGTGATGTGCTGTCCCTTTACGCGCGCATCTTGCGCACCGGCCGAACCTCGGTGACCGTCGACGTGGCGGCCTATGCCGAGCGCAGCCGCATGAGCGCGGATGTCGTCAAGGTTACCGAGGCGACCTTGGTGTACGTCGCCACGGACGCCGACCGGCGCCCCCGCGTCTTGCCGCCGCTCGAGCCGGGAACCGCGGACGGCTACGGCAGCCGTACTCCTCACGCCGGCAACGCATGACGCTCACCAGCGACCCCAAGGTTGCCGCGCCGCAGGACGATGCGGCCTGCGGGGCGGTCGCGATCACGGAATGGCGCCACCGCGACGGCGCCTTCGCCCGCACCGACGCCGCGCTGGCGGTGGAGGCGCCGATCGCCCTCGAATACAACGGCATCGCCCATGCGGTGATGCTGGCAACGCCGCGCGACCTGGAGGATTTCGCCCTTGGATTCTCCCTGGGCGAAGGCATATTGCGCGATGCCGCCGATCTGTACCGCGTCGAGATACAGCCCGCGGCGCCGGGTCTGACCCTGGCGCTCGAGGTGGCCGCCGGTGCCTTTGCCGAACTCAAGCAGCGGCGCCGTACGCTGGCGGGCCGCACCGGCTGCGGCATCTGCGGCACCGAGAGCCTGGACCAGGTGCTGCGTCCCCTGCCGGAGCTGGCCCTTGCCAACTGGCGTCTGTCGACCGCGGCGCTGGCCAAGGCCACTGCCGCCCTGGCGGCGGCACAGCCGCTGCTGCAGCAGACCGGCGCCACCCATGGCGCCGCATGGTGCGCGCTGGACGGCTCGCTGCTCCAGGTGCGCGAGGACGTTGGCCGGCACAACGCCCTGGACAAGCTCGTGGGCGCGCTCCGGCGCGCCCACGCACCGACCGACCGGGGCTTTGCGCTCATCACCAGTCGCGCCAGCGTCGAAATGGTGCAAAAGGCCGCGACCGCCGGCATCAGCGTGCTGGCGGCGGTCTCGGGTCCGACCTCGCTGGCGGTGGAGGTGGCGCGACGCTGCGGGCTCACCCTGATCGGCTTTGCGCGCGGCGCGAATTTTTCCGTGTACACGCACCGCGCGCGGATTGCCGATGCTCCGCCCTGATGCCCTGCGCCTTACCCGACAAGCGTGTTGCCTAGTTCCCCGATGCCATCGATGCGGATGCGCACGCGGGCGCCGTCCTTCATCGATCCGACGCCGAGCGAGGTGCCGCAGGCAATCACGTCCCCGGGTTGCAGGGTCATGTCACCGGAGATTCTGCTGACCAGGGTCCGAGGTGGGAAGATCATGTCCGCTAGCGGATAGTTCTGACGCTCGACGCCATCGAGGGTCGTCACAACGCGGGCGCTCGCCCAGTCGAGCGTGGTGGAGATCGCCGGCCCCAGGCAGCTGAACGTGTCAAACCCCTTGGAGCGGCACCATTGCGCGAAGTTGGGGTCCTCGCCAATAAGGTCCGCGGCCGTGACATCGTTCACGCAGGTGTAGCCGAAGATGTATCGATCGGCATCGGCCTCGGAGACGTTCGAACATTCCCTGCCGATGACCACTCCCAGTTCCCCTTCGAACACGATCTTGCCGGCGTAGCGGGCCGGACGGTGGATCGCCCCACCGGTTCCGATCACCGAGGTTGCGGGCTTGAGAAAGAAGAGCGGGTGCAGCGGCACCGCCTTGCCGAGTTTCTCGGCGAGCGCCCGGAAGTTGTTCCAGAGCGCGACGATCTTGTTTGGCAGGCAGGGGCTAAGAAGCCGGACCTCGCTCGACGCGAACGTGCGCCCCGTCGCCACCGGGTCGCCGAACAGCTCGCCCCGGTACTCGGCAATGCGCTCAGCCTCGAGCATTCCCAGTGCCGGCTTGCCGTCGGCGGCCACGAAGCGTACCCATTTGGACATCGCCAGCTCCCGGTTGCCTGCAGTGTTACCCGATCCGGCCGGCACCGCGCGCCCACTGATACTTTGCGCCCAGCACGGCAACGGGTATTTCGGTCGAATACGGGTACGCGGGAATTCCGTGGTCGTACAGATATTCGGATGCGGCCTCCACCTCGACGTCCCCCGCCAAGGACGCGACGATGGGCTTCTCGATTCCCTTGGCCTTCATCTCCTCCTTGACGTCCGCAACCAGCTTGGCAAAGACCATCGGTGGCGTGATGATGGTGTGCCAGTACCCGAGGATGATCGCGTGGATGCGCGGATCCTCCATCCCCAAGCGCAGCGTGTTCTTGTACGTCAGCGGAGGCTCCCCGCCGGTAATGTCGACCGGGTTGCCGGCGGCACCGAACGGCGGGATGAACTTGCGGAAAGCCGCGTCCAAGTCTGCCGGCATGGTCATCAGGGACAGGCCATTGTCGACACAGGCGTCCGACAGCAGCACGCCGGAGCCGCCAGCGCCGGTGATGATCACGACATTCTCGCCCTTGGGCGTGGGAAGCACCGGAACGCCGCGCGCGAAATCGAGCAGGTCGCGCAGCGAGCGAGCGCGGATTACACCCGATTGCTGAAACACGTCCTCGTAGATCCTGTCGTTTCCGGCGAGCGCGCCGGTATGCGAGCTCGCCGCCCGCGCCCCCATGCTGGTGCGGCCCGCCTTGAGCACGACGATCGGTTTTTTCTTCGACACCCGCTTGGCCACCTCGGCAAAGGAGCGGCCGTCCTTCAGATCCTCGCAGTGCTGCGCAATGATCTGGGTGTTCTCATCCTGTTCGAAGAACGTGAGCAGGTCGTCCTCGTCGATATCGGACTTGTTTCCCAGGCCAACGATGGCCGAGACGCCCATCTTCGCCGAGCGGCTGAAGCCGATGATCGCCATGCCAATCCCGCCCGATTGCGACGACAGCGCCGCCTTGCCCTTCACGTTGTAGGCCGTACAGAACGTGGCACAGAGGTTTTTCGGCGTGTAGTAGAAGCCGTAGATGTTGGGGCCCATCAGGCGCACGCCGTACTTGCGGCCAATCTGGACGATCTCTTCCTGGCCGGCAACATTACCCGTCTCGGCGAACCCGGAGGGGATCAGTACGGCGCCGGGGATTTGCTTCTCGCCCACTTCCACCAGCGCCTGCGCGACGAACTTGGCGGGAATCGCAAACACCGCCACGTCGATGACGCCCGGGACGTCCTTGACGCTGGCATAGGCCCGCCGGCCCATGATCTCGGTGGCCTTGGGGTGGATCGGGTAGATCATCCCCTCGTAGCCGCCGTTGATGAGGTTCTTCATCACCGAGTTGCCGATCTTGCCGTCCTCGTTGGACGCCCCGATGAC
>Ga0209415_10005372_pt1 | contig 23065 bp, 21 predicted proteins | sample PeaSoiSIISIP2007_FD_187696 | JGI IMG/M metagenome (GOLD analysis project Ga0209415, IMG submission 187696) | Peat soil microbial communities from Weissenstadt, Germany - SII-SIP-2007 (SPAdes) (version 2) | ecosystem: Environmental > Terrestrial > Soil > Wetlands > Peat | place: Germany... | reverse complement strand
CGGATCGAGTAATGCTCACACTCTGCCAGTTTAGCCAGTTCGTCGGCCGATTCGGTGTAGGCGGCGATATCTACCAGGAACTTGGCCATGGCGGGATCTTTCTGCATTTCCTCGATAGTAAGGATTTGAATATTGGGTTTGCCGGTCATCGCGGGGTCCTTTCGGGGTGGGGTGGCGCTTACAGGTACATATAAACAGATACGAGCACACTTCGCAAGCCATTTTTATATGTGCACATAAATAAATGTGCCCGTACCTTATTTCGCTTGCGACCCACTGCGTGGCCCCCTAAAATCGGACCGTTACAGATCGAGGGGCCACCATGACGACGCCGGACATCAAAGACACACTCAAGCGATCACGACTCTCATACAAAGAGGCGGCGGTCTTGCTCGGCGTCGGTATTGAGACGCTACGCAGTTGGATCAACGCGGCGTCGAAGCGCCATGCGCCGCCTCGCTACAGCCACACGCTCGATTGGCTGACGCGAAATGGTCTGGCCGACCTCGTCCTCGAGGAGGTGGCCGACGCGCCGTTGGTCGAGCGCCTGGTCACGGACAGCTACATGCGGCCACCTGGAGATGATGCCCGCGCCGATCTGGAGAGCGTCATCTTTAACCTAAGCTGGGACGCCACTGTCCGGCGCGACGTGTCCGAAGTGTATCCCCTTGCGGCCCGCCTGCTGTCTGTTTTGCCCGCTCTGACCATCGCCAGGCTACTGCGGCTGTGCCCGCCGCCGGCTGCTGGCGTCACCGTCGCCTACGAATTTGAGGCGGATGGTCTGACCGTGGCGCTGCTGCAAGCCGGCGTGGATGACGTCGATGTGCGCCTGGTGCGCGACGTCGTCATGCCTGGGCGGGCGTTTTGCGAGACTGTCCCGGTATCATTTCGGTTTTCCCCGGCGGTGTTGCGCGATGCAGTCGACACCGAGTCGGCCGCAGAGGCCTTGCGGGAATGTGTCGCGACGGGCCAACCGTACCAACTGGATGGTGCCAGCGGCGAGGTGGCCATGATTGCCCTGCAAGCCTGGGAGGCCATCGCCCACACTTGGCTGCCGGTCATTTTTCGCGTGCTGGTCGCGCATGTGCTGGTCGAGAGGGCGGCTATCCCGCTCGATGGAGGGCTGCGGAAATGACGGCAATGCTTTTGGCTGGGCCGGTGGAGTAGCGGTTAGATCCCGAGCCGATAAACGAGGTATTCCTGCCCGGTTAAAGCGGCCGAGGAAGTCGCATAAGGCGCATTATTATAATCAGAGACATCAAGACAGGAGATTAGATCATGGATTATAAATTTTTTCACATCACGGTGGGCGGTGTCAGCCTTGGTATTTTTGCGGGTGACTCGCCAGCTGACGCAGCACTAGAAATGTCAGCGGACGCGAACCCGGCCACGCCGCATAATTTTCTTTGCGATATTGTCGATGAATCAAGTGTCCGCCCCCGCCTCGCCCGCAACTTCGGGCTTCTTGGCCAAAGGATTCTCAAGAATGACGAGATCGAGCCGCTGGCGGAGACATTCCTGGCGTTGCCTACAGTCCAGATCGACGACCTTTCAAGCTGTCCGCGCACAAAGCTGGATCGACTCGCCCAAGACAAGGGCTACTCGGATTGGAATGATTTTTTAGCGGTTCAAGCGGCCAAAACGGGTTTCTGGGCATCAAAGACGTTGGCCAAGGAACTGCTGATAACGGCGGTCTAATGGGCCGCCCACCGAAATACGGTGTCGCCATGACGGGTGCGCAGCGCCAGGCCGCGAGCATGGCGCGCCTCCGGGCGATCGAGGCGGCCGCCGACGAAAGCCGGCCTGGTCAAGGCGGCCGAGGAAACACGCCAGAAGCTACAGCTTGCCGGCGATTGGAAGGATGACGAATGACCGACGACATCGAGGCCCTTCGCCGCAAACTGGCGAACGCGGAGAATAATTACGCTATCGAACGCGCCCACCAGATTTTCAAGCTGGAACGAAAACTCGACCTGGCCACGGTTGTGATCCATCCCTGGGGTGCTTAATCATCACCCCGTCCCTATCCACTGGCCCGGCCGCGGCGAAGCCGCTCTTTTCCCGCCCGCCAGCATGACACTGTGATCGCTGGCGGCCTGTCGTCAGATCCAGCAAGGGGCGACTTGGGGTCGAGCCCCCCACCCGACGATCATGCATAGGCGCTCCATCTGGCCTTCGGACCAATGGCAACGCCGGCAACCTTTGCCGTGTTCCATTTCCAGGCTCGCCGGCAATCGTCGATCTTCACGCCATCGCCGTTGATGCGCCGGCGGATCGGCTCGCCGATGAAGGTGTCGGACTGCGGGACGCAATCGCCGGTCGTGAAGCCCGTTTCTTCGCTTGCCTGGGCAACCTCGCGAAGGATGGCGAAGCAACCTTTGACCTCGATCACTTGAAAGAATTCGCGGTTGGTCTGGTCGTAACCCCAGCAGGTTTGCAGGATGTCGCCGGCCTCGATGGCGATCGGCTTGGCCTTGGCGTCGGCCCGCCGTTGCGCCTTCGTCTCAGCAACCCGCCGCCAGGTCGCGAAGTGCTCGCTAGCCCGCTTTTCCCGTTCGCCGGCCGTCTTGAAACGGAAATGCCAATCAGGCTTCGCCGCTTTACCGTGGAAAGCTGCGGCATAGAACACCCCGGCCTGCTCATAGACGTAAACAACGGCATTGGTGGCTTTATCGGCAACCTTGACCGAACCCTTCGGGATGTAGAATTCGCGGGTGAATTTCATTTTTGTGTCCCTTTTCACAATCGCCTTGGTTTCGTGTTCGCATGAAACCCGGGGCCGCGCGAGCGGCAGGGGATCCGAGGTCAAGGGCACGCCTGGACCCACGCGCAGACGCTTGCGGCGAGCATGGGGAAGCCGAGGGAGCGGAGCGACTTCACCCTTGAGTGGCAAGAAGGGGGCGGCGCCCTCTTGGCGTACAGCGCGCGTCGGCGCGCGACGACTCAATGCGCACACGGAATGGGCGGACCTGGCCCTGGTCACGTTCGGCAGGACCAGGGATCAAAAGATGTGTGTTGAGGGAGTGCACTTGAGGCGCGGACGATCACAACAGCGCGCGGGCGGCGCAAGCGTAGCGCAGTCGCCCTCGGGGTTTGCGCATCGGAGCGCCACTTGGAGGCGCGACGAGACTCAAACCGCCCGCGTGCTTCCGTCTTCCAACCGCCGGCCAAATGGCCGCCACACAAACACCCCGGCGGGCGCCTTTGTCCACCTTTTCCACCCGCAAGGGCGCGTGAGCGCGGGCATTCGGGAAGCTGGGGACCCCTCGATTGTCCGAACTGCTTCCCGAACGACTGTGGTAAAGGTGGGAAAAGGGCGACGGGGTGGCGGCCCTGGCCGCGCCGTCCAGCCCGGGCGCCAGCGGCGGGTATGGCGTTAAAAGCGGCCGCTCAGCTTGAAGGTTCGCTTCGGCTCTTGTGGGCCAACAGCAGATTCGCGTTCGCGGCCAGAATCCTGACGTTCGATCTGGTATGCTGGATGTTCGTCCTCAAAGCTGGGACGTCACTGAACACTCGCCCGTTAGCATGGAAGCGTCACCTAGGAATTATGTGATGGTTCCGTGCGATCGGCAATTGCGCCTTCAAGATGGGCATGGTACCCATTCGATTATGTCACTTGTTCAAGCATCGGATGCAGCGCGCCTTTCGGGCCTAACACCACACCAACTCCGCGAGTGGTGTGGTAGACGCGAGGTCGTGGCCGCAGACGTGCCACCGGCGGGAAGGGGCCATCTGGCCCTTTTCTCTTGGCAAACCATTCTCGCCTTGCGCGTTCTCAACGAGATTCATCAGCGATATGGCGTTGAGGTGGTGGCTTGGCGCAGGGCCATCGCCGAGTTGCAATCGCTGCTAAAGGGTCGCTCGTTCCCGTCGCTGTGGGGCGTGGTGGCAATTTTTCCCAGCGCTCATGAGGCCCTCCTCAAGATGGAGGGCGACGGAATTGGAAAGGACGCCTTCCTGTTAGTGAGCCTGAACGAGCACCTCAAGGTGCTGGCCAGCCCACATGACTTCCCTGTCGAGACCCAACTGCCTCTCTTCCCCGCCTTGGCGGTCCAGCGATGAGCGGAAACGAACTCGCGGTCGACTGGAGCCAGCGGTTCGGTTTGGCGCTCGCGCCATTGTTTGAAGGGCGCGAGGCCGCCGTCCCACCCGGTGACCATAGCGTCCTGCTCGACGGTGGCTTTGGCACTTTCGCACTGTCCACTTCCGGCGACGACCTCTGGCGTCAGGACGGCCCCGCCGGTTGGGCTTGGTCCAGTGATATTCCCCACCATGTTACCGTCACTGAGAAGAAGGTCGCCGTGGTGCGCTGGGATGCCCCGCGCGAGCCCCGGGTGTATGAGCGTGTTGGTGTCGAGCGAAGCCTCGACCGTTTCTACGCTTATTTGAACGAGGACCGCCTTCGTTCCAATCGGGGGGTGGTCGACCACCTGCTCAACTATTTTCGACGTATTCGGTCGCTGAGCCATAACGCGGGCCTGCCCGACAACAGAACGACAGACATCTATCTGGCCGCACTGGGGCGCTTGATCGCCCCGCAGGAGTTTGGGACCGATCCCCAAGCGTTTGGTCTTGCGGAGGACGCTGTCGACCTTTGCGCGCGTTTGTCGGCCAGCGGTTTGGACGCGGCAGGCGCTGAGGTGGCCTTCGCTGCAGGTGGTCTGTCCTTCCTGCGCCTACATCCGGCGCTGGCCATCCGACACGCGGGTGGACAACTCTTTCAGGAGGCCCACTTCGAACTCCTGCGCGTTTCGCCTAACATCGATCTGTTCGGTCTTCTGGAGGCGCCGGAGACTCGTGTCGACAATCGCGGAGGCACTCACTTCACGCCGCCCGCCCTCGCCCGCAGCATTGTCGAACAGGTTCTGGCTGCGATACCCGATCTGGCGACGAGGAAGCGCCTGATACTTTGCGACCCGGCCTGCGGTTCAGGGGCCTTCCTTCATGAGGCGTTGCGTGCCCTGAGGCGCGTGGGTTTTCAGGGCAGTCTGACCCTGGTCGGGATCGACGTATCGGCTACGGCCATTGCCATGGCGAAGTTCATTCTTAGCTTGTCAGTTCGTGACTGGTCGCCTGAGGGCGGCGTGGATCTGCAGCTTATTTGTGGGGACTCCCTGGGTGAGACCGGCATGCCGGCCTCGGACGTCATTGTAATGAACCCGCCGTTCATCGCCTTTGGCGCCCAAACGCCAGAGCAACGCCAGCAACTTCGCGACGCCACCAACACCCACGCCGCACGTGGGGATTATAGCATGGCCTTTGTCGCGCGCGCACTCGACGCGCTCAACGACAGAGGCGTCCTTGGGTCACTGTTCCCAGCCAGTCTTCTGTCGCTCAAGGCCGCCACGAGCTGGCGCGAGCGCCTAGCGACCGAGGGCGAGGTTCGCATGTTGGCCTCGATCGGTGATTTTGGTCTGTTTTCTCACGCCATGGTGCAGGTGGCTTGTGCAATAGTTCGCAAGGGGCGGCCGACGGTGTCGACCACGCTGACGGCGGTGTTAACGGAGAACGATGCGGCTGCCACTGGGGAAGCGCTCCGTGAAATCCGCAAGCTGAACGGCGCCACGCCGTTAGACCCGGTGATGGGAGCCAAATGGAGCCTATTCCCTATCCACTCGGATTCGCTGACCGGACGCCCGACATGGCGGTTGCCGACGCCGACCACCGAACGTTTGCTGGCTGAACTGAACGAGCTTTCGCTCTCCACGGTGCAAGAGCTGTTCGAGGTTTCGCAAGGCATCCAGACCGGGTTGAACGATGTCCTCTTACTGACCGAGGATGAGTGGCGCACCTTGCCAGCCAAGGAGCGTAAGTACTTCCGGGCCGCCACGATGACCGATTCGATCCGGAATGGCCGGGTTGCTAAGCCATACTATGTCTTCTTTCCGCATGACGCGGCTGGGCCGCTGTTTGCCGACGAGAGCGCCGTATCCGAGGCGCTGCCGAACTATTTCAAGCGCACCCTCCAACCCGCTCAAGACCAGCTGGCGGCACGTGCAGCAATCGTACGCGCTAAGCGCGCAGATTGGTGGGGCTTGATGCATTCCCGCACCTGGGCGTACAACAAAGGCCCGCGGATCATCACCAAGTTCTTCTCGGCCGAAGGCGGATTCGTGGGCGACTACGAAGCCCAGTACGTCGCCGTGATGGGGCACGTTTGGACACCCAAGCCCGTCCTGGCCGAAGCGGGTGAGGACACCCTGCCGCTCGAGGACATCGTGGCGGCCTATGTGGCGTTCCTCAATTCGTCGCCTTTCGCCAGGCTGCTCGACCTCTACGCGCCGCACGTCGCTGGAGGGCAATTTGATGTCAGCGCTAGGCACGTCAATCCAATGCCTCTGCCCGACCTGCGGGCGCTGAGCACTGATCCGCGCGCAGGGCGGCTAGTCAGCGAGATGGCCGTCTTAGGGCGCAATGTCGATGTCAATGATAGCTCCTGGTGCGGGCGGACGGCTCAGATCGTGGCGGAAGTGTATGGCGCGCCAAGCCTCTCGATCCTCTAGCGCTCCACCCGTCGAGCTCAGCGCGTCCACGGCGGTGCTGGAACAGCGCTGGTTGACGCTAAACAGCCTCATCACTAAGGCGCTCGCCCTGCCAAATGATGCGCGTCAGCTGCGGGTCGATGCCGACTACCAATCAGATGGCGTCTGGGCCGGCTTGGTGGGCAGCGCCTGCGAAAGGATCTCGCGTAACCAAGGCGGGGCGACTTGGGTAGCACCGCTCTGGGAGCTGCCCAGCGGCTTGGTCGCTTGGCTCGGATGGCAGGAGAACTGGGAAATCCCAATAAGCCGGCGCAACTACCGATTCAAAAACATGGGGCTGACCGTCTACCTCGGAAAGCGCAACGAGGCGGTCAAACCGCAGTTTCTTAGGCTGGAATGGCCGGGCTACGCCAAGTGGTCGAGTGGCAACCAAGCATCGTTCCAAAGCCCGGGCGCGGGACATCCCCATTGGCAGATCGATTTGATTCAGAGCCTTTCCGATGATCGAGCGGCTGTCGGTTTCGAGCCGGAGGCTGAGGAGATCGTCGAGGATTTCGAGGTAGCCGCCCGTGAGCCGACCGTCAATGACCTTATAAGGCGTCTCTCTGTTGAGCGCATGCACTTAGCCAGCGCTGCGCCTTGGTGGCTGCCCGCCGCCGGCGATGTCGGCCACCACATGAATGCACCGCCCGATCTTCAGGCGCTCAATCGGTGGCTCAACGAGAGCATCGCCTACCTCCGCCAGGAACTCGGCCGCTGTGTAGTTCACGTCTGAATATTTCGCAGCGAGGTTCGCTCAAGCGGGGAGCCAAAGAGTGGACCTTCGCAAGGTCGCCTTAGGTGTCACGAAGAGCCTGATGGTGCCGTTTGCCGGGATGACCGCTTTTGATTTTAGCGGCCATTAACTCAAATGGCCCCCAGGCTCACCACCATGTTGAGTCGCTCGCCCTCACCTTCCTTCAGATGCCGCACGCGATACTCTGCCTGCCGCTGTGCCGATGTCTTTGCCATAACGCTCTCCGATCCCGTTACGCAGTAACGTCATTATGGCGTCACCCCATTATGCGCTGTTACCGCATAACGTCGAGAGACGTCAGAATCAGGCAAGACCATCAAGCGGTGATCAGTATGAGAACGAGCGCGGCGAGGATAGTGTTCCATGTGGCCGACCAGTAATCGCCCTTGCGGCGAGTAGCCGGCAGCGGCCGGCGAAGAAGACCGACGCACAGCAGATCGGTAAGCGGATCGCGGGCAGTCCAGCAGATGATAACGGCAATGATCCCGTACCGCGCTGAGGCAGGAAGATCCGAGATTGCCACGCCCACACCGTGCAAGCCGGCAACGACGAAACCGATTGCCATCAGAATGGCGACCAGTCCCACCAGCGGCGACACACCACGGCCCCTTTCGCGGACATACACTTGAACAGGCTGCTGTACGATCGGCGTCGAAGCGCGCAAAAGGTCGTAGTAGCTCATCGTCTTTACTCCCGTTGAGGCTGCCATTTTACCGCACAACCCGTTGATCGAAAACGGAAAAGGAAGTTTTAACCTCGACTTTTCCAACAAATTCGATAATCTGGTTGCGGTTCAACATGATGGGCTCCCTTGACGCGGTTTCGCCGCGATCCGATTGCTCGACAGGCCTCGCCGGCGTCCACCGAAAAGCCGAGGATCCCAAAGGGAAACGGCTTTGCAGGTTGACGTCATCAGGCGACCAGTCGGGCAGGAAAGCAGCCAAAGAGAAACCGCCCATGGCGAGCACCACCTGAACCGCCCCATCGCGAAAATTCGTCGGTACGTCGGACTATTGGATTGACGATGTGTGGGTTTTGCCCGGCCTACTGGCGGGCTGAGAGATGCGGGAGGGGTCGACGGGCATGGCAGCCTTGCGCCTCCAAAATTAGACCACGGATTCCTACGAGCGTAGAAAATCGACCGCATCCGGAGCGATACGAGCGACAATCTCGGCGGCCATTGCCCAGATATCCCGGCCTTCCGTGTCACTTTGCTGACAGCGCGAGACGCCATTTGGTCCGACGAGGCTGTCGCCGCCGGGGAATGGACCAATCATATGGACGTCGATCCGGATCTCGCGGCCCTGCCAGCAGGCGCGTTGCCGCATGATGGTCCATTGGTCAACGCGACGATCGCCTAGGAAGGCTCCATCACCGCCGTCGAGGATGTCGATGTACCCTTCGTCGCAGACGAATGCAGGTGGCTCGGTATTCTGCACCGGGGTTTCAGGAAAAGCGGCGGTGATGAACCAATATCCTTCTCCGCAATGAGGACAGTTGCCCTTGTGAAGTTGGGCATCGAATTCAGTATAAGCGGTGGTCGGAGCTGGAGGGCCGGCACGGAACTGAATCTTGTCACCGTCGGACGCAAGGTATTGGGCTGCCTTCTCTATCGAGGTCTTTCCGAAAAGGCCGCTGTTAGTACCAGTTTTCCAAAGCCATTCATGGCAATTGGGACACACGGCGACATGGGATTTTTCCAGCTCAATCTTCGTAAAATGGGCCATGTTTTCGTTCCTTACTTCATTAAGGCTCGTTTGGGAGCGACCAGGCCGCCGATGTGCATACCGGTGGTCATGACGACATCTCCTTGGCGCTAAGGCCAATCAGCAGGGCGCCGAGTCCGGTGTTGTCGTTGTTGCTGTGGAAAAGCTCCGTCCGTTCCTGTTCGATCCAGCGCATCGCATCCGTAGTGGTCACGAGGTATGCCTCGCCGTCGGTACCAAGCCAAACATAGCCGTCCGCCCCACCAGATGCCGATGCCTGGAAGAAATCAACCAGCGCCCGCCGATCATCGTCCGTTTGATCGGGCAACGCGTCGACACATTCGACCTGTTCGCCAGCCCCGCCGTGGCCGATTAGTCCGGCAAACCGGTACAAACCGGGCTGGCTAAGCCTAAAAATGGTGTGGCGACCGTCCCCGTGCGGTTCGGCGATCGACGGGTGAGTCTCGAAAGCGGCTGCGGTCGGAACAATCTGTTCGATCGTGGCGTGGTCCCCAATTCCGGGGGCGACGATGCTGTTAACGATAGTATGAATGACTCTTCCCATGATGGACCTCCCTGAATGAATGGGACAAATTTCGGTTGCGATTACCCGCCGATTCCCGAGGGTGGGCCACCGCCTCCCCCCATGCTCCGCCCCCCCGTGGGCGTACCGCCACCCGGGGCGTGTTGTGGCTGTGGTGACGGAAATGGCTTCATCAGGAACGAAACAACGCTGGCGGTGTTTTGCGCGGTGTTGCTTGCCATGGACATCGCCTTGGCGGCACCCGTGGCGCCCAGAGACGCGGCTCCGGGGACCAAAATCGATGCAATCGAATTGGCTTGGGCAAAGAGCCAGGCCAGAAAGGCGCAGAGCATGATAGTGATCCAGAATTTTCCCCCAACCACGGTGAACGGGGTCAGGGCTGCGATCCACGCGCCGGTCGGCGCGGCTGCTTGTGCCAATTGCATCTGAGTCGGGATAGACGAGGCTGTCGTATTGGTCATGATTTGCGATCCAATGACACCATCGATTCCCCACACAACAAACGTCACGGCGGCATGAGCAAAGTGCCGGACAACGGAGATTCCCGTAGGCCGCATGATTTGGAACGGCAAGGCCAAAAACAATAGCGGTGAAAAACACCCAATCATGCCGATCGAAATGACGATCGAGAGCAGTTCGAGCATCAGTACGATAATAATGGCGGCGTTGGCGATCATTAGGGCTATCGCGGAAATAACATAATCAAGCTTAGCAAGGTCTGCGCTTATATTCGCAGAGATGAGACCAGCCGCAGAGGAGATGCCACTAGCAGACGTTGGAATATTTGATCCAACAGAATTTGCGCCTTCGAAAAGTGCGCTTGCCACATCAAAGCCTGGCGACAGATTCTTGGTGAGGCACGCGAAAAAGTCACCGTATGGCGTCGTACCACCCGACACCGCCGCTGTGAAATCGATACTGCTCGTGCAGGCGCCGGATTGGTCAGTGGCGATGGCATTGACGATTTGTATCGCTTCGCCCATGGTCGGGTTGACCACGTACGTGTTGTAAACGTCCCACTGGGCCGATGGCGATACCAACGCGCCGGCCGCAATCACGCCCATGATCCCAAGTTGACGAAATCCCGCGACGGCACGCGAAATCTCGTGATGGCTATGGGGCGATAATAAAGCACCGACCATTGGCCAAATTATCCCGATTAGGAGCCCCATGCCGAGCCAAGTTCGCGTTGGGGCGACGAGCTTGGATGCTACTTTAGACGCCGCCTGCGTGATCGTCGTCGCCGTCTCGTTCACCAGCTGCCCCCCGCCGGTTCCAATCTGCTGGGAAAGCAAGACGGTCGTATCGCTTGAAGCGATCTGCGCGTGCGCGGGGACAACATAACTCAAGACAGCGAGCAGCCCGCCGACGACCAGAATATTTTTGATCAGCCGAATCATTCTGACGGCCTCCGCCAATGGATTACGTACCCGGCGATACCGGCGATCAACAGGACCAAGGACAGAGCGGCCTCGATGCAGTCGAGCCATTTGACGGACCCAGGCACCACGAAGGTGATGACCGCCGTGACGACTGCGGCAGCGGCTCCAGCCGCCGCCGCACCCGCCCATGGGCCGGTCGTTGGAATAGCCTCGATTCCCGCCTTTGCGCCGTCGAAAACATCTTTTGTGATCCCGGCCAGAGGCCTGCGGATGTCGTTGACGACTATGGCAGGCACGCGCACCGGGGCGGTAATGACGCGGCCGATGGTGCGGAAAATTCGCATCATCGCCTCCTCTGACGGATCATCCGGAGTTTGATATCGGCGGCAATCCCCACTACGGCCGAGATGATGCCGGCGCCGACGGTGATCGGGGTGCCGTAAGCGGCGGAGAAAGAAATGAGCGTTTGAATCATTGCAAGGCTCCTGCAGGCGCGGCTGCGAAGGCGTCGGTTGATCGGCGTCGTGGTGCAGACGGATGTTCGGCGGAAAATTTCCAGCCATCGGCAGTCTGGCGGGCCACCACCATGATGCCGGCTTGGTCGATGTAGAGGACCTGGGCGTCAAAACGAACGCGAAGTCCAGTGTCCGTGAGGTCGATTGCAACGGCGTCTTGGCCGCGTCGCATCGCGATCATGGCAGCGTAATCCGATAGATGTCGGGCAACCGTGGCGGCAGATTCATGTGCCGACAGGGCTGCGCGAACTTGCTCGGACCAAGAGAGTGGCCGAGTCATTGCGCACCTTCGGTCGACAGGGTGATCCCCCGCGTTTTAGCCTCGGCCGCCAACCATCGCTCATCCTCGGTCAGCGGAGCCGGCCTTATACCGGTGGCCTGCCAGGCAGCGGCGGCGGCGTTTTCCGCGTGCAAGCCAACAAGCAGCATGTCGTCGATGCGAGGGTCATGAAATTCGGCGAAAACTTTGGCTTTTGCAGCCCAGGTCGCCGAGGCCGCCGCCTGAATCGGTACGAGAATCGCGTCGTCATCGCCTTGGCCACCCTGGCCACATGACGAAACGCAGGCGTTTGCCGTCGCCGTTCCGACGATAACGGAGGTCGCAAGAGCCACGGATAGGTTGATGAATTTGACGCGATGCATTTGATTATCTCCCGTCGTCCCGCTCGCGAACGAGCGCGGTCACATACACACGTAAGGTTTGGGCCGTTGTCGCAATGCCGTCGGCGGCCAACGCTTTGACCAGGTCGTCCCAGGTCACGCCTCGCTTTCGCGCTGCCAAAATGTCGTCAAGTACGGCTTTCACAGCTTCTCGGAGCGTCATCGGACGATCTGCCTCGATCTCAGCGAGCCGTTTTCGGACATTGGTAAGGGCAGTAAAGGTGATCATTCTCGCCTCAATCGAGAATGAATCGGCGCAGTTTCGGCGCGACGACGATGGCGAACAGCAACGGCAACACGATTCCCAGGGCCATCGCGACCTCGACGCTATTAATCGCGACACCGACATACTCACCGATGGCTATGCTTGCGAAACCGCCACTGGAAAGAATGACCACAACCATCAACCGGCGGAGATATTGGCGCCGACGACAGTCTCTCGCGATCAACGTCGCGACGTTGCCATCGCACCTTGCGAGCTGGCGGTAAAAACGATCAGCTTCATCAAACATGACGCACCTCCAGAACAAAAAGCCCGCCTCAAAATGAATTGGGGCGGGCACAGCGGACCGACTTGGCCTATGAGGCTGGCACTTGTCTTTAACCAGCGGGCCTAAGAAACATAATAGGCATATTTACGCATAATTACAAACTACATTTCGATATTTTTTCGCATATTTTTCTATTTTAATGTCATAAGCATTTCGTAGTTACTTCAACTTACTTCGTCATACTTCTTCTTACTTTGACACGATGCGACCACACGAAAGAACGTCTTGTCTGACGACGACTAGTCGTCGAGCAAGTCGGCCAACTCGCCGACGCGCATTGGTGTGGCGGACACGGTTCGGCTGCGACCGTTGGGCGATGCGTTACACAGTAACGCTGCACTACGTCAAAATGGACGATCATGAAACATCCCACTGCTCACCGCTGTCATAGCCACAAGCGTAGCAAGTCGTCCGCTTATATCTATTGATCGATCCGCCGTCGAGTTGCTCCCAATTTCGATATTGGGCCGTCTTTCCGCATTCTGGACACTCGACTTCACCGTTATCGTCGTCGAGTTCCATCCCACCTAGTTCAACCGAACTTCCAAATACTCTCATGATGCCGTCATCCTTTGTAATTTTGTAACGGGTGAAGGGCGAAGCCCTTCGTAAACCTCTTCCGGCGCTGTCGGTGTAGCCCCCTACGCTGGGGTCGCGAGACTCGATGTTTCCACCACGCAAAACGCCTTTCGCGTCCTGCAAACTCCTTATTGAGGGGCGCTTTATGCGCGCCCCGTTACAGGCAGCGCCCCGCCGGGGCGCGATACGCCTGGCCGATTTTGAATGAGAGGAAAAAGAGTTATCCACAACGCGTATCAGTTAAAAGATTCTGTTAGAATCTATGTTAATAAGTTAAGGGGTGTGAAACACCCGTGAAACACGAGGAAAACTGCCGTTTTTCCCGATGCCAGCGTCGCCGATAAGCCGTGTTTCCGTCGCCGATAAGCCGTGCCAAGTGTCGCTGATAAGCCGTGCCAAGCGTCGCTGATAAGCCGACACAATCCACAGAGCGTCGCTGAAAAGACGTGTCCTTGCTCCCCGTCATCCATTTTTGTTTGTCGCTGAAGTCAGAATTTATAAAAAACAATGGGTTACGCCTTCGAAACACGGCTTATCGGCGACGCTTCCCCTTCCGGTACCGGGCGACGCTTGTCCTTGCGAACCGGGAACGTAAAAGCCTTATGTGCTGGATCGAGCAACGAGCGCTCTATCATGTGGATCGCAGCATCGCCGCTTTCCGTTTTGTCGATCCATTCAAGGTGGTATTCCGGCAGGCAGTCGTTTTTCACGATGTCCTTCAGCGCCGCCTTGAAGCGCCTCGGAAGGTCTTCGCTCCCGGATTTATCATACAGCACGGCCACCGTTATGCCGCAGCCGTAGGCTTGGTGACCGGCATGCTTTCTGGCGATACGGTATAACCATCGCTCCAACGCGCCCGTGAGCAAGAAATAGTCTGGATGGATCGCCAGCACACCACCTTCTTTGACAATGCCTTCGTAGAGCCAGTCCGAGATGGTGACCGACATGCCTCGGCTGTGCCCTGTCGCTTCGTCCACATCGTCGGTCCACTGATCCAGCCAATTGAAGCTGGCTTGGCGATCGCGGCCCTTGCCGCGAATGTTTGTCTTGATCGCAGTGAATTTTAGCCGGTCCAGTCCCTCGCGCAGACGCTTGTATTGGTCGCCGCCGACATCGCGGCGGATGGCCTGCAGAAGTTGATATGGCATGAATTTGATGGTCCGCGGCGGCGGCTCATTCTTTCGAGCACGCATGTGTTCGGCGATTTGAGAAGCCGCCCAGATGAGGATGTCAGCATCCCAGATAGTCGCCATCCCCCAGGTAGGGTGCGGGTCGACGTTTACCCATACCGAACCATCGGGGCTCTTATAGTTGATCGGTTTCAGGCGCTTCCGTTTGGCAAGGCTGAAAAATGGCCTTTCCATTGTCTCGCGCTGATCTCGCAATGGCAGGTTCGTGATGTATGGCACGAACAAATCGAACTGCTCGTTCGACCCCTGGGGCGGATCACGAAATGTCAGATTGACGGAGGCGATGGCGTTCATTCTGCCCCCCCGGCAACTGCGGGTGCGGCCGGCGTCTTTGAGCGCGCACCTCCATCCGCCAGCCCCGCCTTACGGGGCCGCCCTCTCCTGGTGGCGCCGGCCACCACCCGAGCGCCTGGCGCACGGTCGGGGCGGTAACGCGGTTTACGTACGGTGGCGGCCTGAGTGTTGGCGGCCACCCAATCGACGATGGCCTTTTCAGGAAAGCGGATAAATCTGCCGATCTTGATGTGAGCCGGCGCTCCACCTCGGTGGAGCCAGTCATAAACGGTTTTCCTCGTGGACCCGATGAGGTCCGCGAACTCGTCAATCGTATAGAGCTTAAGTGGAGATTCGGACATGGCGCAACCTTCGCTGCGCCCGACTCCGCACCCGTGATGATCGCAACGCCGGACTTGTCGCGAACCTGAGGCCGTCCCAACGCGCCGTTCCTGCGTAAAAACTGGCGGATTTAACGGGGACCGGAGATAATGTGTCGAATTTTTTTGGATCCGTCAACGCTCTCGGCACATCCTCGGGACAGTTTGGGGACACTACTGTCCCGTGCCGGACGACGACTAATCGTCGAGCAAGTCAGCCAACTCTCCGACGCGCATTTGGTGGTAGCGCTGGAACATTGACCAGTCCTTATGCCCGGTAATTTTCATGATTTGCGCCTCTTTCAGGCGAGGATTTTCAACCATCCGGCTGGTCGCCTCGTGGCGCAGATCGTGGAACGTTAAATTTTCGATCTTGGCCCGGCGCATCGCCTTGGCATAGGCGTTGTAAAGCCCATCTCGCGATAGCGGGAAAATGCGGTCCGCTGGCTTTCTGTCTGGTTGTGCGGTCGCGGCTTCAGCGAGCACGACCAAAGCCCTTTTGCTGAGAGGAACGGTCCGGCTGCCGCCGTTCTTAGTTTCGGCAAGATGGGCGGTCCGCTTGTCGATGCTGACATCACCCCACGTCAATCCCAGGATCTCGCCTTGACGCATGGCCGTCTCGATAGCCCACACGATGGCCAACCGAACGTAGATTGAGTCACATCGCAGACAGGCGGAGACCAGCCGATCGTATTCGTCGTCAATCAATCTCCGGTCTCGGCCGGCGGCTTTTTTGGGATACTGAACCATGCGCGCCGGATTTCGTGGGATGTCGATCCCCCATTTCTTCACAGCGATAGTGTACATATTTCCAATAATACACAGATTGTTGCGTATGGTCGAAGCACTGAGCTTCGCGGCCTGCTGCTTCCTAATCCACTCCGCCAAGATCGGTCCGCTGAGGTTCGTCAGCGAATAATCAGCGATCGGATCTTTGAGCCAGGCGTTGATGCGCGCGGTCTCCTGCGCCCGCCCTTTCTTGGTCGGTGTAATCTCCCGCAGATACCTTTTAAGTGCTTCACGTACGGTCATCGCCTTGGCCTGGCGCAGATCGACGAACGTGTCGACGACCATTTGTGCCTCGGTCGTCGTGACCCACATGTTGACCTTGGCCAGGGCGTCACGCCCGGTGAAATTTTTGGATTGGGCAGGAAAGCCGGCCTTGCGGATCTGGGCACGATAGCCGATCAACTGGCCGGCCGCGTTGCGCTTTTCTGAAATGCTTGCCACGATTTTCAACCAATTTGAGACACCAACTGTGCCTAAATTGTGCCTAAAATCAGTTTAACGCAAGCCTCACTCTCTGAAAATGGCGGAAAGCCTGGATAAAATTAGCCTGAATATTGGTGGGGGCGACGGGACTTGAACCCGTATGACCGAAGTCGAGCGATTTTAAGTCGCTTGCGTATACCATTTCGCCACGCCCCCCGCCCCACCGGATCGTCCCCCGGCGGAAGCGGCAAGACGTTAGCCTGGGCCGCACGAGGCTGCAAGGCTCTTCTCCCTCTCCGTGAACCGCCTTGCCTTGCGTCCCAGCGGGACGTTGGATTGTGTCGCGTCACCACGCAATGGGGATGGGAGCGTGAGAAATGGAGGATAATTCTCGTCCTGTCCGAGACAGGTCAACTTATTGTTTCTCCTGGTGCAGGATGGATAGAAAGAGTAATAAACAGGATAGGGGAAAAAAATAGCCTGTCCGCACAAGCGGAAGTGTGTGTTGCCTTTGGCCGGAATTGGGTGCCGGCCGGGGGTGGGGCATTGGATTTGTCGAGCTTTCGCGGAAGCGTACTTCAAATCTATCGCTATTTGTCGTGGGGGTCACAATGCATCGGGTCTTAACGAACGAAGACGTCGCGTCGCGTAAGGGAAAAACGTGAGCGGACTGATCCGTTCCCTTCCGTTGAAATCCTCCGTGGTCCTCGGTTTGCTCCTGGCGCCGGCGTCCCTGGCGGCGGCGGAACAGCTTTTGGCACAGAATTTCCTCGGCACCGTGCAACCGGGCCGCGAACGCGCCCTGCCGGAAGCGGCCCCGCCGGCCGAACTTGATTTCACCATTCAGGCCCCACGCCGATCGCCGGTGCCCCGCGCCGCCGAGGAACTGTCCTTCGAGTTGAAGGACATTACCCTGTCCGGTGTCTCCGCCTATCGCGCCGAGGACTTCCGGCCACTGATCGAACCGGTGGTCGGTCGCACCATCCACCTGTCCGATCTGATCGGCGTCGCCGAAAAGATCGAAGAGAAATATCGGACCGACGGATATATTCTCAGCCGCGCCTATGTTCCGACGCAAAACGTCACCAACGGCATCTTCCAGATCGCCGTGGTCGAGGGATATGTCAGCGCGACCTCGGTCGTCGGCGGCGACGCTTCGACCCGCGAACGCGTCGAAGCGCTTCTGTCCCCGGTGCCATCATCCCGGCCGCTCAAGCTCGAGACCATCGAGCACGCCCTTGTAACGGCGAACACCATTCCGGGAGCCAATGTCTCCGGCCTTCTGCGCCCCTCGGCGACCGAGCCGGGGGCGTCCGATCTGGTGGTCACCGTGTCGTCGGAACCTTACACGCTGCTGCTGTCGACCGACAATCGCAGCTCCCAGTCGAATGGCGCCTGGACCGAATCGGTGGATCTGGCGGTCCGTTCGCCGCTGGATGACGGCGGGCAGATTCTGTTGAACGTCTCGAGCAGCAACGATTTCAACCAGCGGAACTCGGTCCAGGGAAAATACGTCCTTCCGGTCGGCGCCGGCGGGGCCACCCTCAGCATGAGCGGACTGGTTTCGCACGGCGAGCCGGCCGGCGCGGTGGCCGATCTGAAGTTGGTCTCCGACAGCATCGCCGTCGGCCCGCATGTCAGCTATCCGTTGATCGTCGGCCGCCAGGAACGACTGTCGATCGAAGGCGGAGTGACCTGGCAGTCGGCCGACGTCCATGTGCTGGCCGCCCCTTACAGCCACGACGAATGGCGGGTCGCCGATATCGGGCTGGCCTATCAGAACGCCGCCCTGTTCGGCGGCGCCAACACCGCCTCCGTCGATCTTGCCAGGGGATTGGACATTTTCGGCGCCTCGAAGGACGGCAGCCCCACTCTGTCACGGGTCGGCGGACGTTCCGATTTCACCAAACTCTCCGCGCAACTGCGCCGGGTGCAGACGCTGGACGGACCGTTGAGCGTTTCGATCACCGGCAGCGGCCAATACGCCTTCAACACACTGCTGATCGGCGAGGAAATGAGCTTCGGCGGCGCCCAGATCGGCCGTGGCTACGATCCCGCCGCGATCACCGGCGACAACGGAATGGGCGGCGCCCTCGAGCTTCGCTATGACCTCGACGCCTCGGATCTGCACCTCGATCAGGCCCAGCTTTACACCTTCTACGATACGGCGAAGGTCTGGGTACATACCGGACGGATCAGCGAGAACAAGCTGCAATCGACCGGCGGCGGATTGCGGACGGTGGCCTTCAAGAATATCTCCCTGGCCGTCGAATTGGCCCGCAGCCTGTTGCCGGTGGCCACCAGCGGCAACGGTAAACGTGATTCGCGGGTGTTTTTCAACGGCTCGATCAAGTTCTGATGAAGGATGGGACAAATGATCACATCCAGAATTCACGTGGCGCCTCGGCAAGCTGACTGTCGGAATGGCTCGACCGCTTATGCGTCCCTCGACAAGCTCACCATGAGAGGACACACCGTCCGATCGGCCAAAGGGACCGGATTGCGCCAGGCGCTATGCGCGACCACCGCCCTGATCTCGGTCGCCACCTGCCTGATCTGGACCGCTTCCGACGCCGGGGCGGGCCCCAGTGGCGGCACCCTGGCCGCCGGCCAGGCGGCGATCAGCAGCACCGCCAACACGACGACGATCCGCCAGAGCACCGACAAGGCGATCATCAACTGGACCGCCTTTTCGCTGTCAGCGAAGGAAAGCGCCACCTTCGTTCAGCCCTCCTCCTCGTCGATCAGCTTGAACCGGGTCACCGGCGGCGACGCCTCGTCGATCTATGGCGCGCTGTCGGCCAACGGCCAGGTGTGGCTGGTCAATCCCAATGGCGTGCTGTTCGGCAAGGGCGCCCAGGTCAATGTCGGCGGCCTGCTGGCCACCACCTCGGACATTCGCGACAAGGATTTCATCGCCGGCAATTACAGCTTCGGCATCGCCTCGCCCAACGCCAACGCCTCGGTGAGCAATCTGGGCACCATCCAGACGACGCCCGGCGGCTCGGTGGTTCTTTCGGCGCAGACGGTGAGCAACGAAGGAGTGATCGAGGCTCGGCTGGGCACCGTGGTTCTCGGCGGCGCCAAGACGTTCGCCATCGATCTGGTCGGCGACAATCTGCTCAACTATCAGATCACGACGCCGGTCGATCAGGGATCGGTCACCAACAGCGGCAGCCTGCTGGCCGATGGCGGCAAGGTTCTCGTCACCGCCCGGGCGGCCTCGGCGATCGCCGACACTTTGATCAACACCAGCGGCATCATCCGCGCCGACAGCGTCTCGGTGGCCAACGGCACGGTGACCCTGGATTCCGGCGACGGCGCGATGGTGGTCGGCGGCACGATCAGCGCGGCGGGCAAGACTGCCGGCGAGACCGGCGGCGTGATCAAGGCGGTTGGCGGCACAACGACGGTGGCCGACGGCGCGGTACTCGACGCTTCGGGCGACGCGAAGGGCGGCTCGATCGAGACCTCCGGGCATTATCTCACCATCGGCAAGGTGACGGTCAACACCGGCTCGGCGCATGGCAAGGCGGGCACCTGGCTGCTCGATCCCTATGACCTGACCATCGACGCCACCGGCGCCGCGGCCATCGGCACAGCGCTGAGCAGCGGTGGCAATGTCCTCGTCCAGACCACGTCCAGCACCGCCAGCAGCGCCTACGGCTCGGCCAACAGTTCGGGCAATGGCGATATCATCGTGGCCAGCCCCGTCAGCTGGAGCGCTGGCGGCAGCCTGACGCTGGACGCCTACCGCAACATCCAGATCAATGCCACCATCAGCCATAGCGGGAGCGCGGGAACGCTGTCCCTGGTCTACGGCGACCGGACCAACACGCCGGGTACGGTGGGCGCCAGCAGCAGCTATGGAGCACTGGCCTTCGGCAGCGGCGGCAATGTCACCCTGCAGCCGACCGACACCCTGTCGATCGCCGGGCAATCCTACACGGTCATGACCAATTGGGGCAGCCTGGTCAGCGCCATCGACGCCAATCCAGGTGGCTATTACGCGCTGGGCAGCAGCGTTTCCGGCATCGGCAGCACCGCAATCTCGTCGTTCGGCAATTCCATTACCGGAGCCGGGATCTTCGAAGGCCTGGGCAATACCGTCAGCGGGTTCACGCTGACCGGCAGCCTGATGCCGAATGTCGGCCTGTTCGATGTTACTTACGGCACCATCCGCGACCTCAATCTGGCCTCGTTTTCGATCAGCAGCGGCTATGTCGGCGGCACGACCTCGCAATGGATGGGCGCGCTGGCCGGCCAAAACAACGGCTTGATCGCCAACGTCAACCTCTTGTCCGGATCGACGATCAGCGGCCCCGTCGTCGGCGCCGTCACCAACGCGACCGGCGGCCTGGTCGGCAAGAATATGGGAACGATCCTCAATTCGACCGTCACTGGCCTGTCGATGACCGGGGGACAGCATGTCGGGGGCCTGGCCGGTTACAACGGCGGCACCATCACCGGCAGCTACGCCACCGGCACCATCAACGCCAGCCAGGGATGGGACGGCGGGCTGGTCGGCGAGAACCAGGGCACCATTACCGGCAGCAACGCATCGGTCGCCATCACCGGCGCGAGCAACGTCGGTGGCCTGGTCGGCATCAATGGCGGGAGGATCTCGACCAGTTTCTCGACGGGCACGGTCACCGCACCCAACGGCACGTCGTTCGACGGCGGGCTGGTCGGCTACAACGGCGGCACCATCACCGACAGCTTCGCCACAGGTCCTGTCAACGCCGGCGCGAACGCCAGCTCCATCGGTGGACTGGCCGGCATCAACGCCAGTGGCTATATCGCCAACAGTTACGCTTTGGGCACCATCAACGTCGGCTCGGCGGCAACCAGCGTCGGCGGGCTGGTCGGCTCCAACAGCGGCACCGTCACGTCCAGCTATGCGGCCGGTTCGATTACCACCGGCATCGGGCCGACCGACATCGGCGGCCTGGTGGGATCCAACTCGGGCGTTGTGTCGAGCAGCTACTGGGACAGCGCGACAGGCCAGTCGGTGTGCTGGTCCGGCGCTTCGATACCGATCTGCACGTCGGCCACCGTCAACATGATCGATTCGGTCGGGACGCCCAGTTCCGCCTTTTCGAGCGGAGCGTTCGCCAACTTCAGCCCCAATACGGGCGGCGCCTGGTACATGGTTGACGACCACACCCGGCCGATGCTGACCGCCTTCGCCAGCAGCACCATCACCAACGCCTATCAGTTGGAACTGGTCGGGGCGAATCTCTCCGGTACTTATACGCTGGGCAACAGCATCGATCTGTCGGCGGCGGCGCTCAACGCCTTTGGAGTGTGGGGAACGGCGGGATTTGCTTCGATTGGCGACAATACGACGGCCTTCACCGGCACCCTCAACGGCCTTGGCAATTCGATCACCGATCTCACCATCAGCGGAACGTCCTATCTCGGGCTATTCGGAAAGATCGGCAGCAGTGGCTCCGTCAGCAATCTGACTCTCAGCAATTTTTCCGTCACCGGCACCGGCACCACCAGCGTCTATGTCGGCGGGCTGGTGGGGTTTAACAACGGATCCATTTCCAACATAACGGCCAGCGGTGGAACCGTGACCGGCGGCAGCGGCAGTGGCAGCTCCCGCATCGGCGGCGTGATCGGCGGCAACGGCGCCAGCGGCCGAGTGACCAGCGTGACGATCTCGACCTCGACCGTCACCGGCGGCAATGACGCCAACCGCATCGGCGGTCTGGTCGGCGGCAACAGCGGCACCATCTCCGGCAGTTCCTCCTCCGCCACCATTGGCACCGCCACCACCACCGGCGCCAATCACCTTGGCGGACTGGTCGGCGGCAACAGCGGCAGCATCACCGGCAGCTCTTCGACCAGCATCGTCAACGGCGGCACCTCCGCCACCGACATCGGCGGACTGGTTGGCGGCAACGGGTTGTCGCAGAATGACAACAGCCTGACCGGCACCATCAGCAACAGCTGTGCCAGGGCGACGGTGTCCGTCGGCATCGGATCGACCTATATCGGCGGTCTGGTCGGCGGCAACAGCGGCCTGATTTCCGCCAGTTACGCCTTCAGCACGGTGACCGCGACCGGTGGTTCAGCAAGCGGCGGCTCCTCGACGAAATTTATCGGCGGCCTGGTCGGCGGCAACGGTGTCGATGTGGTCGGCACCGTCTCGGCCACCGGCGCCATCAGCAACAGTTACGCCGGAGGCTCGGTCTCCGTCGACGGCACCGCCACCTATTTGGGCGGACTGGCTGGCTGGAACAGCGGCACGATCTCGTCCAGTTACGCCACCGGATCGGTCAGCGGCGCCATGAGCACCAATGTCGGCGGGCTGGTCGGCGGCAATGGCCCGTCGGCCAACGCGCCGTCGATCGTCGGCGCCATTAGCGACGCTTACGCCACGGGATCGGTCGACGGCTATACCAATGTCGGCGGCCTGGTCGGCAACAACGCCGGCACGATCACCAGAACCTACGCGGCCGGCTCGGTCCCCGGCAGCATCGGCGTCGGCGGACTGGTCGGGTCCAACACTGGCGTCGTCAGCGACAGCTATTGGGACACCCAAACCACCGGCCAGACGGCCGGTTTCGGCAGCGGAACGGTGACCGGGGCGGCGGGGAAAACGACCACTCAGATGCAGACTGCCGCCACCTACAGCAACTGGGATATCGGCACCAGCTCCCACACCTGGTCCATCACGGCCGAACATTATCCCACCCTCAACATGGCGACGCCAACGGTGACGCCCACCGTCACGCCAACGGTGACGCCCACCGTCACGCCAACGGTGACGCCCACCGTCACGCC
>Ga0209415_10005371_pt1 | contig 23068 bp, 11 predicted proteins | sample PeaSoiSIISIP2007_FD_187696 | JGI IMG/M metagenome (GOLD analysis project Ga0209415, IMG submission 187696) | Peat soil microbial communities from Weissenstadt, Germany - SII-SIP-2007 (SPAdes) (version 2) | ecosystem: Environmental > Terrestrial > Soil > Wetlands > Peat | place: Germany... | reverse complement strand
ACTTGAGGTTGCTCCGACACTTAATCTAGGCCAATGGTTTGCAAATCGAGGAGTTGAGGGTGCAAATATGATTCCCTCAAACCAGGACCAGCCAATAGCCTTCAATTGGGCCGGACCAGCTAACGGAGGCCACGGAGGATTTTACAACTGGGATTTTGGAAATCTGGGTCCCAGGGTCGCTTTTGCCTGGGCACCTAACAAGACAGGCGGGCTGCTAGGCAGTATTTTCGGCAGCGGTAAGACCTCCATCCGAGGTGGCTTCGGAATTGTCTATTACCGTTTTGGGCAGCAGCTAGTCGATAATTTCGATAGATCCGGTTCGTTTGGTCTTGCGTCCACGCTCACTAATCCGGCGGAAGCGCAAACAGTTTCTTCCGCGCCTCGCCTGACGACCAGCATCAACACCATTCCGACCACCGATAACAACGGCAACCAAATCTTTCTCCAAGCACCTCCGGCTAACTTCCCAGAGCCGTTCCCCTCTGGAACTTTTACGGCCGCAACGGGGCTGGATTCTTCTCTGAAGACGCCCTATTCCTACACGATTGATTTATCTGTAGCACGCGACACGGGCCACGGCTTTTCGCTCGAGGTCGCCTATGTGGGCAGGCTGTCACATCGCCTGTTGACGTCAGAGGATTTGGCGCAGCCTCTCGACATCCGGGACAAAAAGACCGGGCTCGACTACTTCACTGCGGTGCAAGCTCTCGCGAAACTCTACCGCTCTGGCGTGACCGACGCGACGTTCAACGACTCGATGGTGAGTCCGTCAGTTGCGCAATACTGGTCAGATATTCTCCAACACCCGAGCAATGGTGGCGGCTATCAAATTGGAGCCGCCATTCAGAACATGCCCGGCACTGGAGGCTTGACCGGCGGCTGCGGATCGTTGCCTTCGACTTCGACAACTGATCCACTTCTCGCCGCATTCGATATTTTCTGCGGTGGCAAATTTAACGAGACGACGCCGCTCCAATTCCTTGATGAAGCCGGAATACCGAACGCCAGCGCTGGCCCGAATTGCGGCACGGCCGGGAACCAACCATGTTCGTACTTTGGGTTTGGTGGGCCCTTCACTTTCTTTACGCCCCAATATGCGGCGCTCTATGCCTGGCGCTCGATGGGAACGGCCAACTATAACGCCATGCAGGTTACTTTGAAGCATCGGTTGACGCACGGCGTGCAGTTCGATTTTAACTACACGTTCTCGAAGTCTATCGACCTTTCTTCCGATGCCGAACGCTCAGGACCGTTTGGCGGCATTGGAGGCGGTCAAATCATTAACGCCTGGTCGCCGTATCAATACCGAGCCGTCTCGGATTTCGATGCCACGCACCAGTTCAACGCAAACTGGGTCGCCGACCTGCCATTCGGGCGCGGCCGGGCCTTTGGTCACGACATGAACAGGGCTCTCGACGCGATAGTGGGAGGCTGGCAGCTTTCTGGGCTTTTCCGGCTTACCAGTGGCTTCCCGATCAGCGTTTTTAACGGTTTCAATTTCCCGACAGACTGGGATCTTAGCGGCAACGCGGTGCTTACTGGCCCGCTGCCCGCGACTGGCGCATACAAGAATCCGCCGAATCCCTCGGGGCCCGGTGCCGTCAACTTCTTCTCCGTTGGCGGAACGGCCGCCTCGTCCTTCTTCACCGAACCGTTGCCAGGGCAAGCCGGCGACCGCAACTTTGCTCGAGGCAACGGCTATTTTGGAATTGACATGGGCCTCGCCAAGCGCTGGACAATGCCTTGGACTGAGAAAGAAAGCCTGCAACTGCGCTGGGAAGTCTTTAACATAACCAATTCCGTACGCTTTGACGATCAAAGCACCAACAACGCCATCGATACCTTCGGCCCTTCTTTTGGCAATTACACCCGGCTTCTAACCAACCCGCGCGTAATGCAGTTCGCATTGCGCTTCGAGTTCTAGAGCTACTTTGCAACTTACACTAGGGACCGCCGGGAAGCTTACCTTTCCCGGCGGTCTTGTTTTCCCTTCCAGGCGGAGTTCTTGCAGAGCCGGCAATCCCGCGTAAACTGACAAGACATCGACGAAAGCTTCGGGGCGGAGCGCAGCCTGGCTAGCGCGACTGCTGAATTTGGGATGAGATCATCCTATTTGAGGATGGCATCCGGTCTTCCTCGTCTGAATGCCTGCAGATTTGGTTTGACGTTATTTTTCCTCAACAATCCATTATTCAGATAAATCAGAATCGAAAGCCAATTCTAAAGAACTTTCCTTGACATCCGCAGGCGATTTGGCCTAAAAGCTACGTCAACGGTTGCTTTAGGTGGTGGGGAAGTTGCTCAAGGTCGAATTTTTCCAGGTTGAGACCCAGCAACGCGCCGCATTGTTTTTGTGTCGGCTTGGTGTTGCCCGCCAGCGTGTATCTCAATTTCAGGTAAGGTGCGCGAAAGGGGCGATCTATGAACTGGTCTTCCGCAAAATTTATTTTCGTACTCACATTTATCTCGTGCCTCGTTATGGTTTGCACCGCGCGGGCGCAAAACGTCGGCAGTTTGTCTGGAACGGTAACCGATCCCTCTGGAGCAGCTGTGCCAGGCGCAAAGGTGACTATCAGCGAGCCAGGCAGCGGGTTTTCCCGAACCGTGCAGTCTGACAAGAATGGCGAATACAGTTTCGCGCAATTGAACCCCGGGACATACCGGCTGGAGGTGACGAAGGATCGGTTTAAGACCTCGATTACAGAGAAGGTCAGCGTGTTGGTGGCCACACCCACGGAGTTTCACGTCAAGCTCGAGCTAGGTGCCATGTCCGAACAGGTCGTGGTGGAATCGGCGGCGCCGGCGTTGAACACGCAGGACGCCAGCGTTGGAAACGCCATTGACGAACAGCAGGTGAAGAGCCTCCCGTTTCTGGCCAGGAACGTTGTGAATTTGTTGACGCTCCAGCCCGGTGTTGTATTTACTGGCATGTCCGACACAGACCAGCTTTCGATGGGGTCGGTTGCATCACTCGATCCGCGCGAAGGCGTGGTAAACGGCATGCGCGGAAACCAGACCAATGTGACCTTGGACGGAGTGGACTCGAACGACTGGCAAAACCAGGCGGCGTTTACGAGCGCGCTCCCCGTGACGCTCGACTCCGTGCAGGAGTTCCGCGTGACAACTACGAACTCCAATGCGACAAACGGGTTGGTCGGTGGGGCGGAAGTTCAATTGGTAACCAAGAGCGGCACAAACGATTTCCACGGCAACGCGCGGTGGTACTACCGGACCACGGGTACATCCGCCAATTCGTTCTTCAACAACGCGGCTGGTGTAGAGCGTCCGAAACTCCAACGCAACATTGGAGGCGGATCTCTTGGCGGTCCGATCAAGAAGGATCGCTTGTATTTCTTCGTGGACAATGAGGAACGCCGGGACGCCACCGGTGCCAATGAAAGCAGGATCGTGCCATCGAACACCCTGCGAGACGGCGTCCTGCTCTACCAGTGCTCGACGGCTTCCCAGTGTCCTGGTGGTTCAATCCAGGGGCTAACCGCTTCTCACCAAGTTCCGGCCGGCTACTTTGGCCTTGGACCTTCGACGCTCCAATCCTTGGATCCGGCAGGGTTGGGAATCAATTCGGCTATGACCAAATACATGTCGCTATTTCCTCAGGGTAATGATCCGACCCAAGGGCTGGACGCACCCGGAAATGGCACGGTGTTGAACTTCGAAGGGTTTCGGTTTAATGCGCCAGAGTTGACCTACCTCAACACGTACATTGCGCGCATAGACTACAACCTGACTAAGGACGGAAAGCACTCCATATTCTGGCGCGGGAACTTGGAGGGACTGAAGACGGACATCACGGGAGCGCAATTCCCGGGACAATCTGCCGCTTCGGAACTATTGAACAATAGCCGCGGATACGCCGTTCAGTACCAGGGCCAATTGAGCTCTAATTTGATTAATACTGCGCGTTACGGCTTCACGCGGCTGGGAGTGGCACAATCCGGGACCGTCGGGCCATCCTTTGCTGTGCGGTCGTTCGACAGTAACTTGAATTTCTTGGCGCGGCCGGTTGCGCGCCACGTGCCTGTGAACGAAATAAATGACGACTTGAGCTGGATCAAGGGCAAGCATACAGTTCAGTTTGGCGGGGTTGCCCGTTTGATCACCAATCACCGGACGGATGAAGCGAACTCCTTCCCGTCATTCCAGGCAAATAATGGTTTTTGTGTATCTCTGTGCAACGACGTTGCAGACGAAGTGAACGCCACAGGCAGTGGCTTTCCGGGATCAACCAATCCCACGGCCATCACGCGCGCTTTCATGATGCTGACTGGTTCGATTACGCAGGTGAACGCCACGGTTTTTGGCAATCCAAGTACAGGGGCGGTGCTTCCTACCGGGTCACCGGATCTTCGTAATTTCGCGGAACGTTCCTATGAAGGGTATGTCCAAGATAGTTGGCGATTGCGTTCGAATCTGACCGTGACACTGGGGTTGCGGTACGGCTATGAGACACCGGTGTGGGAGACCAACGGTTTCGAGGTCCGGCCCTCTGTGGACATCATGCAGTGGTTTCACCAGCGCGAAATAAATATGAATGAGGGAATTCCGTCCAGCGCTTCACCTCTTCTGAGCTGGGTTCCGGCAGGCAAAGCTAACAAGGGAGCAAACTCGTGGTACAACCCTTACTATAAGGATATCGGCCCGAGACTGGCTCTCGCTTACACGCCTGGATTTACGAGTAGTCTGTTGGGATCCCTATTTGGCGGTCCCGGAAAGACTTCTATCCGCATGGGGGCGGGAATTTATTACGACAACATGGGGCAAGTCATCGCATTGGACAGTGACTCGCAGGGTTCGCCAGGCACTTCTACGGCACTAATCAACAACTCGACGCAATTTACACTCGCGACGGCCCCGCGCTTCACAGGGTCTTGCTCCAATACGGGTTGCACCGGTTTGCCCGCGGCTGGGCCTCCTTTCTTCACCCCGCCAACTGCCGCGATTTTTCCATACACACCGCCAGCCACGGCTTCGTTCACAGGATTCGCTGTAGATCCTAATCTGCGTACGCCACAATCCTTTCATATGACCCTTTCCGTTCAGCGTGAATTGGCGCACGGGGTAGTTCTGGACGTCGCCTATGTAGGAGTGCTTGGACGGCGACTGCTCGGAAAAACGGACTTCGGAGCGTACGAGAACATCCGCGACCCCAAGAGCGGCGTGGACCTGTGGTCGGCTTTCCGGCAGCTTGCAAAGATTGGAAACCTTACGCCGACAGGTGGCCCGACGATTAGTCCGGGTGACTTCGCAGCGTTGGCAACGATTCAGAACATTCCGTTTTTTCAAAATATGCTCCCGAATATGCCGAGTTTTGCCGCAGGGTTTGATTGTAATCCAAAGAGTCCCAATTATGCTTCTTGCGTCTCCGGAACACTTGCGCTGACTCCAACACAGGCGTTTTACGCCTATACATTCGGGAACTATGCGCCTTCGTGGGGTTGCGCGCTCTATCCGTTGGACGCTATTGCGATTCCGGGCTCAAACAGTCAGGGCTTGCCAAGCCCGTGGAACAAAACGGTTGATCCGAATGGCACCGGCTTGGTCCTGTTCCAACAACAGTTCCAGACACTGCCGGGCTGGACGAACTTCGGCAATTCGAACTACCACAGTCTGCAGGTCTCGGTCCGTAAGACCGCTGGGATCGTCGTGGTTGGTGCTAACTACGTTTTCTCCAAAAGCTTAGACAACACTTCCACCGGAGAGAACGGCGACATCGCGTCCGGCGGGTCAACCTTTAGCGGAATCATTCAGAATCCGTTTGATCTACGAGATGGCCGCGCATTGTCCGACTTCAACCTTAAGCACAACTTCAACGGCTACTGGGTTGTGGATTTGCCGTTTGGCAGAGGACGCAAACACTTGGGCAGCGCCAATCGCCTTACTGATGCGGTGGTGGGCGGATGGGAATTTACTGGCGCGGCGCGCTGGCGGTCGGGCTTCCCGTTCGGACCAGCCGACGGATTCAACTTCGCGACGAACTTCTTCCTTACGTCTGCCGGCACTTGGACGGGGCCAACTTCAACTGGTTTGACTCGTGATGCCATGCGAAGCGATGGTTCTTTCTCAGGTCCGAACATCTTTACTAACCCGGACAGCACATTCAACAGTTCCGTGAGTTTCACATTGCCGGGCCTCGCCGGTTCACGAAATATTATGTCTGGGCCAGGCTATTTCACTGCGGACATGGGGATGTATAAGACCTTCAAGATGCCGTGGAGCGAAAAGCAGCAACTGCAATTCCGCGTCACGGCCTACAACGTATTCAACACCGTCAATTTTGATGACACTACTCTAAGCGTAGATCCTACAAGTCCTGGGACTTTCGGTAACATCACGGGAACGGCGGGTCCCCGCGGCGGTGCTCGCGAAATGGAGTTTGCCCTGCGCTTCGAGTTTTGAGAAGCGCATTTTCATTGGATCGAGAAGGCCCCCGGGTTGGTTCGGGGGCCTTCTTTTTTCGTTGCAAGGAACGGCGCTATAGACTCTCCTAATGTGATGTTTCCGACAGGAAATGCTCCCTCGGTTACGGAATGACGATAGCACGCGAAAAACGGACTGGCCGGAGACGGCTTCTTCAGCGCGGATTGATTGCCGGTGCCACTCTCCTGTGCGGTTTTGACAAGTTGTTGTTAGCGGCTGCCGCAGAATCCCAGGCCGCAAAAGCTTCTCCCAACGGGAAGATGGTTGGCGTGGTGGATTTTAGCGGCGAAGCGCGCGTGCCGATGGGTGAAGCGTTTGGAACAGAGCTCGATGGAAGGCTGTATACGGACTTGTCGGGACTCAGAACTGAACATCCCGGAACCGCGAACGAACAGTTCTACATCCGGACGCGCGCCTCGAGACTACTGGATAACACCAAACCTTGGGAGATTCAATTAGGAAGCCTGATCGAAAGACCATTCGCCATCACGATGCCGGATTTGAAAAAAATATCCTCGCCGATGGGACTGCATCTCATGGAGTGCGCAGGCAACGTGCGAAGCGTACACTTCGGAATGATCAGCGTGGCGAGCTGGAAAGGTGCGCTGCTTGCCGACGTGTTGGAAAAGGCAAAAGCGAAACCAGACGCGAAGCGGGTGTTGGTATCGGGCTTTGACACGTACGCGGCGAAGTCGGCAAGCTCGATTCCGGGAGCGAGCTGGGTGTTCACTGCCGACGAGCTCAAAAAAGCTGGGGCATTTCTGGCAACTGAAATGAACGGCAGCCCGCTAACAAGTGACCACGGGGCACCCGTTCGCCTGGTTGTGCCGGGGTGGTACGGGTGCACTTGTATTAAGTGGGTAAACGAAATCCGCTTTGTGGATGATGGAGCCGCGGCGACTTCACAAATGCAGGAATACGCGGCAAGAACGATGCAGAATGGAGTGCCGCAAACCGCGCGAGAGTACAAGCCGGCGTTGATCGAGCAAGCGGCGATGCCCATTCGCATCGAGAAGTGGGTTGTCGGTGACAAAATCAGATACCGCGTGGTGGGAATCGCCTGGGGGGGATCCACTCCGGTCAAGAACCTGCAAATCCGATTTAACCCGGAAGAAGAGTATGTTGCTGTGGATGACTTTGAACATACAACTAATGACTCTTGGAACTTTTGGACGCACACTTGGATGCCAAAGCAGACAGGAACCTACATGCTTCGACTGCGAGTTGCTGATCCCGGCGTGGCCGCAAGAAGGTTGGAGGCCGGTTATTATATGAGAACTGTAGAGATTTCGGAGATTTGAGAGTGCGACTACTGCGACTCAACAGGGATTCGGCTGCGACGTGAATCAGAAATCGACAATTAGGCGAGTACTTCTATTGGCGGTCTACGTAGTTTGGATTTTTGGAAGTGCCCCGCTTGCGGTGGCGCAGCACGAAGGGCATGAGCCGAAGGATGCGATTGGCTGGGTCCCCCGAGAAGTGCTTGAGCGTCCGCTTCCTCTTCGGCAGGGAATCGGAAAGCTCCACGAAGAGGTAACGACGACTTCTCCGGAAGCACAGTCGTACTACGATCAAGGGCTGGCCTACCTGCACTCGTACGTTTGGATCGAAGCAGCGCGGTCCTTCCATCAGGCATTGCGGCTCGATTCTTCCCTGGCTATGGCGTATGTGGGGCTGAGCGATGCGTACGTTGGATTGCTCGACGTGCCGTCCGCGGTGGCCGCAGCGGAGAAGGCAAAGTCGCTCGCGGCCAAAGTCAGCGAGCGAGAGCGCACGAGAATTTCGTTGCGCGGGCTGCAAATGGATTACCTGCAGGATAGCGGCGACATGAAGAAGTATTTCGCTTACCGACAGGCGCTCAATGACGCGCTCTCCGCGAGCCCAAATGACCCCTGGCTTTGGATCCTACGCGGATTTGCGGATGAGGGAACTCCAACCGCCCACGGGCAAGGCGGCTTGGTCGACACGATTGCGTTTTACCAGACAGCGCTTCAGCTCTCTCCCGACAATTTTGCCGCTCACCATTACCTCGCTCACACTCTGGAAAACCACGGTCCGGCGAAGGAAGCGCTGGAGCAAACCGAGCTCTACGTAGGCATGGCGCCTGCCGTTCCTCACGCGCACCACATGCACGGCCATGATCTGCGGAGAGTGGGGCAAACCGAACAAGCGATCCAAGAATTTCTAAAGGCCGAAGAGCTGGAAGACAATTATTACCGCACCGAAAATATTCCAGCGAAGTTTGACTGGCACCACGCGCACAATCTCCAGCTACTGGCCATGAGTTATGAGGCATTGGGTCAGATGAAGGCAGCGGAGGCCGCATTTCGTGAGGCGTATGCTTTGCCGACCTACACCGATTTTGCGGACTATAATCGCAAAGCGTGGCCGGAGTTCTTGCTCGACCACGGCCGTCCCGAGGAATCCCTGACGGCGTCACAAGAATTGGTGATTAGCCAGTGGGCGATGGCGCGATTCGCGGGGCACTCGCTGGCCGGAAGAGCACAGCTTGCGCTCAATCATCCGGAGGAGGCGAGAGCCGAACTGGGGCTGGCCGAGCGAGAGACGGAGCATATGCCATCGAGCGTGCTGAAATCCCTGCCCGATAGCGCTTTGCTGCGCGCGGAAATCATGTTGCGCAATGGAAAAACGGAGGAAGGGAACCAGTTGATGGAGAGAATTGCTAAAGATGTTGTCTCCGTCTCCGGGCCTGACGCCTGGTGCGAGGCGGTTTTCCAGCTCGAATATATTGCCCGGGTTGCGCGAGAGGCGGACGATTGGCCGCTTGCTGAATCGGCCGCAAAAGAGATGATCACGCACGATCCGAGTTACGCGGGGGGGTATTTCGCTCTTGGGTTGGTAGCTGAGCACCAGGGAAATGCACCCACGGCAAGAGAGGAATTCGCCATGGCGCAGAGGCTTTGGAGCAAAGCGGATGCAGGAGTGCAGCCACCGCAGACGCAAAAGCCTTGAGCTACTCAATGGCCGGGCCATTGCGGTTGCAGAGGCTAGCAATCCCGCGTAAACTTGTACTGAGCATGGAACAACATTCGGGGCGTAGCGCAGCCTGGCTAGCGCGCCTGGTTCGGGACCAGGAGGTCGAAGGTTCAAATCCTTTCGCCCCGACCACTTCCTTCGGTTTTTCAACTCAATCTTCGCTATTATTTTGCGGACGGAGCAGCGATTTTCAGGTTTAGCGACTCCACAACGATTCCATCCTGCTTGTTTCGGACTTCGGCGCTTTCTTTCCCTAGGCGAGATTCGCTCTCTTTGCGCGCTTGAGTCACGACGGTGAGTTCGTCGCCCGGAGTATTCTGCAAAATGCTTTCGGCGTGCAGCAGACAGGCGAACACATAACGTTCAGGTTGCTTTTGTTTGCGCAGGAATCGGGCGTAGTTGAACCAGTCAGATGCCGCGCTGCGTGGATCGGCAAGCGCCGCGTCGAGTTGCAGCGTGCGTTGGTAAGACTGTGCCGCTCCCGCGACATCGCCTTGTTTCTCTTGCAAATCGGCGAGGTGAACGAGTGCCAGGCTTTCCAGACCCTTTTCGCCAGACTTTTCTGCGAAACCAGCCGCTGCGGCGTACCCTTTTGAAGCGTCGGCGGTGTGATTGATCGCGGCATCGGCGTCGGCAACTTTGATCAGGGCGGCGAGCAGCGGGGCCGTGTCGGCCGGATTTTTCTGGTGGCGAGCGGCGACGACTTCCAGATACATGCGATAGTGCCGCGCTGCGGCCTGTAGCTGCCCCTGTTGATCGAGCGCCTGCGCGAGATAAAGCTGCGCGTTGGATTGTGACGGGTCAACATCGACGGCGCGTTGCCAGTTGTCCACCGCCTCTTCGTCATGCCCAAGGCGATGCGCGAGCATTCCATAATTGACGAGAGCATCTGCATTTCGCGGCCAGCGCGTGATGATTTTTTGGAATTGCGTATACGCATCGGCGTTGCGGCCTGCCTCAATCAAGCTGCGGCCGTAGGATTCTTGCAGGGCGAGATTCGCGGGATTGACGGCGGCGGCGCTCTGCATGGATGCCAGCGCGGCGTCGCGTTGCCCGGCAAGTTGCTCGGCGCGGGCAAGCCGGGCTTGCACCGCGCTGTCGTTGGGATTCAATTCGGCCGCGCGCTGAAGCGCCGGAAGAGCGCTCGCTTCGCTGGACCACCAGAAATGAAGCTGATCCACGCCGGCCCAGACGAAGAGGAGCGCGACCGTCGCGATGCGCAGGGTACGGGCGGCTGTCGAGCGTCCGGTGAGCCAGCGAGTGGCAGCCGCAAAATCGGTTTGCTTCTCGTCATGCGCGCGCCCGGGTTTTTGTTGCGAATCCAATAGCAATGCCGCAATGCGCGTATCCCGCAGCTTCCAGATGGCGCCATCAAGAATGAAGTGATGAATATTGACGAGTGCTGTGAAGGTCAGAAAGCTCGCGGCGAAGTCGGTATGAAACACGCGGCTGACGATCCACGGTCCGGGAATGAACAGGGCGATGCCGCCGGCAATCAAAGTCACAAGATAGCGCATGAACGACCAGTGAGTTTCGCCGGCCGCTCGGGCTTCTTTTTTCTGGTAGTAGCTGGTGATCCACAAATACTGCGTGGAATGCAGCACGGCGAGCAAGCCGCTGCTGTATCGCGTTTGCGGAATTTCGCGGCCGCTGACTAGCTCGATCACCGCGGGCAGAAGAAACCACAGAAATTGAGTAAGCGTCAGCGTCAAGACAGGGAGGATGGTGCGAAGGCTACTTCTACGCGCCAACGAAACCAGAGCCCAGCCACTGGCGCCGACAAAAAACAGCTCAAGTGCGGCGCGCGCCGGTAAAGTGAATTTCGCTGCGAGTCCGAGAGAAAGTATCAAAGCGTCTCCCGACGCGCCGGTGTTAAAACTCAGCATCAATAGAATGTAGGAAGCAATGAACGAAAGGCGCAGAGCGCGTCGTTCGCTTTCCGTGGGAGAGACGCCTGCGCGGCGCGCGAACATCATCAGCAATCCGAAGTTTTGTCCCGTGTAGTGCCACGGGCTCCAACAAATGTAGAGCGTGAAAATCCAGGGAAGAAGCGCATACCAGAGATGCGTGACGACTCCGGCCAGTGCGAGCAGCAACGCGACGTGCACCGTATAGAGACGGTATTTTTCGAACTCGTCGCGCGTGTGGTAAGCGCGATAAACCGTGGCCATGAAATGAGGATAGTTGGAGAGCAACGCTAGAAAATAAAACGCCACGCTCCAGCCGCGGCCGTAGGAATTCGCAAAATAAAATCCCGCGAGCAACAGCGGAGCAGACCACGCGCCGCAGCCCACCGTCAGATCAATCCACGGACGATAGATCCACGGATTTTGCGGCCGCACAGGCTGAGCGCTCGGCGCCGCCTGTTCCTCAGGAGGAGTTAAGGTGATTGTTCCCATGCTTTTGCAGAGTACCGCAGGCACGCCAGCGTTGGCGCCGCCTGGCCCTGGAACATGCGGAATCGGTTACTTGTACTTGCGAACGGGCTTCTGCAAATAGCCCTAGGAGACAGCGAGGAAGCGTAGCAACAAGCCAGCCAGCGCTCCCCCGATCAATGGACCTATCACCGGGATCGGCGCATAGCTCCAATCCGAGCCGCCTTTTCCGGCGATCGGCAAAATACTGTGCGCGATGCGCGGACCCAAGTCGCGCGCGGGATTGATGGCGTAGCCAGTCGTGCCGCCGAGCGAAAGTCCGATACCCCACACCAGGCTCCCAACCAGATACGCGCCCAGCCCGGCGGCAGGGCCGGCCGCAGCCACGCGCTTCGAAAAAATCGCGCCAACGACGAAGACCAGCACAAATGTGCCAACAATTTCGCTGAATAAATTCGCGGCGACGTTACGAATCGCCGGCGCGGTTGAAAAGCAAGCCAGCTTGCTCCCGGCATCCGGAGTTTCCTTCCAGTGCGGCAAGTAATGCAGCCAGACAAGAACGGCTCCCACGATTCCACCGAGGAGTTGCGCCGCCAGATAGGGAGCGAGCTTCACAAAGTTCGCATCGCGCACCGCAAACCCCATTGTGACCGCCGGATTCAAATGCGCGTCGCTGCCTCCGCAAGCAATCGAAACGAACACTCCAGCCATCACGGCAAACGCCCAGCCTGCGGTGATGACCATCCATCCGCTCCCTTCGGCTTTCGATCGCTTCAGCAGCACTCCAGCTACCACGCCGTTGCCGAGCAGAACAAGGATCATCGTCCCTAGAAATTCGCCCACGAATGGGGATGTCATTCAGGAATCTCCTTCGAGTGAAATTAGCCCGGTGCTGCGATTTGCTCCACACTTCAAGACTTGACCCAGTCAAACGAGCGCGTCACAGCTTTCTTCCATTGTTTGTAGAGATCTTCGCGCTCTGCTTCCATGAAATGCGGTGACCACGTACGGTCCACGGCCCAATTTGCTTGCAACTCCTCCATGCCTGAGAAAAAGTTAACAGCCAGGCCCGCCGCGTAGGCGGCGCCCAGCGCCGTCGTCTCTTGAATCACGGGTCGCACGACTTCGCGATTCAAAATGTCCGCTTGAAACTGCATCAGGAGTTCATTGACGACCATTCCGCCGTCAACGCGCAGAGACGAGAGCGAGATTTGCGAATCTTTTTCCATGGCCTCGACGACTTCGCGCGTTTGAAATGCTGTCGCTTCCAGAACCGCTCTCGCCAGATGGCCTTTGTTGACATACCTCGTAAGCCCGGCGATCACGCCACGCGCGTTTTCCTTCCAGTAGGGCGCGTAAAGGCCGGAAAATGCCGGAACAAAGTAAACGCCGCCGTTGTCTTTCACTGTACGTGCCAGCGTTTCAATGTCCGAGCTTTTCTCGATCATTCCGAGATTATCGCGGACCCATTGCACCAGCGCCCCCGAAATGGCGACACCACCCTCCAGCGCGTAGCACGCCGGAGCGGCGCCCATCTTATAGGCAACCGTCGTGAGCAGGCCGAAGTTCGACGGCACAGCGCGCTCGCCGGTGTTCATCAACAAAAAACAACCTGTCCCGTAGGTGTTCTTCACTTCTCCGGGTTTGAAACACGCCTGCCCTACGAGCGCGGCCTGCTGATCGCCCAGAATGCCCGCGATCGCGACGCCTGCAATGGCTGGGAGAGTCGCCTCGCCGTAAACTTCACTGCTCGAGCGCACTTGGGGAAGCATTGCGCGCGGAATTTCAAATGCCTCGAGCAACTTTTCATCCCAATCCAGTGTTTTAAGATTGAGCAGTTGTGTCCGGCTAGCGTTGGTCACATCGGTGACGTGAACCCCTCCGCGCGGTCCACCGGTGAGGTTCCACACCAGAAACGTGTCGATGTTCCCGAAAAGCAGTTCGCCCGCGGCCGCCTTTTCTTTCGCACCCGGAACATTGTTTAGCAGCCAGCGTAGCTTCAGGCTGCTGAAGTATGTGCTCAGCGGCAAGCCCGTCTGTGCACGAAAGCGGTCTTGTCCGCCGTTTTTCGCAAACTGTCCGACGTCTTCCGCAACGCGCGTGTCTTGCCAAACGATCGCGTTGGCAATCGGCTCCCCGCTGCGGCGGTCCCAGACGACCGTCGTCTCACGCTGATTGGTTATGCCAATCGCGGCCAGATCCGAAGAACGCAGTCCTCGCTGTTCGAGCGCCTCGGCGATCACTTCTTCCGTGCGCCGCATGACTTCGCGCGCGTCGTGTTCTACCCATCCCGGCCGCGGGTATATCTGCTCATGCTCTTTTTGTGCTACCGCGACGATGCGCGCCGCTTTATCAAACACCATAAAGCGCGTACTAGTTGTGCCCTGGTCGATCGCTCCAATATAGCTTTTCACGAGAGTGCCCCTTCGCGGCCCGATGCATTCTACGACGGAACCAGCCTGACGCCAGAACTAGATGCATACATTCCACTCTCTTGCTGCATCTAAGTAAGCGGGATGAGAGAAAGGAAGTTAAGTTCATGAAGAAGAATCAGATGTGGGAAGGTGCTGCGCTGCTAGCGGCTTTGTTTTTTGCGGCCATGCCGTTCGCGCAAAAAGCAGTCGCTGCGGATTCCTCCGCGGTCACCATGACCGTTACGGCCGTAGGTAAGAAGGATACCCAGCCGCCGCCGCTCACTAAAGATGATGTGCAACTCTATCAAGGCAAGGAGAAGGTCCAAGTGGCGGATTGGAAGCGCGGCGAAACGCTCTATCTTGCCGTGCTTATCGATGATTCGCTCGAAAGCTCCGTTGCCAACCAGTGGAGCGATTTGAAGGCATTCATCATGGCGCAACCGGAAAGCACTTATGTCGCCGTGGCGTATGCGCGTAACGGTTCCGCAATGGTGGCGCAGGATTTTACCAAAGACCACGCGCTTGCCGCCAAGGCTCTGCGCATTCCGCTGGGAAGTGCCGGCGCCTTTACAAGTCCGTATCTCGCGGTTCAGGACTGGATCAAGCGCTGGCCCGAATCCGGCGAGCGCAAGTCCATCATGGTCTTCTCCTCGGGCATCGATTATTTCCGCGGCAGCTTTGACCCCATCGATCCGGATCTGGACACCACCGTTGCGCGCGCCCAAAAACTAAACGTCAACGTTTGGACGATCTATGTTCCTGACGCCGGGCACGTGGGCCGCCGCGAATTCCGCGTCTTCAACGCGCAATCGAACCTCAGCCGTCTCTCCGAAGAAACTGGCGCCGAGTCTTACTACCTCGGTTTCGGCATGCCAGTCACACTGAAACCGTACTTCGACGAAATCCAGATGCATCTCAACAACCAGTACCTGCTCACCTTTGTGGGCAATGGCGGAAAGAAAGGAAAGTTCGAGCGCGTGCGTGTCGTCACCGAAGCTCCCAACGTGGAGTTCCTCACGCCCTCGGAAGTGTTCCTCCCGGCCGTGCAGTAAACTTCAGCGCGCAGGGTCATCCTAAGAAGAGCGAGGCGCGGGCCGCAAGGTTCGCGCCTTTTACTTTTCCCGGATAACACTTGTCTATTTTCTTGCCCTCACGCTAAACTAGCGCCGCTCGCTCCGCCTCGGCAATTGAAAGATATTTGCCCTATTGAATCGGTTTAACAGCAACAGCCGGTTTTAGGCGGCGCAGGGGAGTTTCACATGATTCCGCTTTGCGATGCAGAGAATTTCAGTACACGCTTCGGCGTCCGGAATTCCAGAGCGGCCCGCATCTTCTTTCCCCGCCTGTGCTTGATCGCTGCCCTCCTCGCCGCCGCAACCATCGCAGCGCCTCTCGCCCGTGCCGACAACGAAATCACGTTGCGCGATGGATGGGCAGTCCAATCCTCGGCAAAAGTTAACGCGAGTGGTGAAGTTGTCTCCACCGCGGGTTTTGACGCCGCATCCTGGTACAAAACTTCCGCTCCCAACACAGTCTTTGCCGTCCTTGTCGAGAACGGCGTCTACAAAGATCCCTATTTCGGCATGAACCTTCGTTCCGTTCCTGGCGTGTCTTATCCGATTGGCGGCCAGTTCGCCAATTTGGAAATGCCCGAAGATAGCCCTTACGCCGTCCCCTGGTGGTATCGCAAAGAATTCGACGTTCCCGCACAATTTAGTGGAAAAACGGTGTGGATCGCCTTTCGCGGAATCAATTACCGCGCGGACATTTGGATCAACGGGAAAAAAGTCGCTGGCTCGGATCAAGTCGTCGGTGCCTTTCGCCGTTATGAGTTCGACGTCACGCAATACGTAAAGCCCGGCCCCAAAAATGTCCTCGCCGTCGAAGTCTCCGCTCCCCACGCCAATGAACTCGGCATCACTTGGGTTGATTGGAATCCCACTCCTCCCGACAAGGACATGGGCCTCTGGCAGGAAGTCATTCTGTCCTCAACCGGCCCAGTCGCAATTCGCCATCCGTTTGTTGAAACCAGACTCGACTTGCCCGCAACCGATAGAGCGCACCTTACCGTTCGCGCTGAACTTCGAAACGCCTCCAATGTTCCGATTAAAGGGGTTCTCAAAGGCGTCATCCTCGGTGCCACGGAGCGGATCGAATTCTCTCAAAACGTCGAGCTGAAATCCGGCGAGCATCGCGCCGTGGCCATTACTCCGGAAGAGGCGCCCGCGCTGAACGTACAAAATCCGCGGCTCTGGTGGCCATACCAAATGGGCGAACCGTATCTCCACACGCTTGCTCTCAGGTTTGTAGTTGATAACGGCCTTGCATCTGACTTGACAAATACGGCCTTCGGCATCGTTCAAACGGATTCTGAACTGACTCCTGAGGGCTATCGCCTCTTCAAAGTGAACGGCAAGCCCGTCCTCGTACGTGGCGGCGGCTGGGCTCCCGACATGATGCTGCGGTTCAACGAGCCCCGCCGTGAAGCTGAATTTCGTTACGTCCGGGAAATGGGCCTCAATACCATTCGTCTCGAAGGCAAACTCGAAGACGATTACTTCATGTCCCGTGCCGATCGTGAAGGCATCCTTATCATGGCGGGCTGGTGCTGCTGCGATGCTTGGGAAAAGTGGGGCAAGTGGGGCGAAGAAAACAAGCGCGTCTCTGTCGATTCCCTCCGCGATCAAATTCTGCGCTTGCGCCGCCATCCCAGCCTTCTCGTTTGGCTCAACGGAAGCGATAATCCCCCGCCCCCCGATCGCGAAAACGCCTATCTTCAAGTCGAAAAAGAAAACAACTGGCCCAAGCCCGTCATTTCTTCCGCCACCGCCAAGAAAACCGAGACCACCGGAGACAGCGGCGTGAAAATGTCCGGCCCCTACGAATACGTCTCCTCGAACTATTGGCTCCTCGACACCAAAGCCGGCGGCGCCTACGGCTTCAACACTGAAACCAGTCCCGGCCCCGCCGTTCCTCCGCTCGAAGAATTGAATTCCATGTTCCCGCCCGACAAGCTCTGGCCCATCAACGAAGTTTGGGATTTCCATTCCGGCGGCGGCAAATTCAAAAACATCAAGGTCTTCACCAACGCTTTGGAAAAGCGTTACGGCCCGGCGAAAGACGTCTCCGATCTCGCCTGGAAATCCCAAGCCATGACTTACGAAGGCCAGCGCGCCATGTTCGAGGCCTACGGCCGCAACAAATACAAATCCACCGGCATCATTCAGTGGATGCTCAACAACGCCTGGCCCGGCCTCATCTGGCACCTCTACGATTACGATCTCCGCCCCGCCGGCGGCTACTTCGGCTCGAAAAAAGCGCTCGAACTCGTCCACGTCCAATATTCTTACGACGACCGCACCGTCGCCATCGTCAACGGCAAACAAGAATCCCTCAAGGGCCTGAAAGTAGTCGCAAAGATTTACGACACGTCGATGAAGGAACGTTTCTCCAACGAAGCTGCCGCCGACGTCGCAGCCGATGCCGTCACCAAAGCCTTTACCGTCGCCGAACCCGCGGGCATCACTCCCACGTACTTCCTCAACCTTCAACTCTTTTCTGCCTCCGGCGAACTCCTCAGCCGCAATTTCTACTGGCTTTCCACAAAACCCGACGTCCCCGACTTCAGCAAAACCGAGTGGTACTACACCCCGCTAACCGAATACGCCGATTTCGCCGCCCTCCAGGATCTTCCCAAAGCCACCGTCAATGCGGCGATGACCGTCTCCGACGAAGCCAACGAAACAGTCGCGCGCGTCACCGTTGAAAACACCGGCTCCAACCTCGCCTTCCTAGTCCGCCTCCGCCTCCTCAAATCCAAAGACGGCCCCGAAATCCTCCCCGTCTTCTTCGACGACAACTACATCTCCCTCCTCCCCCGCGAAAAACGCGAAGTCACGGTCCATGTCCGCAAGCCCGACCTCGGCCCCACCAAACCCGTCCTAGCCCTCGACGGTTTCAACGCCAACCAAGTCGAAGTTCAATGAGCTGCCACAGGTAGACTCTTCACCATCGCCCTTCGGTCGGATGAGGCTCACCCCCGGGATTTCTAGCTCCTGGGCATCGTGCCTTTGCGGAAGGGCTCGGCTACCAGTTGCCATTTGTCTTCGTAGATCACGTAGCCAGGTTTATCCGTTCTGATTTTCTTAACGTAGATGCCGTTGCGTTCGAGGACGCGGACCATCTCCCAGATGCGGGAAATGTGCTCGGTAGAGCCGGTCTTGAACCAACAGATGCCGAGGCGAAGCTTGTCGCGTCCGAAGGAGCTTGGCTTTTCCAGATTCTCGCTGAACCACGTTCGCACTTCATTCAGTTCATCGGCGTCGGAGCCCGTGATGTCTTGCCACTCCAAAGCCTGCGCTGCCGCCTGAAAGATTCCTTGCTCAACATGACTCTCCTCGTCTTTGCGGCCGACGACGAAGCGGATGTATTCGCGTTTTTCTAGTGGATCATGACGTTCAAGGATGAAGCGTTCGTCCTCTGTCTCGACGAAGGCGAGGCGTCCTGGAATGCAGGAGAGGACTGTGCCCATGCCGCGTCCGACGATCTGCTTGAGAGCCTCGATGACCGGAAGCTCTTTTTGGTCGAGTACGGGGTCTTCGGAGATGGCGAAGACGATGTTCGGAGAGTGCCGCTTCTGCAACTCGCGTGCGATGTTCTCGACGTAGAGTTTGTTGCTTGGAATAGGCAAGCGGTATTTGGGATCGAAGTCTGCGAAGTGCGCCAGCTGGTTGGTGAACTTGTGGCGCAGACGTGGGGTCGAGAGGATCTCTCTGTAGCGGTCGCGTTTGCTGCGCTTCACGAACGCCGCGATGAGTGATAGCTCATTGTGCACTTGGGCAGTGTAGCGCAGAACGTCTGATGGTCGGCTACTCGGAACCTATCATCGTATGTCGGAATTATTAGGACATGACCCGTCAACCGAAAGCAGCCCACTGCCGATTTTCCTTTACAAATGCTATGCCTTGTGATATGAGTAGCCTTAGGTAATACTGCGAAAGGGGGCAGCTCAGTCTGCCGCCTTTTCCTTTTTGGCCAGACCAGGCCGAACTCCTCAGATCCTCGGCCGTAACCTCTTTAGATGCAACACTTGCGAGACGAGCCGTAAACATTGATTCTAAACGGTTTACGGAAGTGTTAAATCCTTTAGATGCAACACTTACAAAAAAGTGGGGAGGGGGGGTAAAGCCGAAAGGATCGTCTCAGTGGTCTAATCCGAGCTCCCGTGAGCCACGTCGCGCGTCGAATCCCGTATCACCAGCTCCGGATTCATCTTCTGCCGGACGGAGTTCCACTCGCGCTTCTCCAGCCCGGCCTTGATGTTTTCCATCACGATGTTGACGGCATTCGTTCCCATGGCCTCCAGCGGCTGCCGCACCGTTGTCAGTGACGGGGCGCTTAAAGCGGCCATCGCCACATCATCAAACCCAGTTACCGAGCACTGCTCCGGCACTTTCACTCCCGCCTTGGTCAGCGCGCGGATCGCCCCCAGCGCGGTCAAGTCGTCAAACGCCATCAGCGCGGTGAACTTTTTCTTTTTCTGAAGCAGTTCCTCGGTCAACCGGTGTCCACCCTCGAACCCGGAATTCGGGTCGAACGAATCGGGAAGTTGGAGCACCAGCGCGGGATCAATCTCGAGTCCCACCGTATGCGCAAACTTTTGCACGCCGCGCCACCGCGGCGCGCTATCGATCAGCATCTTCGGTCCGCGAATAAATGCAATCTTGCGATGCCCCAACTGGTGCAAATGTTCGAGCGCCATGCGCCCGCCCGTTTCGTTGTCCACCATCACGGAACTCACCGTGTCGCCTGGAAGCTCCCAGCCGATCGTCGCCGCTGGAATATTGCGCTTGCTCAAATCCGCCAGCACATGAATATCTACGACCAGCCAGTTCGCCACCACGATCAGCGCTTCCACGTGATGTTCCAAAAGCATTTCCAGGTAGCGCTCAAAACGGTTCCGCTGGTTGTGCGCATCGGCAAAAATCGGCACATACGACGACTGATACAGCGCGTTCTCAATCCCGCGCATTACCGGCGTGCAGAAAGGATCCGTAATGTCGAAGAAAACCAGCCCCACGGTATGGCTGCGCTTACTGCGAAGAAACCGCGCCATCGCGTTTGGCCGGTAACCCAGTTTCTTCGCCGCTTCTTCAATTCGTTTTTTCGTGGCAGGGGCGATGTACCGCGCCAGCGGCGCGTTATTCAATACAATCGAGACGGTCGCGGGCGAAAAGCCGCTGTCTTCCGCGACGTCCCGCATCGTCACCATCTGATTCTTGCCGCTGTTGCGTTTCAAGGATAGGCCTCTTGCTTGGCCCTCATTCTGCCAGAGTTCATCCATTTTCAGTAAGCGAACACCGCGTAGGGTCATCCTTCCGAGGATGACCTCTGCTCTATTCCGCCGGAACATCAAACGACAGCGGCTTGCGAAACCACTCCGTCTTCCAGGCCCCAAACGCGATGCCCGCCGCCATCCAGATCGTGCCCACGATTTTCGCCGGCACGCTGAGGTTCCACCAGAGGCCCAGACAAACCACAAATCCTACGATCGGAACAATGAAATTCGAGACGCGCTTTTCCGGTTGCCGCAGGAAATAGTGCGTGAAGGAAGACGCATTCACTCCCATGAAAGCGATCAGCGCTCCGTAATTCAGCAGCTCGATACCTTTCTCAAACGTCAGAAAAAAGGAGCCAACCAGCACGATCACGCCGATGAACACCACGTTATTTCGCGGGACCTGGTGCTTTGCATCCACTTTTCCAAAAAACGATTTCGGCAGCGCATTGCTTTTGCCCATTCCATAGAGCAGCCGTGCCGCGCCGATCTGCGCTCCCATGCCGGATCCAAAATTGGCGACCAGAAGCGTCGCGCCAAGAATGGTAAACAGCGGAGCCCAAGTCCGCGCCGCCGCGTAAACATACGCCGTATCCTGATTCGGAAACGGTTCCGACGCCGGCCACACCAGTTGCGCAACGTAGACTTCCGACGCCGAAAGAATGCCAACTGCCAAACAGGTTAGGACCGTCGCCAGCATGATATTTCGCCGCGGATTCTCCGCTTCCTCCGAGAGCGTCGAAATTCCATCGAACCCGATGTAAGTCAATACCGCTAGCGACGTACACCCAAACAAATCGCTGAAGGTAAATGTCTTAGGATCGTAGAACGGCCGCGTAAAAAATCCCGGATCGCTATGAGGATGCCCAAAGATATATCGGATTGTCGTCACAAAAACGATCACCACCACTCCGCTCATCAGTGCCGCCAGTGTCGCATTCACTCGCGCCGACGTTTTGATCCCCTGCATATTCAACAGCGTGAACACTACCGCGAAAAATATCTTCCAGCCCCACACCGGCAATCCCGGCGCAAATTCGTGCGCCTGCCCCGCGCACCATATCGTGCAAATCAGCGGGTTCACGATGTAGTCCATCACCATGCTCCACCCGGTGACGTACCCCGCCGCAGGATGAATTTCCCTCGCCACATACGTGAACGCCGAGCCGGCGCTCGGATAGACTCGCGCCATTCGTCCGTAACTCACCGCCGTGCACATCATCGCCACCATGGCGATGAGAATCGCCGTCACGACGTGTCCGTGGCCCCGATCGCTCAGCGCGCCGAACGCTGACATCGGCGCGACCGGCTGCAGCACGATGATTCCGTAAAGGAGTAAATCCCACAGAGTGAGCGTTCGTCGCAGTTGCGGCCCGTTACTGGTGCTGGCTTCGTTGCTCAAGCACCTCTCCTTTTCGGCAGTGCAACATTGTTCGACCCCAGCACCACCGCGCGCGTCAAATTCTTCGGAACGTCTGGATTCAGTCCCTTGCGCAAACCCACGGCCAGTCCCAGCAATTGCGCCGGAATCGCGGTCAACGCCAGCCTCACATATTCCGGTTCGTCCAAACCAAGCTCGACCAGCAAATCGCTGTCGCGCCACAAATCGGGTGCCCCCCAGTTGGCAACCACAAAAGTCGCCGCTCCCAATTTCTTCACTTCGCCGATCAGAGAGCTTTCCTCTTCCGCCGCGTCATCGGAAAGCAGAAAAGTGATCAATGTATCCTTGCTGGCGATCGATTTGGGCCCGTGGCGAAATTCCAGCGTGTGATACGCCTGCGCATAGGAAGAAGACATCTCCGTCATTTTCAGCGCCGCCTCTTGCGCCAGCCAGTAATGCGCCCCTTGCCCCAAAAACACGAAATCCGCAAAGCGCCGCTTTGTTCCAAGCGCTCGAATCTTATCAGCATTCGCCGCAAGCCATCGCTCTGCCTTCTCCGGCAATCCGTTCAGTGCGGCCGTCAAGCCAGAGGTGCCCGCAAGTATCGCGCCCAGCCTCTCAAAGAGCAGCAGAATCGACGTGAACGACCGCGTCATCACCATGCTCTTTTCATCGGCCCACGGCAGCTTCAACGTGTGCGTGCACGTCTCCTCAAGCACGCTGCTTTCGTTGCAAGTCACGCCGAGCGTCTGAACCGCTGCGTTCGCTTTCAGCCATTCCGCCGCGCGCAACACTTCCGTCGTCTTGCCCGAGCGCGAAACGAGCACCACCTGCTGCGCCCCGGTTCGCCGCATCATTTCCTGTGGCGCAAAGAGCAGTTCCGATGCAGGCACGGCCGTGCACCCGGTCTGAAAAAGCCGCGCCCACTGTGCCGCGATCGTCCGCGAAAGGTAGTAGCTCGACCCGCAAGCCACAAACAGCCACGACCCTTCTTTTGTGAAGTCTTGCAAAGTCTGGGCAAGCGTCCCGTCTTGCTCGAAACGCCGCGCCGTCTCCACCCAATTTTCCGGCTGCGAAAAAATCTCCTGCCGCGTCTGATGTCCCGCAACCGGCACGGCCGATGGTT
>Ga0209415_10005369_pt1 | contig 23070 bp, 19 predicted proteins | sample PeaSoiSIISIP2007_FD_187696 | JGI IMG/M metagenome (GOLD analysis project Ga0209415, IMG submission 187696) | Peat soil microbial communities from Weissenstadt, Germany - SII-SIP-2007 (SPAdes) (version 2) | ecosystem: Environmental > Terrestrial > Soil > Wetlands > Peat | place: Germany... | reverse complement strand
CGCGACAGGTGCCGCAGGCGCGGCGGGCGCCGGCGCGGCGGGGGGCGGAGCCGCCGGAGCGGGCATCGGCGCCGGGGCGGCGGAGGGCGCAGGCATCGCCGTGGATGATGCCGCGGGCGGGCCAGACGGCATCGCCGACCCCGCCGGTGCGGGAGCGGGCTGCGCGAGCGCCACGCCCTCGACGAGGACGGAGCTCACGAGACCGAAGATCCATCCGCAGCGCGTTCGTGTGAACATAGACCGATCCATTTTCAGGCTCCTCGTTGGCTCCGGCATGGACAAAAGCCTCCCTCGGTACGCCGCCCTGTCGGACGACGCCCTTCCTCACGATGGTCCCTGCACGGCCGCCAGTGGCGGGTGTTCGAAGTGAATGCTTGGCCGTCGACGCTCAGACCGCAGGGATCGCTTGGCTGTGCAACGCGCTGGAATGTAGGCAGCGAGGGGGTAAAAATGTCGCAAATTGACGGCTCATATTCATAAATATTAGGTCAAGGAAACCTAGTTTTAAGGCTTTTGTTCAGCGATGGATATCGCTCGGAAACATCCAGGACTCATTGGACCGGACGCGCTCTCTGAGCCCCGCCTGCTAGGGACAAATCGACGCACCGCGCGGGGCGTGAGCGCGCTAGTCGACGCGAAGGCGGTAGCCGACGCCCGGTTCGGTGACGAGATAACGCGGGCGCGCGGGGTCTTTCTCGAACTTCTGTCGGAGCTGTCCCATGTACACGCGCAGGTACTGCGTCTCCTTCGTGTACGCCGGCCCCCAGACCGTGAACAGGATCTGTTCGTGAGTGAGGATCTTGCCCGCGTTTCGCATCAACGTTCCGAATAGCTTGTACTGCGTCGGCGTGAGGCGTACCTCGTGCCCGCTTTCGAAGGCGAGTCGCTTCGCGAAGTCGATGCGGAGATCGCCGACCTCCAGGACAGAGCTCAGCGAATCGGGGTCGGGACGCTGCGCCTGCCGCATCCAGACCCGGATCCGCGCGAGGAGCTCGGCGGTGCCGAAGGGCTTCGTCAGATAGTCGTTTGCGCCCGCGTCGAGGGCTGCCACCTTCTCGGCTTCCTCGCCTCGCGCCGACAGAACCAGGATCGGGACGGCCGACCACTCGCGCAGCTTCGTCGTCACCTCGATGCCGTCGATGTCGGGGAGCCCGAGGTCGAGGACGACGAAGTCGGGGTTGTGTCCAGCCGCCTGCGCCAGGGCTTCGGAGCCCGTCTCCGCTTCGGCGGTGCGGAAGTGCTGATCCGACAACGTCGCCTCGAGGTACGCGCGCATGCGCCGGTCGTCCTCGACGATCAGGATGAGCGGCATCACGCCCTGAGCGGCGTCGCTTCGTTTTGCTTCGTTTCTCCGGGTCTCGCTCCTGGAACGGGTGCTGATCACCCTTGTGCATCTACCACTCGGCGCCGCGCCACGCGATGCCGTCGTCGGGACGGCCGGCTCACCTGCTCGGGCGAGGTCGGGGCAGGCTACCGGGTCAAACTGGGGTAGATCGATCCCCGATGAGCCGAGGGCCGCGGCGTCTGGCAGCGATCGACACGTCCACCGAGCTGGGGTCCGTCGCGCTCTTCGAGGATGGACGCCTGGTCGCCGAGGAGACGATGCGTGTCTCGAATGCGCACGGCGAGTCCCTCTTGCCGATGGTCAGCGCCCTGTTTGCACGCTGGGGCTGGGACCCCGGCGACGTCGAGCGCTGGGGTGTGGGCATCGGCCCGGGGAGCTTCACGGGAGTCCGGGTCAGCCTGGCGACAGCCAAGGGGATCGCGATCGCCACGCGGGCGGAGCTGGTCGGCGTGACATCTCTCGATGCCCTGACTCAAGGGCTCGGCGGCGAAGGTCTCGTCGTCGGGCTGGTACCGGCGGGCAAGGGCGAGCTGTTCGTCCAGGCGAGCAGGGGTACGACGCGCCTGCTCGAGCCGGTGCACCTGCGCGTGGAGGAGATCGCGGTGCGGATCGCGGCCCTCGACCCTCTCGGTCTCGTCGTCGTGGCGGGGGAGGCGGCGGGATGTGTCGACTGGTCGGCGCTCGGGCGTCGCGTCTCGTTCGCCGCGAAGGCACCGAACGACATGCCGCGCGCTTCCGCCGTCGGTCGCATCGCGCTGACCCGCTCGCCGGACGACGTCGCGACGCTCGAGCCGGCCTACGTGAGGCCGCCGGAGATCACAGCGCCGAAGCTACTGCGCCGAGGGGGCGGCTGACCTCGCGGCGGCAAAGCGGCGGGCGCGCTCGAGCACCTCGCGGGCATCTTCGATCGAATTGATGCGCGCGTACGCGACGAACCCATCGCCCTCGGAAGAGACGTCGAGATCCAGCCATCGACCCGGCAGGACGTATGGGTCGTCTGTGCTCGCCGGGGTGGTCCCGAGGGTGATCGAAGCCTGGTGGCACTCAAGGCTCTTCGTCATCGCCTCCGGTGACAGGCCCGGCAGCGGACGGACGTGAATCGCGGCTCCGCGAAGGTTTGCCCTGCGATCGTTCCCCGAGGCGACGTAGGAGTATGCCGCCTCGACATGGTCCACCGCCGCCGGCGAGTAGATCTGCGCGGTCGCGCCATCGCTGAATGTCTTGCAGTGCTGCTCGGCGGCGTGCGCCCGATCCAAGGGAGTCCGAGTATCTGGCACGAAAGGCGAGAGCAAACAGCCGGAGAGGCCAATGCTCGCGCCGAGCAGGGCGCCGCGCGAGGCGCCCAACCAGGCCCGGTCAGCGAGCGGTATCGCCTGCATCGCCGCTTCGTCTAGCGCTGAGCCGGCTCCCAGTCCACCGGAAGGCGCCGAACAGTCGCGGCTCGGGCCCGGGGCGTGGCGGGACGGCTACTGAGCCGTTGCGTCGGCTGCTCCGTCGGTCACGACGTCCGTCGTGGCGTCGGTCGTCGCCTCCGCGGCGGCGTCGGGCACCGCGGACGCGAGCTGGCACGCGGCTACGTCCCCGCACGACGAGACGCAGACGAACCCCTCTTCCGTGCAATCCGAGGTGATCTTGCATGGCTGTTGGCACACGCTTCCGAACTGGCCGCATCCGCCGTCGGCTCCGGAATCGGTCTCCAGGTAGTACGCGAGGCACTTGAGGCCGCTGTTGCAGTCGCTGTCCGAGCTGCACGAGATGCCCTGGAGGCCGGATGTGTTCGGGCCGCAGGCGCCCGTGGCGATCGTCCAGGCCGTGATCAGGGCCGAGCCGCGGCGAAAGGAAGAACGCATGCGCCGTCCTGTACTACATTTCGCGCGCGCCGCGAGGCGTCCACGCAGGGAAGGGAGCCGACGGGAACGTGAAGGTCGCGACGTGGAACGTCAACGGTGTCCGCGCGAGAGAAGCTCAACTCGTCGAGTGGATGCGGCGTGACCGGCCGGACGTCGTGTGCCTTCAAGAGATCAAGGCGACGAGCGATCAGCTCGGCGAGTCTCTGACGATGCTGCCGGAGTACTGGAACTACTGGCACGGTGGGCCGAAGGGCTACAGCGGTGTGTCGCTGCACATGCGCAAGGACACCTTTCCGGCCAGGCCGGACTTCGGCCATCCCGCGTTCGACGTCGAGAACCGCGTCGTCCAGGCGAGGGCGGAGGGCGGGGTCGTCTTCGCGAGCGTCTACGTGCCCAACGGTGGGAAGGACTACCCCGCGAAGCTGCGGTTCCTCGAGGCCATGCGCGGGTACGTCGACGGGGTGCACGCCGCCGGCGACCGGCTCGTCCTCTGCGGCGATCTGAACGTCGCGCGCACGGACATGGATGTTCACTCGAAGGAGCGCAAAGCGGGCGCCGTGGGCCAGAGGCCCGACGAGCGCGACCTCTTCGAGCGAGTCCTGGCCTGCGATCTCGACGACGTCGCGCGACTACTCGACCCGACGAACGACGCACTCTTCACGTGGTGGCCGCCGTGGCGCAGCATGCGGCAGAAAAACCAGGGGTGGCGCATCGACTACGTGCTCGCGAGCGCGCGCCGCGGCGTAAGGCCCACCGAATGCATGGTGCTTGCCGACGTGGGCACGAGCGATCATGCACCGGTGGTGGCGACGCTCGAGATCTGAGAAAGACACGGATCAGTCGAAGTTCTCGATCTTCCAGAGCCCGTGCTCGCGTACGAGCTGCATCGAGCCGGCGCCGTACGGCATTGTCGCGCGCTCGCCCGTCTCCTCGATGACGGCCGTGGGCAGGGCCTGCTTGAGGCCCGCGACGACCTGCTGGATCTCGTCCTTCTCGCGCCCTTCCCACGCTGCCCGGAGCTTGTCGGCGTCGAGCCCTTCCTTGTGCGCTTCGGGAACGTACCGCATGACGATCTCGTAGCGCTTGCGCTCGAGGGCGCGCACGAAGCCCATGATCGCGTGGCGCGGTGTGTCCTGCGCGTACAGGTCGATCGTCGACGCGTCGATGTGCCACGCGCCATTTTCGAGCACCAGGTGAAGCTCCTGACCGCTCGGGCTCGTGACGGTGGCGGTCACTTGAGGCGGCGCGGTGGAGCGCTCGAGCGAGCGGCCGATCTCCCGGACGCCTTCGGGGTCGTCCTTGACCATGCGGCGGAATGCCTCGAGCGAGATGCCTCGCCGCGCCTCGTCGGAGAGGTACCGGTACGCGTCGTCCGCGCGTCCGTCCTCGAGCGCGCGTGCATAGGAGACGAGGACGGACTGCGGGTCCCCGGCGCGTGCGCTCAAGCACGCCGCGCAGAACGTGCAGAAGAGGAGGAGCGGCGCGAAGAGAGCCGCGGGGGGCCGCATCGGGCGGATGCTTACCATGTCCGCGGCCCGACGCGCGCCCCTGTGGTCGCGCGCACGATGTGACCGCCACGTTCCGGACGAGCTCCCCGGTGGGGCGGGAAGTAACGCGCGGCGATCTCGCGGGGCCCGAGATCCTCGATCTCGCCGAACCCGAGGCCTCGCAGCCTCGCGTGCAGGTCGTCGGATTCGAATGCGCTCTTGAATGCCTCGCCCAGCGTGGCCACGCGAGCGGCCAGCTCCTCGTGCGCAGCGCCTCCCTCCTCGTCAGGAGCGCGAGGGTTGGCGTAGTCGAACACGACGTGAGCCCCGTCACGGAGACCGGCAACGAAGGCGAGCGTCGTGAAGACCGCCGCCTCCGTCAGATAGGGCACGACGCCCAGCCAGGTGAAAAAGGTCTGCGCGGAGGGATCGAAGCCTGCGGCGAGAAGCCCGTCCGCGAGGGTGTCCCGCTCGAAATCCACGGGCGCGAATGTGACCGTGCCCGGCACGGGGATCGAGGCCTCCGACAGCCGTTCGCGCTTCCACGCCTGCGTGGCCGGGTGGTCGACCTCGAAGACCCGCAGCGCCTCGCCGAAGGCCGAGCGATAGGCGTAGGTGTCGAGACCGGCGCCCAGGACGACGAGCTGCCGCACGCCCCGCGCCACCGCGCTTGCGAGCGCGTCCTCGGCGAAGCGCGTCCTCACCGCGATGAATAGCCGCAGCCTCTTCCGGGACGGATCGTCGCCCGCATCGCGAACGCGAGCCTCGGCGTCCGGCCCCAGGATACGAAGCGCCAAGGGGTCGGCGAAGATACGGCCGCCATCGAGGACCTGATGGGCCGCGCGCAGGGCAGCGGCGCCGAGCGCGGTCCGACTGGGCTGCCCGGGCTCCATCCGGGGAGGCTAGCAACGGACAGTGGCGACACAATGCTAGCCTGGGGCAGATGAGCGCCGGTTCCGAGCAGGTCTTGCGCCTGCTCGAGAACGTCGCGCGCTTCGTTCCGCACAACCAGGCCATTGGTCTCCGCTTCTCCTCCGTGGTGGACGGGCGGGTCACGCTGGCCCTTCCGTACGACGAGAAGCTCGTCGGCAATCCGCTGACGGGCGTCCTTCACGGCGGTGCGATCACCGCTTTGCTCGACGCGGCGTGCGGGCTGGCGGTCTACGTCAAGCTCGGCACCCCCGTGCCGATCGCGACCCTCGATCTCCGGATCGACTACCTCCGGCCTGCCACGCCCGGCAAGGAGGTCCACGGACGCGCGGAGTGTTTCAAGGCGACGCGGAGCGTGGCGTTCGTCCGCTGCGAGGCGTTCCACCCGCGGGGTGGGCGCGGGGAGGGAGATCTGGTCGCCGTCGCCAATGGCACCTTCATCCTTTCGCGGGGCCGCCCGCTCGGCGCCCGGGGCGGCGAGCCATGACGCCTGCGGACGTGGTGCGCCGGGCCAAAGAGAGCGGCGACGTCTCGGCGCTCGTGGCGGTGATTCCGTATCTGCGTTTCATGGGGATCTCCGTCGCTCGCGACGCCGGGGGCCACCTGGTCGGCAAGATGGCGTACACTGACCTACTCATCGGCAACGCCAGCATCCCGGCGCTTCATGGCGGCGCGATCGGAGCGCTGCTCGAGTCGACGGCGATCGTCCAGGCGACGTGGGAGTCGGAGACGATGGTCTTGCCCAAGATCGTCACGATCACCGTCGATTTCCTCCGTCCGGGGCGCCCTGTGGACACGTTCGCCCAGGGCGCCGTCACGAAAGAGGGCCGGCGTATCGTCAACGTGGGAGTCGAGGCATGGCAGGAAGACCGTACGCGGCCCATCGCACGCGCCCGCGGCATCTTCCTAGTCGAGTTGCCGGTCGACGCCGGTCGACAGTCATAGCGAGTGAGCTCTAAACGGAAAGCGCATCCCGGCGTGGGATTGCCTTGCAGAAGGGCGGCAAGACGAGCATTCTATAAGTAGCGTCTTTGCGTGGATCGGCCTGCTGCCGCCGCGGAGACGGGTACTTGTACATGTCGCAGCAATAGAGGGTAGACACGATGCACGTCCGCAGTGTGAGCCGGTCGTTTTGTATGTTCGCTCTCGCGGGAGCGACCCTCGTCACGGCCATCTCCTGCGGTGGATCGGGATCGGACACGGGGGGCCGCGACGCGTCGCTCGACGGCACGGGGCCCGCGCTCAACCTCGAGGCGGGCGGTGCCATGGGCACCAAGTGCGTCCCGAAGTCGTGCGCCCAGCAAGGCTACACGTGCGGTTACAACTCCGACGGCTGCGGCAACGTCGTCATGTGCGGTGGGTGCACCGGGAGCGGCGAGTTCTGCGGAGGCGGCGGCTACAGCAAGTGCGGCACCGGGCTGGACGGGGGAGCGGATGGCAGCGCCGCCGCGACTTGCAAGGCGAAGACGTGCGCCGACCTCCCCGCAGGGACTTGCGGGCAGCAGAGTGACGGGTGCGGCGGCCTCACGCCCGACTGCACGCCGTGCACGGCGCCGCAGTTCTGCGGCGGGGGCGGGCCGAGCCTCTGCGGTGGTGGCGGCTCGGGCGGAGACGGCGGTGGGGACGGCGGGCCGTGCATCCCGAAGACTTGCCTGGATTTCCCGACCGGCACCTGCGGCGCCCAGAGCGACGGGTGCGGCTCGCTGACGGCGAACTGCAGCACGTGTCCCGGCAACGAGTTCTGTGGAGGCGGCGGGCCGGCGCTCTGCGGAGGCTTCGTCGGTTCCGATGGCGGCGGCCTGGTGCTGACGTGTGCCCCAATGACGTGCGCCGCCCTCGGCAACCCGTGCGGTCTGCAGGGTGACGGCTGCGGCGGACTGCTCACCTGCACGACGTGCACCGCGCCGGCGACGTGCGGCGGCGGTGGACCGAACACGTGCGGAGGCACCGGCGGCAGCACGGGAGACGGCGGGACGGGCAGCGGAGCGGACGGCGGCGGCGGGACTTGCAACCCGAAGACATGCGCCAGCTATCCGGCCGGCACGTGCGGGCCGCAGAGCGACGGCTGCGGAGGGCTGACCGCCAACTGCGGCACGTGCACGGACCCCACGTTCTGCGGCGGCGGCGGCGTCCCCGGGCAGTGCGGCGGCAACAACCATATGAGCGCGGACGGCGGCGTCGTCTCGAGCTGCGTCCCGGCGACGTGCCAGAGCCTCGGGTACAACTGCGGATTCGCGGGGGACGGCTGCGGCGGGACGATCGGCCCGTGCGGGCCCTCGTGCATCGCGCCGCAGATCTGCGGCGGCAGCGGGCACCCCAACGTCTGCGGCAGCAACGTGCCGTGCACCGGCCTCTGCACGCAGCAGGTCGCCTGCGACGGCGGGGCGACGACGACGATCGTGGGCACAGTGGTCGCCGCGACTCCGACGACGTACCTCCCGGCGGGCGTGACGCTCGGCGACCCGGTGCCCAACGTGCTCGTCTACGTGCCCAACGGCACGGTGCAGCCCTTCATCCCGAGGGCCATGGAGACCGCCGCCCAGCAGTGCACGACATGCGGCGCGGACGTGAGCGGAGACCCGCTCGTCCTCACGTACACGAGCTACATGGGGACCTTCACGCTCAGCAACGTACCGGTCGGCAACAACATCCCCATCGTCATCCAGCTCGGGCGCTGGCGCCGTCAGTTCACCGTCAACGTGACCAACCCGTGCGGGACGAACACGGTCAACGATCCGACGATGCCGGCGGGCATCCTCAAGATGCCGAACAACCACACGGTCGGCGACATCCCCCTGACGGCGCTCTCGACCGGCCAGGTCGATGCCCTCGAGTGCGTCCTCCTCAAGATGGGCATCGACACGGCCGAGTTCACGACCAACACGGCGACCCCACAGGGGCGCGTCAACCTCTACGTGGGCAATGGCGCCAACATCTCGGGCGGCGGAGCGCCGAACGAGGCCACGCTGATGGGCAACGGCGGGACGTTCAACGACTACGACCAGATCCTCTTCCCGTGCTGGGGCAATCCGTTCACCAAGACCGCCGCGGAGCTCGCCAACCTCATCTCTTACGCCGACAGCGGCGGGCACTTCTTCGCGACGCACTACAGCTACACGTGGCTCAACACGAACGGGGAGTTCCAGGGCACGGCGCAGTGGGACGTCAACGCGAACAACAACATCAACTCCACGACGGGCATCGTGAGCCAGACCGTCCCGCCGGCGAACCCGGGGACGTTCGTCGAGTGGTTGAACTTCGTCGGCGCGCTCTCGAACGCCACCACGCCGCCCGCGGCTCCTCCGAACCCGGCCAACGTGCTCATCGACGAGGCGCGGCACAACGTCGACACGGTGCTGGGCAACTCTGTCTCGTGGATCACCGGGACCGATCCGGCCCCTGCGCGCCATGACCCGGCCGAGATGCTCCTGCACTACACCTTCGACACTCCTGTGATGCCCGCCGCCGGGGCGAGCCAGTGCGGGCACGCCATCTACAGCGACTTCCACGTCACGAACCAGAACAACACGAGCGGCTTCCAGTTCCCGAATGACGCGGCGACGGAGTGCGGGAACACGCCGATGACCGCGCAGCAGAAGATCCTCGAGTTCATGATCTGGGACCTGGGATCGTGCGTGCCCGGGGCGCCCACCGCGACCTGCACCCCGATGACGTGCGCGGACTACCCGGCAGGGACGTGCGGGCAGCAGACGGACGGCTGCGGGAACCTCACGGCCAACTGCGGCAGCTGCACCGCGCCGCAGACGTGCGGTGGCTGCGGGGTCGCGGGCCAGTGCTGCGCGCCCTCGGAGGACTCGGGCGCGTGTATACCGCTCACGTGCGCCAACTACCCCACGGGGACCTGCGGGCAACAGAGCGACGGCTGCGGCGCGCTCACCGTAGATTGCCCGTGTACGGCGCCGCAGACATGCGGAGGCGGCGGCATCGCCGGCATGTGCGGGTCGCCGCCATCCGAGGACGCCGGAAGCGGGTCCTCCTGCGTGCCATTCACCTGCGCGAGCTATCCAGCGGGGACGTGCGGGCAGCAGAGCGACGGCTGCGGCGGGCTCACGCCCGACTGTAGCCCCTGCCCGGCGGGGCAGACCTGCGGCGGCTGCGGCGTCGTGAGCCAGTGTTGCGCGCCTCCTCCGAGCACGTGCACGCCGCAGACATGCGGGGACCAGGGCATCGCGTGCGGGCCGGCAGGGGATGGCTGCGGGAACGTCATCGCGAGCTGCGGCTCCTGCACGGCACCCCAGACGTGCGGCGGCTGCGGCATGCCTGGTCAGTGCTGCGGCAGCTCGATGTGCGTGCCCGAGACGTGTGGTCAGCAGAGCATCGCGTGCGGGCCGGCCGGCGACGGTTGCGGCAACCTCATCCCGAACGGCTGCGGCACCTGCCCGGCGGGCCAGACGTGCGGCGGGTGCGGCGTGCCGGGCCAGTGCTGCGCCACCGGAGGCACGTGCACGCCGAAGACGTGCGCGCAGCTCAACATCAACTGCGGACCCGCCGGCGACGGGTGCGGTAACCTGATCCCGAGTTGCGGAACGTGCAAGCCTCCGGACACGTGCGGTGGGGCGGGGACGTCCGGGCAGTGCGGATCTCCCGTGGCGCAGTAGCGGACGCGGGTCGAGCGTTCCGTCTGGTGGGACCGAGGGCGGCCAGGCGGAGCGCGGCGGTCGTCCTCGCGCTCCTGGCGGCGGCCTGCGGAGGCAAGAGCGCGGGGAGCGGGCCCGCGTGGACCGAGTGGGGCCAGGACGCGCAGCACGCCGGGACGCTCGCGGTCAACGGGCAGGCCCTCAGCACGGTCTACTTCGACTACGCCTACGATCCGTTCGTCTTCCCCGAGCTCTCCGCCAGCTCGGGCCAGCTCTCCGTGCACTACATGACGCCGCTCACCGACGGCGACTCGGTCACGATGGAGACGAAGAGCGGATCGTACTCCTCGGACACGTACTCGGCGCAGACGTGGGGAGTCGTGCAGTTCCGATGGGTGAACGGTGCGCTCGTCCGGCAGTGGCAGGCGACCTCGGACTGGAAGGCGGTCGGCGGCACCGGGGATTTCTGGGAGCCCGTCTTCCACGGCGCCATCGCGAACGGGCATCTCTACATCCCCGGAGGGCGCGGGACGATCCTCAAGCTCGACGGGAGCGGCGCGGTCGCAGCACGCATCGTCCCGGCCGCGTGGGACGCGAACACGTATACCGTGAGTCCGATCACTGTGGACGGCGCGGGCCACCTCTACTTCACGGTGCTTCGTCTGCAAGCGCCGGGTCCCGCAGTTCCCCTCTCCGCCGACGAGATCGTCGGCTCGAACGATGGCTGGACGCCTACCACACCGTCCACGTTCTACGGGACCGACGCGCTCGACTCGTTCCTGGTCCAGGTGGACCCCGACGACTCGTCGAGGTTCGTGAGCGTCTCGAGCCTGGTGCCCGATGCCCCGAAAGCCTCGGATGCCTGCGAGACGACGTTCGCCGATGCCGATCTGCCCTGGCCCCCGGGCGCCGCCGCGGTGGCGCCCACGTCCGATTGCGGCACGCAGCGGGTCGCGCTCAACGCCGCGCCCGCCGTCGCATCCGACGGAACGATCTACGTCGTGACGCGCGCGCAGTTCAACAGCCGTTACGCGTACCTCGTCGCGGTGAACACGGACTTGACGCCACGGTGGGAGTCCTCGCTCCGCGATCGTTTCCACGACGGGTGCGGGGTGCCGCACGCGATGGGTGGGCAGCTGGAGGCGAACGGCGCGCCGGAAGGGTGCGCCGTCGGGGCCACCTACGGCGTCGACCCCGCGACGAACCGACCTGGCGCAGGACGCGTGATGGACGACGCGTCGTCTTCCCCGGTCGTGGCTCCTGACGGCAGCGTATTTTACGGCGCGTACACCCTGTACAACTATTCGCAGGGCCACCTGATGCACTTCGACGCGGCAGGCGCGTACCTCGGCGCGTATCCGTTCGGATGGGATACGACGCCCGCGATCTACGTGCACGGCGGAACGTACTCGGTCGTGACCAAGGAGAATCACTACGGCAGCATGGGATCGTATTGCTCGGTCGCGCCGTATTGTCCGCCCGACCGCGTGACGTACGCACCAGACTATCCGGAGGCGTACTTCGTCACGCAGCTCTCACCGGAGCTCGACGTCGAGTGGCAATTCAAGGCAACGAATCAGAAGAGCTGCGCGTCCGATGGGGTGGGACATCTCACGTGCGACACCGATCACCCGTTCTCGTTCGAGTGGTGCGTGAACGCGCCGGCGATCGACGCGACGGGGACGGCGTACGTGAACAGCGAGGACGGGTGGCTCTACGCGATCACGCAGGGCGGCAAGGTGAGGGACAGGATCTTCCAGCAGGCTGCCATCGGCGCCGCGTATACGCCGACGTCGCTCGACAGCGCAGGGAGGGTGTACTCGCAGAACTCGGGGCATCTGTTCGTCGTGGGGCGGTGACGGTGGAAGGATCGCCCGCCGCGGCGGGCTCTTTACGTGGGGGGGGGAAGAGCGGGGCAAGGGGAACCGTGCGTTCCTCGAGGGGAATGGTGGGTGCAGCGGGCGGATCTTCGCGCGCCTCCTCGTCGGGCGTGCACGGTCCGCTCGGAGGCACGCGCGTCCGGTCGCCGGACGCTCACGGTCTGCTCGGAGGCATGCGCGTCCGGTCGCCGGACGCCCGCGGTCCGCTCGGGGGCATGCGCGTCCGGTCGCCGGACGCCGGCGGTCCGCTCGGGGGCATGCGCGTCCGGTCGCCGGACGCCCGCGGTCCGCTCGGGGGCATGCGCGTCCGGTCACCGGACGCCCGCGGTCTGCTCGGAGGCACGGGCGTCCGGTCGCCGGACGCCGGCGGTCCGCTCGGAGGCACGGGCGTCCGGTCACGAGGCGTCCACGGTCCGCTCGGAGGAGACGCTCGTTACAGGCAGAGGGCGCCGAGGGCGCAGGCGCAGGCGCCGGCGGTCGTGCAGCAGCGCATGCCGAGGGTGCACGAAGGGCATGTGAAGACGGAGCAGGGGGCTCCGCTGGAGGAGCTGGTCGATCCTCCGGAGCTGGAGGTGTCTGCGGCGCAAGACCCGGCGGAGCAGGCCTGGGCGGACATCGTGCAATCGGTGCACGTGGCGCCGCCGATCCCGCACGTCGTGTCGGTGGAGCCGGGCTGGCACGTGTCGTAGATGTCGCAGCAGCCGGAGCAGCTCGCGCCGCATCCACCGGCGTCGCTGGTCGTGCTCCCGCTGCTGGATGCGCTGTCGTCCGCAGGGGCGTCGTCGATGCCGGACGCCGGGCTGTCTCCGTCGGTCGATTGACTCGAGGATCCGGACGATCCCGAGGCGCTCGGGCCGCCGCTCGACGGAAGCGCGGACGCTTCGGTGTCCGCCGCGTTGCCGAGCACCGGAAGCCCGACCGCTTTTCCGCTGCACGCGGGCTGCGCGGAGATCAGCGCGGCCGCGACGAGAGTTGCGATGAGACAGCGACTCACCCGCACGCGAGCGATCCTTGCACGCGTCGTCCATCAGGTCACGGCTTGCGCGCACGCTGAAGCGGCCCGGTAAAAATCCACGGATCGGCGGGCTAAAACGACCTTTTGGGGACGCGTTCGGGCGGCGAGATGGCCCGCAACAGCGCGGGCTTTCGCGTGACCGCGCCCTAGCCGTGAGGCAAGATGGAAGGAAGTTGCTTCATCGTTCAATCGGCTCGGCGCTCGTTGGAGGTCTCTGCGGGATCGCGGGGATCGGGTTCGCGATCGCCGGTCTTGTCAGCTCGTGTGCCTCGGGGGCCGCGCCCGACATCCCGACCGGGGGCTCGTCGGGAATGGGCGGCGGCTCGTCGATGTCATCGGGTGGAAGCAGCGCGGTGTCGTCGTCAGGCGGTTCGAGCAGCAACGGCGTCGTCGATTCGGACGGGGGAACCACGTACCCGACCATGGACGAGGGCGGGGAGGACGGCGGTCTTCCTCCGAGCGGCGGCGACGACAGTAGCTCTGGAGGCTCGGGGTCCAGCAGCTCGACCAGCTCCGGCGGCAGCTCGTGCGCCGCGACGTGCAACGGGTGCTGCGATTCGAGCGGCACGTGCCAGGGCGGGACCGATTCATCCCAATGTGGCGCCGGGGGCAACTCCTGCGTCGCCTGTACTTCCGGAGACACCTGCGCCGGCGGATTGTGCCAGAGCGGCTCGAGCTCCGGCACGGGAAGCTCAAGTGGCGGCGGCGGCTCGTCCAGTGGTGGCTCGACCAGCAGTGGCTCGAGCAGCGGTGCTTCCGGTAGCTGCACACAGATGTCGTGCAACAGCGGATGCTGCGATTCGACACACACCTGCCAGCCCGGCACGGCCGTGACGGCATGCGGTCAGCAGGGGCAGCTTTGTCAGAACTGCATGACCGCACCGGTCTTGATGCACGTGTGCAAGACGCTGCTGCCGGGCCAGCACCTGTGTCAGTGAATTCGACGGGCGGCGGCAACGCCGGCGGGTGAAGTTCGGGTATCGTCGCAACTTTCCGGCCCCTTGCTTTGTCTTGCACGTGGTGTGACACGCGGGGGACGCACTTCAGAGAGGAGCGAAGCCGACATGCGCGCATTCAACTCGCAGCGCCTCATCTTCGGGCTGTACTTGCTCGTGCTCATCGCCGCGTTCGAGATCGCAACCGGACATCTTCGAATACCGGCGTGGCCCGCGTTCGTCGTGATGATCTTTTTCTTCGCGGAGCACATGGATCCGAAGAAGGCGCCGCACATCCTCGTGGGCGGCGCTGCGGGCATCGCCTGCATCTTGCTGGCCCGTCCCGTCATCGGCTTGCTGGCCCCCGTCGTCGGGCTCGAGATCGGGAGGCTCGTGTTCATCCTCGTAGTCGTTTACGCCATCGTGGCGTTCGGGGAGATGGTGCCGGCGGTCTTCAACAACTACGCGTTCATGTTCCTCACGGTGACGGGCGTCGCCGTTCAGCTTCCCAAACCGAATCCGTTCCTCTGGATGGGTATCGAGCTTGTCGGCGGCGCCGTGCTGGTTGCTGGCGTGATCGCGATAGGGAAGCTGATGGCGCCTCGGGCGGCGGCGTCGCGCGCGCACTCGTGAGCGGGGGCCGCGGGTGCACCCGAGGCTCGAGGCCATCCTGGAACAGCGTGCCGGCGCTCCGTGCGCTCACTTCACCTGCGGCAGCCGCTCCTTCAGCCTCTCGCCCAGTTTCTGGAAATCGTATCGCTCGGGCCTCCCTCCGCCGGGCAGGCACGCCACGTCGTTCGCCGCCGCCGCCGCTCTCACCCGCAGCGGCTGCGCCAGCCCCAGCTTGTCCCCCAGCTCCGCGAGCGGCCCCTTTTCGCTCGCCGACACGACGCCGTCCAGCTGAGCGAACCATGCCGCGAGCGCGTACGTGAGCACCTGGTCCCACGGGCTCATCCCCGACACGTCGACCGCCTCGAGCGTCGCATTGTTCTTCACGGCGTGCTCCACCTCCGCGAGGTCGTCGCCCGCGATTCCCGCCTCGCGAGCCGCTCGCATCAAACCGGTCGCCTCGACGGGCTGAAGGGAACCATCTGCCCAGCCGATGGCGGCGAGCGCGAGGAAGGACTGCTTGGGGAGCTTCATGGGAGAAGAGCCTACCCGAGTCCGCGCGCGAAATCGCTCGCACGCGCGCACACCCGGCGCGCACCGGCGCGTGTTTCGGGCTATAGCCATGGACGATGAGCGACGCGCGTTCGGCCGCCGACACCGAGCTGCTCCCCATCCTGCCGCTTCGAAATAGCGTCGTTTTCCCGGCGAGCGTCGTCCCCATCAACGTCGGCCGCCCCCGCAGCGTCCGCCTCGTCGAGGACCTCGTCGGACACGAGCGCGCGGTCGTCGGCATCGTCAGCCAGCGCGACGCCGAGGTGGACGAGCCCGGCTTCGAGGACCTCTACGGGACGGGCACGGTCGCGCGCGTCGTCAAGGTGCTGCGCCTCGGGCCCGGCAACTACTCGGTCGTCCTGCACGGCCTCGCGCGCTTCCAGATCGCGCAGTCCTCGGTGCTCGAGCCGTACATGCGCGCGCGGATCCGCCGGGTCCCCGAGGACCTCGATCGCGACGCCGAGCTCGACGCGATCGGCGCGAGCCTGCGCGAGGGGATGCGCCAGGTCCTCGCCCTCATGCCGAACCTCCCGCGCGAGACCGCGGGCATCCTCGACAACGTCCGCGAGAGCGGTGCGCTCGCCGACCTCATCGCGTCGAACCTCGCCCCCGAGCAGGCGAGCGTGGGCGACAAGCAGAAGATCCTCGAGACATTCGATCCGAAGGCGCGCGTCCGCGCCGTCCTCGGCATCGTGAATCGGCAGCTCGAGCTGCTCCGCGTCAAGAAGGAGGTGAGCTCGATGATGGCCGACGAGGGCAAGGCGCAGCGCGAGCAGATCCTCCGCCAGCAGATGCGCTCCATCAAGGAGGAGCTCGGCGAGGGCGGAGACGAGGACGAGGTCGACGAGCTGCGGGAGCGCCTGCACAGCGCCGGTCTGCCCGAGGAGATCCGGAAGGTCGTGAGGAAGCAGCTCGGGCGGATGTCCGGGATGCAGCCGCAGTCCGCCGAGTACAACGTCACGCGCACGTACCTCGAGTGGTTCGCCGACCTTCCGTGGAGCAAGTCCACGGCGGACCGGATCGAGGTGGACGAGACCCGCCGGTGCCTGGACGAGGACCACTACGGGCTCGAAAAGATCAAGAAGCGCATCATCGAGTACATCGCCGTGCGCAAGCTGCGCGCCGACAAGAAGGGACCCATCCTGTGCTTCATCGGGCCGCCAGGCGTCGGCAAGACCTCCCTCGGCCGGTCGATCGCGCGGTCGATGGGGCGGCGGTACCACCGCATCGCCCTCGGAGGCGTCCGCGACGAGGCCGAGATCCGCGGGCACCGCCGCACGTACGTGGGCGCGCTCCCGGGGAGGATCATCCAGGGGATGAAGAAGGCCGGCGTCAAGAACCCGATCATCGTCCTCGACGAGGTCGACAAGATGGGCGCCGACATGCTGGGCGATCCGGCGGCGGCGCTCCTCGAGGTGCTCGACCCGGAGCAGAACTCGACCTTCCAGGACCACTACCTCGACGTCCCGTTCGACCTGTCGCAGGTCACGTTCCTCTGCACCGCCAACAACCCGGACACGATCCCGCCGGCGCTGGCGGACCGCATGGAGACGATCGAGTGCCCGGGCTACACGCGCGCCGAGAAGCTGAGCATCGCCACCGAGTTCCTCTGCCCCAAGCAGCTTAGCGCCCACGGGCTGACGGACGAGCGCCTCGATTTCCCGCCGGACGGGCTCGAGCGGCTCATCGATTCGTACACGCGCGAGGCGGGCGTGCGCGGCCTCGAGCGCGAGATCGGCGCGGTGTGCAGGCACGTCGTCATGCGCATGGCGGAAGGCGAGCCCGAGCTCCGCTTCGCGGCGGGCGCCGAGGCCATCGAGAAGATCCTCGGTCCCCCGCGCCACCTGCCCGACCTCGCAGAGCGGACGAGCACGCCGGGCGTAGCGACGGGGCTCGCGTGGACGCCCTCGGGAGGAGACATCCTGTTCATCGAGGCGACGACGATGCCGGGCAAGGGAGAGGTCCTCGTGACGGGCAACCTCCGGAGCGTGATGAGCGAGAGCGCCGCCACCGCCGTCTCATTCGTCCGCAGCCGCGCGAAGGAGCTCGGGCTCGACCCCGAGTTCCTCAAGTCGCTGGACCTGCACCTCCACGTTCCGAAGGGCGGCACGCCGAAGGACGGCCCGAGCGCGGGGATCACGATGTTCGTCGCGGTCTCGTCGCTGTTGCTGCGGTGTCCCGTGAAGAAGGATGTCGCGATGACGGGCGAGATCACGCTCCGCGGCAGCGTGCTTCCCGTGGGCGGCATCAAGGAGAAGCTGCTCGCCGCGCACCGCGCCGGGATCCGCGCCGTGATCGTGCCCGCGCGCAACGAGGCCGACCTCGAGGACGTGCCGAGGAACGTGCGAGGCGAGCTCGTGGTGCACCTCGTCAAGCGCGTCAACGAGGTCCTCCCACTCGTGCTCGAGCCGCCCCTCGTTCCGATCGAGCCGCCGCCGCACCCGCCGTCCGACGGCGAACAAGAGGCGCAGACCTGACGGCGAGAACGTCCGCGGCGCTCGTCGTCCTCGTGGTCCTCGGGGCGGTCGGGTTTCTTCCTCTCTTCGGTGGCCCCGGCTACGAGCAGTCCCTCGCGAGCGGGCTCGTCGTCCCCTCCGCGGCGGCGATCGCGGTCGCGATCGAGCTCTCCGCGGGGACCGTGGCGCCGCTGGCCTGCGTCGGACGTGCGGTCGCCACGGCCTCGCTCCTCGTCGCGGTCGCGTTTGCCACCGCGCTCGCGCACGGCCTGCGCGCGGGCATGTGCGACCTGACCGGCGGGGCGATCTTCTTCGGCCTCACGGCGGGGCTCGGCGGCGTCATGGGTGGTCTATGGGGGGCCCTCGTCGCCGAGGTGCGCCGGGGGCGCGGGCGGCGGAGGCTCACGTGCGTCGTCCTCGCGCTCGCCGGGCCGATCGCGGGCATCGCGGTCAGCGTCGCCCGCTTCTACGGGTCGCCGATGATCTTCGCGTACGATCCGTTCTTCGGGTACTTCAGCGGCACGCTCTACGACACCGTCGTCGACGTGCGGACGGAGCTCTGGACCTATCGGGGAGGTTCTCTCCTGACCCTCGCCGGAGTCGCGCTCGTGGCGTCCTCGCTCGCGCGCAGGGGAGATGGGGCGCTCGCGCTCGTGTCGACGCGGGGCGCCCCGCTCTGTCGCCTGGTCGTGGGCGCGGTGGCGCTCCTCGCGAGCCTCGTCGTCACGGCCGAGGGGCCCCGGCTCGGGCACTGGCAGACGGCGGCGTCGATCGCGGAGGCGCTCAGTGGGCGGTCATCGGGGCCGAGGTGCGACGTGATCCATCCGGACTCCCTTCTCGCCGATCAAGCGGCCCGCGTGCTCCGTGACTGCGAGGAGCAGCTGGCGGCCGACGAGGAGCGGCTGGATGCCCACCTCGGCGCGCGGTTGACGGCGTACGTCTTCGCCGACGCGAACCAGAAGCGCAGGCTCATGGGCGCCGCGGACACGTCGATCGCCAAGCCATGGCGCCGCGAGGTCTACGTGCAGATGTCGGCCTACCCCCACCCGGTCCTCGGGCACGAGATCGCGCATGTGGTCGCGGGCAGCTTCGCGCGGGGGCCGTTCCGTGTCGCCGGGAGCGTGGGCGGCTTCGTGCCGGATCCGGGTCTCATCGAGGGCATCGCCGTCGCGACGTCCCCGGACGACGACGAGCTCACCGACGCGCAGTGGGCGCGCGCGATGCTGGAGCTCGGCATCCTCCCGGAGCCGCGCGACCTGTTCTCGCTCGGCTTTCTCGGCCAGAACGCCGACAAGAGCTACACGGTCGCCGGCGCATTCGTCGGCTGGATCGTCCGGCGTTGGGGTACGGACGTCGTGCGCGCGTGGTACGGCGGCGCATCCCTCGAGACACGTACGGGGACGAGCTGGGGCGGCCTCGGCGATGCGTTTCGCGCGTGGCTGCGGACGCTGGACATGCCGGTCGAGACCCTGGCGTACGCGCGCGCGAAGTTCGAGCGGCCGAGCGTCTGGGCGCGTACCTGCCCGCACGTGGTCGATGCCCTCGACCGCGCGGCCGACAAGTGCCGGGACGAGCACCGGTTCGATCGCGCCGTGAGCATGTACGCGCGCGCCGTGGAGCGCGACCCACACGACTGGCACGCCAGGTTCGATCGCGGGCAAATCGCCCTGCGCTACGGAGAGGCTCCCGCAGGACGCGAGGAGCTGGCCCGCATCGCGGGCGACGAGCACGCCCCGCGGACGTGGCGAGACCGCGCGGAGGAGGCGCTCGCGGACGACGACCTGATCCGCGGACGCGAAGAGGCCGCCGCGAACGCTTATCTGTCGGTCGCCGCGAGGACGCTCGACGAGGACGCCGCACGCACACTGGAGGTGAAGGCGCTGAGCGCCGCGGATCCCCCCGCTCGCCGGGCCGTGATCGACCTACTGATCGGAGAGCCGGGGCGCGCGACCGACTCCTGGCTTGGCGCCCTCTCGCTGGGCCTGTGGGCAGGCGACGGGCGCAGCTCTCTGGCCGCGTACCTCGCAGGAAAGAACCTCGCCCGCCACGACGAGTGGGCTCGCGCGGCAGCGTGGCTCGACCAGGTCATCGCATCCGGCTTTCCCACCCCCCGCATTGGCCGCGAAGCCCTGAAGGAACGCGCGATCTGCGCCTGCGTCCTCGGCGACTCCGCGGCGCTCACCGACGTCGCGCGACGCATCGAAGCAGGCGACTCGCCCTTTGCGGGCAGCTCCGGCGGACGCCGCGAGTGGCTGATGGCCCTCATCGGCCGCTGTCGGGCGCGCTGAAACGCCATATCGAACGTTCGAATTCGGAACAGGAGGGGAGGGATATCGGGCACTCCGGGACGCTTCGCCCCTACGTGCGTCGTGCACCATGCACGAGACGCTCGGCAACCGCTCCGGTGGGCGCTCCCGGACATGCGTTCTCGCTCGATACGACGTGGTTCGCCGTGTGGCTCGCCGTTTGCTCTTGGTGATGCCGGTGAATGCCAATGCGTCGCGAGCGACTCCCGGTCTTCGGCCTCGTGGCGCTTCTTTCGTGCGGCGGGGTGCCGCACATCGTGCCCCTCATTCGCACCGCGGGTCCGCCCGTGACTCCCGCGCTGTCCAGCGCGACGCCGCTCGAGGTCGTCAGTCGGAGCACGGCGATCCCCGATCCGCTCCCGGTGCGGGGGTCGGACATCGTGTACGGCGAGATGGAGTCCGCGCTCGGAATCGCGGTGTCTTCCGCCGTCATCCCGTGGGCGGAGGCGCACCGCGATCACGTGGTCGCGCACCACGGTGGCTGGACGGTGCTCGTCGAGGTGACGGGCGCGGACGCCGAGCTCGAGGCGGGTGGGCGCGTCGTGGTGGGGCTCGACGTCCGGGCGACGCTTCGCACGCGAAATGGCAACGTGTACCTAGGGCAAACGCAGCTCGGGTGTCGCGAGGGCGGCCTCGTGTCCGCCGAGCAGGGGGCGCCCGTCGTGTACCGGTGCATGACGCGCGTCGGGCGCGATCTCGCGGGGTGGCTGGGGGGAGGGGTGCGGCTCGAGCCCCCGCCGCCGGAGGCCGGATGATGACGTGACTTCTCTGACCGCGCGCCATTCGCGCGACGAACCTTTCAACCAGTGAGGATAGCCATGAAACGAACAGTGATGACGGGCCTTGCGCTCGCCGTTGCGGCGGCGAGCACCGCCGGATGCGCGGCGACGACGGTCGAACCGGGACATCGAGGGCTCTACTTCGAGCCGACGGGCGGCGGACTGCGCCGCGAGGTGCTGCAGCCGGGCAAGTACAAGCTCGGATTCTGCTTCATCGCGTGCACGTCGAACCGGGTCGACGATTTCGACGTCACCTTCTCGACGCGAAGCGAGGAGGTGCACACCAAGAGTCTCGAGGGCCTGGACCTCGACCTCAAGCTCAGCGTCATCTACCGCCCCGTCGTCTCCGAGCTCTATCAGCTCGATACGGAGATCGGCCCGAACTACTACGAGGAGGTCATCGGGCCCGAATTCAGGAGCGCGTGCAGGGGCGTCTTCGCGCGCCACTCGTACACCGAGCTCCAGAAGAAGAACGAGGCGATCGAGAACGAGGTCGAGGCCGAAGTGAGGCGGCGCACGGCCGGAATGCACGTCGAGATCTCCAGCATCACGCTGGAGGGTGTCAACTACGCGCCCGAGATCGCCGAGAAGATACGCCAGAAGATCGCAGGCGAGCAGGAGGCGGCGCGCCAGCAGGCGGCGATCGCATGGGACGCCGAGAAGAAGCAGCAGGCGTTCACCGCCCAGGCGGCGCAGAAGAAGCTCGAGGTCGAGACCGAGGCCGCGGAGAAGACGCTGGAGCTCGAGAAGGAAGCCGAAGAGCAGAAGCTCCAGCTCGCGAAGGAGGCCGAGACGGCGCGCTTCAAGGCGGAGGGGGACCTCGCCGCGGTCGAGACGCAGAAGAAGGTGGCGAAGGCACAGGCCGAGATCGAGCGGACGCGCGCCGAAACCGACGCCGCCACGAAGGTCATCGCGGCGAAGGCCGACGCCGAGGCGACGAAGCAGCTCGCGAAGGCTCACGCCGAGGAACGCAAGGCCGAGACGGCGGGCGTCACGCCGATGGAGGTGATGGTCCACGCATACGACGCGCTGGCTCACCTTGGTGGCACGGGCACGACGATCGTCCTGGGCGACTGGGCCCACGTGCCGAGCTTTCTGTTCCCGCGCGTGCCATCCCTCCAGAACGCGTTCACGCTCCCGTTCATGCCGTACGCGCCGCCGGCCGGCGCCCCTGCGCCTTCGCCGGCCGCGATGGCGCCGGTCGAGCCGCTCGACAAGACCCCGCCCGCCGCCCTGACGAGCACGCAGCGCCCGAGCAACGATCCATACTGACGTTCACGCGCCGGCCGCGCGAACCCTCGTCTCGAGGTCCAGGTAGTAGCTGACGAGGTCGCGCTCCCGATGCCCGAGCGCGACGAAGCGATACACGCGGCCGATGGGCCACGTCCGCGTCGCGGGGGGGACTACCATCGCCCAGTACCCGGGCTCGCTCGGGCCGACGTCGACCCACGCACCGCCGAGGGCGCGGGCGATGATCTCGCTCAGCAAGGCCCCGTGGCGCCGGAGCTCCCAGGCGACGCCCGGGTCCGAGATGGGCGCATCGTGGAAGCGGTGCGCCATGTGCTGCTGCATCGCGTCCACCGCGAGGACATTGCACCGGAGCGTCTTGCCGTACGCGAGCCGGTAGTCGCGAGCGAGCTCTCGCGCGAGGCGTGTCAGCGCGATTCGGGCCTGAAGGGGGGTGACAGGCAGGTCGTTCACGCCGAGGGTCGATTCGCTGGCGCCGAAGGGCAGGGAGAGGGACTCGACGAGCTCCGGCTCGTAGCGCATCCCGCCCGGTCGGGGTCGTGGTCGGGACGACGCGCGAGGGGGCACCGGGGACGCTTGCGCGGGCGCGGGCTCGGGCGCAGGCGCGGGCGCGGGCGCGGGCGCAGAGCGTGGCGGGCGGTCCGAGGAGGTGCGGGGTGCCGGGGGCCGGGACGAGATGGGCTTGAAGGGTTGCCTCGACGGGTCCGGAGGCGCCGATGCGCGCGGGGGAGGAGGGGAGGCGCGAGGGTGCGGAGCGAGCGACGGTCCGGGCGGAAGGGCCAGCGGGGGCGGCACGTTCGCGAGCGAAGGAAACGTCGGCAGCCTCGCGGTGGGGATGTGGGGCAGGTCCTCTGGGCCGGACGAAGCGCGCGGCGGGACCTGCGATCGATCCGTGGCCGTCGTCGCCTCGAGGATCTCCAGGGCGACGAGCCGCTCGCTGTCGCCCGCCGACGGGTCGTCGAAGAGCCGGCGGGCGAAGTAGCGCGCTTTGCGGTGCGGTTTGCCGGCTGTCTTATTGATCGGCTTGTAGCTTACTCCGTGGCCGGGGCCGGCCTTTGCGGGGGACTTGGCGGCGGTTTC